>Ga0210377_10000484_pt1 | contig 38197 bp, 41 predicted proteins | sample PLM4_65_b1redo_FD_155480 | JGI IMG/M metagenome (GOLD analysis project Ga0210377, IMG submission 155480) | Groundwater sediment microbial communities from an aquifer in East River, Colorado, USA - PLM4_65_b1 redo | ecosystem: Environmental > Terrestrial > Soil > Riparian zone | place: USA: East... | reverse complement strand
AAGAACAATATGCCGCGGCAAAGGTCATTGGCGCAGAATCCGTTCATATCATGGATCATCCCGATGGCTATCTCGTACCTGATTTGGATCTCCGCCGTGAGGTTGTCCGCGAAATTCGCAGACACAAGCCTGACATTCTCATGACTTGCGATCCACAGACTTTATTTGCTGTCTATGGCATCAACCACCCCGACCACCGCGCATGTGGACAAGTCGTTTTAGACGCGGTTTTCCCCGCCGCCGGCAACCTCGTTTACTTCCCAGAACTATTGGAAGAAGGTTTTCAGCCGCACATGCCCAAAGAAGTCTGGTGTTCACTCACCATGGAACCCAACACAACCCTCGATGTCACAGATATGTGGGATATCAAAATGCAGGCAATCCTTGAACACAAGACGCAAGTGCAAGATCCTGAAAAACTGATCGAACGCTTCAAATCCCGCCGTACCGAAGACAGCACCGAAGAGAATCCGCGCTACGAAGAAAAATTCCGCGTGGTGAAATATTCATAACTCTGGAATGCAGGAGCAAGCTGTTGCATTCCATATAAGGAGCCCACACATGCCTAACTTTCTTAAACAAGCCCAAGAACTCTTCCCCTACACCCAAGCCATGCGCCGTGACTTTCACATGCACCCCGAACTTGGCTTTCGTGAAGTCCGCACGGGCGGCATTGTTGCCAAAGAACTCGAAACCCTTGGCATCGAAGTCACCAAAGGCGTTGGCAAGACCGGCGTGGTCGGCTTGATCGAAGGCTCAAAACCGGGCCCAACGATCCTCCTCCGCTTTGATATGGACGCGCTCCCGATCACCGAGGATACCGGCGCTGAATATTCATCCACCAATCCGGGTGTGATGCATGCCTGTGGACATGACGGTCACACAGCCATCGGGCTGACCGTTGCAAAGATGCTGCATTCGCACCGTGAAGAGTTGGCGGGCAATATCAAACTCTGCTTTCAACCCTCTGAAGAAGGGACAAATGGCGAAGAGGTCGGCGGCGCGTTGATGATGATGCGCGATGGTGTCCTTGAATCACCTAAGGTGGAAAGGACTCTCTCCCTACACGTCTGGAACGACAGACCGCTCGGCTGGATCCATGTTGCCAAAGGTCCCGTGATGGCTGGCGCGGAATTGTTCTCAATCAAACTCACCGGCAAAGGCGGACATGGCGCGGCTCCCGAAACAACAGTTGACCCCGTTGTAGCCGCGGCCCAGATCGTCACTGCCCTGCAAACCATTGTGTCGCGCAATGTCGCGCCATTGAAACCCGCTGTGGTCAGTGTTACCTCGATCCATTCAGGCACGGCATTCAATATCATTCCCCAAACTGCCGAACTCAGTGGCACGATCCGCACCTTCGAACCGGAAGTCCGCAAACTTGTGCATCAACGTTTTGAACAGATCGTGCACGGCATCGCCACGTCCATGAACTGTGAAGTGGAGATCACCCTCAAGCAAGTCACTGCGCCGGTCATCAACAACGGTGCAGTAGCCGAAAGTGTTTTGAATTCTGCCCAGACACTCTTCCCCCAAACCGAGATCGACACTGCCGCCTATCTCACCATGGGCGCCGAAGACATGGGCTACATGCTCGAAAAAGCGGACGGCTGTTATTTCTTCATCGGCTCAGCCAACAACGAAAAAAATCTCAACTACAATCACCACCACCCCAAATTTGATTTTGACGAACAGGCGATGATCACTGGCGCCGCCCTCATGGCAACCGCTGCGGCAGATATCTTGAAATGAGACAAAAGTACGCGCTTCTTTTCTGGACCCTGGTTTTGTGCGCGTGTTCAACGAGTCTGCCTCCCACTGACACCATTCCACTTAACCCTGCATCGCCACCTCTAGCTACGACTGAACTCACACCGGAAACTTTGCCTAGTGCATCTGCTCTCCCGAATCCAAAATTTATCCAAACACTTCAAACTCCACACATTGATCAACCGCCCAATGGATTTGAAGCAACCATAACCCCAGCTTATGAAGGTTGCGGATATCAATGGGCATACAAAGACATGCCTGAGATCAATGAACCACTGGATGAAGCGATCAAAATCATCAACCCTGATGCCAAAGCCTGGGCAACTGCATTCGGTGAAGATTGTGTGTATGCCGATGGTCACGCAACCTTTGGTGCCATGGAAACAGACTTCTATGTTCAGTTGGCTGTTGATGATTTATCAGCTTACGAATCGTTTGGTAATTGGATCGCACAGGCGATGAATATCGTGAACGGTTTGCCAGTTGATTTAATCGTAGGTCCAAAACCCGGCTTCGTGGAATTTTGGTTTATCAAAAGCGAAGGCGAACATATCGTTATGCGCGTGCCGATTCAAAAATATAGGGATGAAGCGACAGAAAAAAACGGGGAAGAATTGTTCAGGTTGTTTTATACCAACCCGTAAGCCAAAATGACAGTCACCTTGAAGGTGACTGTCATTTTTTGCCCTTGACAACCAACATCATTTGTCGTATATTTCGTTTAGTAATTACTAAACATACATAACGAGATAAACATGCCACAATCACTCACCAAGATCAAACAAGACTTCACCGAGGGACTCAGCCAGATCAGCCGCTTCTGGGGTTTTCCCAAGGGGATGGGCGCCATCTTTGCGGTGCTCTATCTCTCCCCCACAGCCCTATCCCTCGACGAGATCGTCGCCGAAACTGGACTCACCAAAGGCGCGATCAGCACCGAGATCCGCGCCCTCGCCCGCATAGGACTCGTCCATCGCTCATCCAAACTCGGTGACCGCAAGGATTATTACGAAGCAGAAGCCGATTTCTTCGCATCTATTCGTTCCATTTTGAAAGAGAGACAGAACAGCGAGTTTGATCGCGCTGTCCGTTCGGTAAAAGATACGCTCTCAAAAATGGACGAGAACTGGGTGGATAACGATGAATGGAAATTCGTCTATGAACGAGTACAAGCCTTGCAGGAATTTTTCGATGCGATTGACAGTCTGTCAAAGGCGGTCATCAAATTGGACAAACTAGGGCTTTCGAATGTTACAAAAATATTAGGTGTATTGAAATAAGGAGAAAACAATGAACACAATCTTATATTTTCTATTACAGGTCATTCTCACGCTGGTCATCTCAGCCCTGATCGTCGGATATCTCCGTCCTTTCCTGCGAAAAATACTGACCGATCTATGTGGCTTAGAGGACCGTGCACAATTTTGGACAGCATTTTCCAATATTCTCTTGATCGGCATGCCGATGATTTTTGCCTTGAATTACAAGCCCGAAGCCAAAAATACGGAACAATTATTCTTTGAAGTGGCAGGGAAACTAAGTGGAAATCTTGGTGGACTGTTGTTTGCCCTAATTAGTATCGGGGTAATCGTTTCCTTTTTTGCATTGGTCGCTCCCAAACCTGCAAAGACAGAGGCAAAATGAAAATCGCAGTTACTGGTGCTTTCAGTTATTCAGGCAAATACATCGCCAAGCGACTACTCGCCCGCGGCGAGGAAGTCATCACATTGACGGGGCATCCCAATCGCCCCGACCCGTTCAATGGCAAAATAAAAGCTTATCCGCTGGACTTTGACGAAGCCAGCATGACCCAATCTCTGCAAGGCGTGGATGTGTTGGTCAACACCTATTGGGTGCGCTTTGATAAAGGCGAGAACACGCAACCCCGCGCCGTGGAAAATACGCGCAAACTCGTCAACGCAGCCAAAGCCGCAGGCGTCAAACGGGTAGTACATATCAGTATCGCCAACCCATCAGCTGATTCACATCTCCCCTATTATTGGGGCAAGGCGGCGAACGAGAAAGCTGTCATTGAATCGGGGATGTCGTATGCGATCCTGCGTCCCACCGTGTTGGTCGGCACGGAAGATATTTTGATCAACAACATCGCGTATCTCATGCGCCGCTTTCCGCTCTTCTTCATCCCCGGTGATGGATCATATGGCATCCAGCCTGTGTTTGTGGAGGACTTGGCAGACCTCGCCGTGGAAGGGGTTTATAGCAAGGAAAATTATGTGATCGACGCCGTTGGACCCGACAGCTACACGTTCAAGGAATTTGTGAAACTGATCGGTGAGCGAGTCGGTGCAAAACGGATGTTGATCTCTGTCCCGCCGCGGCTGGCGTTGTTCGCTGCACAGTTCTTGAGTCTCTTCATGAAGGATGTGATCCTGACTCCCGAAGAAGTGGATGGCTTGATGGGCAACCTGCTCGTCTCGAAAGAACCCGCTCGCGCCAAAACCGCTTTCAAGGATTGGTTGAACAATAACCAGGAAACGGTTGGCGTAAAGTACGCTTCTGAGATACAAAGGCACTACTAATGAAACCGCGGACCTATTTTGGGATCGCTCTGCTGTTCCCCTATATTCTCTGGGGCATCTGCGCGCTCATCGTTGCCATTCTGTCAGCAGTGCAGGAAGTACCTGAGATTTTGAATACTGTGCTGATGCCCATTGTGTTTTACGCATTTGGGATCATTCTATGGTTTGTGCCCTATACCATCTTGGCGATAGGCATGTGGATTTGGAGTAAAAGCAAATCCACAATGGCACTCTACAAACTCGCACTGCTGGCACCCATTTTATTATCCGCCCTGATGCTAATTGAAGTGGTGCTGGTGTCACTGCCCGCGGTAAGCGTTGCAGAATTAGCAAAGGATCTGCTCGGTCAATCGGCATTAGTGGGAGGCTTTAGTTTGGTGTTCGGGTACTTATGTGTGGGAGTTGCGATGGGTGTCTTCAAATTCCTGCAATCGAAACATCGCATCGCCGAGGAAACGTCAGCGTCGGTTTCAGAAGGTAACCACACGCCAATCGTCACATGAAAATCGCCGACATCCAACGTCAGCACATTGTTCTTTTCGATGGTGTTTGCAATTTATGCAATAACTCGGTGAATTTTATTCTTAGGCATGAAAGATCTGCACTTTTTCGTTTCGCGTCGATCCAGTCAGAGATGGGGAAAGAGCTACTGCAATGGTGGGGGCTGCCAAAAGATTTCAGCGAGGCTGTCATTTACATCGAGAACGGAAATGTCCACCAAGGCTCAACCGCTGCGCTCAAGATCGGGCAGAGACTGAAATTTCCCTGGTCAGTAATTTCGTCAGTGGGATTGTTGGTGCCAAAATTTTTTCGTGATTGGGTTTATAAGCAAATTGGAAACCATCGCTATCAATGGTTTGGGAAGCGGGAGGTGTGTATGGTGCCAACGAAAGAATTACGAGTGCGGTTTTACGATTAAAAAATAAATGCTCCAGTCTGGGCTAAGCCCGGACCGGAGCAAACTTTTGACAACCATTTAACCCAACGCCACCACCCCATTGCACTTGGGACTATCCATACACCCGTAAAACTTCTTTCCGGCATTGGGACCATCACGGTGAATGCGCAGGACCATCATCCGGCCGCAGACGGGGCACATTGGAACCGAATCAGATTTCGCCGAGGCGCGAAGCGGAGCGGAGTCCTTTACTTTCAGTACCGCCAGTTGGAATAATTCCGCCACGTCATGTTGCACATAGCGTTCGCTCAAAGGGATGTGCACGAGCGGAATGCCCGCGCTGAGGAACAGATCCTGCATGAACTGGTCGGCTTCGCGCGTTTCGCTTTTGGCAACCGGCTTGACCAACTCCACTCCGATCGCTGGTCTGAACGTATTGGGATCACATAGCAAAAAATCAACATGCTTGCGAAAGATCTTGTTGAAAAAATGGACGTTCTCATTCGGGCGCACGATATAAAAAATATCATTCACCCCCACCTTCGGACAGATCACATAGCGCCGACCCACCATTTCCTGAAGCGTCCGAAATAAAGCCAACTCTGGCATGGACATAAATTGTTCACGCAGACGGTATGGTAGGCGGTCGCTTTCGTCTTTCAGGTGATTAGGCTTCTGTATGGTCATAAGTAGATTATACCCGCATCAATTTCAGGACCTTCGATTTGAGGGCGGAGTTAACCGCAAATCCTTCGCCGTGAGTGTGACCTTCTTCGCCATTCCACGAACCGAAGAAACCGCCAGCTTCACGATAGATCGGTGGGAAGGGCGCTACATCCCAAATTTGAATACTGGGATCGAGCATGATCTCCGCACGCCCGGTTGCCACCATGTGATAACCGTAGGCATCGCTCCAGCCGCGCCCGTAGAAACATTCCTTGTGTAGATTCTCAAACACGTCCAGGCGCTTTTTGGTGCGAAATCCAGACCAACTCGTGTACACGAACACGGCCTTCTTCATATTTTTGACTTCAGAGACACGTACACGCCTGCCGTTGCACCATGCACCGAGTCCATCTGCCCCATAAAGGATTTCGTCCAATGCCGGGAAGCACACTGCCCCCACACGCGAGACACCTTCGATCTCCAAACCGATCAACACCGAATAAAATGGGACGCCTTTGATAAAGGACTTGGTCCCGTCAATGGGATCCACGATCCAGCGGAAGGGATTACCTTTACCAGCGCTCTCACCATATTCCTCCCCCACGATCGCATGGGTTGGAAAGTTCTTCTCGATCTCACCACGGATAAATTCCTCCGTAGCTTTATCCGCCGCGGTGACAGGCGACTCATCTGACTTTAGGTCATGCTGAATACCTTTGTTGTAATAGCTGAGCGTGATCCGCCCGGCGCGATAGGCAAGTTGTTTTGCAAAGTTGAGGTAGGGTTGGAGATTCATTTAACCAATTCTTCTAAAAGTTTTTTTTCTTCCTCTTCCGTCTGCACTTCCCCATCCAACCACGCCGCGCGGAGACGGGTGAGGATCTCCTTGAATTTTGGTCCCGGTTCAAGTCCGCGTTGCTGCAGGGTATAACCGGTGGTGTAAGGCTTCACATTACGCCATATCGTTAGATAGTCCCGTAAGACCTGTTCCCTGTTCACAAGGTAAACAGCATACACAGCCAACGCAGGGATCTCATCGAGGAAAAACGCCCATTGGCTGGGCTTCCAATTCCCAAAAGCGGATATATCCGTATTCATGGCTACAGCGCCGTGTACGGCTTTGGTCAACAACGTGGGAAAAGTCAGCCGCCTGGCAAGGGCATCAATGTCAGCCCTTGTACCGTTCAATAGATACAAAATCCATCCGAGCGTTTGCTTAAAAGATAAAATATCAGGAACGCTGAATTCGCCAAATTCCTGTTCGGGTTTATCAACGAGAGCCGTCAGCTGTTGGCTATTCGCGTTTAGCAAGGCTGGGTGAATTGTATTGAGCAAATTAATTGCCTTCAAGCGCCTCACCATTGCGCTTGCATTTTCTTCTTCAAACATCAGGTCAAATTCATGGCGCAGACGTTCACCACTCAACTGTGAAAGGATGCCACGCGCTTCGTCATTGACCAGGCTCAACGTCTCTGGCGCGATCTCAAATCCATAGCGCACCGCATAACGGACAGCGCGAAAGATGCGTGTCGGGTCATCCAAAAATGACCGCGCATGCAAGACGCGCACCAATTTATCATCAAGATCTTTCTGCCCGTTCAGCGGGTCGAACAATTCCCCAAAGTGCTCACCATCCAGGCGCAACGCTATGGCATTGATCGTGAAATCGCGCCGATACAGGTCAGCGTCAATGCTGGAGCGTTTCACAGTCGGCAAAGCGCCCGGCTGGGCATATGTCTCCGTGCGGGCGGAAGCGAAATCAAAAGAGAGCGGCACATTCGAAAGTTGCAGGACCGGGACCTTCAAACGCTCGAACGTTGACTCGTTCAATCCCCAGGTGGCTGTCAAGAATTTGGAATGGATCAGGATCTTCCCGCCAAATTTTCTTACGATGTATTCTGCGAACTCGGCACTGCTTCCATCCACCACCAGATCAAAATCATTTACCGTCCGCCCCAACAAAACGTCGCGCACCACCCCACCCACCAGATACAGTGGCATCTTCAACAGCGCAGCCTGATACGCCAATAAATGCAGCAACTCCAGGCGCGCCCCATCCAATGATCTTTTAAGCAAGTCGGAATAATCTCGTCCCATGCTGATATTGTAGCAGAGAAACACCTGCCCAGTTTCTGACGAAACAATTTCAAAAAAAGAAAATCGTGTATAATCTGCGCATGCTTTTGAACCCGTTGCCGCGACCCGCAATGCCCAAAAACACCTGGTCTGGATAAGGTTCGATTCATCACGTCAACGGACGGCTCCCAGACTTTGGTGAGCCGTTTTTTTTATTCGTGCTGAGCGGAGTGAGGACGGCTCTTCCGTCTGAACGAAGACGAAGCGCGCCGCATCTTCCTCAGCCGGAAACTGGTACAGCGTTATGGACATAAAACAACTCACCGACGAAATGAATCGCTTCGTCCGCTCGAAAGGCTGGTTCGAAGCGGACAGCAAACGCCCGCAGACGCCGCGCAACCTGTCCATTTCACTGGCGTTGGAAGCCGCAGAAATTCTCGAACACTTTCAATGGCGCGATGAAGTGACAGATAAGGAAGAATTGGCGAGCGAACTCGCAGATGTGGCGCTCTATTTACTGGAACTGGCATCCGTCACAGAGATCGATCTCGAACAAGCGATACTGAAGAAATTGGAAGTCAATAGAACGAGAGAATGGGATGTTGAAGGGTCAAACGTCGAAAGTCAAAAGTCTCATGACAATTGACGTTGGACGTTTGACATTCGACGAGAATTTGAAATGAACATATCTGTATTCGGTGGCTCACAACCCAAGGAAGGCGACTCAGCTTACGCAGAGGCACAAGAACTCGGCAAGCTGTTAGCTCAACGCGGACATACCGTCCTCACCGGCGGCTACATCGGCACGATGGAAGCTGTCTCGCGCGGCGCGTCTGAAGCGGGCGGACATGTCATCGGCGTGACGTGTGAAGACATCGAGAACTGGCGCAAGGTTGGGGCAAACCGTTGGGTAAAAGAGGAACGACGGAAGAAAACGCTCAATGAGCGCTTGCAAGCCTTGATCGAAGGTTGCGATGCGGCACTTGCCCTCCCCGGCGGTCCCGGCACGCTGACCGAGGTCGCCTTAATGTGGAACTTGATGATCGTGGAGTCTCTGCACCGGAGGCCGCTCATCCTGATCGGAGATGGCTGGCAGGCTGTCTTTGATCAGGTCTTCAAGCAACTGGATACATACACATCCGCTCAGCAACGCGAGTTATTATCCTTTGCAAAAGATATTCATACTGCCGTGAAGTTTTTAGAATAATTTGGTGGTCGAGTAGCCCTGAGTGATTTTCGAAGGGCATATCGAGACCACCAATAAGAAGTACACACAAAATAACAAATAGACTTGTTACTCGTTGGTCTCGGCACCTGCACTTGCGTGCTGGTGCAAGTGTACGGGCTATCGCCCTACTCGACCAACAGGACATAAAAAGAGGACAAAATGGCTGAAGAAAAATTAACCACCCGTGCAGAAGATTTTTCAGAATGGTACAACCAACTTGTGTTACGCTCCGACCTCGCTGATTATTCACCCGTGCGCGGCTGCATGGTCGTCAAACCCTATGGCTGGACGCTCTGGGAAAATATGACCGCCGCGCTCGATAAGGAGTTCAAAGCGACCGGTCACACCAATGCCGCATTCCCCATGTTGATCCCCCTTTCCTTCTTCGAAAAAGAAAAGGAACATGTGGAAGGTTTTGCGCCAGAACTTGCCGTGGTCACACATGGCGGCGGCGAAGAACTGGAAGAAAAATTGGTTGTACGCCCCACATCCGAAACCATTATTGGGCACATGTATGCAAAGTGGATCAAATCCTGGCGCGACCTGCCCATCTTGATCAACCAATGGGGCTCGGTACTGCGCTGGGAATTGCGCACCAAACTCTTCCTGCGCACCGCTGAGTTCTACTGGCAGGAAGGTCACACCGCCCATGCTACCGCTGAGGAAGCCAAAGAAGAGATGTTCCGCATCCTCGATATTTACGCAGACTTTGCCATCAACGAAGCGGCTGTGCCTGTCTTCAAAGGTACAAAGAGTGAGTCTGAAAGATTCGCCGGCGCCCAGATTACCACCTCCATCGAAGGTATGATGCAGGATAAAAAGGCATTGCAGTCTGCAACATCGCATTACTTCGGCACCAACTTTGCGAAAGCCTTCGAGATCCAATTCGTGGACCAGAACAACACCCTGCAATTCGCCGAAACCACTTCATGGGGACTTTCCACCCGCATGATCGGCGCGATCATCATGACCCACGGCGACGATCAGGGACTGGTACTACCTCCCCGCCTTGCGCCTATTCAGGCAGTCATCGTGCCCATCTTCAAAAAGGACGATGAAAAAGTAAAGGTGATGGAAGTTGCCGACCGCATCTTCAAGGAACTCAAAGCCGCCGGCATCCGCGTCAAAATGGATGACCGCGACAACGTCAGTTCAGGATTCAAATTCAACGATTGGGAGATGCGCGGTGTCCCCGTCCGCGTGGAGATCGGTCCCAAGGATGTCGAAAAGAATTCCGTCGCGTTAGCGCGTCGTGACAAACCTGGCAAGGAAGGTAAGGTCTTCGTTCAACAGGAAGGTCTTGCTACAACGATCAATAATTTGCTGGTCGAAATTCAAGCCGCGCTGCTCCAACGCGCCACCAAATTTCGCGATGCCAACATCCACGAACCCAAAGATTATGATGACCTCAAGCAGATCGTCACCGACGGTTGGGCTTTCTCCTATTGGTGCGAATCGCGCGAGTGTGAAGCCAAGGTCAAGGAAGATACCAAAGCTACCACGCGCAACATTCCCTTCAACCAACCCACTGAAGAAGGCACTTGCATCGTCTGCGGCAAACCTTCCAAACGCAAAGTGTATTTCGCGAAAGCATATTAAAGTGTCATGTGATACAGTGTCACGTGTCAGGTACAATCTGGCGCGTGACACTTGACACTTAAAAACCTGACACACTCACATGCCCGCCATCGATCTCGCTCGCCTCAAAAAACAGACCGCCCAACTGGCTGACTTGTTCGACCAGCCGTCTGCTTTCTTGCGTGAACATCGCGAGATCCTGGATCACTACGTCAACCGCACTTTGCGCAGTCTGGGCGTGGCTCCCTCCTCTGTTCTTCCCACCTATCGAACCCCTGTTGTTGTATTACGGCAGATCGAAACCGAACTGGGTCCCATCGCCGAAAAGAAACCCATTCAAGCGCTTGAACTTGCTGACGCGCTCTGGGATGAAGGCTGGCTGGAAACACGCCTGCTCGCCGCATTCCTGCTCGGACGCATCCCGCCCCAAGAGGAACGCCTGCTCGCCCGCCTCACTGCGTGGACGCAAGCCGTCCGCGACCCGAACGTCCGCGCTGCGTTGTTGACAACGAGTCTCACACGTCTGCGCAAAGAAACCCCCAGTCTCTTTCTCGTACTTGTCAAAGAATGGCTCCATCCCGCCCGTAAAAAAATGTGGTCGAATGGGATTCAAGCCTTGGTACCATTGATTACCTCGCCCGAATTTGATAACCTCCCCCCGATCTTCGAAATCCTGGGTCCCATTCTCAAAGCCTCGCCCGCCGCGTTACAATTTGACATACAGGAACTGCTGATCGCCTTGTATAAAGAATCATCCGATGAGACCATCTACTTCATCCAGCAAACTTTGAAAAGCACAAAAAGCGAATTACCTGCCATCGCGCTGCGTCGCATGCTGCCAGACCTGCCACAGGATTTCCAGGCGAATCTGCGTGAGACCCTCCGCAAAGAAATGTGATCCATTTACGAGTGCAGGCCAACTTCTGAAAGGAGAAACTCATGATCATTATAAGAGGTGCCCTAGGGGGCATACTGTTATTTTTGGGGCGTGAACTGAATTTTCTATTTGCGGGTGGCTTTGCCGCCATGATCGCCTTGCGCGTCGTGCCCTTACTCCCCGCCAGTTGGCCCCCCTGGGGTGATATCGCCTTTATCGTCGTGATGGCTGCCATCGCCGCCGCCATCCCTGCCATCAATGAACGTGCCGGGTATGTGGTTTCAGGCTTTCTAGCGGGCGGTTTCTATCTCGCTGATTATTACGTACCCGGATTTATCGCCATCCCCATCCTGCCATTTCTGGTTGGCGGCACAGTCGGTGGACTCGTTATGGGCTTCCTCAAGGAATGGGCACTGATGATCGTTTCAAGTTTGGTCGGCTCCATTTATGTGATGGACCTTTTCACATTCAGACGAGACCTCGAACTCATGCTAACCGGTTTGTTGTTTTTCGCGGGCGCGCTGACTCAGGTACTCACCTGGCGCGCGCAAAAATACTCCAGCAACGAACGCTAAATGGACACAAGCCGCATCATCTATTTACACGGCTCGGATAGTAATAGCAACAGCGGCAAAGCACGCCTCTTTCGTGAGTGGTTTCCCGGCATGCTCACGCCAGATTTCATTGGCTCATTCGATGAACGCATGACACAGCTCCACACAATACTTTCAGACAAAACAGATTGGACACTCATCGGCTCATCCTACGGCGGACTCATGGGCACGCTATTCACGTTGGAGCATATGACTCAGGTACGCAAACTGATCCTGCTTGCCCCAGCTTTGACACTTGACCCGCTCGCCTCACTTTCCAACCCCCAACCTGTTTCTGTTCCAACTCACCTTATCCACGGGACGTTGGATGCCGTCGTTCCGTTTGAACCTGTCCGCGTGATCGCGCAAAAACTTTTTACAAATCTCACAGTTCACATTGTCGAAGACGACCATCGCTTGCAAAAGTCGGTTAACGAACTGGATTGGAAAACAATACTGCAATAAGGCCAACCCCAATGGGGTGAAATTTTTATAGAACACAGATGGTGATATTACGAACCCCGAAGGGGTGACACAGGTTTTCGTGATCATGTCATCCTTTCAGGATTAGGCAATTAATGATGTCGTAACGTTATAATCCTGCCATCCCTTCGGGATTTTGGAAATTATATAGGCTTCAAATTCAAATCTCCAGTTGGAGTAAAAACAACATGCTCCCCACACAACAGATCTACTGGCATACCACTGTCAACATGCCCGGTGACTCAAACCTGACACCCATCCCCGAAAAAGTGGACGTGGCTGTCATCGGCGGCGGGTACACCGGTCTTTCCGCCGCACGGACTCTTGCAAAGCGCGGCGTAAACGTTGCCGTGCTCGAAGCCGAGACGATCGGTTGGGGCGCCAGCTCACGCAATGGCGGCATGACGCTCACCGGTCTCAAGCTGGGCTTGCAAACTGTCATCAAAAGATATGGGCGGGATAACGCCAGAAGATTGTTTCAATGCTCCATTGAGTCGGTGGATACAGTTGAGCATATCGTCAAAGAGGAAAACATTGATTGTGGCTTTGCGCGTTATGGTCACCTGTTGACTGCCAGCAAACCCGCACATTACGAAGGCTTCAAAGGCGAAGTGGATTTCATGGCAAAGGAATTCAACCACGCTGTGAGGTTGATCCCGCAAAAGGATCTGAAAAGCGAGATCGGTTCAGTGGTTTATCACGGCGCGTTGGTGGATGAAGTCAGCGGTGGGTTGAACCCGGCGCAATATGTAACAGGCCTGGCACACGCGGCAGAAAAGGCCGGGGCTACGCTCCATGCGCGGGCGCGCGTTAACAGCCTCGAGCGTAGAGGGAAGCGGTTCTTCATCCAAACCGAAAGAGGACCGATTCAGGCCGAGTCCATTTTGGTGGGAACGTCGGGTTATACAGGGAATGCCACCAAGAAATTGCAAAAGAAGGTGATCCCGATCGGGTCGTTCATTATCGCGACGGAAAGATTATCGGATGAACTGGCGTATCAACTCAGCCCAAAGAACCGCATGATCTTTGATTCGATGCATTACTTGAATTATTTTCGGTTGTGGGATAACCGCATGATCTTCGGCGGGCGCGCGGCGTTCTTCCCCGAAAACAAGAATACGATTGCCAGAAGCGCAGAGATATTGCGTCGTGAGATGGTTGAAGTGTACCCACAATTAAAAGATGTGAAAGTAGAATTCGTTTGGGGCGGCACGCTGGATTTTGCCTTCGATATGATGACGCACGTCGGTGAAGTGGATGGGATCTATTATTCACTGGGATATGCGGGACACGGCGTGGCGATGGCAACCTATCTGGGGAAGACGGTCGCCGATGCGATGATGAACGGAAATATCAAAGAGCACCCGTTCGCGCAGTTCGATTTCCCCGGCGCGCCGCTGGGACTGTATAACGGCTATCCGTGGTTCCTGCCGTTCGCTGGCGCGTGGCATAAGATATTGGATTGGGTGGAGTGATGTTTTTCGTAACGCGACATTTGTGTCGCATTCAAAGGGCGACATGAATGTCGTAATATAAAATGATACCTGACGAAAAATTCTGTGACGCATTATCGGATGTGGTGTGGCGGTTTGAGGCGTATGACCAATATGGGCGCGACCCAAAGAAGGCGGTCAAAGCCCTATCCAAACGCGCGCCCGGCTATACACCTGAGTTTTATCGAGAACGATTCGAACTTGACCTACGACTTTTGAATACCACGATCGCTGCGGTAAAAGAGGCGCCGAAACATTGCAAGCCAGAAAATAAATACAGCGAGTTTTCAGATGTTGATTCGGAATTCGTGATGAAAAAATTACGGGATGCATTTCCTGACCAGACGGAGGCGTACTTGAAGAGTCATGTGGGCATGGTGATCTATTGGTATTACTTGCGGTAAATTTTGATTAAAACAGACAGCCACCGAAAGTGACTGTCACCTTATTGAACGATGAGTGTTTTCACACAAAACTGATAAAATTACAACATCTCACCAAAGGAGACTCGGAGGAGCATGGATATCAGCACATTCTATGCAGTAACTGCGGCAACCTGCTTTACACTGGTTGGTTTGTGGTGGTCGGTGGTCAAGGATCACCGCGAGTGGTTGGCGGACGAAGCGACAAAACGCATGGCGGGCGGCGTATACGCTTCGTTTTTGATTCCGGCGCTGATGAGCATGGGCGCGCAAATAGGCAGTGAAGGCACCATCATCTGGAATTTGGTCTTCATCGTTGCCGGTGTAGCCGGGATTCGGTATACGACACAGTTAATTAAGAAAACAAAATCAGCCGAGGCAAATGGTCCATTTAGCAAGAACCGCTGGGCATTGCCGCTTTTGTATGGCATCGTGATCTTTTTTGCCATCTTCCCCAGTGTGGCTGGGATCGTTGGTTTAAAGGCACTTCAAGTGGAAGGGCTTTTGTTGTGCATCCTGATCCTGATTGCGCACATGCTGGCATGGGAGTTCATGAGTAATTCTTAGAAGCTAATTGAGCAAACTAGGCGACCCGCCCGATTCGTTAGAGAGGAATTCATTCCACTTGATGGGTCGCCCCTACTTATTCGAACACGAGGAGAGAAACCATGGCAAACAAAAAACAAATGGAAGGTGAAGTCTTTTATCCATCTGAGGAGGTCGTGGCGCAGGCGCGGCTCAAAGATTGGGATGCGTTGGCAGAGAAAGCGCACAAAGATCTGCAAGGTTTCTGGGCGGACGAAGCCAAAGAACTTGAATGGTTCAAGCCGTGGGACAAGGTTTTGGATGATTCAAACAAACCGTTCTTCAAGTGGTTCGTCGGGGGTAAGACGAACATCGTCCACAATGCCATTGACCGCCATCTCAAGACGCATCGCAAGAATCAACTAGCGTTGATCTGGGAAAGCGAAGACGGCAAACTGGAACGTACCTTCTCGTATTATTCGATGAACCGCGAGGTCTCACGTTTTGCGAACATCATCAAATCGATGGGTGTGAACAAAGGCGACCGTGTCACGATCTATATGGGGCGCATTCCTGAGATCGCCTTTGCGATGCTGGCGTGTGCGAAGATCGGTGCGATCCATTCGGTGGTGTTCGGCGGCTTCTCAGTGGACTCGTTACAGGGTCGCATTGATGACAGCCAGTCGAAACTCGTCATTACCTGCGATGGTTCGTATCAGAACGGCAAGATCGTTGAACTCAAGAACATCGTAGACGAAGCCGTCAAACGCTGTCCGTCAGTGGAAAACATCATCGTCGTCAAGCGCACAGGCCACTCGGTCCAAATGGAGGCGGGGCGCGATCACTGGTACCATGATATGTGTGCGCTGCCGATCGCCAATGGCAAATGTCCCACTGAAGTGATGGACGCGGAAGATCCGCTCTTCATTTTGTATACATCTGGCTCCACCGGCAAACCCAAAGCCATCATGCACACACACGGTGGCTACATGGTCGGCACATACTCCACCCTCAAATATGTCTTTGACGTTAAAGACGAAGATCGTTGGTGGTGCACGGCTGACCCAGGCTGGATCACAGGACATTCTTATATCGTCTACGGTCCGATGATCAACGGTGCAACATCATTTCTCTTCGAAGGCGGACCGTCGTATCCGTACCCGAATCGCTGGTGGCAATGCATTGAACGTTATGGCATCACGATCTTTTACACTGCGCCTACTGCCATCCGCGGATTGATGCGTTTCGGCGAGGCTTGGCCCAACAAGCACGATCTTTCGTCCCTACGTTTGCTTGGCTCCGTTGGCGAGCCGATCAATCCCGAAGCGTGGCGTTGGTATTACCGTGTGATCGGTAAAGAGAAATGCCCGATCATGGATACCTGGTGGCAGACCGAAACTGGTGCCTTTATGATTACGCCTACTCCGACAGTTCCGCTTAAGCCCGGATCGGGCACGCGTCCATTCTTTGGACAAGAGGCTGAGATCGTGGACGAACAAGGGAATCCTGTCCCTGACGACACCGAGGGCTACCTCACATTGAAACATCCGTGGCCCGCGATGTTGCGGACGATTTACGGCGATGATGAGCGCTACAAGACCCAATACTGGAGCAAGTATCCCGGCAAATACACCACCGGCGACTCAGCCAAACGCGACAAGGACGGCTACTACTGGATCATCGGTCGTGTGGACGATGTGATCAAAGTTAGCGGTCATCGCTTGGGCACGGCGGAAGTTGAATCAGCACTTGTGAGTCATCCCGCCGTTGCCGAAGCCGCAGCAATCGGACTTCCCCATGAGGTAAAGGGGCAAGCGATTCATACCTTTGTGTTGCTGCGTTCAGGCTTCACTGGCTCCCCTGAACTTTCAGAAGAACTGCGCCAACACGTCGCCAAACATATGGGACCCATTGCCCGCCCCGAAGATGTGAAGTTCGTGGATAAACTCCCCAAGACGCGTTCCGGCAAGATCATGCGGCGTGTATTGAAGGCACGCGCGCAGGGATTGCCTGAGGGTGATATTAGTACACTGGAAGAGTAATAAAGACATCCAACTCTAGTTCGTTGTAAGTGATTAAGAACTACGCTTTGACAAGATGCTTGTCAAAGCGTAGTTTATTTTTATTTCCTGATGTTCTAACGAATATGTCATTAACACATTTGCAATCCCAATCTGAATCAAGAGCCACTATAATCCCATGCATATATCAAACCCAAGGAGAAGCTTCATGAAATTTTTACGTATTCTAGGAAATGAGATCATACTCGGCACGCTGATCGCGGTGTTGAGTGTGTTCACCGCCGTTGCCAGTTGGCAGGGGTCGGTGGCAGATGGGAAGCAAAATGAATTTGAACTTCTCGGCGTGACGAGCCTGAATGACGGCAACGCTGAGTATCTCCGCGCCAATCAGGATATTACCCAGGACTACAACTACTTCGACAATTGGTATTTGAACGTTGACGAAAAACCTGATGCGGCAGAATATTATCAGTTTAATTTTTCACAGGCACTGCAGGATGCTGTGGAACGCGACCCTGAGACTGTTTGGGACGACCAGTACTATGACGAAATGTATACCGAGGCAAATGGCTATTTTGATGATTCAGACGCAAACTTCGAAAAAGCTGGGGAATGGAATGATCGCGGCGATGGATTACAAGTGGTTCTGATGATCACGGCGCTTGGGCTGGCGTTCGCCGCATGGGCGTCTCTGCTCAAAGAGGAAAGCAATATGCGTATCCTGTTCGCACTTTTCGCGATCATCACACTGACACTGGGTATCATCCAATACCTGGGTATTCCCGTAGTGGCATAGCGTTTACCTATATTCATAAATAAAGTGAAAAAACAGACCCGCAGTGATGTGGGTCTGTCGTTTATAATTAAGCTTATGGCAACCAAAAAACAACTGGAATATGAAAATAGCCTCCTGCAATGGCGGGCAGAGAAGTACGACTCACTGATCCGCGAGAACGGCTGGCTGGCTTTGGCGGGGTTATTCTGGCTGAACGAGGGCAGGAATCTCGTCGGCTCAAACCCGATGTGTGAAATTGTTTTGCCGGAACGCGCGCCTACTTTTCTCGGCGTGATCGAGTTGAAGGGCAATGTCAAACGCCTTAATGCCGCAGAGGGAGTCCGGGTGAAGGTCAACGGCAGATCGGTGCAGAAGGCAATCCTAAGGTCCAGCAAAGAGGCGAAGCCCAGCTTCATCACATGGAACGATAACTTGCGCCTCGTCGTCCACGAGCATGCAGGCAAACCTGCCGTCCGCATTTGGGATAATCTGCGGGAAGAACGTTTTGAGCTTCCACCGTTGAAATGGTTCCCGATCAATAAAGATCTCCGCATTCCAGCACGCTATACACGCTTCCCTGATTCTCACAAGTCAGATCATCCCGACACCTTTGGCGATCTGGTCGAAGATCGTTTGGATGGCTACGTCACGTTCAAGTATATGGGCAATAAATATAAGCTGGATGTGACCGAAACAAGAAATCATACGCTGTTCATCAAGTTCCGCGATGAGACCAGTAACAAGGAAACCTACCCGCCCAGCCGCTATTACTACACCGAGCCGGTTGCCAAGAATGGCAGCGTCATTTTGGATTTCAATTATGCATACAGTCCGCCGTGTGCCTTCACGGCATATGCCACCTGTATCTTTGCGCCGCCGCAAAACAAATTGCCCTTCCGCGTGGAAGCGGGCGAGATCTATCGAGGCTAAACCATCAGGTATAATAAAAATTATGACAAACGAAGAATATACCAAAAGCATCAACAAATGGCGCCAGGAAGTGGACGATAACCTGCGCCGCGAAAATGGCTGGCTGGCGCTGGCGGGTTTGTTCTGGCTTCGTAAGGGTACGAACGATATCGGTTCCGCGCCCACTAGCGATATTCTGCTTCCGAGCCGTGCACCGGCAAAACTTGGTACGTTTGTGTTTGATGGCGACAGTGTCATCTTGAATGTCGAGTTGGATACCCCCGTTGAAGTCAATGGCGTGCCAACTAAAATTGGGCGCCTCGATACAGACGAGGAAGATGTGCCCAGCTTTATCACCTTCACGGACATGCGGATGGTGGTCGTCCGCCGTTCGAAAGGCGTGGGCATTCGCTTGTGGGACAACACCCGCGCAGAGCGCCGCACCTTCCCTCACCGTGAGTGGTTCCCGACCAAAGAAGAGTTTCGCATCCCGGCTACGTATACCCGTTACGATTCTCCCCGCATCGTAAAAATGCCCGATATTCTCGGCGCCATTGTTGACCAGCGCATGGAAGGCTTTGTTACTTTTGAATTGAACGGCAAAAAACACGAACTGGTCGTTGAAGAACTGCCCGATCGCCGCCTCTTCATCCAATTCATGGATTCAACCAACGGCAACCCCACGTATCCATCCGGTCGTTATCATTACACCGATGCACATCAAGATGGCAATGTGTTTGTGGATTTCAACAAAGCCTACAGTCCGCCCTGCGCCTTTACCGATTACGCCACCTGCACCTTCCCACCGCAGGAGAATCATTTGAAGGTTACCATCGAAGCCGGTGAGATCTACAAACCACATCATTAAAAATAAAAGCGACGCTGATGGCGTCGCTTTTTTGATTTAACCGCCAGCCAGGCGAATTAAAACTTCTGGCACCCAAAATTTACCAAACCCCAGAAACCCCAATGTCATGGATGTCATTAATATCAAAACACCGAACCCGATCAAAACGCGATCCCTAAAGTTACGGTCCAAGACACCCAGCCAGGTGCGCGGACCCACCCCAAAGGCACGCAAATCCATTGCGTCAATAATATCTTCACTGCCGATGATCGCATGGATCACCACTGGCACAAAAATGGGGGCCATTTTGCGAACTTGCTCAACGAGCCCACCGCTCAGTTTTTCGAGTTCATAGCCGCGCGCACGCTGGGCGTCCATCGTCAACTGAAAGTCACGGCCAAACGTGGGAATGAAACGCATGGTCAGATCCATGGCATAGGCAAATTTATCGGGGAGACCAAGACCTTTGAAAGTGATGCCATAAACCGCGGGATTCAGCGAATAAGGGATCAGGACTGTCATGATCGCAATACTCCCCCCACGTACCGCCTGGCTGACTGCGTAAAAAGCGCGCTCCACCGTAATCCGCAGGGCCGGCGTCCAACCAAAAATTGAAAACGGGGCTTTAAACTCTCGAATCAGGTGTTCTTTTTCGTAGACTTCCGCTCCCCCACGCCCCGTGAGGAAGGTAAGAATGGTAAAGAAGAAAACAAAGCCGATGATGAATAGGAATGCCCGGCGAATTTCTTTCCAAGTTACACCAGAAGTGAACAAAGTAAAAAGTGTAATGGCTAAAAATGGAAGCAGGAAGCGCACATCCCAAAAAGCCAGGGTCGAGAAGAAAAAGCACGCGAAGAAAATCAACCAGGCACGCGGGTCAAAGGACTGAATAAAGGAGTGTTCACGTTTACGATAACGCCAGGCAACTAACATAGAGCATTCAGCTTTCAGCGATTAGCAGTTGGTAGCTGACGGAATAAACCGCCAGCTACCAACCATAAACGATCAACTATTCTTATCTACCAGACTGTCTCTGTACCGAAGCATACGCGCCGACGAGCAAGGGCACGAGGACGGCGGCAAAGATCAGGTTGGGTCCAGCCGCAGGCAGGAACTCCCCTACGATCGCCGCAGCCAATGTATAGCCATTGATCCAGATATCGGAAAGCGCTGCAAAGAGCAAGCCAAGGATGTTGCCAAGCATGCCCCACATCACGGCTGTGGCGACATTTTCATTGGAGGCAAATCCAAACCGCACAGCCAGGACGAGAATGAAGCCAATTACGATGGATAGCCCGGCGAAGACTGAGATTGTCGCATCACCGAAAATACCGTTATCCACATCGAAATAGAGCATATTGGGCAAATTGCGGTTTAGGAAATACAGTATGGCTGTGAGAAGTACCAAGCCGCCGCTGATATACAATACAGTGTTCATACTCTGCTTGCGATCCTTGAACAGCATCCAGCACCCGGCGATGAAACCGACCAGACCATTTCCTACGCTCCATTGCGGGGAAAGACCAAAACCAGTCAGTGCATCGCCAAATATGTTACCAACGGCGCCGCTGAAGAAACCAACCACGGGGCCGAAAGCATAGCCAAAGAACATAGGGATTGCAATCGCAGGCCGTAATGCCACCTGACTCGCGGAAGGCACCACGAAAACTGTGCCGTTGAAAAGCCATGAGAACACGGCGTACAACGCTGCACCGATCGCCATCCACACAACTTGGCGTGTGCCTACTTCCCAGGCATCATTCTCTTTTGTGAAGAAGTAAACGGCGAACGCGATCAGCAAACCGATGACCACAAATAAAAAGCGCAGTCCAACCGTTGCTTGATCAACCGAGAAATTGAACAAAGCGCCTTCCTGGGCTTCGCCTTTGCCTAACACATATATTACGATCGCAAAGAAGACCAAAACAACACCCAGAAAAACCAGAACGTTCGTAAGTTTCTTATCCATTTTCTATTCTCCTCTTTTAGAACCTAGATATGCGCCAACGCTTCAGCCCTCATGAACCGGCCCGTCGTGCTGAGTCGCTCAAGGTTGAGCGCCAGCAACGAGGTCGGCACGAGGCGGTTGGCTTTGAGTCTATCGAAGTCACGTAAAACATCCTGCGGCTTTCCATCGGCAACGAGTCGCCCATCGTTCACGATCAACACCCGATTGGCATAGATGACTGCCAGGTCAACATCGTGTGTGATAAAAAGGATCGCTTCGAACGAGGGCAGTTGCAAGATCGAATCCATGAAGTTCATGTAATTCTGATAATCCTGCCCGGCGGTTGGCTCATCCATCACCAAAATGCGCGACCGCATCGCCAGGATCGCCGCAATACTCACGCGCTTCTGCTGGCCAAATGAAAGCGCCAGCGGTGGGTCTTGCTCTTTATCAGAAAGATTCACAATCCTCAGCGCCTCTTTCACCTCCGTTTCAATCTCTTCCTTTGGATGCTTCAAGTTGGTCGGACCAAACGCCAATTCTTCATGTACCGTCGGCGCAAACAACATATGGCTCGGGCTTTGAAACACATAGCCCAACGTACTTGCGATCTGGGCAACACTGGCTTCCTTTGTATCGCGCCCAGCCACCAATACACGTCCGGCTTTTGGTTTAAGCAAACCGATCGCGTGCTTGACAAAGGTCGTCTTGCCCGCGCCATTTGGACCCAACACGGCGATCACATCACCGCGTTTGATTTCGAGATTAAGTCCATGCAAGACTTCAACGTCGGACTCATAACCAAATGCGACATCTTCAAACTTGACTAACGCTTCATTCCCACCCTTGCCTGCCACGCCCGGAAGGACCTTGATCTCCACTGGAGGCGGGTCATGCTTCGCGCGCTCGACAATATCTCCTGCTGATAATTTCACTTCGCGATAGTTCACTACCTTAGATAACCCCGACATTTCACCCAAGTAACGGACTTCACCTTCGCTCATGAACATCACACGTTCCGGTTTGATGCGCAGTACATCCTCTACACGATGTTCCACCATGAGAATGGTCATCCCTTGATCAGCAAGGAAGCGCGCTGTATCCAATGCATCCTGTGCAGAGGCAGGATCAAGACTCGCCAACGGTTCATCCAGCAATAAAATAGAAGGTCGCATGGCAAGCACACCTGCCAATGCCACTTTTTGCTTTTCACCACCTGAAAGCGTAAAAGTTTCACGTTCACGCAGGTGAAAGATCTTTAGAAATTCAAGCGCCTCATCAGCGCGTTGAATGATCTCTTCACGTGGAATACCGAGATTTTCAAGCCCAAAAGCAACCTCGTTCAAAACCTTCGTCCCCAAGATCTGACGCTCAGGGTCCTGTAATACCGTTCCGATCTTTTGCGAGATTTGGGAGAGCTTCCAATCGGCAACATCCTCGCCAAACACCAAAACACGACCAGAGCGCTCACCCTTATACGACCGTGGAATCAGTCCATTAATGCTGCGGATCAATGTGGTCTTGCCGCATCCACTTGCGCCTGCGATCAGTAATACTTCACCTGGCTTTGCCTCGAACGAAATATTATTAATCGCCGCGCCTTGACGATCACGATAACGGAAGGATAAGTTTTCTACAATGAGGGGAAGGTTGGTCATCAAACGTAATTATCAATTCATCGATTCAGATTGTCAAGAAACACACTCACAAAACATAAAACACTGCATAAGCGTTATAGTTTCTTCTTCAAAATAAAGAACGGTGGCAAATGGAAGAACGGGACCCGGTCACCAGACCACGGCGCTTTGGGCGCCATCACCAATCCGCATAGCAGGATCAGGCTCCGGTCATAATTGACGCGCCAACCGGCAAAATCCTTCCACGCTTGTTCACGATCCGCTTTGAGAGGTAATCCCGCCGCGGCAAGTTGCTCAAGAACCGCATCAAACTCTGCGCGTTCCACACAAATGGGAGTCTGAGGATAATGTGGGTCATGAGGATGAGGGATATCAAAATAATCTGCGATTCGATGAAAAGCGAGAAATCCGGCACGGATGCACAATGCGGCAGATGATTCGTATGGAATATCAATGGCGGATAGTGTAATCGCTGCGGTATCCAGCACCGCGCCCGCGGCAGTCACCCAGGAATTTTCAGGTCTTGGCGAACGGAAGAACACCAGCGCTGGCAATGTAGTGTGGCTCTCCTCTACATCCGCGAACCAGGCTTCCCAGAGCTTCCAGTAATCGGCAAGTTTATCCAAGCCATGAATACGATTAAAACGCAGCAACATTTCCAACGCGGATGGCGGACTCCCGGCGCGGACCTCAAGCATATTCACAGCCTGCTCACGCCGCGAAAACCCCGCATACATGGTTGGAAGATAGCCTATGAGCAAACCTACCAACATCAACCCCAGCATGGCTTCTGAAAACACGACCAAGGTCACTGCGGGAGTTTTGGAAATATCAAACCCAAGTGTGAACAAAGATGAGCCACTTAAGCGAATCACTGCAAATAGATCGCCCATACCCAACGACCAATATATTGCAGCATATCCAAGCAGTATTAAAAGATACCAGGCTGGCAAAAGCATTAGCACGCCGATCGGTGCATAATACGCCATAATGGCATCGCGCCGTTCATAAGTTTTTATAAAGTGCAGAATAAACTCAAATCCCCGGCGCAATGTTCCAAAGACAATCCGATTTAATTGACTCCGCACACCGCGCGGCAGGACAAATGTGGAGATGGCAGAGGAAAGCGTGAGGACAATAACGAGCAAACCAGCCATAAAAACAAAGATTTGAATGATTATTTCCGGGATCAACATGGGCGGATTATAAAGCAAATCATCAAAAGAGATTTTTTGTAGTACTATACTTACCATCTTGGTACAAAGATTATCAGTAGAAAGTTTCAGGAGCAATTTAATGGCGAATGCAAATCTTCAAGACGAGTTGCAATTGGCTCAATTGGAAAAACTCCAACTGGAGAACGAGAAGCTAAAGCAGGAACTGAAAGACCGCGGGAAATCCAAGCCCTGGCACGCTGTGCTGATCCAGTTCGTCCCTTTCGTTTCCGCATTAGTTGCAGTCGCAGGTTTTCTCTGGGGCGTTTATCAATATCAAGCCCAGCAAACCAGGAACCTGGAGGCACAAAAGCTGCAATCGGAGCGTGAACAGGAAACAGCTCAACAGGAACTCATGAGACCCTGGCTGGAAAATCAACGGGATATCTATTTGCAGGCGTTGACCGCCGCATCCGCTGTTGCGAATACGGACGATCCCGAGGAACTGAAACGCGCAAAGGTGGAATTTTGGAATCTATATCATGGCAAGATGATCCTGGTTGAAACAGATGAGGTGAAAAATAAAATGATCAACTTTGGGATTTGTATTAATAACGCATGTAATAGAGCCAAACTCAACGAACTGCTGCATCAACTGGGAACGGCAATGGCAAATTCAATGGCAGCAACCGCACAGATGACATACGAAGAATTTTCTGCCAATCAATTTCAATATATATCCGAGACCAGGGTAAACCCATAATAGATTTTAAATCTGGCAGTGGCGCGATTCTGAACACAAAGGAAACTACGCAATGGGGCAACAGGGTTTCACTTTGCGTCAAAAAGAATATCTATAGGTGATTATTACAAGACTCTTAACAGGCGGTATGCTGGCGGGATATTACAGCGTCTCATAGGTGTAAAGGTTAGAGCAGTCAGCAGGTGTCTGCTGGCGATTATTTACCCATAGGAGGCTGAAATGAAGACTTATACCAAACCATCTGATGCAGAACTGCGGCAAAAGTTGTCGCCCGTCCAATATCAGGTCACCCAACAAGAAGGGACGGAACGCCCTTATTCCAATGAATATTGGAACAATAAAAAGCCTGGTATTTATGTAGATGTGGTCTCAGGGGAGCCATTGTTCAGTTCACTCGATAAATATGACTCGGGCACCGGCTGGCCCAGCTTTACCCAACCTATGGAGTCGGAGAATATCGTTAGCCATACCGATTACAAACTCTTTATGGCGCGGACAGAGGTCCGCTCAAAGCACGCAAATTCGCACCTTGGACACGTCTTCGATGATGGTCCTGCCCCCACCGGCTTGCGTTATTGTATGAACTCAGCGTCGTTGAGGTTCATTCCAATAGAGAAGTTGGAGGAAGAAGGCTATGGACAGTATCTGGCTTTGTTTCGGGAGTAATTAGGTTTAGCCAACTGTGGCTCGGATTGACCGAAAGGTGTCTGAGCCACAGTCATTTTATGTATTAGTGAGGTGCTTACATGAACCACATTCAAGCTGTCAGCGCCTTTTCCTGAACCTCACAGTAGAAGTTTCTAAACATCTCAGTAGAGGAATAGAATCCTCTTAGTACCTTTTCCATCAAGTATTATTCAAGTTAACTCGAATTACCTTACATGATGTCACCCTCCCGAAAGACACACTGGAATAGCAATATGTCTGGTGAAGAGATTTTGGAGAAGTTACCATCCCTGAATTTGGAGAGGGGGAGCAATAGATTATCTCCATTCAACTTTCAATGATGTTGTATTATCGTTCCAAGTGTAGGTATTATCGATCATATTGTCAACCAGATAAGGATCATCGTTCGTGAAAGTTATGTATTCACCAGTCAAACCACCGTGAACATAAAGAGTAAGCTTTACTTTACTACCTACCAGTACGGAGGAAATGGTGTCATTTGGCAAACCGATTTGCTCAGCAGTGTTATAGACACCGACAGATAACACCTTACATTTGCCCTGATAATCAGAATCCACGCAGACTATGGCGGCATCAGGTGGAGGTACAATTGTTTCAGAAACCGTTAATCCTGAGCTCGTTGATCCAATTGTGCTCGCCTTTAGTTGACATTTATTGCAGGGGTAACAACCGCACGCCTTCAAATGACTTTTTACTGTGCTGTTATTTAAAGGATCGTTGATATAAGCAATAAGATTATTCATATCACCTATTACTTTATCCCTGAAACCATCAGTATTGTTCAAGTAGACAGGGGGATCCCGCTGTATATATGCCCATATGTACATGAGCGCCCATATTGGGTTGGTTTTTCTCAGGTTGAGGTATTTTTCATAAAGAAGTTTATCCGAGTATATGTAAGAGGAATCGCTCGAACTCACAATGGCGGGTCTGCCTATGGCTAAAAACAGCAATACGATTATCATGATGGCAAACAGAGTTTTCTTACACCAATTTGAATTTAGGATACCTTTCATACTACACATCCTTTCTTATGTAGGCGTAATTTCTCATGGAATATTTGAGGGGGAAAATTGATCCGGTTGCGGCGTTGAGGTTTCAAAAAATGGATATGGGGGCGGAGATGAATTAAGCGAAGTTTCTTCAGGCGTAGTTACTGCTATTGCCGGTGAAAGATAAATATTTCCATCTGTAACCTTGTAATAATCTTCATCCACCAGAGTGGTAAACATAAGCAATACGCCTAAAATAACCAGGATGACCCCCGGGGAAGTAGTGCGAAGGGAAAAGTCCACAACAGAAGAAAATTTTCCTTCAAGTTTTTGATAAGGCTCACGCATTTTGCCCAGAACAAATGAAGCGCCCACCAAAGCCAATATCATCCCGGTTGCAAACCCAAGATACCGAATCCATAAGTTAGACATTAGGAGTATGCTTTGGTGATGATAACGCTGTGATACGATATAAGCTTCCATCTTACTTCTGACTTCCAAGTCACGGGCATTCAACCGATCTTCAAATGTTTCTGCATTGGCGACTAACTTCTCCCCAACATCTGAGTCTATATCGATGGCTGGCATTTCCAGAATGCTCCGATACAGATATGAGATTTGTAAAAAGGTCGAAATAAAGAAAAACAGAGTAAGCCCTATCAAGAGTCCAACCATCACCGGCAAAAGCCGCTCCTGCCATTTTGGAGGTTTTACTTCAACCGGTTTCTTAATCTGAGCTTCAAGCAATTCTTCAACCTGCTCTCCGCCCTTATCATCTTTTTCATGTTTTTTAGTAGCAGAGGGCATATATCTCTCCTGTCCCAACTAGAAAAGATGCACTGAAAGTAAGGTGGTAATCACCTCTTCAGTGCATCTTCGATCTATATTATTCTATAAATCAGTATAGCAAGAATTAATGAAATTACAAGTAGGAATCGAAGCCAATTGAATCTTTATATTCCACCAAAACTCTCATTTTCAGTGAAATAGTCCATATAATAAAAGCGGGCGAGTTTCCTCGCCCGCTCACGTTTCAACTTTCAAACCTTCCAACCTAATTCACATACTGTGCGAAAACTGTTTCAAATTCCTGTTCGGAGGTATAGCCGATCCATTTTTGCAGGAGATTGCCATCGCCATCCAGTAAATAGATTTCGGGTTGGTAACGGAAGCCGAGTGCCTGTTGAATGTCAAAGGTGTTCGGGGCGTCGGCGTCAATATAAGAGAACTTGATCTTGCCAAAATACTTTGCTTCGAGCCCATGAACCATGGGCGCCATGGAACGGCAGGTACCTCAGGTAAAGCGGAAGAATTCAATGAAATGTAAGCCGCCTGAGGCAAGGCTGACTGTGCTCGGGTCGGTAGCTTCGAGGTTCGGTCCACGGGAAGTGGCGATGGGGAGCGCAGTTGGGACTTCCGTTACGGGAGCCTGCGTTGCAGCTGCAAGTGTAGGTAAAGGGCTTTCTGCGAGCGGAGTCGTGGTTGGCTCCACAACGACAGGCTGGGCGGCAGGCGGCTGAGATGTTCCCGGGGCGCACGCGGCTATTAGTAAACCAAGCAGGATGAGGGTGGTAATGAGGCGGGTTTTCATATCCATATAGAAAAGTTATATCAGGAAATCCTTACGAAAGGATTAAGAAGTGCGCTTCGACTGCACTCCCCTGTCGGGTCACTCCGCTCTGCGCGAGAGGAAGTTCGTCACTTTGACGGTTGTGAAATCCTACGCTATACTAGATTAGTCGCTTAGTCACGTAGTCTACTTGTTTCGTAGGTACAACATCAATCTACGCGACCAACAAACCGCAAAACTATTCAACTACATTTACAGGAGGAAGCATGGCTTTCAAACTCACGTACGCTACAATGTTCAGTCCCCCCGAGGAACTCCACAAGGGCTTCGACAAGGCTGTTGCTACACTCAAGGCAAACCTTGGCAAGGAATATGGCATGATCATCGACGGCAAGGATGTGTTCGCTGATGATAAGTACGACGATCGCTCACCCGTAAATACCGACTGGGTGCTGGCGCGCATACAAAAAGGCAACGCCACGCACGCCCAGATGGCGATCACTGCGGCGCGCAAGGCTTTCCCAGCCTGGAGCCGCACTCCGTGGCAGACGCGCGTCAAGTTGGTACGCAAAGCAGCGGCGAATATTGAGAAGCGCATTTTCGAACTCGGCGCGGCAATGGCATTGGAGGTCGGCAAGAACCGCATGGAATCACTCGGTGACGTGCAGGAGACAGCCGACCTTATGTATTGGTCTGCGCATATGATGGAAGAGAACAACGGCTTCGTCAAATCGATGGGCAAGGATCCGCTGGTTGGATACGATTCAACGAACGTCTCTGTTCTGCGCCCTTATGGCGTGTGGCTGGTTGTTTCTCCGTTCAACTTCCCCTTCGCGTTGACAGGCGGACCAGCTGGCGCGGCGCTTGTGGCTGGAAATACGATCGTCATCAAGCCGGCAACGGATACGGCTTGGATCGTCCGCCTCTACGCTGAATGTTTACGCGATGCGGGCTTCCCGGATGGCGTGGTGAACTTTGTCACCGGTCCCGGCTCCACGCTCGGACAGGCACTTGTTGAGAACCCCGAAATTGACGGCGTGACCTTCACCGGCTCTTTCGATGTGGGCATGAAGATGTATCGCGATTTCGGTAATCGCAATTACGTCCGCCCGATCGTGTTGGAGCTCGGCGGCAAGAATCCCGCCATTGTTTCACGCAATGCCAACCTTGAAGATGCAGCGACAGGTATCATCCGCTCCGCGTTTGGTTTGCAGGGACAGAAATGTTCTGCGGCTTCGCGCGTGATCGTGGAAGAACCTGTGTATGATGAACTCGTTGCAAAACTCAAAGAGAAAACCAACAAGCTCGTCATCGGCGACCCGACCGAACGCAACACCTATCTGGGTCCGGTGGTCAGCCAGGGCTCCTACAAGGAATTCAAGGAATTCACCGAGGAGATCAGCGGCGCTGGTGCCACCTTCCTCACCGGTGGTCATGTGAAGACCGGCGGCATGTACGACAAGGGTTTCTTCTGTGAACCCACCCTCGTCACCAACCTGCCTTTCGAGCATCGCTTGTGGAAGCATGAAATGTTCCTGCCCATCACCACGATCGGCAAAGTCAGCAATCTCGATGAAGCCATGCAGATCGCAAACAATGTGAACTATGGTCTTACTGCTGGCTTCTATGGCTCGCCCAAGGAAACCGAATGGTTCTTCGATCATATCGAAGCGGGCGTCACCTACGCCAACCGTCCACAGGGCGCTACCACCGGCGCGTGGCCCGGCTTCCAACCGTTTGGCGGCTGGAAAGGCTCCGGCTCAAGCGGCAAGAACGGCGGCGGATATTATTATGTTCAACTGTATATGCACGAACAGATCCAAACCCGCATCAAATCCGCGCCTGTGAAAAAAGTTGTCAAGAAAGCCGCGCCCAAGAAGAAAGTGGTCGCCAAGAAGGCTGTAAAGAAAGCAGTTCGCCGCAAGTAAAGTCAAAGCCCTTCCTGATAAAGGGAGGGCTTTTTTGATTGACCGTAGACGGCAGACCGCGCATAGTTGTCTGTCGTCTACGGTCGGTGGTCAAAACTATGCCCTGGAATCCGAATCAATATCACAAGTTTCAAGCCGAACGCGCTGCGCCATTTTATGATCTGCTTGCGCTGGTGGATGTGCGCCCGCATCTCAAAGTCATTGACCTGGGATGCGGCACTGGTGAGTTGACGCGTCAACTCGCGGACAAACTTCCAAACAGCGACGTGACCGGACTCGACTCATCGCAAGAGATGCTGGACAAAACCGCTTCTTTCCAACGCCCGGGTCTGGCCTTTACACAAGGAGATCAATCCACGCTGACAGGTGTGTGGGACCTGATCTTCAGCAACGCCGCATTGCAATGGAGCGAGAATCACGCCGAGTTGATACCGTATCTCTTCAACAAACTCAAACCCGGCGGACAGCTCGCAGTACAGATCCCATCGAATCACAATCACATCTCACATCAGATCTATCGCGAAACCGCCAACGAAGAGCTGTTTAAATTCATCCTGAACGGATATCAACGCTATGCGCCGGTCTTATCCATTGATGATTATGCCCGCATCTTCTTCAATTGCGGTGCAGAGAACATCGTGGTCTTTGAAAAAATATATCCGCATGTGTTAGAGGACTCAGACGCGGTGGTAGAATGGATTTCAGGCACGGCGCTGGTCCCATACTTTGAACGCCTGGGCGAACACAAGGAAGAATTTGTGCGATCCATTCGTGAGAAGATGCGCGCCGCCATGCCCGATAGCCCGGTCTTTTATCCCTTTAGAAGAATCTTATTCTCAGCAAGAAAACCAAACTGATATGGGCGACCAACCCTCTGGACGTAAAGAATTCGTTGCCCGTGTAGGGACTTTTTTTGTGTTGGTCGGCATCGGTATGCTGGTATTCTTCATATTGTCAGAAGCCGCCAAAGACCCAACCCTGAGTTATTTTTGCTGGGGTACGGCCCTGCTCACATTCGGATTTATTTTCCGCGGACAACTCAAAAAATCATCTGGACCTCCCAGCGGCAGGTTCGGTATCTTTAAGAGATTGAAACCTAAACCCAAAGAAGAGAAAAAGAAATGACCAAACTCACTTCCCTTTCAGAAGCCATCGCAAAATATGTGAACGATGGTGACACCATTTACGCAGCCGGATTCACACATTTGATCCCGTTTGCCGCCGGGCATGAAATGATTCGCCAGGGCAAAAAGGATCTCACGCTCGCCCGCGCCACGCCCGATTTGATCTATGACATGATGGTCGCGGCAGGCTGTGCAAAAAAAGTGATCTTCTCCTACATGGGCAACCCCGGTGTTGGCTCACTGCGCATCGTCCGCTCGGCGCTTGAGCAGGGCAAACTCGAATGGGACGAGTATTCCCACTTCGGCATGATTACACGTTTGCAAGCGGGCGCATCCGGTTTGCCGTTCCTCCCCATGAATCAGACTGGCGCGGCTGATCTTGAAAGATCAAACCCCAACATCAAACGTATCCCTGACCCCTTTGGTGGCAAGGATGTGATCGTTGTCCCTGCGTTGAATCCAGACGTGGCGATTGTGCATGTACAGCGCGCGGATGCGAATGGCAATTCCCATCTGTGGGGCATCATTGGTGAGCAGAAAGAAGCCGCCTTCGCCGCGAAAAAAGTCATCCTTACGGCAGAAGAGATCGTGGACGAAGCAGTCATCCGCTCGGACCCGAACCGCACGATGATCCCCGGCATCGTCGTCAGCGCAGTGTGTCATGTCCCATTTGCGTGTCATCCGAGTTATGCGCAGGGCTATTATGACCGCGACAATGAGTTCTATCTCGCATGGGATAAGATCAGCGAGTCGCCAGAGACAGTCAAAGCCTGGCTGGATGAATGGGTCTACGGCGTGAAGGATCGCGAGGCGTATTGGCAAAAGTTAGGCGCTGAGACTCATAAGCGTTTGGAAGTTCCGAAGCAAATGAGCGAACCGATCAATTATGGAAAATACTAAGTACACACGTAAACAAGTAGATACGTGATGAGTATTCCACATTTTGATTTTGGCGGCACAGGCACGCCGCTCCATTTTCTGCACGCCAACGGTTATCCGCCTGATTGTTACAAACCGTTGTTTGAATTTTTGAAAACAGAATATCATGTCCTTGGGATGTCCTTGCGCCCTCTATGGGATGAAGCCAAAATAGATGACATCAAGGACTGGCAGCCATTCAGCGATGACCTGCGCTCCTTTCTTTCATCACAGCCTGCGCCTGTCATTGGAGTTGGTCATTCCATCGGAGCCATCGTCACCTTGCGCACGGCGCTGCACAACCCAGGTAAATTCCGTGCGTTGATCTTGATCGACCCGGTATTATTCGTTCCAAGATTTCTGATCAACTGGCATATCGTTCGTGTGCTGGGGCTGGGAGACAGACTCCATCCGTTGATCACCGGAGCGAAAAAACGCAGGCGCACATTTGATGACCTGGAAACAGTCTTTCGCGGATATCGTAATCGCAATATCTTCCGTTACATGAGCGACGAGAATTTGCGGATCTACATTGAAGGGATCACGCGTAAGATAGATAATGGATATGAGTTGGTCTATTCGCCAGAATGGGAAGCGCACATCTATCGCACTGGCTTACGCGACTTCGATATCTGGCGCGAACTCCCCAAACTTGAAGTGCCGACGCTCTTCATCCGCGGTGCTGAGACGGATACATTTCTCGAAGATGCGACAAGGCTTGTGAAACAGAAGCAGCCCAAAGTGAGAGTCGAAGCGTTGGAAAAATCCACGCACTTGTTGCCACTGGAACGTCCGAAAGAAGTTTTTGAAATTATGCAATCGTATTTAAAATCTATGGAATCAGGGAGCTTGCTCCCGTAACAGCGCCAGCAAGCTGGCTGACTCCAAAAAAGAGGAAATCTATGAGCGAAATCAAATATTCAGCCGCTGAACTAATGATCATCAACGCCGCACGTTTGTTGCGCGATGGTGACGTGGTGTTCGTCGGCGTTGGTCAGCCCAATCTCGCGTGCAATCTCGCCAAGCGGACGCATGCGCCCAACCTGGTGATGATCTACGAAGCGGGCGTGATCGGCGCGGAGCCTGCACGTTTGCCGCTATCGATCGGTGACCCTACCCTCGTAAGCGGATCGCTTTCGGTGGTGAGCATGTACGATATTTTTGCGAACTATCTCCAGCGCGGCAACGTGGATGTGGGTTTCATGGGTGGCGCACAAATCGATAAGTACGGCAACATCAACGCAACAGTGATCGGCGGTTACGATCATCCCAAAGTGCGGCTGCCTGGCTCGGGCGGCTCACAGGAAATTGCGGCGTGGGCGAACCGTTGTTACATCATGACCCCGCATCAAAAGCGTCGCTTCCCTGAAAAGGTTGAGTTCATGACCTCGGCTGGCTTTATCGGCGGCAAAGGTGACCGTGAAAAAGCCGGCTTGCGCGGCGGCGGGATGGTCGGTGTGGTCACTGATATTGGCATGCTCGAACCTGATGAAACTGGCGAAATGATCCTCACCGCGTTGCACCCCGGTAAAACAGTGGAAGAAGCCAAAGTCAACACCGGTTGGGACTTGAAAGTCGCTGCACAAGTGCGAACCACTGAAATCGTCACTGAAAACGAGTTACGCATCTTGCGCGAAGAACTCGACCCAACTGGGATTTATCTCAAAGGCGGCGGATAATTATTGTTTTGATCTCTCGTATTTCAAGATATCAAAATGTCAACTTTTCGAGAACCACAGGTCATTCAACTATCATCGGAAGCAGTGGCACGTGCCACTGCCTTTGCAAGTGCAGTCGTATCCACAGTCAATTACCGCGACAGTGACCAGATCATTAAGCAAAAAATTCAGGATGATCATTTTGTAAGTAAGCTGGGGGAAGAAGCCGTGCGCTTTGTCTTTGAACGACGCGATTGTAAAATTGAAGGACCCGATTACACGATTTATTCCGGCAAACAAAAATCTTGGGACGCGGACTTGAAGATCAACGATCTGGAAGTCGCTGTCAAAACCCAACGCCGTTCTGCCGCCAAGCGTTACGGTCTTTCATGGACATTCCAAGATTCTCCCGAACGCCGCGACCCGATCCTTGATCTGCCCGAGGCGTGGGTTTGCCTAGTGGTGTTTGAAGATTTGAAAGATGGCTTTGAATGTGTGGTCTATCCTTTGAGGAAGATCAAGCAACTTATTTTCGAGGCTCCACGCTTGAGCCGGCTGGTTGGGAAGAAGCAGGCAGTGTATTTAGAGACGCTGCAGAAACATAAAGTTTTTGAATGAGAAACTTTAGGCAGATTCGGACTGGAAGCAGTACAGATCAAAAGATTGTATTGATTTGTAACGTTTACCTAACATATATCACTTGACGAACCAAGCCCTAAAAACCTATACTTTAGTCACAAAGGAGCCCAATGGGGCAAGCTTTTATCAGTTACTCCCGCCGAGATAAAGATAAGGTATACGCGGTCTGCAATATTCTTGCAGACGCGGGATTTTCACATTGGCTTGATAAAAATGACATACCGCCGACAGAGCAATGGCGAGCAGAAATAGTAGAGGGGATAAAAAACTCTGATTCATTTATTCTTTTTATATCCCCCGCATCTTTAAGTTCGCCGAATGTGATTAAGGAATTAAACATTGCTTCAGAACAAGAGCATAAAGGTACATTAAGAATTATTCCCGTTGTTTTAACTCCTACAGAATACCCCAAAGAAGCTGAATACCAGCTTACTGGAAAACAATGGGTAGATTTATCAGGAAATTTCCTCAAAGGGCTGGATGATCTAATAAAAACCCTTGGCATTCTCAGTCTTCCCAAGGGTTATAAAAAACATCTTTTGAGCTATTTGCCTGGCACATACATTACACCAGAGTTAATTTCACCGCTATCCAATCCATCAAGGGAAGTCGTTGTTGGAAAAACTGTCAGCATAAAACAAATTCGTGACCAGCGCTTCATGCCACGCCCAAAGGCAATAGCTAACGCACTTGAGGAGTTTGATTCGCATTTAAAAGATCGAGAAAAAAATAAGGAAGATGAAATATTTACTTTCTGGATTCATGGCAGATCTGGGAGTGGAAAAAGCGTATTACTTCTTCAATTAATGCAAACGATGGTTCTCCAGAAGAATGCTCAAGTATTCTGGTTCTATTCTGAAGAAAGCGAAAAGCTTTACGACTTATTTGAGAAATGGGCAACACAGGGAATTGACTTAAACGAGCCTCTATTTGTATTCATTGACGATTTCAACACACCACTAATGCGGGACTTAACCGAGAGTAAGTCTATTTCCAGCCTTTTAAGAAATCCGACATACTCAAACGTCAATTGGCCCGTGATCGTTACCTGTAGCCCACCAGAATACTTGGAAGATTTTCGCAATGGTGGAAAGGATGAAGGTTTCAGGATAAAAGAGTGGGAAATTCCCACAATTGATACAGAGGAATCAAAGCAATTAATTCAATGGTTTGAAGCACGAACTGGCATGAAACCGAAAACAGGGAAAGCCTTTGAGCAATCTGAAGGTCTTGCCTTATCAATGCTTTTTGAGCTTTGGTATTTCTCGCAATATGCCGATATTGCGGATAAGAACGAAGACGTTATGAAAGCATTTGGATACAGATTTAAAACGCGTCTCGAAAGTCTTAAGCTTATAGACTCTATCGCTCCAATATTGGCATTGAACAGACTTTACTTATGGCCCCCAAATGGCTGGCTCGAAGAGTTGACAACTGAACAAAGAGATGCATTCGACATTCTAGTTGCAGACCAAGATTTTTCAATCCTTACCTTGAAGCCTTCTGCAAGTGGATTTGTTCGATTAACTCATCCACATTTAAGTGATGCTATTTATCAGGCTATTCGACCTAGAAGTACGTCTCGGATAACAAGATCTAATGATCTGGCATCTTCTTTCGAAAAAACGCTAAAAAACAATATTGTTCAAGCTAATCAGCTACTTCATGTTGTTGCACAAAAAATCTATGACGTCAATGATCGGCTTGCACCTAATGAAATTGACACAGATGAACTGTCTCGTACGTTTACAAAAATCTGGATGGAAAATCAGAATGTTATTCCTGAAGAAAACAAAAATTTACCTGCTTATATTTGGATAAACTGGGCAATATGGAATTCTAAGAATCCGCATATCAGTGCTTATCTCAATGAGAAAACAATCATAGAAAAAGCCCTGTTTTATCTGGGTAATCAACACAGATTATGGGGGCGCCTTTGGCTAACTTTATGGAAATGTTCACAAGGAAACAATAAACTTATACAGGGTGCAATTGAGTGGCTATATCAATATACGGATGATGCTGCTTGGTCTTTCGTTTGGCAAGAATTATTCAAAGAGTGTCATCAGTTAACAGTGACAGAAGATGAATTCTTGCAAATAGGCATAAACTGGCTAACAAAATTTGAAGATCGAAAAGATTGGAATTATGTTTGGAGGGATATATTAACAGTCTCAAATAAATTCAAAAACGATCTGATTCTATTAGGTCGCAATTGGTTAGTAGCTCGTGAAGACCATGATCAATGGGCTTTCGTTTGGCAAATTTTGCTTCAACATCCTGAGGCTTTGCCCCAAGATACATCCTTCAACTCGCTCATCCAACTCGGTATTCAATGGCTGAACGGTCACGAAGATAAAGATCAATGGTCCTTTGTTTGGGAAATCCTGCTTCAACATCCTGAGGCTTTGCCCCAAGACACATCCTTCAACTCGCTCATCCAACTCGGTATTCAATGGCTGAATGGTCACGAAGATAAAGATACATGGAAGTTTGTTTGGCAAATCTTGCTTCAACATCCTGAGGCTTTGCCCCAAGATACATCCTTCAACTCGCTCATCCAACTCGGTATTCAATGGCTCAATGGACGTGAGAATAGGGAATCATGGAGCTTTGTATATGAAAAATGTTTACAAGACGAGATATCAGATTCAAAGCTTCTATCTCTTGGAGTCAATTGGGTAATAACAAATGCAAAACGACCTGAGACATTTGGAATTGCAACTCAACTCACTAAATACTCTGATGCCATCCCGCCAACTGAAAGATACAAACTACAAAATTGGATTAAGAATTGGACTTACAAATCCGATGTGAAAAATAAGAGTTGGACCTATGGCTGGCAAGCATATTGGAATATGATGCCAACAGTTGAAACCGCTGAAGTAGGACTAAAGTGGATTGAGGTCAATCCTGAAAATCTAAGAGGAGCTACGTGGGTTATCTTTGAACTATTAAAGGGGAAGCGACCTGATATTATCAACAGAATAACTAAGTGGCATGAGAATCATTTAGACCATCCAATAAGCAAAACAATAACAGAAAAATTAACTAAATAGTAAAAGCCTCGCGGACATTCATCCGCGAGGCTTTATCGTAAATCGTCAATCAACAATCGTAAATCGAACTACGTTCCTTCTTCCCAGGAGCTCAGGTAGTGAGTCTGCTCGGGGGTCAGGATATCGATCCTGGTGCCCATCGCTTCAAGTTTGAGGCGGGCGATCTCGTTGTCAATGTCGGTCGGCACGGAGTAGACCTTCTTCTCCAGCTTGTCGGCGTTCTTCGCCATGTATTCAGCGGATAAAGCCTGGTTGGCGAAAGACATATCCATCACGGAAGCAGGATGACCTTCGGCAGAAGCGAGATTGATCAAGCGTCCTTCACCGAGAATGTTGATCTTGCGTCCGTCTTTCGTCTCGTATTGATGCACGAACTCGCGCACATGCTTCGGCTCACCCTTCGACATCTTTTCCAATGC
>Ga0210377_10000483_pt1 | contig 38226 bp, 45 predicted proteins | sample PLM4_65_b1redo_FD_155480 | JGI IMG/M metagenome (GOLD analysis project Ga0210377, IMG submission 155480) | Groundwater sediment microbial communities from an aquifer in East River, Colorado, USA - PLM4_65_b1 redo | ecosystem: Environmental > Terrestrial > Soil > Riparian zone | place: USA: East... | reverse complement strand
ACACGGCGTGGTGTTCGCGGATTTGCTTTCTGAACTGGAGGGGATCGGGTATGAGGTCCAAGCGTTTGTTATTCCGGCTTGTGCCGTCGATGCCCCGCACAGACGGGACCGAGTTTGGATTGTGGCGCACTCCGAACGGCCAGGAACCAGGAATAGACCCGGCGCGACTCTGTTGCAAGGACGGCAGTTACCCGAAGCCAGGACAACGGCTTTACGACCGCGAGTCCGGCAGACTGGCCCAAGTGGGGCTGACTCAAGCGGTGAAACTCTGGCCCTCGCCGCGCCACGAGGGCTTCGACGCGGGGGCGCACAAGGGGAATCCGGCGCCGCAACTGCCAGAAGTGATGGGCGGCCAGCTAAACCCGGATTGGGTAGAGTGGCTTATGAATTTTCCCGTGGGCTGGACGGATATTGGCCCGACTGCCCGGAAGGCATCGCGCCGGTCGGCCGCGGAATCCCGAACCGAGCGAACCGCTTGAAGGGCTTGGGAAACGCAATTATTCCGAAGTTAGCTTATCGGTTTTTTAAGATTATGGCGGTGATGGCATGAGCGAGCATGACGAGCAGGCGACATTATTCCGATGGGCCGGATACCTCGCGCCAAAATATCCAGCGCTGGACATGATGTTCGCGATCCCCAACGGGGGCTTGAGAGATATTCGCGTCGCCCGCAAACTGAAAGCGGAGGGAGTCAAGCCAGGTGTCCCGGATATTTTCTTGGCGGCCCGAGACTGCAATTACAAATTCAGAGGGCTTTTTATCGAGATGAAAATCATCAATGGACGGATAACGCCGGAACAAAAAGAATGGCTGCCGCGGCTGAATGACGGTTGGCCTGCCGCCGCCTTGACTATCGCCGAGTACCTCGGGATATCAAAAAGCGATGCGGGGTTGGCGAATCTATGATCGGCCCCTTCGCGCTCAACCAGGTTCATTGTGGCGACGCGCTGGAAATGCTGCGCCGGATGCCGGATGAGTGCGTTCAGGTCTGCGTTACCTCGCCACCATATTGGGGCCTGCGCGATTACGGCGTGGTGGGGCAGTGCGGGCTTGAGAAAACACCTCAAGAATACGTCGACCGCATGACCGAGGTTTTCGAGGAAGTACGCCGGGTGCTGCGGACCGACGGTACTCTGTGGATAAACATGGGTGATTGCTATGCCTCTGCCGGAGGGGCGGGATGGCAGGGCAAGCATGGCGCGCGCGCTGATCGCACTCGCACCCAGCGAAATCTAAAACGGAAAAGCACGAGTTATGGAATCAAACGCAAGGATTTGATCGGAGTGCCATGGATGATGGCATTCGCCCTGCAAGCGGCCGGCTGGTATCTTCGCTGCGACATAATTTGGAGCAAGCCCGACCCCATGCCAGAGAGCGTGACGGACAGACCTACCAAGTCTCACGAGTACCTTTTTCTCATGGCGAAATCCGAGAAATATTATTACGACCAGGAAGCCACTTTAGAACCCGCAAGTGAAGGCACTCACGTCCGCCTGGCTCAAAACGTCGCCGCCCAGGTCGGTTCAATGCGCGCCAACGGCGGGGCAAAGACCAATGGGCCAATGAAGGCGGTGGCGCGGCGGATGCCGGAAAAAGTAGAACGCATCTGCCGAGAATCGAATCATGGCAGGAATCACAAGCAGGATGGGCACGGACGTCGGCATGAAGGATTCAACGAACGTTGGAAGGTCAAAAACAATGCCAGCTTTAACGAATCCGTGTGCCTGCGTGTCCCGCAGCGGAACAAGCGCAGCGTGTGGGAAATCCCCACCCATGCGTACAGCGGCGCCCATTTCGCCACGTTTCCTCCGGCCTTGGTTGAACCATGCATACTGGCCGGCAGCAAGGCGGGCGACCTGGTGATGGACCCATTTGCAGGATCCGGAACGACCGGGGTAGTTGCCCTGCGCCGCGGCCGGAAATTCATCGGATTCGACCTGAACCCGAAATATTGCCAGGAATTATCCGCGCCCCGCCTGGCGGCCGCCGAGCGCGAATTCAAGGCCGGGCAGATGACCATATTTGACATGGAGGACCGCAAAAATGGACGCGGATAAAAATGCAGAGCAACAAAAGCCCAAAGAGAGGTTTATCAAATCAGGAATTAACGAGCAGGGGCAAATTACCTGGGATATTAAAGGCGTGAGTTTGGTCATGGCGCTCGGAATGTCCGAAAATCTAGTCCGGATAATTAAGAATAAAATGGATTTTCAAGACGCGGCGGCAGAACAGAAACAGCTAGAAGCTCAGGCGGCGATCGCGGTTTTGATCGGGCCGAAAGAGCACGGGCATTAAATTCAAGGAGGAAAATCGTGGATCTCGTCCAACACGCGGCGAAGCTGAGGGCTCTAACTCCAAGGGGGAAGAAGAATGAAAATCTGGTTTGCGCTCTTTGCGTGGATTGTCCTGGCATGCGCTATTGCCTGGCGCTTGGGCAAGGCGCTACGGTGGTTATCCGGCGGCACAAAGTACATACCACTCCGCGGCCGGCGCTTGGGGCGGCCGCGCGCGAGCGCGCGGGGATGAATTAGAATCAAAAAGGAGGTTCCGTCTTGCGGCGTATTACGGTGCATTTAAGCAAAAGGTCAATCATTGTGAAAAACCAGCTGCAGGTTGAGAATTTTCTGAACTGCTATCCCTTTTACAATATGGCGCGAGATGGCCACCATGTCCGAATGAATCTCGCCGGCGAGATGGTTTTCTTCGATACCATCGAAACCTACACTGTATCAGACGACAAAATTATGCTGGACGCCAGCGGCGCGCGCAACACCGAAATAGATTCAGATGGTTTCGGCCATCGAGGGCGCCGAAAGAGGCGAAAGAGATTTAGAAAGAAATATCTTAAGCGCGGACCAAGGGAGGGGTTCCGTCGCAAGTACCAGGAAACAAGAATATGAGTCAATATTTGCTAGGCCTCATAGCTGACTTTATCATCCAAGGAGGAAAAATGGAAAGAGTAGCGCTAACGCCTACGGCGGAAGGTGAAATACAGACAATGATATCAACGGTTGATGCGAAATCGACGGACATTCTAGAAAAGATCGATAAACTTAGGGCCCGCCTGGAGGCGGTTACGGGGAAGCGGGCTCCTGGGGAGCAGCCTGCAATGGCTCAGAAAGTACCGGAATCGAATCTCGGGCAGAGACTTCAGAAAATTGAAAACCGCCTCGACGAAGCTCAAATCCAATTGCGGGAACTACTTGAAGACATAAAAATATAAAATTTATTGACACGGCGCGCCTTTAATTTATACGGTTGGCCAAGAGAATTGAATCCGCGAGGGTGGTGATGATAAGAATGACATCGCCAATAAAAAGCGACAAAAAGCAACCGCATAAAAAAGGACGCCCCGCCAAAAATAAAAAGCGCGGCTCCCGCCTCAAGCAAGGCGCCTTTCTTGCAGCCTACCGAACGTGCGGAAATATCACCAGGGCGGCCATAATTGCCAAGATTGATCGCAGCTCACATTTCCGCTGGATCAAAGAAAATTCCAAGTACAAGACAATATTCGGGGACGCGCATGAAGCTGCTGCCGACAGCCTAGAAGAAGAGGCGCGGCGGCGAGCAAGCGAAGGGTGGCTGGAACCCGTATGGTACGAGGGTTCGCAGTGCGGTCAGGTTCGAAAATTTTCAGACACGTTATTGATTTTCCTTCTTAAAGGCCTGCGTCCGGAGAAATACCGAGAGCGGATTTCGGCTGAATTGAGCGGCTCGGTGCAAGTGTCTGTGCGGCTGGAAGACGCAAGGGTTAGGGCAGAAAAGGCCGCCAAGGAATAATCTTGGGCGCGGGTGCCCGCGACTATCCGCCATAGTCGTAAGCGGATGCGGGGTTTCCGGTAGGCGTTATCCTCCTTCGCGCGGCCGGCAAATCTGCAAACAACCCTCCGGGGTTGCCAGTGCGGCTCGCGCCCATGAAATTTACATGCAGAGTAAAATGCCCAAAAAGAAAAAGGAAATCCAGCAAAAGGACGGAACCTTTCCCGAATACATCTTTGCGGTCTCGGATGAAGATGGTACTCATGCGGCAGTTGATGTCAGCGAGCTAGTGCAGGCCGGCGAGAAGAAGCGGGGCATGCGATACCAGAAAATCAGCCCGGTCATTATTGACGCGACGACAAAAACAGAAAGGATTTGGGAGGCGAAATGATAGCGGCTGGTAATAACATAAAAACGAAGGCGGTTATGAGCGCCGAGGCCAAAGAAAAGGCCGACGCTATTTTCAAAGCCGAGCTTAAGAATCGCGGTCTTGAACCAAAGGAAAATTGCAAGCATTGTGGCGGCGGGGGTAATTCGGGATACGTAAACAAGTTTAAAAATGTTACCCTCGAAGTCCCGGTTGTCATTGGTTGTGGGTGTCTTCACAAAACCTCCGAGAAGATCGCCGAAGAAAACGCGGCGAACCAACCGGGACCTCGCAAAAATTCAATTCTAGAAACCCTTCTCTTCCGGCTTTTAGGAATAAGAACAAAGAAATGACTGAACAGGAAGCAAACCTGGCCTTAGCAGAGGACATGGGGTGCTTCTCGGTGGATCCCTACGCTTGGGTGATGTATTCCTTTGAGTGGGGCAAGGGTGAGTTGGAGGCCTACAAGGGCCCAGAGCCGTGGCAGATTAAAGAGCTTAAATACCTGCGCGACCTGCTCAAGGCCGGGGTGGCATGGCAAGAAGTTATCCGAATTGCCATTTGCTCTGGAAATGGAATTGGCAAGTCAGCCTTAATCGCCTGGATTGTTCTTTGGGGGCTAAGCACTTTTCCTGACGCCATTGCGGTTATCACCGCGGGCACCGAAAGGCAGTTAAAGGGTAAAACCTGGCCAGTCTTGTCCACTTGGTATCGCCGCTGCATAATTTCAAAGTGGTTTAATCTCACCGCGACGTCGCTTTTAACCAATGAAAAACAGCACCAATTCACATGGCGCGCCGACCTCGTTCCCTGGTCCAAGACCAACCCCGAGGCCTTTGCCGGCCTGCACAACCAGAAGCGCCGGATTATTTTCATCATGGATGAAGCCAGCCAGATCCCTAAAGAAATTTGGGAAGTAGCTGAAGGCGCGATGACGGATAAAGACACCCAGATATTCTGGATTGTCTGCGGCAATGGCACTCGCAGGGAAGGCCGGTTTTTCGATTGCTTCAACCGGCTTCGAAATAGATGGCACCAAGTGCAAATAGATTCTCGCACTGTAGGCATAACGAACAAGGAATTATTCGAGCAATGGATCGCGGACTACGGCATTGATTCGGATTTTGTCCGAGTTCACATTCTCGGCCTTTTCCCCGAATCTTCCGAAATGCAGTTCATACCCACGCATCTTGTTACCGCCGCGTTCGGTAAGAGCCTGCAACCGAGGCAATACGATTTCGCACCGGTTATTCTAGGCCTTGATCCCGCCTGGTGGGGCGAAGATGAGCTGGCCATCGCCAAGCGGCAGGGCCTTGCCTCAAGCATTTTATGGACCGAACCCAAGAACGATGACGATATGGCCGTCGCGCGCAAATTAGCTTTATACGAAGACGAATTCAACGCCGACGCGGTTTTCATAGATATGGCCTATGGCACCGGGATTTATTCAGCAGGCAAGTCCATGAATCGAAAATGGACTCTGGTTTCATTTGCAGAAAAGACGGTAGAAAAATATTTAAACAAGCGCGCCGAAATGTGGGACGGCGCACGCGATTGGCTAAGGAAGGGCGGCGCCCTGCCGGCAGACCCTGTACTGGCTGAAGATTTAAAGGCTCCCGAGGACCACCCGCGCACGGATGGAAAAATACAACTGGAAGGAAAAGAGGAAATGCGCAAGCGCGGAATTCGAAGTCCTAATCGAGCCGACGCACTCGCCTTGACCTTCGCCTACCCGGTTCGTTCCAAGGGCCTGAGCTTAAGCGGCCCTGAATTTGCCTACGGGCACAAGGGACAAAGAGAATATGATCCATTTGGCGTGCTAAAAAAATAATTGACACGTTGGCCATCAATTTATAAATGATAGATATGTGCACAACTTGGTTTGTCAATCAGTCGACAAGAGAGACCGGCTTCTTCGATCCCAAAAATCCTCCCAATGTTGCCGCTCCCAACATTCCGGCATTTATGAGGAAGCCGGGAGTTGGCCCGGGCGTTAGGTTCGAGCTACCCGACATAGGGGGAGAAACCGCGGCCTCTTACGAGGACCGGCAGCAAAAATTGCTTCAGCGAATGCGGTATGGAATTTACGCGACCATCCGCGCGAACAATCTTTCATCCACCCAGCCCTCGGCTTCTGCCGTCAGCAAGGCAAGTGTCGGCCCAATCAATCGTTCTGCATCTTGGGTCTAATGCAATCCTTCGGTTTGAGCCCAGATGATATTCGAAAAATTAATATGCGGCATACGGCAATCTATCAGGAAAATCAGAAATGGATTCCGGCCTGGAAATTTCTCTCAGAATATATTTTCCCCGAAAGAGGGGCGTTTGATGACCGGCAACCAAATCAGGGACAAACTTTCGACCATCGAACGCTTGTAAATGGAACCTCGACGCTGGCGGCGCGGACCCTGGCCGCAGGCATGACCGCGGGCTTGACTTCGCCCTCGCGGCCCTGGTTCAAGCTGGGAGTTGAAGACCCCGACTTAGCTAAATATAAGCCGGTCCAGATTTGGCTCGAAGACTGCCGTGATCGCATGATGGCTGTATTTGCCAAAAGCAACATCTATCAGGCCAGCCATTCCATTTATGAAGAACTGGCTTGCTTCGCCACGTGCGGCGCTCTAATCGCCGAGGATTTTGACACGGTGATCCGCGCCTACGTCTATACGGCTGGGGAGTATGCCCTTGGAACCGGCCCAGATGGGCGAGTAAATACCCTCGGCCGAAAATATTGGAGAACAGTTGGCCAGCTCGTCGCGGGATATGGTTTGCAAAATGTTTCGCCCAACGCGGCCGCTATGTACTCCGCAAATAACACGGAGCAATGGATTAAGGTCTGCCAGCTGATCGAGCCCAATGATAAGCGCATAGTCGGTATGAGAGGCATGCGGAATATGCCTTATCGCTCGGTTCATTGGGAAGACGGAAAGATTCAAGAAGGCGTTTTGCGGTTTAGCGGATACCGCGAATGGCCGCTCATAACTCCCAGGTGGAAGGTGGTCAACACCTCGGCCGTGAACGGCACGGGCCCGGGATGGGACGCCCTTGGAGATATCAAGCAGCTGCAGGTTATGGAAGTAAGAAAACTTGTCGGCCTGGACAAGATGACGGACCCGCCGTTGCAGATCCCCGATGACCATACAATCGCCAACAGCCAGCCTGGAGGCATAACCAGATACGCAAAAGGCGTTGGCTCAGGGGACGGCGTGCGGCCGACTTATATGGTCAATTTAAACTTGGCCGATCTTCGGGCTGAAATTTCAGCCAAAGAAGATAAGATCAATGAATATTTCTATAAAAACCTTTTCCTCATGCTGGAACAAATTGACCGTCCAAATATGACGGCGACGGAGATCGTCAAACGTCACGAAGAAAAGGTGATGGCCCTAATTCCCACGCTTGAGCGCTTGAAAACAGAAAAGTATGATCCGCTGATTGATCGGACCTTCGCCATCATGGTTCGCAAAATGATGATTCCGCAGGCTCCGCAAGAATTGTCGGATAAGTTCCTTCACGTCGATTATATATCCACCCTGGCGCAGGCTCAAAAGATGGTCGAGACCGTGAAATCTGACCAGTTGCTTGATCACGCTGGCAGGTTGGCCGCGCTCGCGCCGACCGCGCTTGACAATTACGATTTTGACAAGGAAGCAAGGGATTATGGCGAAAACCTGGGCGCCGATCCTCGCCTTATACGTTCTGATGATGAAGTTGCTGCCTTGCGGGAAGCGCGAGCAAAGGAACAAAACCAGCAGAAGATAGCCCAGGAAATGGCGGCCGCAACCGCGGGAGCCAAGACCTTATCGGATACAAAACTCGGCCAGGGAAGCGCCCTGGATAAAGTGCTTCAAACCTTGCCGGGAGTGCCGGCGATGGGAAGCCAATGATGGCCGCCAAGGGGCATAAATGACCGACGTCAGAAGCACCGCAAAAATATTGGGTCTCGCGGACGATAAGTTGTCTGAATATAGGTGCGAGTTTCGGGAAAGGCACCGCGCGCGAGATCTTTCAGACCTAAAGGAATTTGGATCTACGCCAGCTGGGCGGCGCGTTTTATGGCGCTTACTTTCGCTGTCGGGCATTTATCGGAGCTCAATGAGCGAAAACCCGCTGCTTATGGCCTTTAGTGAAGGCGCGCGCGATATGGGGTTGGCGCTCATGATGGACTTGGACGAGCTGGACCCCAATATATTGGTTATGGCCAGGCGAGAATTCTGGTCCGAGAGAAACGCCGAACTACAACAAGAAAAAAAACTGGAGGCTGAGCAACATGAATCTTGACGAGAGGTTTAAATTCGAACCGAACGAAGAACAGAAAAGGCAGTTGGTTTTGCTTCAGGAAAAATTCATGCAACTTGGGGAATTTGTCAATGGCACTTGCCCCGAGTCAAGGCAGAAAAGCGAATCGATGAAGCAATTGGAAAATGCCCATATGTGGGCCAACGCCGCTCTCCTTCAGAAGGTCCCGATAAAGGAAGTTTCTCATGAATAACTCAGCCGCTCCCGCGCCCCCCGCTCCGGGATCGCCTCTTGCCGCGCCAGCCTCGGGCCTCGCGCCTGCCGCTCCGCCCCCGGCGCCGGCTGCCGCCCCGGGCGATCGCGCGGCCGCAGGCGCCGATGACGAAGCAAGCCTTCTCTCTCGCGCCGCAGCCGCCCCGGGCGATCGCGCGGCCGCAGTTGAGCCGATTGTATATGACTTAAAGATTCCTGACGGATTTAAGCTTCTTGCGCCGATCAAAGAAAAATTTGAGGCCTTTGCCCAGGGCGTCAAGCTTGCGCCGGAAAAGGCCCAGCAACTTATCGACCTGCAGATCGAAAATCAAAGGTTGCAGGAAGAGCAAGCCGTTGCGGAGTTGAAAAGCACCTGGAAGGACTGGGAAAAAGAGACCCTAGCCTCCCTGGGCCCGACCCCGGAACGCGAATTGGCTTTTGCAGCAAAGGCAATGGATATGTTTGGAGATAAGAAGTTAAAAGAATTGTTCGACCTGACCGGCATAGGATATTCCGCTGCGATGGCCAGGTTTCTGATCAAAGTCGGAAAAGAAATTTCCGAAGACAATCCCGGCGGCGCTCCTCCGGCCGGCGGCGCTCCAAAAGAATTCGGCGACCTGAAAAGCACTTATGATCATTGATCGCCGAATAAAACCTGAAGGGAGATTAAACTTTCATGGGAAATGCCTTAGGTAGCAAGTATCCAACTCTTCTGACCTTGGCGCAGATCATGCACAACGACAAACTCCTGCCCGTGGTCGAAATCCTGAACCAGATGAACGAACACCTCGATGATATGCCTTTCTACGAGGCCAACGATTCGGGAGGTCATGTTTTCGCTCCCCGAACCGCCTTGCCGGCCGTTTCCTGGCGGCGGATCAACAAAGGTGTTCCGCCGACCAAATCGAGCTATGGCAAACTCACCGAAACGCTCGGCTCGTTGGAATCGTATTCCAACGTAGATAAGGACCTGGCCCAGCGCTCCGGCGACGTAGCCGCATTCCGCGCCAAAGAAGCGCGCGGGCACCTGGAAGCTATGGGCCAGGAGCATGCCCAGACCATGGTTTATGGCGATGTCATGGTCGCGGCCGAAGAGTACACCGGTCTCTCTCCTCGGTACTACAGCTATTCCGAGGGCGTTGCCAAGGATTACGTCCTCACCGCCGGCGGAAGCGCGACCCTGACCTCTATCTGGCTTTGCGGTTGGGGGGAGAACACGGGATACGGAATTTATCCCAAGGGTTCCCAACTGGGCTTTGAGCGCGAGGACAAGGGCCAGCAAACCCTGTACGACGAAGACGGCAATCCCTTCGAAGGATACAGCGAACACTTCGCCTGGAAGGCCGGCCTGTGTATCGAAAATTACAAGTATTTCGTTCGCATTCCCAACATCAACGTCGCCGCTCTTCAGACCTTTGGCGCAGAATCCGACACCTCGGCGGACATTCTCAAGTTCATGACCTTGGCGCTTGAGAAAATCCCGAACCTGCAAGCCTGCAATCCCGTGTTTTATTGCAGCCGCACCGTCCGGGCGATGTTCCGCCTAATGGCCGAAAAGAAAATCGGCGGCCTTTTGGTCCAAGATTTCATGGGAGCAAACGGCCTGGGCAGAAGCATCCCGACCTATCACGGGGTTCCGATCCGCATCATCGATCAGATGAGCGAAGCGGAAACCCTGGTAGCCTAAGAACCAGCAAGCATAGATGGGGGAGGGAGCCTGCAATCTCCCTCCCATCTTAACCCTCAAGGAGGGTCTCGATTATGTTAAAAGATTTTTCTCTTGAACTTGCGCAGCTCCAAGAAGTTCTCTCAAGCGAGGAATCGGACTATTACATTCCCGAGGGAGGGAAAAGTTCTATTCTTGAAGGCCTCTACATGGTGGTCCAGGTCAAGACGGCTTTCGCCGGCCAGGGCAACACGAAGTTGACCGTGGCGTTACAAAGCGACTCCGTTGCCACATTCAACAGCGCCGCCCTCACTACGGTCGTCGCAACCGCCGCAATCGACGAAGCGGACTTGACCGCCAACACCATCGTGGCCGTGGTACCGGTGACCGGGAAACTCCTGGAATTCATCCGGGCCTATTTCACTGTGACCGCCGGACCGATGACGGCCGGAACGGTGAATGTCTTCCTCACCCGCTTGCCCGAATTGCGGGCCTAAGAATCCAACCAATTGACCGAGGGGGAAGCGAGAAACCTTCCCCCCGCATTATCGCTTAGGAGGATTCATGACAAGGTATCGCGTGCTTAAGAACACTTTTGGATTTAGGGGACGGTATTTTTTTGCCGATGAAATTGTCGAAGTGGCGGACACAGAGAAAATACCACCCGAGATTCAGCACGCCTTCGTTGAGATTAACGCCGAAGGCGAACAAGTTACGCCAGATCGTTCCTTGCGCGCTCCGGCCCCTGAAGTAAATGCGGAGCCGCGGGCGCTTCCCGATCCGACCAAACCGCCCCGGGCGCGCAGAGGCCCGCGAACCGCCGCCCGCTAGCCAAGGAGAACCATGCCGCAAAGCCAGGATCAAACTGCGGTTGCAAATCTGGCCCTGCACCACCTGGGCCTTAAAACCATAGGATCAATAGACCAGCCGACCGAGTATGCCCAGGCGGTCGAGCGGGTTTTTGATATTTCTCGTCAGGCCACCCTGCGATCTCATCAATGGAGATTCGCTAATACAAAACAGGCATTATCAATCTATACACCGGTTCCGCCGGAGGAAGAGATTTTGGTTCCTGGTTGGCAATACGCCTATTCGTTTCCGGCCGCGGCCATGGCCGTGCGCAAGGTATTTCTGGATGACGGCCAAACAGATCCAAACCAAATCGAGTACGAAATCTTTTATGACCCACTGACCGAGGCCCAATACATTCTCTGCAACGAAGAGGATGCCTATATTGAATATACGGCTGACGTAACCGTTACCGAAATCATGGATCCGATTTTCATTCTGGCCTGGTCGTTTGAAATGGCGGCATTGCTTTCGCCAAAATTGACAGCCGACAAGGAATTAACGGCCGCAATGGAGCGGGCGTATAACGGCGTCATAAATAGCGCCACCCTGCTTGATGCCAGGGAGCAAAAAACGGAGAACCCAGAGAAAAATCAATCCTCGTTTTTAGCCGCGAGGTAGCCAATGCTTATCCGGCAAATGTGGTCTAATTTTGGCGGAGGCGAGGTTTCCCCGTTTTTTTATTCACGGCCAGACCTACCTTTCTATAATTCAAGCTGCAAAATCTTGCGCAACTTCTTTGTCACGCCAGGAGGCGGAGCGCGACGGCGGCCAGGCACTTTGCTTGTTGAAGCGGCCAAGGCGACCAACAAAAAAGCGCGACTGATCCCATTCGTGTTTTCTGACAGCCAGGCCTATGTCATAGAGTTCGGCGATGGATATATCAGGTTTTTTAAGGACAAGGCCAAAATCGGGGATCCGTATGAAATTGATTCGCCTTATTCCGAATCTGACCTGCCTAATATAAATTTCACCCAAATCGGTGACCTTGTTTACCTGGCCGACGGCGCGCACACGCCGCGCCACCTGGTCCGATACGGCGACCAGAATTGGGCTATTTTCGAAACTCCCTATATCAATGGCCCGTTCATGGGCCAGAATATTACGCCGACGTCCATAACACCAAGCGGCACAACTGGAACAATTAGCCTCTCGGCCTCCTCGTCAATTTTCAGCAACATCTCCGGTAGGGAGCACTGGGGCGGAAATACTCTGTTCAGAATTAGTCATTATATCCCAGCGGGGCATAATTACAATAACTGGAGCGCAAACGGAGAAAGCGGACGCATTAAATGCGGCGGCACCTGGCGAATTAAAATTACCGGTGACTGGATGGGAAAGGTCGTTGTCTCAAAGTCTTTGGATAACGGATCAACCTGGATTGTGATTGAAAATTATAATACGAATACCGACACCTTTAAAGTTGAGGAGGACGATCAGTTTCTTTTAAAAGCGGCCATGACCGGCTATGTTTCGGGAATCTGCCGGGTGGAACTGAAAGCCGACGCCTTTGAATGGGTGGGAATTGCAAAAATAAAGCAGGTTCCCGCGGGCTCTTCGGCCGGCGGCGGCAGCGCAATGTTTTCGTCAGCAACCGCTGAAGTGATTACTCCACTGGGCGACGTCAAACCAACCAAGCTTTGGGCGGAAGGGGCGTGGTCAAAGTACCGCGGTTACCCAAAGACCCTTGCTTTTTTTCAGGATCGTTTGTTTTATGCCAACACCATCGCCGAGCCCCAAAGTGCCTGGGGTACAAAAACGGGCCAATATGTTCCGGCGGGAGATTATGCGAAGCTGGATTTCGGCCGGTCTGATCCCCTGCAGGACGATGACGGAATCACCGTGGCCCTTCCTTCAAAGCAGATATCACCGATTCAAAATATGGTCAGTCTGAACAAATTACTCATCCTAACGGCTATGGGAGATTGGAGCATAGGACCGGGCTCCCAGGGCGGTCCTCTCACGCCGGCCACGGTATCGGTCGAGGCTTACGGAAATGAAGGCGCCGCCTACGGCGTGGATCCGGTTGTCATCGGCAACCGCGTTATTTACGCTCAGTATATGCAGGCCGCCGTCCGCGACACCAGTTTTGATCTAAACCAGGGAGGATTCACGGGCAAAAACCTTATGCGCTATGCCAGCCACTTGCTTGAAGGCCACTACATTACCGAAATGGCCTATTGGCCCGAGCCCTATTCTATGCTCCTGGCGATCCGCGAAGACGGAAAGCTGCTCAGCATGACCTACGAGCCGGAGCTGGGAATTGAGAACTGTTGGGCCTGGCATGATACCGGCCCCGCGGGTGCGCATAAATTCGAATCGGTGTGCGTGATTCCTGGCGAGGATGGATACGAGGTTTGGTTTATCGTCAACCGCTCCGGAACGCGCTACATCGAGCGGTTTGCAGATCCAGTGAACAGCACCGAAGTGAGCCGGCAATATTTTGTGGATTGCGGCGAGATCCACAACCCGGATGAAAAAGTCATAACTAACATCGAAAAGGTTGATGGCACGGGTGTGCCGCCTTTCGACTATGACAAAATTCTTCGAGTCACGTGCCCGGACCATGGATATTCGAACCAGGATTTCTTGTTCATTTCTCAAGTAAAGGGTTCTTTCGGAGAACGCGGGGGTCAATATTTTTTTGTCGCGAACGTTACGCAGCACACTTTTGATATTTACCCAACCGGGGACGCAACAGACTTTCCTGATTATATATCGGGCGGAATAGCTCAGAAGGGAACGCCGACAATATCCGGTCTTGGAAGATTTGAGCAATGCGCAGACGTGATGCTTCTTTATGACTCCGTTGCACACGAAGCGGGCGTTTACAGCGGCATGGATTCAGAAATACAGGGTGGCGTTTTGAACGCAACAATCTCGGGTACCGGCACCTATCCCGCACGGGTTACGGTCGGCTTTAACTTCATCAGCGAGATCAAGCTTCTGGCGCCGGAGCTTAATTTGCAGAGCGGAACCCTCCAGGGCAAAAAATATAAATTTGGCAGATTGACGGCGAGGCTATCAAATTCAATGGGGGGGAAAATTGGTTTTGACGAAGAAACGGCCGTTCAGTTGCTTTGGCCGGACGGAAGTTACTTCTCTCCCGTAATACCCAGCGTGGGTCAGACCGTTTTTACTATTCTTGGCCCCTTGGGACATCAGCTATATTCCGGAGATTTTGAGCAGGCTCCGCCCAGCGAATACAAGGGCACCGCGCAGCTCTATTTTAGACAGGATGAGCCATATCCCAGCGATATTATCGCGCTGATTGGTGAAATCAATGCGCCCTCCTAATTTTATGAAACCGCTTAAATTTAGCCACGGACCTTTCGAGGTCTGCGAACCAAACCCTTCCGACCTTAACCACATCATCGTTCACATGCGAGCGGCGGACAAGCAAGAGGTCTTTGATAGCCACGGATGGACTCCCAGGCAGGCCGTCTTGGGAGCACAGGTCGCATCTGAATGCAAAATGGTGCTTCGCAAGAATGGAAGCGCAATGGCTTTTTTTGGGATCTCGCGATCCGCGGAATTTGACCTGGATACCGCGTGCGTGTGGCTCCTGGGCACGGGCGCCATTGACGCGAACTGGCTGCCTTTCTGCCGGATCATGAAAAAGGTGCTCCGCGCCATCCATGCGCATTATCCAACCCTTTTCAATTTCGTCGGCGCGGAGAACATAAAGTATATCCGCTGGCTTTCGTGGATTGGCGCCCACATCTGTACTCCAACCAGGCACGGCCATATCAAAAAACCTTTTTGCTACTTTACCCTGACCCGGAGGACGCCATGTGTGCTCCGATCCCTATAGGCGCCTCAGTCTTAGGCACGGCCATTCAAGCCTATGGCAAATACAAAGAGGCTCAAGCCAGCGCCGATTACAATAAATATGTCGCCGAAACGGCCGAGCAAAACGCCGCCCAAGTCGAGGCCGAGGCCGGCCTGCAAAAAACACAGGTCCAGGACCAGGCCGCGCGCGCGGCACAAAAGCTTAAAGCCAATGTCGCCGGAGTTCTAGGCCAGCAGAAAGTCGTCACCGCAACAATGGGTATCGGCGGATCCGTCACCGCCGAGGACTTGGCCAAGGATACGGCAAATGCAGGAAAGAAGGACGAGCTGGCGCTTAAACTCAACGCTGATATTCAAAGCTGGGAAATTGAAAATCAGGCGAGGACCCAGGCCCGGGGTTACCGGAATGAAGCCGAGGCCGCATATATGGCTTCCGCCGCGGCAGAATCCGCCCTTCCTTTCGAACTGGTTGGCACGCTTTTGTCTGGAGTCAGCCAGGTAAGTGATCTTTGGAGCCATTACCGGCCCTTTCAAAAGTTAACCAGAGTAAATACCCGCTCCGGGAGCTAAAATGCCGCGAGTCCCGCAGTATGAACAAAGCGTTCAAACCCAAGTTGCCAATGTGGCAACCCCAAAGAAACAGCCCGCGCCATTCTCTGGGGATCCGGAGGCGCGAGCACTTGCTGGCCTGGGCGCGGTTGTTTCACAGGCTTCCGGGAAACTCGCCGAGGCTGATATTGAAAACCAAAAGGCCGACGAGCTTCAAAAGGTGCTGGAGGCGGACACCTTAAACCGCCAAAATATTTCATCCTTGCTTTATGACCAGCAAAAAGGACTTCTCAACCGCCGGCTCGGCAATGCCTCCGGGATTACCGAAACCTTCGATGCGGAAATGAAGAAATATTCGCAGGAAATTCAAAAAATGCCCGATGACTACCAGCGGGCCCTAACGCTTAAAATGCTGAATGAGCGCGTTTCTTCGTTGCGCGAAACCCTGGCCCGGCACGAGGCCGGCGAGATTGAAAAAAACATTGGCAACACGATTCAAGCCAATATTGACCAGACAATTAGGGATTCGGCGGGCCTGATCGATCCGCCTTCGGTCGTTGCTGCAATTAATAAATTGGCGGCGGTGAACGGCTCTTGGATGAAACGCCAGGGCAGAACACCCGAAGAAATATTCCTGGCCAACTCAGAACTCGCTGGAAAGGTTGCAGAGACCGCGATCGCTCCTCTACTCGAAACCGACCCGTTGCAGGCGGTTAAGATTTTCAATTCGCTTAAGCCCAATCTGCCTCCAGAGCAGGCGAACCGCCTGCAAAAGCAAATCGACGGCAAAGCCTTCGAACAAACGCGCCAATCGGCTTGGAATGCCCTCAATCAACATTTTTACATTGGGAATGGGCAATATGACTTGCCCAGGATGGAAGCGGCGGTTTACAGCATGGAACTGCCGGCGGATAAGAAGGATGACCTTTGGCATTATATGAAGGGGCGCGCCAACGAGGCGGAGTCTGGCTGGAAGGGAAACAAGGCCGCGAACGAGCTTGCTTTTCATAATGACGCGGCCGCCATGTTCAAGCAAGGCCTTCAATCCGACGAGATCAAGCGCTCGCTAATCCCAAAATATGGATTATACGGTTCGGCCGACCAGATGGATAAAGAACGTCAGATTGAAAAAATGTTCGATCAAGCGCCCACCGATGATACTACCTATTGGAATATCTGGAAGGGAATCAACCTGGGCACCATGACCGATAAGGACGTGGCCGCCAACAGCGCCAAACTCTCGGGCGCGGACGCGCGCGCGCTGACCAGGGAATACTGGGGCAATGTCAAAGACCCTAAGTCCGGGTTCAAGCAGGCTATTGAAAACGCCGAGGGGATCGTTGGGCAGAAATTTTTTAACAAGAAGAACAAAGATGAGTTTATGGCCGCCATCGTCCGGAAACTCCAGGCGCAAGCCGGAACTGCCGGCGCCACCAGCGACCAGCTCGTGGACGTGGCCAGCGAAGAAGCTAAAAAGGTCGTTGTAAATAAATGGCTGGCCGCCGGTAGCCTTGGGTTCTTCGGGACCAGGGAGCAATACAAAATCGACAACGAGCGGGAGCGCAAGGCTTCTCTGATCCGCGGCGCTCTGGCCAACGGCTCTCCAATTCAGCCCGAATTATCCGGCCTGAACAGCCCGGCGCAACCCGGCACGCCCGAATATGAGGCTATCCGAATTTTACAGAAAAACGGCAGATCCATCACTCCGCAAACAATATCGATCATCCTGCCCTTTCTCGTGGCTCAATAATGGCTGCCAGCCTCGAAGAGGCCTTAAATTCCCTTCCGGATGACTCTGGTGGTGGGGTGGTAGCGCCCCCCCAGCCAATCGACCAGCCCATACCCGCCGGCGGCGTAAATTCGGGCCTTGATAGAGCTTTGGCGACCATTCCAGGCGATGATCCGGTCGCACCATCCCTGCAGGATTCCTTCCAAGCCATTCCCGTAAACGATCCCGACCAGGCCGCCAAGATCATGGGCCTTGCTTCCCAAGCCGGAGCCGATGAGCATTTTGTCGAAGCGAACCTTTCGGCCGTCCAGGCGGCCGCATCCGCTCCGAAGCCAGGCCAGTTGAAGGAAATTACCGAACGGCACCCGGAACTTGCGGCCTTCCTTTCCAACCCCAGGAATATGTCCGTTTCGCATGATGACCTGGAAAACCTCAGCGCCCATAGCCTAATTGCCCAGAATGCAAATTCCGTTTTGCCCATGCTCGTGGATCCGGTGGCGCGCGAGCGGTACGTCCAAAGCTTGATGCGCGGGGCTGGGGAGTCCGCGGTCAAGATCATCCGGTCGTCCTATGAGAGCGGGGTCCTGAGCCAGGAGCAAGGAATCATAAATTGGAACCGAATGGTAGGCCAGTCGCGGCCCGGCGATGATGCGCGCTTGGAATATGTCAATTCAAGGATTTTGGAATTGGAACCCTCACTTCCTAAAATGGAAGCCCTGGCCGATGTTCCGGCCTTCGCCCTATCAGGCAGCGCCCAGATGGCGCCCCTACTGGCCGGAGCCGCGGCCGAGGGCGTCAAGTACGGTGTTCCCCTGGGGCTGGCGGCCGCGGCCGCGGGGCCCGCCGCGCCGCTGGCCATTCCCGCTGCATACGGAATAGGCGCCTTGGGTGGTGCGGCCTGGTACAACTTCAAGGTCTTTGCCGGGCAGGCCTACCAATCTTACGGGCAGTTGCGCGATAAGCAAGGCCAGCCAATCGCCGACGATATATTGAAAACAACGGCGCTTCTTTCGGGTGCGGTCCAGGCTGGATTCGGCATGTTGCCGATCAACGCAATCCTGAAGAGCATTCCGGGCTCGCAGAAATTCCTGCAATCCTTTCTTGCAAAGGCCGCGCCCGCGGCACTTGAAAAGCTAAGCGCGGGCAAGGCACTGGCCACCTTCGCAAAAACGTGGATCCCGCATACTCTGCAGGGCGCCGCCGGCATGGCGGGCATGACCGCAACCGCCCTGACCGGCGCAGAAGTGGCCAAAGCGGCTTCCGGCCAGCCATTCGAAGCCGCGCCCGCCGGTGCAATTGTTTCAGAAACATCCAGGGGCTTCCTTGAAGCAATCCCGGTGATGGCTCTTATGGGAGCGCCCGGGCGCGTGGGGCGCCTGGCCTTCGATCTGAACCGATTGGGAGCCCAGGCGCAGCGCGCGGATGCGGCCGAAAAGCTTTACCGAACCATGGGAGATTCAGCTGATAAATCCAAGCTTCTTCCGCGGATGCCGGCCTCCTACCAGGATTATGTCAGCCAGCTGACCAAAGACGGGCCGGTGGAAAGCGTCTATATTCCCGCCGCAGCCTTCAAGTCCTACGCGGAAAGCAAGCAGGTGGATCCGGCCGTTCTGGCGTCCGACCTTGGAATTACTCAACTCTATCAGGCCGCTCAAAGCGCCGGCGGCGACATCCAAATTCCCATGGCACAATGGATTGCCAATTCTCACTCCGTGAGCAAGGCCACCGGAAACCTGATTTACCAGGATTTCGCCCGGGATATCAAATTTTCTCCGGACGATCTGACCCAGCGGCAGAAGGATGACCAGGCGATTTATTATCAGGAGCAATTCGAAGCCGAAACTAAGAAGGCCGTCGATACCAACCCGGGTTGGGCCGAAATCAAGGACACCATCGCCAAGGAGAAGCAAGCCGAACTTGAGTCCGCCGGCATGGCCCCAAAAGAGGCCAAGGCGTCGGCTGAATTATTTGCCAGCATGGCCACGGCCACGGCCGCGCGCGTGAAGGGCACGCCGGACCAGGTGGCACGGGATATGGTTTCGCAGATCGTCGGCGTGGAAAACCTGCAGATTGCACCCGGCGCCATGAGCCAGACCGAAGGCATGGCGGTGTTGGACAGGGCGATTAAGGAACGGATGCCGGCCAGCATCGAGGCCGAGGCGGTGCGGCCCATCCTGGCCGCGGCCGGGGCCCGCGAGACCGATATGAAGGCCGTAGGGCTCGATAAATTCCTCCAGGGCAAAAAAACGGTCAGCAAGGCCGACCTGCTGGATCTCGTCCCGCCCCAGGGTGAAGGCTATTTGCTGGACAGATTTAAAAATCTATTCCAGGCAACGCCGGCGGCGTCCATATTCTATTCAAAGGCTGAGCGTGCCATCACCGACAAAATGCCCAATTCCGCGCCGGCCGATTCGATCAAGGGCCTATTGGCTGGCGCTGGCGTGAAGGAGGAGGAAATAGAGTGGCTGGGCCTCGATGACTTCCTTGCAGGCAAGCAGAAGGTCAGCAAGCAGGAGATGCTCGACTTCATCCGCACGAACAATGTGCAAATACGGGAAGTAGAAAAAGGCCAAAACAAGCCGCATAAATTGAGCGCCGAGGAATACGACAGTTTAATTAGGCAGCGGGATCATTTGGCCGATGGAATAGTAAGACGTGGGGAAACGGTATTCACTACAACTCCCGAATTGCGTTCGCGACTTGATAGTTTGAATGAAAAAATACGGCAAAACATCGAAAATGACGAAACCAAATTTTCATCTTACCAACTCCCCGGCGGCCAGAATTACCGCGAACTGCTGCTGACGTTACCGGAAAGGATAGATAAAGATAAAATAGCCAAAAGGCTATCTGAAATTGCAAATATGACGCAGGAAGAAAAGAAAAAAAACCCCGGGGTAGACGATGAATTTTATGGCCTTGTTAAACAACGCGATGGGGAATCGCTAAATCAATTTCGCTCCTCGCATTTCGACGAGCCCAATATCCTGGCCCACGTCCGCTTCAATGACCGCGTGGACGCAGAGGGCAAGAAGGTGCTCTTCCTGGAAGAAGTGCAAAGCGACTGGCACCAGAAGGGCAGGGAACAGGGATACAAAGATAGAACCAAGGAATATAGGATTGAAAAACAAAATGATGGATGGCAAGTAATCGGCCCGGATGGACAAAAAATAGGATTTGCTCATAAATCAGAAGAAAAGGCAAATAGATATCTTGAACAAACTATGAATTTAACCGGACATGAGGATCGAATTCCCAATACTCCCTTCAAGAAAACCTGGCACGAACTGGCCCTGAAACGCATGGTCCGGTACGCGGCCGAAAACGGGTATGACCGCATCGCTTGGACCACCGGAGAGCAACAGGCCGGCCGCTACAACCTGAGCAAGCAGGTTGAAAAGGTTATTGCAAAAAAAACAGATGACGGCAAATTTGAAATTGCTATGATCCTTCCCGGTTCTAGAATTCATTGGGCGGGGACATTTTCGCCATCAGAATTGCCTAATGTCGTTGGGAAAGATTTAGCAGAAAAGATCGCAAGCCAAACTGATATGGATCATCGCTACTCCGGACTTGACCTTAAGGTCGGCGGTGAAGGCATGAAGGGCTTTTACGACAAAATCCTGCCTTACTACGCAAATAAGCTGGGCAAGCGATTTGGGGCCAGGGTCGGCGAAACTTCAATTACGACCGGGAACCCCAAGTCGGATTTATATATTACGCCCGACGATCTTAATGCCGCCGAAACGTCATACCAAGTTTGGGACAAGGCTTATGACGCTCAGCCCCTTGATAGTTTCCCTTCACGTGAGCAAGCGCAGGCCTTTATTGATAAAGCCGAGCCCGTAGAGCCCGTAGACGAGAAGGTCCACTCCCTCGATATCACGCCGGCCATGCGCGAATCGGCCATGTCCGAGGGCTTCCCGCTTTTCCAGGCCGCCCCCAATGCGAAGCCGGTTGTCACCGAACCCCGAACCGATTATTCCAGGGACATTTTCAACGAGCCGGCTGCACCGCGCCCGCGCAACCCGAAGGAGCCATTCCGCAATGACGCGCCAGGAACCTACGCGACGCGAACGGCAATCGTAAAAGAAGGGACCAGGCAGATCGGAGTCGGGAAGGTAAATACGCCCGAAGAGGCCGCCCAGGCCATGGCTTACCTGGCTAAGAACGCCGTTGAGCACATGGATGCCCTGATTACGGATGCCAAAGGCAAACCCCTTGCAATAATCGGAGGCTTTAAAGGAACCGTCGATCAAACAATGATCTTTCCGGCAACCATCGTCGCCGAGGCCTTCAGGATTAAAGGCGCTGCAAATATTTGGTTTGCCCACAACCACCCAAGCGGGTCGGCGAAGCCATCAGCAAGCGACCTAGAATTAAATAAAGCCCTATCGAATTCTTTTCGGGGAAGCGAAATTCAGGCTCATGGCATATTTGTAATCGGCGGGAGCAAGGGCGAAGGTAGAGTTTGGGAATTCGAACCATCGGTAGAGATGGCTGGAAAATATACCACAAGGGAAGGCGTCACGGGCGCGGCGCAGAAGGGCGCAAGCGTCCCGGTGGTGGAACGCGTATTTGCCGATGAAAAAAAGTTGTGGCCGGTCCTAAACAACGTCCAGGAAGGCTTGCGGATGGCAGGCGCTTTTTCAGATAACAAATCAGGTCTCATCATTATGGATTCAAAACATAACCCCGTGGCATTTGTCCCTGTGGACGCGGCCGAAGCTGGCATTTTGCGGACAAAGGGCCGCATGGACGCCCTTTACCGCGCCCTTTCTATTTCGAATGCCTCTGCCGCCATCATAGTAAATAACGGAAGCATGGGCGATGAAGTGGTTCGAAACCTGGCCGGATTTTTAAGCAATAACGGAACGAGGGTTCTTGATGTGATTGGCACGGGCACCGAAGCCGTCAAGTCCTGGGCTGCCGAGGGAAGGGGATTTCAGGGCAAATCCTTCTTTCAGGCCGCCCAGGGCGCATTTGATAAGAATACCCGCAAGGTCACGCTCTCATTCAAAGCCGCCAATGCCTCAACCTTCATGCACGAGGCCGCGCACGGTTGGCTCACCGCCGTGGCTGATTACGTCAAGCAGGGCCGGGCCGATGCCGGCCTGCAGGCTGACTGGAAGGAAATCACCAGTTGGCTCGGCGGCAAGGAGGGTGAGGCGCTCACCGTTGATCAGCATGAGAAATTCGCTTCAACCTTCGAGGCCTACCTACGCGAGGGGCAGGCGCCCACGCGCGAGCTGGAGGGTGTATTCGCCAGGTTCCGCCGTTGGCTGGTGGAAATCTATAAATCCGTTTCGGATATCGGCGCCGGGCGCGCGGAAATATCGCCCGAAGTCCGTGGGATAATGTCGCGCATGGTGGCCTCCGAAGAAGAAATCAAGGCCGCCACGGCGGATATGGCGCTGGAAAAGGAATTGGATATTCAGGGCATAGACCCGGGCGTTCGTAAGCAGCTGGTGACCATGCGCGCGCAGGCGCACGATCAGGCCGTGGCCATGGTAATGAAAGAGCAAATGAAGGAACTGGCGGCCGGGGCCCAGGCCGACAGCGCCAAGGTCATCGCTAAGATGACCGCCGAAGAAGAAGAAAAGCTTAAAACTAAGCCTCTGTATGTTGCGGGCGCGCAGATCAAGGAATACTTTGGCATGGACGCCAAGAAGGCTGCTCAAAAATTCCTGTCCGGGGAATTCGCCTCGGCCTCCGGCGGCCGCGATGACCTGGCCTTTGAGAATTTTGCCGAGAATAACAACTTCTATTCAGGCGAGGATATGGCCAAGCAACTTATTGCCTCGCGCGGCCTTAAGGAAGAATCCCTGGCTCGTGCCGGGGCCCGCTCTGCGGCGCTTTACCCGGACCTTATGAACTCTGAGCAAATGCACGCGGCCGCCCTAGACGCGGTTCACAACGAACGGCAACTTGAGATCCTAATCTTGGAGCGCGAGGCGCTTAAAAAAATTCTAGCTAAGCGCGGTGGCCTCGCGCCAGCCGAGGCAACTAGGTTGCGCGGCGCGGCCGAAAAGGCGGTTCTGAAGGACCTGCCCCAACCGCTCTCGCCGGCGGAAGAAGATCAAATGGCGGCCGATATCAAACAGATTGCCATTGACGCGCGCCGGGAAATTGAAAACCAGCCCGAATACCTGGCCACGTCCGAGCTGATAAAGCGCCTGGGCCCCAAGTACCGGGAAATTGCCCGTAAATATTACGAGCGCAAGGAATTCACGCCCAAGCAAGATCAGGCCTTTAATGATGTGGCCGGCAACCATGACTTCCCGGGCCCGGAAGAGGCGGCCAGGGTGATCGCCGACCTGCCCAAGAAGGCGGACGTCATAAAGGAATTGGTCGAAGCCCAGATCGAGGCCAAGTACGGTCTGAAGCAATTCGACGAGCAAGCCTACAATAAGGCGCTGGCCGAGATGGGGACGGAGATTTCAAGTGTGGAAACCAAGGCCCTCGTGTCTCTCTTTGCCAAGCGCCGCCAGGCCGCAATTGATCGGGTGCGCATGGAAGCGGATATCGCCAAAGCTAAGGCTGCTGAAATCCTGGCCAATACGCTCGTGCGCGACGTTGAAACCGGCACGGTCTTCTTCACCGCCGAGCGTAATGCCGCGGTCAAGGTGGCTCAGGCCGTGGCCCGCGGAGATTACGACGCGGCCGTGGCCGCCAAGCAAGAACAGCTGCTAAATCACACCCTGGCCCTGGGCATGCGAAAGTTGCAGGCCCAGGCGGAAGAGGCCCTTGCCACAATCGGCGATATCGCCGGGCGGCGTAAGGAATCCATGAAGGACCAGCAAACCTTCGACCAAGTGGCCGAATTATTGCAGCGCTTCGGGCTCGGGCACCGTATGGATTATGACCGCCTCGCTCGCACAGAAAGCCTAATGGCCTATGTGCAACGCATGGCCGGGCTGTTCGCCGCCGACCTGAACAACGCGGACGCAAGCCCCCTAAGCATCGCCGACTGGATTATGGTCGAGGGCACGCCCATGAATTACAGAATGCTCACCATGGACCGGCTGATCGATATTAAAAACGCGCTGAAAAACATTCTCCACGTGGCCAATATGGCGGATCGGCTTTATACCATGAGCGAGAATTTCGATCTGAGCGGACTGGTTACGCAGCTGGCGACGGCCGCGGACGTGAACGTGCATGCCAATATTTCTCCGAAGATTCTCAAAGCCCAGGGCGAAAGAGGCAAGGGCAATCTGGCCAGCTATTTCTACAGCATGCGCCGGCTGGACACGATCCTGCAGCAGCTGGATGGCGGCCGCGACCGCGGCGCCTGGCGAAACGCTTTTGAAATGCCGACGCGGGCGGCCGCGGATAACGAGAGCAAGCTGATGCGCGATTCTGCGGAAAAGCTGATAAAAATATGGTCCGCCTACGAGCAAAAGGACATCGACGAGATATTTAAAAAGAAATTAATGATTAAGGAATTCGGCGCCACGGCTGAAAATCCCATCACCAAAGCCGAACTTCTGGCTATGGCCCTAAACTTGGGCAACACCGGAAACCGCGATCGGCTTTTCAACACGCCGCCCGTGGGATTTAAACCGGATTGGGATTGGGGACTTGCTCCGCCCGAGCAAACCGAAAAAAACGTCATGGAAGTTCTCGGCCGATACCTAAACCGGCGCGATTGGCAATTCGTGCAGAATATCTGGGACCATATCAATCAATATTGGCCCAAGATTGCCGAACTGCACGAGAGTATGACCGGATTTGCGCCGGGAAAGGTCGAGCCCGTGCCCTTCGAGGTTGCGCTGCCCGATGGTTCAATGATGCAACTGAAGGGCGGATATTATCCCCTTGGCGTGGATCCCCGGTACAACGAGCGCGCGGCCGAGCGCGAAATCAGCGCGGACGCCCTCTACACTGACCTGAACCCGGCGTACAAAGCGGTGACCAAGACCGGGCATACCAAGGCCCGCACCGGAGCCATGTATGCCGTGACATTTGATCTTTCCCTCATCGACCGGCATTTGCGCGACATTATCCACGACTTAGCCTTCCGCCCACTGGTTTATGATCTGCGCCGCCTGTCCGCCCGCCGGCAGTTCGTCGACGCCGTGAAGCGTAACCTCGGCGAGGAAGGGTACCGCTTGATTCAGAACTGGATTAAATCCGTTGCTACCGGCTCGTCGGCGGAACGAATGGCTATGGACGTTCTGAGCCGAGTGGTTCGGCGCCTGAATAAATCCGTGACGGCCGCCCTGGTGCTGGGCAAGGCCGGAGTAATACTGCAGAACTTCGCCAACCCCTTTCTGTCCATCGGCAGGGTAGAGGGTTGGGGCTGGATGGATATGACTAAAGCCATGCTCGGCCGGGGCCTCATGGATTATTGGCTCAAGGCGACATTCAATCACCCAGAGGCGCGCAAGATGCAGGATTTTGTCTGGTCAAGGTCGCAATTCATGCGCGACCGGCGGAGCATACCCGAGTGGACCCTGAAGGAACTGAAGAACAATTCAAAGACCGGAAAAAAGGGCCTTTGGGATTTCATGATCGGGCTGCTGGGCGGTTCGGACGATATGACCAATATTCCGCATTGGATCGAGGCCTATACGAAGGAACTGAACTCCAGCCATAATGAGCAAGAGGCCGCAGAGTACGCCGACAAACTTATAAACCGGATGACCGGCTCGGGCAGAAAGTACGACGTGGCCAAAATCCTGCGCGGCACCGACATGGAAACCCTATTCACCAAGCTCTATTCGTTCTGGAACGTGGAATACAACAACTGGATTCTAGAAGCGCAGAAATTAAAAAGTCCCACAATCAGAAACGTGCCGAGGTTCGTGGGATTCGTGGCCTCGCGGCTGATGTTCGTCTATGCCAGCGCGGTCCTGGCCGGCCAGCTGCCGCGCCAGGATGACGAAGAGAGCTCGTCGCATTTTTGGATTAAATCGCTGGTTTCTTATGGAACTTCTTTCTTTCCGTTCGCGCGCGAGATTGCCGGAGCGGCGCTGGACCGCATTCTTGGGCTTCGGTCCTACGGCTACCGGCCGGCGCCCATCCTTTCGCTGGGAGAACAGATTCTAAAATCAGTATCGGCCGGCAAGAAAGCGGCCGCAGAAGGCGATATTTTCGCCGGCACCATTGAACCAAGCATGATGGCCTTGTTCCTGCTGAAGGGCTGGCCTACTCAATTTCATTCCTGGTTTTGGAACGCTTATGACGCCCTAAAGGGAGATATGGAGTTGGAACCGCGCGACTTCTACCGTCGCCGGCCAACGAAGGAGCGACAATGACTATCAGGGTTCCCGCTAACGTCGAAGAGCAAATTAAACAGGCAGCCGGGCCCACAGAACCAACCAAGAGCAGGGGACTGCTGGCGCCCTCGGCCAGCGCGGCCCAGTCGGCTCCCAGGATCCCCGCCGGCCAATACGTCCCGCCGGTATCGGCCGCGGTGTCCGCGCCTCGCTTGGTCGCCTCTTACCGCGATACGCCGGGCGACAGGGTGGGTATGGAGGGGATTCAATATTTTCTCTCCGGCCGGTACGGTTACGCGGTGAAGGCCTGGCAGAAGGCCTCTGAAATGGGCGGATGGCGGTACAACGATTCCGCCCAGTTTTATATCCAAAAGGCCCAGGAAATGATTAAGGGCCTACAAAAAATAGGGCTGGATGAGAACGGCCGGCAGATAACTCGCATTGAAATGCCCGGCGTAGAGCCCGGAATAGAAGGCCAATAATGGCTCCGACGACCCCATGCAGCCTGATTAATTTTAAGACCGAGAATAAACAACGCTTGCTGGATGAATTTCACAGCGACCTGATGGACCGGCGCCTTCGGCTGCTGATCTATGCCGTTTCGGCCTATTGCTGGGAAACTTTCCACAAGCCGATTCTGATTACCGAAATATTGAGGTCGCCGGACGAACAACGAGAAATTTACAAAAATGATCCGGCTTACCAGCAACAGCCCTGGCTCTCGGTGCATGAGTATTGGCGCGCCGCGGATCTGCGAACCCTTGCATTCACCAGCGGAGAAATAATAAACTTAGTTGGATGGCTGAACGACATGATTGAGTACGACAAAGGGAACCATCCGACGCTTCTTTACCACGAGGTTTCCGAGCACGGCCTGCACCTGCACCTTCAGGTCGATCAGAGCAACGTTCTGACGATGAAATACCATTCAGCGGATCCGGTCTAATGGAAAATATGAATCCTGAAGAACTCCAGAGAATGATAGAACAGGGGGTCAAGGGTTTGCCTATGCCACCAACCTTTAAGATTCCCAAGACCATCGATGATGTCAACCAATATGGCTCCACGTTTTCGCAGACGAATATTCAATGGATGTGGTCACAGCTCGCATCCTTTATAGCCGTCGCTAATTCAATGTCTGGCAGCGGAAAAGAGATTATGTCCGAGTTCAAAGAAATGTCGAGCCATGTTCAACAATTATTTTCGTCCTATCGCGAGGACATCGCCGAGAACAGGAATACCCATAAATTGATCATCCAACGGAACTGCCATCTCGAAGAGGAGCGAGGCGACATGATAGCGGGCGACCTCGAATTCAAAAGGGATATTAAGCGAGATGCCGCCTTGTTTGAGAAGGCCATGCAGGACAGGTTCGATGTGACCGTGCGCTGGATCATTGGCATAGTCCTCGTGGGAAATGTCCTTGGCCCGATCGCTGTGTTGCTCATGAAATCATTATTAAAACTCTAAGGAGGAACCATGGACCTGACCAAGTACGACAGCCGTAAATGGATCATGGCCGTGCTCATCCTGATACTCTCGTGGGTCGCCCTTGTCATGAAGGTTCCGGGCGTTGGATGGGCTGAGTGGTATGACTTGGCTAAGTGGATCGCGGGCCTTTATTTCGCCGCCAATGTTGGCGAATATGCGGTTGATAAATTGGTCGGCCTGAAGCTGCCGGCTCCGCCCGCGCAATGAGCCCCGTCGCCGGCCCCCTCTATCTGCCAATTTTCAATGAGGTTTTCCTGGTTGATGTCCTGGCCGGATTCCACATTCTTCCGGTCAAGCGGCTAGCCCCGGTGGAAATGACCGAGGCGGAGATTCGGGGTAAACTCGATGAAATGAACGACGGCGAGGAGGGGCCGGTTATCAACATCAGTACGGCCGAGCCGCCACCTTTCTATAATTCCGCGACTATGTATCATACGAATTCATGGTCTTCGCACATGAGCGTGCATATCCCTCGCAGGCGCGCGCTTGAGACCCGGCGGCGCCATCCGGATTTGATGGAGCCTCGCGCCCTGCCGGGAACATGGTTGGAAAAACTCATAAAGCCGCCCAAGCTCCTAAAAGCCCTGCCAGCTGAGCCCCGGCCCTTCGAGGTAATCGAATCATCCGCCATGGTCGATCTCAATGATATGCGGGAGGTCACGCGCGAGGGCGAATTTGTCGTTTCCTTCGCCCGGGATTGGACCGATGCCCAGGCTGATGCGATTTGCTACGCGCTTTATTATCTGTATAGCGCGCCCTATGACATTTTCGAGATTGGAAAAAAGATTTTGCCCTGGTGGCCCAATTTACGCCAGATCAAGGTTTGTTCAACGTTTATTGAAACCGGACTAGAGGGGCGGGATCCTAAAAATTTCAGTGTGGGCCCGGACAATCCGCCCAAGGGTGATTCTGACATCCGCGCCTGGCTCCTGGATCACTTTATCAAGCCGGATGAAATGACGCCCGCGGCTGGCGGGAGATATCTATTTCAAAATCCTCTTTACTTTCGCGAGAGATCATTCCGCTGCAGCCTGACTGAAGCGAGGGCCAAGATTTGAGCGATTTATTGAGGGATATCCTGATTATTGCCGCCTGCGTCGCCAGTTGGATAATTGCCGTTCTGATTGTTCTTATTCTCATGTTTGTGCCCGGATGCTACAAGAACCACCAGCGCCCCACTGAACCAGGGGAGCTTACGCCGGTTTCCGTGCCAACCGTTGACGGCACGGTAGTGATAGGCATAGGCGCTAGGTAAGACAAATAGTTTTCTGACAATCGCGGGAAGCGGTGCGCGGGTTGCTGGCAGGCGGCCTTCAGACGCGAGCGCACACGCCGGGCTTTAATCCGGCTCCCCCGAATCCTGCCAAGGGGAGGTAATGCGCTGTAAATTTATTGCCGGATTATTAATTGCGATGGCCCTGGCTGCGCCCGCTCTGGCGGATACGCTGACGGGCACCCCAACGTTCACGGAAACCCCGACAGACACACCCACGGATACGCCTACCCCAACCGCGACTCCAACCGAAAGCCCGACGGATACTCCTACCTTTACCGCCACGCCAACCGATACCCCTACATCGACGCCCACTTTTACTGAAACACCGACCGATACTCCAACCGAGACGCCAACATTTACCGCGACGCCAACGGATACTCCTACGCCCACCGCCACACCAACGCCATCGGCGACGCCCACCGCCACCACGGGCTCGTCAACAAATACAATATTATTCGACACATTTACGGGCGCGAACGGGACCAAACTGGACGTACATACACCCGAGATAAACAATACCGGAGATATCTGGCATGTTCTGAACAACGGCGCCTACAATGCCATCTACAATAATAAACTCGACCTGCTTTGCACGTCAGCTACCGCTTATTATCCGCGCGACTATATCAACTTAAACGCAACCCCGGCTGGTGGACCTTTGATATATCGTTGGACAGCAAGTTACTATACTTCTGGATATAGTTGGAGTGGCGGGAAACTATTAATTCTAGGCTCTCATGAGTTGGGCGCGACTCCGGCCGGGACCTCTTGCACGGGCTATGCCATCTATTTTTCCCAAGTTGGCGCGAATCCCGGTATTTTTTTGGACAGCACCACGCTTAATGCATTTGCCACGGTTGCATCCCAATCCATGCCGGGTCTCAACTCGGGACAGCAGTATCCAATCAAGGTCGTCGCGGACGGGACTTCAATCAAGATTTACTCAGACAATACTTCTGTGGACATCGAACCTACCAGCCTGCGGATAAATTATCCAACCACTTTGAACGCGGCCAATAGCGAAATTGCTTGGTATAGCACCTGGAATTATACTTCACCGGATTCATATGTCGACAGCCTGATTGTCAGCCAGACCGCCTTCGCCGCGACGCCGACTACGACCTCAACACATACACCGACCAAAACGGCCACCCCGACGTTTACTGTAACATCAACACCCACAGCCACGGCCACGCATAATTGGTCCGAATCGCAAGTTAGAATTCCGAACGGCGATTGTGCTTCCTACCCAACCTGGATCAAGGATCCATCTTCGAGCCGCTATTATTACACTTACGTTTCCGATTACCCGGAGGCCGATGATGGTGCCTACATTTACATTTGCGAGAATGGCTATCATACATTTAATTTAGGGCCAACGCCCTTTTCTGTTCCCGCTGGAGCGACCAACATAAGCGTTTCCGTTTTCTATCGTGCCATGTATCAATATGGGTTATTTGATTACGCAAACACCAGATTAACAATTAACGGAACTCCCTATACAGACAACAGCAATCAAACACTTACCACAAGCTTCGAGAATTACGGCCACAATTATGTCAATAGTCCAGCCACCGGCTCGGCGTGGACCGTTTCTGAGATAAATAACAACCTGTCTTGTTTCGGAATCGATGTCAGTTCTCCTGGCGGCTGTTTCCTTGTTTCTCAATGTTATATCGTTGCATATTACCAACCGCCCCCCGCTACCAACACTCCAACGGCGACGCCTACGGATACCGCGACACCCACGGCAACGCCGACAAAGAGTGAAACACCAACGGCTACGGATACACCTACCGACACTGCAACGCCGACGGCAACCGGAACACCTACGGTCACGGGCACGCCTACGTTTACTGGAACTCCGACTGCGACATCAACGGCCAGCCCGACCGGAACCCCAACATTCACGGGAACACCAACGGATACTTCGACCGTGACGCCCACCGCCACGCCGACGGATACCCCTACTTCTACGATTACCCCGACCGATACACCCACGCCAACGATAACGCTCACGTCCACGGCCAGCCCGACCTTTACGGAAACCAAGACCATCACCACCACGAAGACGATCACGCCCACGAAGACGATCACGCCCACGAAAACCATCAGCCCCACCTTTACAAATACGCTCACTCCAACCAAAACCCCTTCGAGCCAAAATTATCCGCGCATTATGTTCTATGATAATTCGCACCGCATTTATTTTTACGATGGGAACGCGCGGATCTGGATAGTGGATACCCTGAGCAAGACGGTTGAAGTAAGGCGCGGATCGCGCGAAATGATCTACGATGATTGGAAACGCCAACTTTATCGTTAGGGAGGTTGAAATCATGAAACGAACGGTTTGGCTTTGGGCAATTCTTTTAACCCTGTTGGCGGCCGCGGCGACCTGGGCGGCCTCGATCGATACCCTCTACCTGAAGGCGGGCGACGTGGCGCCGCCGTACAAGGTTTTGGTCATCGACGAGAACGGAACCATGGATTTAACCGGAACAACCATAACGGCGACAATGCGCTCCCTGGAAACTGGCACCAATCGCTTCGAGGGTATAACCTGCACCTCAACCGATCTCCTGAACGGCCGCTTCGAATATCGCTGGGCCGACTCGGACACCACCAGCACCGGCGCCTATTCTATGCAGTTCCATATTCAACACGCCGACGGACAATTTACCATCCCCACCGGCACCGACGCCGAGGTGGTGATCGAAGAACGATATTAATTCACTTGCGCCGGCGGGCGCTAATTTGTAGGCTGATTCCATCCTGAACCGAGGTGAGCAACAATGCGAAAGGGTTTATTGCTTCTGGCGATCGCGCTTCTGCTTTGGTTGGCGCAGCCCGTCCTGGCGCTAACCATCTACAGCAATGACTTTTCCGGGGCGGTCAATCCTCCCGGAAATACAATTACAAATTGGGCTGAGGTTTACGACAACACGACCAAAGGATCGTTCGCGGGGGACAATACCATTTGCGCGGTATCCATCACCAACACCAATGTGGCCAGCGTTGTCGAAAATGTCTATTCGCCCGGATACAGCTGGGGGGATCAATCCTTCTCGTTTCGTTATATCTCCGGAACCGTCACGGATGCTCCCAAAATTTATTGGGGCGTTCGGTCCAACACCGGGGCCGCGCAATCTATGGGATATTGGTTTTATTATCCAGACTCGGGGAATTCAATTGTCGCTACTGCTTACTGGGCAGGGAATACAGCCTCGGCCTTCGCCCTGGCCGCGAACGATATAATCAAGACGACCGTTCTTGCGACCGGTGCCGATACAAAACTCATTGTCACCGTCAACGGAACTCAACGGCTTATTCTCACAAACCCGCTGACCAAATATAATACCGGAACCATCGGCATTGGCGCCGGCGCCGACGCCAGCAAGCCGGGATACAGAATCTTCGATGATTTTTTTGCGACGGATGGAGCAACGCCGGGAATGTTCTTTTTCCAAGGCGGGACAAACTGGAGATAGCTAAAAAAACACCAAACAAAGGCCTCGCGGGATGCGGCGAGGCGAAAGCCCCCGAACTCTACATTCGGGGGCTTTTATTATTTCTGCCGGATCTCGTAAATTCTGTCCGGGTCCGTTTTGAAGTCGCCTTCCTGCCCGTAAGCCTCGACCCGCCCGGAGTTTAGACGAACATAATAGTCTTCCTTGATCTCCTGCAGGTTGAAGGTGTCATAGGTGGTTGTGATTTTATATTTTAGAATTTCGTAGTTGCCTTTCGCCGCCATGCCGTCCGGTGCGCCCATGGATTCGATGACTTGGCTCTTGGTCATGCCAATGGACAGGTTCATAATCGGGTTTCTGGCGGGAATGTTCGCGCAGCCGGCTGCGGCCAGGGCTAGAATGGCGGCCGCCAAGATCAATCTTTTCATCATCATCGCCCCCTTGTCTGTCTGCTTTCCCCTCATTAAGAATAAGCCCATAAGGCGCGAAAGTCAAAATAAAAGTTGACAAGTCAACAAATCAGGATTACTCTTGAATTGCAATCGGAAGGGAGGCGAAGACCATGAACTTCTGGCGCGCGGCCAAGATTGCCTTCTGGACGATAATTTTCTTCGCGCTCATTTATGGCGCGTCGCTGACATAGGAGCTGACTCATGTCAGGATCAAAACCCAAGCCCATAATACCCGGAACCCACGACTGGGCACCTAGGTTAATTTCCGTGAGGGACATAGATAAAATTCTCATCGAAGACATCGCGAGCAGGACCGGCAAACCCATTGGCGAACTCATCCGCGACTGGGCGGTTGCCGGCGCCGCGCGAGAAGCCAAAAGGCTTAAAATAAACATTGGCGGTAAATTTTCTTGACATTTGGGGGAACTATTTACATACTTAAATGTACGCACGTTTAAACGGGGGGTTCCGGCGCGTGCAATCCATCCTGCCAACTGCCAAAAGGCCATTTTTCGCAGATCGCTCAGCGGGGTTATCCCCGTTTTTTTTGGACCGTTCAGGGTCGTATAATATATACCAAGTAGCCAATACTTCTTCAGTCCAAACCAAGGCCGCGTTGCCCAACCAGGGCGCCGCGGCTTTTTTTATTTCGCGACAAGGAGAGAACCCGCTATGACCAAATTGCTAAAGAGAAAAGAGATCGAGGATCAGCTGCCGCAGCTGAAGGGCTTGTCCTTCCATTACTGGAGCCGAGAGGCAGGCGTCAGGTATAAAAAAAGGCGCTCGATCAAAAGTCATTTGACGCACTTCTACTTGCCCAGCGCCGTCAGAAAGTTAGAGGCCGTTTTGCGCTCGCGTAAGCCGGGTCTTTTCAAGAGGCAACCCAAGCCCCAGGACTGTCGGGATGAAGCGAGGCAGGCCGTCTGATGAATCTCTATCCCTCGGCGTCGCGCCCGGTCGGTTCGTTCAGAATCGGCGACCGCCGGCATGTGGTGTTCGAGGTTGATTCAGAAGGGAGAGATGCCTATGAAGGGGTAGACCGGAACGGAGCCGAAAACCTACCTGCCCGGGACGCTCGCCTAAGTAGGTCGTCCCGGGCAAACAAAGGGGGCGCGAATCATGAAACCGACGATTTATGCTCAATCAAAGAAATATGACGCCAGGATGGCAAAAATTCAGGAGGCCATGGGTTGCCCGGGTTGCGAATCCTGCATTGGCAATATCATTGGCCTGGATGCCGTGTGTTCCCATCCCGAGGGATGGTTGCCGGCTTTTTGCGGGGAACTGAACTGCATGAATCGAACATCAAAATCGCTTGCCGTGCCGGCCGCGGACCAAGGGAAACCGGCCGGTGTCTAGCGTCGTTAATAGCGTCATCCTGGCCGGAAGCATTGCGACCCCGCCAGAAATTAAATCCCTGGCCAGCGGCCTTTCATTCTGTAAATTCGAGTTGCTCATTAGATCGCAGAGGAAGGGCGCGGCCGGAGAAAAGATCGAGGAGGTTGACGTTATTCCGGTCGTAACCTACGGACCGGTTGCCGATATTTGCATTGCAAATCTCAAGGTGGGATCCAATGTTTTTGTCCATGGCAAGCTAAAAGACAATCGGTGGATTATTCACGGAAGGCCCAGATCCAAAATCGAAGTCACGGCCTTTTCGGTATATCCCCTAGCCGAAACCATTCCGCCAAATTCTGCGCGGGGGAAATAGATGCCGAGAACCAGGATGATAAAGCCGGAATTCTTCAACGATGAAAAGCTCGCGGTCAATCTGACCCGCGATGAGCGGCTTCTATATATCGGCATGTGGCTCTGGTCTGATGATTACTCTGTAATCCGCGGCAATGACGCCTGGCTGAAAAACCATATTTTATCGTATGACAAAATCAGCCCGCAGACGTTTTGCAAGTGGCTTCGGTCCCTCGAAAAACTCCAGAGAATAATCGCCTTCACCGAGAACGGCGAAAAATATTATTTCCTGCCCAAATTCAAAAAGCATCAGGCCATAAGTCATCCATCTAAAACCACAAGGAATCCTAAGCCGCCGGAGTGCGTTTTTAAACAATCAGAGTGGAATTTTGATAGCTCCGGAGAGACTCCGGAGGATCTCCGGAGAGACTCCGCTGATTCGCCGTCCGATGTTGGGTTAGGTTTAGGTGTTGGTTTAGGTTTAGGTGTTGGTTTAGATAAAAACAAAAACACCAGGGCGGGTGCAGGGAGTGATTCGGGATACTCTCTTGGTTTTGAATCGATCTGGAAAGCCTACCCAAACCATTGCGATAAAAAAGAGGGCTTTGCTGAGTTTAAAAAGATTGCGCCGCAGAACGGCCAGCTGGCCAAAATGTTATCAGCCCTTGAAAGTCAGAAGGCCTATAAGTTCAAGTGCGCCAAGACCAAAAAATTTTGCGCAGCCTTTCCCTCGCTAGCCCGGTGGATCAAACGCGAAAAATGGACCGATGAGTTGCCGGAGCCGGGCGAAAAAAAAGCGCCTGCGCCAGTAATGGAAGTCTGCCGAAAAACAATTTCGACCGGGACCTCTAGTCTTGTTTGTACGGTGTTTTTTAATTGTCCGCACGCCTATACACCCGAGTGTAATCTGGAAAAGATTCAATTGGAAACACGCCAAAAGGGAGCCGAAAAACAATGAAATTGCAAACAACAGACCAAGGGAGAAATATCTAGGTGTTTGAACTTATGCCAGCGCGCCAATTGCCGATAATTATTATTTTTTCACAAAATCGGCAAGGGGGAATTTTCGATGTGCGGGCGACGTGGAAGCGGAAAATGGATAAGAGCTTTTTTAAAATATTACAAAGCGATTCGTATGGGCTCCGCGTTGACGATCACGGCATACGCGACCGACGTTACTCAGTTTGCTCGATATACGGGCCTAAAATTTCCGATGAAGGTGAGGCGCCCGGATGCTCGATCTTACATGGCCAGCCTTCACAACCAAGGGTTCATGCCGGCGACGATCTGGCGCAAGGTGGCGGCGCTCAAGGCGTTCTATGCGTGGATGGTTCGCATGGGTGGGTTAACGGTCAGTCCGTTGACGGGCATGACGGGCCCGCGGGGCGGCTATCGCTTGCCAAAATATTTATCCCCGGAGGAGGCGCGCCTGCTTATGGAAGCGCCTCTTAAGCGAACGCTCGCCGGCAAGCGCGACGCCGCAATATTGGAAACCATTTATTCGGCCGGAATCCGCATCGCCGAACTGGCGGCCATCACGCGTCGGGACATCGCAAGAAATCAAAGGGGTTGGATGATAAAAATCACGGGCAAAGGGAGCCACGAGCGAATGGTTCCCGTGGGCAGTTGCGCGGCCAGGGCAATAATCAGATATCTCCGCAGGTGCCCGACAGACGGATTTGTATTTCGCAATCTTCGCGGCGGGAAGATTAGCACGCGGAGCATTGAGCGGGTCGTAGATCGATATCTTGACCTGATTGGTCGGGCAGACTGCAGCGCGCAGAGCTTAAGGCACAGTTGCGCCACACACATGCTTTGGAATGGCGCCGGCATTGCAGATATCCAAAGCTTGTTGGGCCACAAGAATATTCACACCACGCAGATATACACCCACCTCGACCTGCCCTCTTTTAAGAAAGCCTATAAGGCGCTTGAGGATATTAGAAGCGTGATGGATCAGGAAGAACTATTCCGGCGCGATGATTTTGAGGAGGCGGCATGATGAAAAATCTGCGTCTGCTTGAAAGGCTTGTCTGGAACGTCCTGAAGGATAGCCATCGCGGCCGCGAGAACATAATCCCAATGTCTTCCCTGGCCGATAAGTTTGGCGTGGACACCCGCAAGCTGCAGCTGGTAATTCGCCAAGCTAGGCTTTCAGGCCTTCCGATTGCTTCCGCGGTGAATTCAGGAAGCCACGGATACTTTATTCCCGCAACCCTTGAAGAGGCTAGGCCTTTCAGGGAGCAAATGTACAAACGCCGCGATGCTATTTCGAGATCATTAAAAGTCGTTGATAGGGCGCTAGATGAAATGTTTGGGGGGCAGATGCACTTTGAAATAAAGTGATAAAGCGTGGGCGTCTGCGCTAACCCAACCATGTGGGTGCAGAGCCGGTTCACCCCCGCCGGCCAGACCGGCCCGAGCCACCGGTCGGCCCACGCTATCTCTTCAAAGGAGTTTCTAATGCGCTCTTTGAAAAAAGCCCCTCCGGTCGAGAACGCCGTCTGCCTCCTTTGTCATACATCCTTTTGGAAAACCAGGCGCGGGCGGATATGTCTGTCCTGCAGGGAATCCCTCGGGCAGCGCAAGAGAACCACGGCGCTTAAGCTGATCATGAGGGGAAGCATCCTTGAGCTGAGGGGGACGCAGAATGATATGCCCGGTTTGCGGAAATGAATGCGCGCGCACCAAATGCGCTTTCTTAAATACTGTTCGATAAAGTGCAGAACAAGGGCGCGAAACCTTAGCTCGAAATACAAAAAACGGAGATCAAGACATGGCTTATGCCAGGGGAACTGTGGTGTCGGTTGAGAGGAGCGGGGGAGAAATCTAGCGCATCCTAATGCGCTACGGATCCCACGGCTTCGGCTACACGAGCGGTCCGCGCCGGCATGGGCCGCGGGAGAACTGACGTATGACGTGGATCAAAAACGATCCACAAACTGGCCTAATGGCCTAAAAAACGGAGGATAAAATGGGAAAAAAAGTTTCGAAAAAGGACGTCAATGGATTGGATTCGTTGATTGGGAAAAAGTATTTTTTCCGCGCGGTAACCTACCACGTGGTCGGGAAGGTCGTGGGAATTTTACACGAGAATATTTTGAAAATTGAGGGCGCATCCTGGATAGCGGAAAGCGGCCGGTTTATGCAGGCTATCAAAAACGGAGAACTGAGCGAAATTGAGCCAGTTGGGGATGTGTATTTGAACCTCGACACGGTTGTCGATTTCTATCCGTGGAAACACGAATTGCCAACCGAACAAAAATAATTTCCTGATGAGCCGGTGAGACTCCGGCGAAACTCCCGCGAGGGAGTCGAGATAATAATCCTCTGAGGTGACCAGCTAAATGATAACCGCAAACTACATCGGGTCGTTGTCGGGGTCGTGGTCGCGGTCGTGGTCGCGGTCGTGGTCGGGGTGG
>Ga0210377_10000482_pt1 | contig 38242 bp, 50 predicted proteins | sample PLM4_65_b1redo_FD_155480 | JGI IMG/M metagenome (GOLD analysis project Ga0210377, IMG submission 155480) | Groundwater sediment microbial communities from an aquifer in East River, Colorado, USA - PLM4_65_b1 redo | ecosystem: Environmental > Terrestrial > Soil > Riparian zone | place: USA: East... | reverse complement strand
ATTGAGCGAATGACCTAAATGTTCTAAATAAGTTTGGAGGGCTTTAGTAGTGGTGGTAATGAGCGGCGGAAATGCCATAGAAATAACTATCAGAAAAGAAATAAAAAAATATCTTAAGAAAATAAGCGTATCAAAATTTTAGAAGACGGTAAACTACAGATAGTAATAAATAAAATATGTGTTAAAATTCATTTTCATGGGTTTTCTATTGCTGGAAAACTGAGACTATTTAGTGAGGATTTATGACAACATTTGGTACTTTACGAAAGATGACCCTCTCAAAACCGAGGATTAATAATATAAAGCCTAACAGAAATTCTGTTCTAAAAACCATGAATGCTCACGGAAAAATGAAAACACCTACTTTCAATATAATGGGGAGACGTAATCGTGAAAGCTTATGAAAAAGTTTATTATGGTGGTGAAATGCGAACTAAAAGTCAAATGGAAAATATTTTTAAATTGGCTAGAGATAGGATGAAAAAACATCCTGATAGCTTTACCAGCGTTGAACACAAATCAGAAAATGCTAAAATTTTGAATGATCTGGAAAGGATAGTGAAATAGCGGGTTTTTTCGTTAAAAATTCGATATCAGGAAAAGGCGAATAAAACTGATTTTCTTCTATATTTATGCCTCTTTTATGGCAATAATCTAACATCGTCAACATAACCCAACGCTTTGGATTGCGACGTCCTAATATATAATTATAGATAGTACTTTCGCATAATCCAAGCTCAAAACCCAATTGTTTGTAACTCAAATTAAGTAATTTACTTATCTTGATAATAGCTTTATTACGATATTTTTTTTCTTTTAATCTGGCCATCTTTAACTCGGAAGATATATTTTTTATAAAATACTTGACATTTATTTTTAATATGGTAAAGTGAGTCTTGTAGTAGATGATGACGAAGTGGCTTCAGGAGCTGTTAGGCACAGCTCCTCTTAAAGAAAGGGGATAAAGGAAATGAGTAACTATAAAGTTGGAATCAATGATAAGATCGTTCCAGATCTTACCGCTAAAGAATATCATGCAGAGCCTGGTATTACACGCTCCATGATATCTGCCCTCAAAATTTCTTTGGCTCATTTTTGCCGAGTTAGAGACAATCAATCTTTAAAAGAACCTACTAGCGCTATGAAAATAGGTTCTATTGTACATAGCCTAGCATTAAATCCCAGTCTTTTTCAAAAAGAATTCTTCATTGTTCCTAAAATAGATAGACGTACAAAAGAAGGGAAACTCTATGATAAAGAAACGGAGATCATTCTGCAAGGAGAAAGAGAACGTGTTTATGAAGAAGAATTAAAGATAGCCCATGATATTGCTCTTTCTTTAAGCAAAGATAAAAATTTTAGCGAAATAATGAAAGGAAATATTTTGAATGAAGCGTCTATCTTTTATACCTGTCCTGACACAAACCTTCTTTGTAAAACCCGTCCTGATATCTGGAATAAAGATAGAAACATTGTTTGTGAAGTGAAAACAACCAATGATTTTATCAATTTCGACAGATCAGTTAGAGCTTATGATTATCATATCCAGGCCGCTATGCAAATAGAAGGATTGGAAATCATGTCGAAAACAAAAATAGAAGATTTTTACTTTGTTGTAGTGAGTACCATTCCACCGCATGATGTGGTGACTTACAAAATGGATTATGAAACGTTAGCACAAGGACGTCAGGAAATGAAAGATGCTTTAACGGTCATTTCAATTGCACAAGAAGAAAATCAATGGAATAAAGATTTGGAAACAGTGCGTATTTTAACTTTAAAATCCTTTCAACGAACTAATCCTTTTTCTCATTTATTGAAAGCTTATCACATTTACGAATAGGAAAATATTATGGAACATGAAAAATTAGAATTACAATTAGAAAGAGCTACACAACATGTCAATGATTTAATTGAAAGAGAAAACGATTGGAAGAAAAAATATAATTCTCATAGAATATTTGAAAACACATTGCCATTATCAGTCCCTGAATTACGAGAATATAATTTAGTATGCTCACATTTGTTTGATGTAACACATCAACCTATGCTAGGAGGAAACAAATAATGATATTTTTAGAAAATTATTTAGAAAACTATATTGAAAAATTAGTTTCCAAACATGAAAAACTAAGAACAGAAGGTAAAATTGAAGACAAACCTTTGGAAGTAAAAAATATTAATCTTACAGAATTACAAAGAATATTATTTTTTATATATAAGGAAAAAAAACTGAATTATGATATGTATTGTGCAGATGCAAAAGAAGAATTGTCACCCTTATTTATTTCTATTTTAGAAGCTTATTGTAAAGACCATGAAGACAATGAAGATGAAAATATAGCTTATGCGCAAATATTAACTGAGAGATATATTGATAAAGCTATAGAACTATTGGCAGATTCAAATTATTCTAAAATTTATGATGCTATTGATAAAATTTATTTAATGCTGGGTAAATTTCCGAAAAAAAATACTGATTTTGGTACAAAGGTAAACAAGCAAACGAACTTGTAAATTTCCCAAATGAAATGAACTCTGAAGAATGGTTAGAAAAATTTAATCTCTTTAAAGTAGATTAAAAATTTTAATTTAAAAAATAGGAAATAAATATGTCATATTTTGGAAAAAATGTAATAAACGAAAGTTATAATCCTGCTGTTGCAATAATGAGATTATTAGAAATACAAAATGCAATATGTGCTGTTAATAATAATATTATTAACAGAAAAGAATGTAAAAAAATAATAGAAAAAGTAAAAAACGAATCGGAAAATGAGTCTAACAAATGAGAAATATAATGAAAACTCCTCCATTATCTGAGAGTAAAATAAGTTTTGAGCAGCTTAGGTTTAACCTTAAAAAGAAAGTAAAAATTGTATTGGAAAAGCTCGGCGAGATAAACAAGCATGAATATAAAACATTGTATGAGTGGGCTAAAGAAATAGATAAAATTGAGAAAAAAAATGACATACACCGCTGTATGCACTATAAAATACATAAAAAAGCGTATGAATGGGCTGAAAAAATAAAGGAAATAGATAATGAATTTTAAAAAGAAATAATTGCAGATTGTGAAATTTTAGACAAGAAGAGGAGAAAGGGAATCAATATAAAAGATTTACTGGCTAATGAGGAAGCAAACAAATGAAATACTGGATGCGTGATCAAGTAGATAATGAATCTAAACTTTACCTTCCAGGTGCGCTTTTAATGCGCGATCTGGATTGGTTTAGCAGATTCTTAACCAGAGTAGAGAATTTTAGATTTTTTAATAGGAACAAAAATGTTTGAATTTCAAACTATCTTAAGAAAACTAAAGGAAAATGATCCGACGCTGACGATGCTAGATATGGACGCTAATCAAATCGGCGATGCGGATGCACAGGCGATCGCAGAGGCATTGAAAACGAATGCCACGCTGACGACGCTGTATCTCAGCTACAATCAAATAGGCGCTGCGGGCGCACAGGCGATCGCAGAAGCATTGAAAACTAACACCGCGTTGACGACGCTGTATCTCAGCTACAATCAAATAGGCGCTGCGGGCGCACAGGCGCTGGCCGAGGCATTGAAAACTAACACCGCGTTGACGATGCTGGATCTCCGATTCAATGTAATTGGCGATGTGGGCGCACAGGCGCTGGCGGAGACCCTGAAAACGAACGCCACGCTGACGAAGCTGCATCTCTACAACAATCAAATAGGCGCTGCGGGCGCACAGGCGCTGGCGGAGACACTGAAAACGAACGCCACGCTGACGAAGCTGCATCTCTACAACAATCAAATAGGCGCTGCGGGCGCACAGGCGCTGGCGGAGGCCCTGAAAACGAACGCCACGCTGACGAAGCTGCATCTCTACAACAATCAAATAGGCGCTGCGGGCGCACAGGCGCTGGCGGAGACCATGAAAACGAACGCCACGCTGACGACGCTGTATCTCAGCTACAATCACATAGGCGATGCTGGCGCACAGGCGATCGCAGAGGCATTGAAAACGAATGCCACGCTGACGACGCTGTATCTCAGCTACAATCAAATAGGCGCTGCGGGCGCACAGGCGCTGGCGGAGGCGCTTAAAACGAACGCCACGCTGACGACGCTGTATCTCTACAACAATCAAATCTGCGATGCGGGAGCCAAGGCGCTGGCCGAGGCGCTTAAAACGAACGCCACGCTGAAGTGGCTTTGTTTCTACGGCAATGAAGTAAGCTCTGAAAGCCTAGAAACGCTGGAAGAAATTGAAAGCTATATTGAACGCAATTTAAAAGATGATTACTAAATAATAACTGTAATCTGGATTGGTTTAGCAGATTCTTAACCAGAGTAGAGAATTTTAGATTTTTTAATAGGAACAAAAATGTTTGAATTTCAAACTATCTTAAGAAAACTAAGGGAAAATGATCCGACGCTGACGATGCTGGATATCCGCATCAATCCAATCGGCGCTGCGGGAGCCAAGGCGCTGGCCGATGCCTTGGAGACGAACGCCACGTTGACCGTGCTGCATCTCTACTACAATGAAATCGGCACTGCGGGAGCCAAGGCACTGGCAGATATGTTGAAAAAGAATAAAACGCTGACGGAGTTAAATATCAGCGGCAATAAAATTGGCGATGCGGGCGCTCAGGCGATTGCAGAGGCATTGAAAACGAATGCCACGCTGACGACGCTGTATCTCAGCGAAAATAAAATCGGCTATACGCCGTTGGCGCTGTTTATGTTTTGCGGCAATCAAATCATAAATGAGGGCGTCGAAGCATTGGCCGAGGCATTGAAAACTAACACCGCGTTGACGATGCTGGATCTCCGATTCAATGTAATTGGCGATGTGGGCGTGCTGGCGCTGGCCGAGGCATTGAAAATAAATACCACGCTGAGGATGCTGGGGCTCAATACAAATGAAATCAGCGCGGCGGGAACGAAAGTGTTAGAAGAAATTGATACTTACCTTAAGAGGAACCGTCATGACAACACTTAGAACAATCTGTACGCATCTGCGAAAAAATGATAAAAAGATGACGAGCCTGAGGCAGTGGGGCAATTACATTGGCAACGCGGGCGCGACAGCACTAGCCGATGCTCTAAAAAAGAATACTACCTTAACTTCACTGAGTTTCTTGGACAATGGTATTGGTGATGGAGGTGGGCTAGCTTTAGCTCATGCCCTGAAAACAAACACGACGCTAAAGACCCTATCACTCTCCGGCAATAATATCGGCGATATTGGGGCAAAAGCATTTGCCGAGATGTTAAAGACAAATACCGCGTTGACATCGCTGGGTTTTAACTACAATAAAATTACTGATGAGGGCGCCCAGGCGCTTTCCGATGCTCTGAAAACAAATACCACGCTAAGGGAGTTAGTTCTATGGGGGAATACCGTTGTATCAACAGGAAATGACCGAATCTATACTGACTCTCTACTGTAATAAAATCGAGGAAAAGTTATGTTTACACTTCACAGCACCTTACAGCGTCTGTTAAAAAATGATCCGACGCTGACGACGCTGCATCTCTACAACAATCAAATCGGCGATGCGGATGCACAGGCGATCGCAGAGGCATTGAAAACTAACACCGCGTTGACGACGCTGTATCTCAGCTACAATCAAATTGGCGATGCTGGCGCACAGGCGATCGCAGAGGCATTGAAAACTAACACCGCGTTGACGACGCTGACTCTCGACGGCAATAAAATCGGCGCGGAAGGTGCGCAGGCGTTCGCAGAAATGTTGAAAACAAATAAAACGCTGACGGCGATATTTATAAAATATAATCAAATTGGAGATACGGGTATACAGGCGTTCACGGAGGCCATGAAAACAAATAAAACGCTGAGGGCGCTGTTTATCAGAATAAATCAAATCGGAAATGCGGGCGCAAAGACGTTCGCTCAAATACTGAAAACAAACAGTACGCTGACAACGCTGGTTTTATACTGTAATGAAATGAGCGCTGAAAGCGTAGAGACGCTGGCGCATTCCCTGAAAACAAATAAAACGCTGAAGATGGTGGCTCTCGGCATAAATGAGCTAGACGATGCGGGCGCACAGGCATTCGTGGAAGCCATGAAAGTGAATAAAACTCTGACGTGGTTTGGTTTATACTGCAATGAAATGAGCCCTGCAAGCGTAGAGACGCTGAAAGAAATTAAACGCTATATTAAACGAAACTGTAATAATGAAAATTTAATTTAAAATAGGAAAATAATATGTCAAATCTAACACAGCAAGAACAATCTAAAATTATTGAAGGTGTTTTGGTAGATGGAAATTTAAAAGAATTAACATCTGATCAACGCATTCAATATTACAATAAAGTATGTGAATCATTAGGACTGAATCCGCTTACGAAGCCTTTTGAGTATATTACATTGCAAGGTAAATTAATTCTTTATGCCAGAAAAGATGCTACGGAGCAACTTCGTAAAATTAATGGAGTTTCTATTACAAAGCTTGAAGCATTAGAGACTAATGGAATTTGGTTAGTAACAGCTTATGCTTGTGATAAAAATGGTCGTCAGGATATTTCCACAGGTGCTGTTAGTATTTCTGGAATGAAAGGAGACATATTGGCTAATGCAATGTTAAAAGCTGAAACTAAAGCAAAACGACGTGTCACACTTTCTCTTTGTGGGTTGGGAATATTAGATGAAACAGACATTGAAACTATTTCACATAAAGAAAAACAAGCTTATGTAGAAAAAGAATCAATTCCTAAATTAGAAAATATTGACATTGAAAATGTATTGGAATGGATACTGCAATGTGAAACAAAAGAAGAGTTAGAAGAAATATTAGAACGTGCTAGAAATTCAGTCTTAATTAAAGATAAAAATGCTAGCAATCTTATTAAAAAAGCAAAAGAAGATTGGGAAAAAAAATATAGCGATGAGTTTTTTAACGACGAACTTCCAAAATAGACATGATTACAATAAAAAGAATAACTATAGATGCACCACCTGATATTCGGAAATTAGAACCAATTTATGCCATTAATGTGTTTTGCGATGTGTGCAAAAAGCTTACTCATGGTGGAGAGAAAATAATCAGCGAAGCGAATCTGTTCGCTGATAAAAAATTCACATGGATGTGTTGCGGAATAATAAAAACAGAACCAATAGTGGATGAAATAAAAATGAAAGTAGTTTTAAAGGCAAAAATGATGATACATGAACTTTTTAACGACGAACTTCCAAAATAGGACTTTAAATGTTATTCCTAACAAGAAAAATAGGGCAAAAAATAATGATTAATGATGATATAATCATTAAAATAAACGATATTTATATAGAAAAAAATGAAGATTTTAAGGTGTGTGTTGGAATATCAGCTCCTTATGGAATAAAAATATTTAGAGAAGAAATTTGGTTTAAAATTAAACAAGATAAAAAAAGCGAGAAATTCAATGAAAGTAACTTTTAATATAAACTGGTATATTCCATTGGAAGAATGGGCAAGCCAATCTATTAGGCCAAGCTATAACAATGCTTCTTATATTCAGGCACATCTTATTCAACTATCGGGCAGTCCTGTTTTTTTAGAGGAATATAAAATATTATTGAAAGCAAGAAATGCCTCCCAGATAAAAACACTATTTGTTCAGACAGCAGATATTTTAAGCGATTTTGTTATTGTAGATGCAAATGCGGACGGCATAGAATTGGAAATTCATATTGATATGAAAACGTTACAAATAACAAGTGCAGAACCCTATTTTCCTCCGTTGCCATCAGAGCTTCCATTGCCAACAAGCAGTGCTAGTTTTGTTTCTGTATTTTCAGATAGAGAACCAGCATCCCCAGAAGCATCTATTACGCCAGATGAACCCGATATCGCCTATTTTTCTTTTGATAGAGATGATCCGCAGAAAAAAACATGATTAAAATAAATTATGCACCAAAAAATACTAGAAAAATAAATGAAGCAGGCCAGCAATTACTTAAACTTTTTGAAGAATGCAAATTACATCCTTATCTTGATAAAGTAGGAATTCCAACAATAGGTTGGGGTAATACATTTTACGAGGATGGTACTACAGTTAAGATGTACGATCCTCCTATCACGCAAGAAAAAGCAGATGATGTGTTTTTAAAAATAGTAGCTGGATTTGAAAGAATAGTTTATGAAAATGTAAAAGCATTAATTAATCAGAATCAATTCAATGCATTGGTTAGTTTTTGCTATAACGTTGGGATGAATGATTTTTGCAAATCGACTTTATTAAAAATGGTAAATAAAAGTCCTAATGATTTTCATATTCACGAACAATTTATGTGCTGGATATATGGTTGGAGCCCTGAAAAAAAAAGAAAAGTAATAATAAAAGGACTCATAAACAGAAGAGAAATGGAATCAAAAATTTATTTTATAAAATCTTGATATGCAAAGATACCTTAATGAGCTAGAAGATAGATTTATATATGAACCATATCCCTGTTAAGTTTTTAATAAACCGCTTAAGAAATATCTTTATCTGGGAAGTAATAATAATCATGCTTTGCGCATATCTTTTATCATGTTTTCTTAGTTATAAAGCGCAATGTTATTGCGTTGCAATAGCGGTATGCTTTAGTTTTTTTTACTTTCTTAAATGCCTTGTAGTATTTAAATTGAAATATGACAAATACAAAAAAAGAGGATAAATTATAAATGAACAAAATAACTAAATTCCTAATAAGAAAATTTGGAAGTGATTTAGATAGAAAATTACTTAAACTGTTTCTCTATTATTTTGATAACAAAAAAGTTTTATACACACTTACTGAAATAATTTTTGATGCTTTTTTTATGAAAAATACATTCACCACAAGGAAATTAACAAAATCCATAGCAAAGAGAAGAGATTTTTTAGAACAAAAAGAGCGTGATAACGATAGAAAAAAGAGAATTTTAACTGCCTATGCAAAATTAGAAGAGCTAGAGCTATTCCATAGCTACTTAATCAATAACAAAACTAATAACTCATTAGCCGCGCATGGGTTTTAGCACGTAATGAATGCAACGCAGCACAATTCATGAGCAACTTAGCGGTGTTGAAAACATACAACAATAGAGGAATGATGATCAACAGCAAACAAAAAGGTAATAGAGGCGAAAGATTGTGGCGAGATTTTCTGCGAGAGAATGGCTTTGCGGGAGCTTACCGTGCCCAACAGTATTGTGGAACTGAAGGAGTTGAAGATGTAATAGTACCAGGTATGGAACATTTCCATTGTGAGGTTAAATTTTGCGAAAACTTAAATGTACATAACGCATTGAAAAAAGCACGACATGATTTGAAAATAAAAAAACTAATTTATATTGCTCATAAAAAAAAACATAAACCATGGATAATAACAATGCATGCAGAAGATTGGATTAATTTAATATTTTCCTTGCGCATGGAAAATGGGGAAATAAAATTATGAAATTTTGGATAATTTTTTTAGTTATTTATATGTGCCTTATAATTTCTTTATTTATAATAAGAAATTATCAAAAAGAATATATAGAATAGAAAACCTTGAAGAAATGTGTATGGAAATACTAAAAATAGTGAAAAATTTAAACCATTCGTCAAATTATATATTTGATCCATGATCAACAGCAAACAAAAAGGTAATAGAGGCGAAAGATTGTGGCGAGATTTTCTGCGAGAGAATGGCTTCAAAGAAGCTTATCGCGGCCAGCAATATTGCGGCGCAAAAGGTGATGAAGACGTCATTTTTCCATGTATGGAAGCTTTTCATTGCGAAGTAAAATTTGTTGAACACTTGAATGTTAACGATGCATGGAAGCAGGCTCATAACGATAAGAAGGAAAATCAAATACCCTACGTTGCACATAAAAAGAAAAATAAGCCATGGCTTGTCACTGTACACGCGCGAGACTTTATAGAACTTGTTCACTTTTTCAACGCGAAAAAGTATATGCAACTCCTGGATATTTTAACCGAACCAAGCGTAGATGATGAAAAATCACCGGAAAACGAATAGAGATTGCTCTATTTTTAAGGGAATTTTTGCGGGCTAAATTATGCTAGAAATTTGCGAAAGATGCAGAAAGTTATCTACCCCTTGGTTTTGCATTGGTGATAACAAACATATATGCGATAATTGTTATTACAAGCATAATGTTGAATATCGGCTTGGGCAAGCCACAACAGCATTTTATTCTCGCCTTTCAAAAGGTCAAGAGTGCCTGGATATAGAATTAAAAAAAATCATTCATAGAAATCTTTGGGATTTATACGAATAATGACAAAACAGGAAAAATTATGCCACTTAAAAAAGGTAGTTCACAAAAAACAGTTTCGGGGAATATAAGTAAGCTAAGAAAGGAAGGTTATCCACAAAAGCAGAGCATTGCTATCGCAATGACTGCTGCAAAAAAAACAAAAGGTAAAAAGAAATGAACAAACAAAATATGATATATATGGGAACTTGTGTATGGACACTCTTATCATTGGGAGGAAATATAGCAGGACTTTGCATTATATTAAATAATAATGCTGTCGATAACAATTTAGTTATTCCTATTAGCGTTGGAATGCTAGTAGGATCAACAGGTTTCTCTGGATTTTTGGGTAATAAAATAATACAATCTTTTATCCATTCTATTAAGGGTGCAAATGAAGTTCCAGAAAATGAAGTTATGATTTCTCAAAATTCTGTTTAAAGGATAAAAAAATGTATCCACAATGTCCGAATCCGAACCAATATCAGAACGAATATCTTACCCAAAAGGATAAAAAAATGAATAAATTTATTTGTATTACTCAGGTATTATCTGAAGTTAAGGAAGTAAAAACTTATATCCGTTCAAGCGCTATAAAAGTTATTATTCCCTATGAAGGTACCGTATGTAAAGGTGCAAAATCAATGTTGATTCTTCTTAAGAATTCAAAAGATGCATGGGTTTTTAATTCAAAAGAAACACCAGAAGAAATAGTAATGTTATTAGATAGACAGGATCATCTATGATTATGACAACAGGACACGAACCTACGGGTACTATTGACTTGACGTTACAACCTACGTTTATCTCTGCTTTCGAAATAGCGATTGAAAAAATATTTGAGCATTTACAACATATTGAAAATAGGTTAATAAACCTGAACAATATTTTTACTAAATTTGAGAATACTCTTATGGCAACAAAACATCCTGGTTTTAAGAAAGTTCAAAGCAACATTGCCGCTAAACAAGGCATTAGCAAAAAACGTGCGGGTGCTATTCTGGCTGCTTCCAGCAGAAACGCATCAAACAAAGCAAAGAAAGCTAATCCAAGATTAAAACGTGTTAAAGGTTAATAATGGCAGAAACTATTAGCAAACGTATTGTATATGGACTCACTCGCAATGAATGGTTCGAAAGAGTATTGGGAGAGAGAGATGAAATACTTCTCGAAAAAGCGATAGAAATGGCATTATCTGGTCATGATAAAATGTTGCAGTTTCTATTAGGGAGAACTTTACCGCCGCGTATTGCAGATAATTTACTTAACATGAAACGAAAACTGCAAGGAACATTAGATCAAAAAGCGGATCAGGTCATGCAAGCTATGTCAGATAAAGAAATAACGCCTAGTGAAGTAGAGAAAGTCATGGGTGCTCTTCAAAAACAAGCTATGATCCATGAAGCAACCGATGTTGAAAAGCGTATACAAGCTTTGGAAGAAACTTATAAAATAGGCATGAAAAGTAGTAGAAAATTTTAAGAAAAATTATTTTATTTTTTTCTATTTCTAAAATAGAAATTCAGTATTAGTGCTTCTCCTGCAATCAATCCTAAAATAATTCTTTCACTATAACATTTCTGGCACCAATGCAGACTGATTATAATTGCAAACATAAAAAATGTATATGCAATAGTAATGATACTCATTAAATGAATTTTCTTTAAGGTTTTCATAAAAAAAGTGAATGTTATGCTACCAATCTACCGCTAAAATAATTAGCAATAAGAGGGGCAGTATCACTTGGAATATCTACTACTTTAGTAGAACCCGCTACTGTAGTAGTGGCTGTAATTGTATCACCTGCTGTTAAACTAAGGGGTATAACATAACACAGTGATAAATCATTTCCACCTGTGTTTCTCATTGTTCCTGCATTTTGGTCTGCATTAATGACGTCGGTTCCATTTACTTGCAAGCGTATATTTGAAGCCGTATGACCAGACAATAAACCTGACCACGTTATGTAAATAATAAATTCATAAATTCCTGTAACTGGAGCCGTAAATACACCCGTGGAATTATTATAATCAGAGTTTAAGTCCCAATCTTCTGCACCCCATATTAACGTATAAACAGTACCGTCTCCCGTCACATTAGCCACCAAAGAACTATAGTGTGCTTTAAAATAACTATTTCTTGGGAATCTCACCTCTCCCGTACTGTGAATAACGATATTTTCATTCGATCCTAATGCAGTTCCAGTACATATCTTAAAAGTATCGCTATCGGAATTATCGATACCTTCACTATAACTCGTTATTTGAGTGGTATAAACAGATTTTGGATCTCCTCCGGTACTACTGGCCGTTTGTGCTAGAAAAACAGCATGACTGGCTGCATTAGAAAAAGTATTCTCTACGGTATTCGTAACATCGCCTGCTGATACCCCATATTGCATAATAAAATCTGCAAAAGCATATATTCTTCCGTCAGCAGGAATATAGGTAAGCTTTTCAAAGGAAGTGGTTTGATCGCCAACCAAAACATACTGCGCAGAAGCATTGGGACCAAAAAAATAAGGTTGTGTCGCATTATTAACAGTGACCAAACCTGATGTATCAGCTATGGTAATAATACTATTTTGTGTAATACGACCTGTTGTTCCGTCCCAACGAACGACGGCATTATCAGTTGAAGAAGCAGGCCCTGAAACAGGAGTTTGCCAATTAGCAGAAGTCGAATCAATTGCCATTAATACTTGACCCGTTGAGGGAACCGCAGCCCCTGCAATAATCACATCACTTCCTGTGGTAGCTAAATTAGAAGCAGTTACGGTATTTCCTGTCTTTGGAATAACCGCACCACTAAAGATACCAAACGTATCACTAATGGTTACAGCTGAATTTTGTATAATTTTTCCAGTGACTCCGTCGTATCTTGCAATAGCATTATCTGTGCTGCTGGAAGCGCCCTGAAAAATAGTTTGCCAAGTAGCGGCCGTTGCCGTTGTTGCGACGAGAGCTTGGTTTACGGTTGGTGGAGCAGCGCCTACCACAGAAACATCCGCGCCCGTTGTTGCCAATAAAGAAGCGGTTACTGTATTAGTAACTTTTTGAATAGTCACACCTTCCATATTATTAGTGTCATCTAGGGTTACACCTGAATCCATTAATGTTTGACCGAGTATTCCATCAAATCGCGGAATCGCTCTGTGAGTACTGACGGTAGGTCCCAAAAAAGGGGTATTCCATACGGCTTCAATATCACTTACTGCTGTTAATACTTGTCCCACTGTAGGAGCGGCTGCCGTTCCAACAACAACATCGACCGTATCTGTTTTAAGCGCATTTGCACTTACTGTATTGCCCAAACTAGGAATAATGATTCCGCTCACAATACCGGTATCATCTAAGGTAACGACCGAATTTTGTATGAGTCTTCCTGTCGTACTATCAAATCGTGTTATCGCGTTATCAACAGAAGAACTGGGTCCCACTACGTTTCCAATTTGTGTATTATCTATTTTTTGCCAAATGGTGCCATTAAAAGTCACCCAATCTCCTATATCCCATTCAGCATTACCGTCTAATGGTGTAGTTCCCGCTATAGATACAATATAGATTTGACCTTGTTGTCCTATACCAGAAATTAATTCTGGATTATTTAAACTGGCATCCCAACTTCCCTGGAAAAGAAGAGGGCCAATTTGATCTACAATAAAATCTACTATCTGTTGAATAGCATAGCGTTTATCGGTTCCCGTAGGAGCCATAGATGTATCCGTCGTATCGACGCCTACATAATAATCTGTTGATTTAACAGTACCTGGAATTAAACTTGTTATTTTTGAAGACATATTTTTACCTTAATTACAAAGTCGACCTGTGAGAGTCGCATATTCTATTCCGACTATTTGGTTTATTCCTTCAACTCGCGTAGAAGTAGTTAATGTATCTCCTTCATTCAAATAAAAATAATTATCAGAATAAACACTCATAGTTCCTTCTGTTATTCCAATGGGATTAATATTAACGACATTATGGAAAACAAGATTAATAAAATAACTTAATGTTAATACATTATTTTGTTCGCCTTCGGTTATATTCAAATAACCTACATTCATGCTGAATTGATACACACCTGAAATGGGAGCGATAAAATCCACTAAATTTGGAAAATTATTATTAACATCATAAACTAAATTCTGCCATTGAAAATTATATAATCCACCCGAACCTGTAATATTAAAAATAGGAGTAGTAATAGTAGCTTGAAATGAACAGGATTTTAAAGTCTGATAATTTCCCGTTAAATTAATAACTACACATTCTTCTTTAGGATTTGAACCGTCTTTTTTAGAAATAAAAAAAGTAGAGGGGAAAGACGTATATTCCTCTATTCCTACCGCCCAATTAATCGTAGCAGGAGATATGGCTTCTATAGTAATAGCCGTATCCGTGAAGGTATCAATATTACCTATAATAAAATTACTATTTTTAATAACAATCCCTGTTGGGCCATCATAAACACAAATAGCACTATCAGTAGAATCCGTTGGACCAATGACATCTCCTATACCGGGTTGAAGTTCTACCCATTCACAAGAAATAGCACTATTGCTTTTTAATAAATAACCTTCATTGGGAGGAGGTGTATTAATAATGACATCATCACCAGTTGTAGATAATGCGGTTGCCGTAACAGAATTTAAATTTCCAGGAATAGTAATTCCGTTAATGGTATTAGTATCGTCTATTAAAACGGTAGAATTTTGTATCTCCTTTCCCGTTGTTCCGTCAAAACGAACTATTGCATTATCTGTTGCGGTGGGAGAACCATTAAAAACAGGATTTTGCCACGTAGCTGCAGTAGGCGAAATAGCGACTAATAATTGATCTATGGTAGGGGGAGCAACATCATTTAAAATAACGTCTGTTGTTAAGGTAGATAATCTGCGTGCCGTAACAACATTTCCTACGGAAGGAATAAGAATACCCGTTGTTAATCCAACATCCGTCATTAAAACAGAAGAGTTTTGTATAAGACGTCCCGTTGTGCCATCAAATCTTACAATAGCATTATCAGTCAAAATAGCAGGACCCGTCACATTCCCAAAAGGACTCGTTTGCCATTCTGCTTCTGTTGTACTAATTGCTACTAATGTTTTTCCAACATCAGGCGGTGCGGAGGTATTTATAATAACATCCGATCCTGTCGTGGCTAATGCAACAGCGGTAATATCATTATTGTTAGCCAATAACGTAGCAGCATGAAAAAATCCGTCATCCGTAATGCTAACTGGAGCGCTTTTAAGCATTTTACCGGTAGCATCATTATATAAAGCGATTTGATCTGGAAGACTTAATAGAGGAGGGCCTAATACATCGCCCATCACTAATTTTGGTACTCTTCTCCAAGCCACTTCATCGAAGATTACCCAATCGCCTACATTCCAGGTAGTGATCCCATCTAAGTTAAAATTTCCGGCAACATTAACTATGTATAAATCTCCTGGATTTCCAATACCTGGAGTAAGGGTAGGTGTATTGGTTGTAGCGTTCCACACTCCTAAATAATTCGCAGGTGAAATATCTTCGTTTATAAAATTACTGAGTTGTCGTAAAGCATAACGTTTATTAGTTCCTGTAGCAGCCATAGCAGTATCTGTCGTATCAACTGCAACATAATCATCTGAATATTTACACGTTCCAGAAGGTAGTCCTGTTATTTTAGAACTAAACATAATTTAACCTAATTACACAAACGCCCACTTAATGTTGCTGCCCTAATTCCTACGATTCTTGCTAATCCCTGAACAATGGTTGCACTGGTCATTAACTGACCCTCTTGCATATAAAAATAACCATTGGTATTTAAAATAGTAGAAGGTTGAACAGATATTCCTGCTGGACTAATAAATAACATAGTGTGATTAATATTATTGACTCTAAATATGATACTTAAATTGTAAATCTGTTCTGTACTAGGAACTAAAGATTCATAATCCGCCATTAACGTAAAATGATAAACACCTGATACAGGGGCTATAAAATTAACAAAATCTCCAAAATTTCCATTTAAGTCATAAACTTCTGTTTGAAAAGTAAAATTATAAAGAGAACCATCTCCCGTAACATTGTGAACGGGCGTTGTACGTATTGCTTGAAAAGCACAAGATGACGGTAACGTGAGATTTCCAGTAGGACTGATAGTTAAATATTCTTCTTTAGGAAAAGCGCCATTTTTAGTGGAAATAAAAAAAGTAGAAGCAACCGTATTATAGGTTTCTACTCCAATTGACCAATTAAGGGGTTGCGTAGCAGTCGTTGTAAGTGAAGCATCGGTTGCTGCATCTATTTGGCCTACAATCCAATTGCTGTTTTTAATGACTACGCCCGTATCACCATCATAAAGTGCAATCGCACTATCCGTGGATACAGAAGGGCCAACGACATCCCCTGATCCAGGAACTAATTCTTTCCAAGAAGCGGTTGTTGCACTATCCGTTGCTAAAAAATAACCTGCGCCTGGTGGTGCACTTCCTGAAATAACGACATCGGCTCCGGTGGTTGCTAATGCCGTACACGTAACAGAATTATTTGTCTTTGGGATAGTAGCGCCTGATAAAATACCCGTATCACTTATTGATATATTGGAATTTTGAACTACCGTTCCCGTTGTGCCATCAAATCTTACAATAGCATCATTAGTTGCACTAGGAGGCCCTGTAAAAGTTTGATTTTGCCAGGTAGCCGCTGTGGCAGAAGTTGCCGTTAATACTTGTCCCAACGTAGGAGGATTAGCACTACTAATGACAACATCGGCACCTGTCGTTGTTAAACGACCTGCACTGACCGTATTACCAGCAGAAGGAAGGGTGACACCCGTCATAACGCCCGTATCACTCAATAATACGGGAGAATTTTGTATAATATCGCCACTTGTTCCATGCCAACGTGCAATCGCTTCATCGGTTGAACCAGGAGGCCCAGTGACATCGCCAAAAGGATTGGATTGCCAAGCGGCTTCCGTTGCACTGATCGCTACTAATGCTTGTCCTATTTCGGGAGGAACAGACGTATTAATGATGACATCGGCACCTGTCGTGGCTAATGCAATGGCCGTTACACTATTTCCAACGCCCGTAATCGTAGCACCCGTAAAAACACCCGTATCATCTATGGTAACCGTCGAATTAAGCAGTATCGTACCTGACGTATCATCATAACGTGCTATGGCATTTGCCGTACTTGTAGCAGGGCCAAAAACATTTCCTGTTTCCATTCCTGGTACTTTTTCCCAATTGGTAGCACCAAATAGCACCCAATCTCCTACGTCCCATACCGTAATTCCATTTAAATTATGATTTCCAGCCACATTAACAATATAAAGATCGCCTGGACTTCCAACAGCAGAAAATAATCCAGGTGTATTCGTAGTGGCATTCCAAACATCAATAAAATTGATAGGTGTTAAATCTAATTGAATAAAATCTGTTATTTGTTGTAAGGTATATCGCTTGTCAGTACCGGTAGGCGCCATACCAGGATCAGTAATATCAACAGCGACATAGGTATCTGTTAATTTACAGGTTCCAGCTTCTAACGATGAGATTTTTTCTGACATAATAATTCTCTAATTAATGAGTCTTCCTTGAAAATGTCCTGAAGCAACATTCACACTTAGACCTCCTCCCTGAACTGTTAACAATATTTTTACTGTATCTAAAGCAGTTAAGGTTATAAAATTTGCAATTTGCATTGTAAATTGATTTTTTGCACTTCTTACTACAACACTGGGTAGTGGATTCACTGCTTGTCCTAAATAGATAGTACCGTCAACATCAAAATTTAAAGAAGCATCATTATTTCCTGCTAAAACAGATAAATCATCCAATGTAATATTTGCTTGGAAAAAGTAAGTTCCGTTAACAGGAGCTGTAAATATATTACCACCTGAAAAATTATTGTTTTGATCTAGAAAGACAAGATTAAACGTACAAACCCCACTACTTCCATCACCACTTACACCAATTTGCACGACATTTCTTTCTGCCCAAAAACAAGCGGAATTGGGTACATTAACATTACCGTCTGTATTTAATGTGAGAGCAGTAACTCCTGTAGAAAGAATAGAATTTCCAATCAGTGTGAAAGGACTATTTTTTATTACAAGTCCATTGGTTCCGTCAAATAACGCAAACGCACTATCAGTGGATGATCCAGGGCCCGTCACATCTCCCGTTCCTAATCCTTGGTCTGTCCATACGGCGGTTGTAGGACTGGTTGTTCTTAACATAAATCCTGTTCCAGGAGGAGCAGCACTTCCAATATTGACATCGGCTCCTGTTGTTGATAACAGATTAGCGCTAACCGAATTAGTGGCATTTGCAATCGTAACGCCGGTCATATTTCCAGTATCATCTATAGCAACAACAGAATTTTGAATTAAACTTCCTGTAGTCCCATTAAATCTTGCAAGTGCATTATCCGTTGCAGAAGTTGGCCCCTGAAAAGCTGTTTGCCAATTAGCGCCGGTAGGACTTGTCGCTATTAATGTTTGTCCCGAACTAGGAGGAGCCGCACTACTCACGATAACATCGGCACCTGTCGTTGATAATCTTCCTGCACTGACTGTATTTCCTGCACTCGGAATAATGATTCCCGTAATACTCCCTGTATCACTTAAAGTAACGGTGGAATTTTGAATTAATTCACCTGTCGTTCCGTCAAAACGTGTAATAGCGTTATCAGTTGCGCTTGCAGGGCCATCTACAGAACCACTGGGATTGTCTTGCCACGAAGCAGATACGGCATCAATGGCGACTAATGTTTGGCCCGTCGTAGGAGGAACCGAACCAGAAACAACGACATCTGCTACGGTTGTTGCAAGAGAAACTGCGGTAACTGTATTCGTAACGGCGGTTAACGTAGCACCACTGATATTACCCGTGGCGTCTAAAGTGACTAACGAATTTTGGATAGTTTTACCCGTAATGCCATTATAAGTAGCAATAGCATCATCCGTACTAGAAACAGGTCCCAATACATCGCCTGTGTTAACGCCTGGAACTTTCTGCCAAACAGATCCATTAAATAAAACCCAATCACCGACTGCCCAGCTCGTAATTCCATTTAGATTATGAGTACCCGCTACGCTAACGACATACAAATCACCCGATGTTCCAACACTTGATACTAAGGGAGGTGTATTCGTAGTAGCATTCCAAGTACCAATAAAATTAAACGGAGTAATATCTGTTTGGATAAAATCGGATATTTGAGATAAAGTATATTTTTTATCTGTGCCCGTAAGTGCCTGAGAAATATCGGTTGTATCGACTGCGGGATAAACATCCGTTGCTTTACACGTACCGGCAGGTAAACCTGTAATTGTTGAATTTGTCATGATTTTTTTAATCCTCTAAGAAAAGAAGACTGTTATCTTCTTGTAATATTAATGAAATTAAATCTTCTTGGTGGAAAGGAATACCGCCTGTGGGACCAGGCCCATTTTCTAATAAGGTTAATCCGTCATTTTCTAATAACAAAAAAGAATCATTTTCAAGCAAAATGGCAAAACTAGAAGGAGGCGGTGTGTCGCCTTCGTCATTATCATAATAATAATAAGTATTAGAAGCAGACATTATGCACCACCATGCCAAGTCATATCAGTTGCAGTGGTTGTAAATGTAGTCGCTCCAACAGTAACGCTGGAATAAACTAATGTTCCTTTTATAGGAAGTAATTTACCGCTGGGTATACCAAAATAAGGAATGACTAATCCGTCTACTCCACGAATAAATAAATCTCCTCCCGTTCCTATCATGATATCTTTTGATACACGAGAAATATTACTGGTATCTCCTAATTGAGTAAAAGGAATATCGACGGTAATAACACCGCCCATAGTAACAGATGCTCCAAATTCATTGGTTCTTGATCTGGGATCAATAGATACAACGGGAGAAGTGGGAAGATTCAAGCTGCTCATAGTTCACCTATAGTTTTATATACCAATTTGTATATGTAGTGGGTTGTAATATAGAAACAGGAACGTTAGTAGTTTGTAAATTAACCAGGATAGTGTTATTAACAACCGCATGATCGGTTAACAGTAAAGATTGAAGTGTACCTCCACCACCATTGCTGGTAAGTACAGACAATTCAGGAATATTATCTTTAACTAAAGTAACGGTGTCGGATCCGCTTAGTTCTCCTAATGCATGAATAGGAAAAATTACATTTGCAGGATTAGCGCATCCCATAACGGAAGAAATGCTTTGCATTAGTGTTAACGTTTTATTGTTTGCAAAATCTGAAATAGAACTACTTCCTCGTCCTGTTGATACGGGAGCATAAGTATTTGAAATACTATTCCATATCAGATTATAAAGTGGGAAAGTATTAATATTTGAAAACGTAGCGCCAGACGAAACACTTCCTATGGTACTATCATTTAAAGGAAGCCAACCCGGTCTGGCAGTTATAGCATCGGATAATCCGTAGAAACAAAATTTCAAATCGCCTGTCTGTTCTGAAAATATTCTAGCACCCACTTCATCAGCTGTTTGATAAGGATAAATAACAGATGCTAATGGAGTAATAGTCGGCATTAACATCATATTCACAAAATCGACTACGGATGTTTGATTAAGAGGCATCCGTAAAACTAAATAAACACTATCCGCTCCACAATTTCCAAAAGTAATTCCGACAGCAGAAGGAACTGCAAAATTTGAAGAAAATTTATTAAAATTAGCTGAAAGAACATAACTATCAATAAGCGTACTGACAGTCGCAGGATTATTAGTTCCAAAACCACCACTTTGTACAAAAAATGCGGATACAGTAGAAGAACTCGAACTTCTTCCCGTAAATGAAAAATAAAGTTGCATTCCTTCTAAACTTTTAGCGCCTGGCGTAATGGGAAAAACAAAATCACTAAAATTTTCACCAGTTCCCGATCCCGTACATTGGAACCGTGTAAATGCTAAAGGAGAAGATTCAACAGTATCGTCTCCTAATGCAAAATTAATAGAATTAATGCTTTTAGTAGCGCCACTTCCATTAGCACTATAAGAAATATAAGGTTGTATCACACTACCATTAGCAGCAATTGCAGGAAATCCTTGTGAAGCACCTGGCGCAATACGATAAACCGTTCCAGCCGTAACAGAAGAAACATTTTGCGATTGAAATAATTGACCGTTAATTAATAAATTATTGATATCAATAATGTTGGTTACATTCGTACCTCCTCCCGCAGTCGGAGGGGTATAATTATCAATACTAAACCTTAAATTACCATTTTGGTCATATACTTGCACAAAATAGGGAACATCATCTTCCCAATAAAAAGGACCCGCCATTCCACCCGAATCAAATATAATGGGATTAGGATAGGGAAGTGTACCGCCTATATCTGAAAAAACCGACTTAAATTGGGATTTATCGACACTGTTATAGGTAAACATTTGTCCATTGATTAATGGATTTCCCGATGCATCCGTAAATAACCATTGTGGGACAGGTGTTAAGATAAAAGTACTGGACATTTAAAATACCTTATTCATTAATAAATTGATTAATTTCACTTTTTCCCATACGCGTTGCTGCTATTGCGCCTGTGGCTAAGGCTCCTATTTTCAATCTTCTTTTTAAAATATTAAAATGTTCTGACATCTGAGAAAGAGCATTTATATTTTCATGAAGTTTTGGATCAATAAATTGATGTATATTAGTGGGTAACTTATTGAAAGTATCAAGAAATTTTTCAGGTTTAGTTTTCCAAATATTTCCTCTTTTTGTAGCTCCAGGTCGTAACGCTTGGGCAATAACTGTCTGTCTTTGAATGGGATTTTTTAGCAAATCTCCTCTTACCACATCACCCGCGTTTTTGTATCCTTCTTCATCTAATACTTTTATAACATTATCAGGATATGCTTTATTATTAATAATATTTCTTATACCAGGAATATCTGTATAAGGAGCTAATTTAGTACCATAATTAGTCCGTAAGGTTTTGAAATTTTGGAACAGATCCTGGTCTCCTTTTTGTAACATGGTATTTCCAATATCATTTAAAACACTTTCTTTTGCATTTCTTAAAAGTTCACCCGTTTCTCTATTGACCGATTTAAGTCCTGTGGTTTTAGTATAGAAATCATTAGAAAGTACTCCCAATTGGGATTGCAGATTTTTTGCATTGGAAAAAGTAGGAGAATTGTTAAAATCTTTTAATGTACGTTTTATGACAGAGTGTTTTTTAGAAGCTTCATCTAATATATCGGATGTTCCACGTGAAACATTAATAAATTTTTCAGGTAGGGCTCCCGTTAATATTTGCTTACTAGGATTACCACTTGTTGCATATCCCCGTTCAATAGCAGTATTTTCTAAATTTCCGAATGCGTTTTGATATTCAGCATGCAATGCATTGTAATTGGATTTTATATTTTGTATATTTTCAGTATTCATTCCTGCATGAGTTTTGCCCTTTGCGATAGTATTATAAATATTATCGGCGGCGTTCTGTATATTATTACCTGTAAGGTAATTAGCTATTTTTTTACCTGATTTTATTCCTTCTATTCCTAAAGGTAATGCGGCACTTAAAGCACCTCCCATTAATCTTGATGATACATCTCCTCCTGTTCCTAAAAATCCCATTAAGCCTGAAACAGCTGTTCTGGCTCCCAATCCTTTAACCGCTAAATTAGCTGAACCTAAAGGTGTTAATACTTGCGAAACAAAACTGGGCACTTTAAAACTGAGACTATTAGGATCTGCAAAAGCAGGTATAGGTGCTTGTGTCCATGGTTTCCCCACATTCATTCCTAAACTTCTTGCTACATCTTGAGGAGCATTAATAATGTTAGATGCTACTTCTAATGGGCCATGTACTAGTCCGCCCATGATAGTATTTATATTTTGTACAGACTCTCCTAATGCTTTACTTCCAAAAATAGGTTGACCATACTGAGAAGAGGATACTTGCTGGTTTTTCGGCTGGAAACCGTATTTTTGATAATCTGTCCCTACGGAACGTGGTAACGCAGCATTTTCTTGTGCCTGGAAACCATATTTTTGATAATCTACTGCACTCATTGGTTTACCTTGGTTCCAGGAAATTTTTTCTGAAATTCCGCTAAGTTAGATTGAGATATAGTGCCGACTTGTCCGTCAGGCGTTGTAATAGAAACCATATTTTCGACATTAAAACTTTGTAGTTCTGGTTGCATTCCTGGTTGTTTTCTTCCTTGTTGTGATGCCAATTTATCTGCTACTAATTCTTCTGGCGTTAATTGTGCACGTAAACTCTTATTTGCTGCTTCTGCTGCATCGGTTAAATCCTGATTAAATCTTTTCAAAGCGCCCGCATAAACTTCGGGTGTTAAAGTAAGACCCAATATTTTAAATTGTGCTTCTTGTTCTTTTTTCATTCCTTCCACTTCTGTTGCCGTTACCGCTGAGCCAGACTGTCTTTGCCGTATCATGTTTATTACTGGAATTTCCATTTTTGATGCAATAAAATCTATTTGCCTTTGCGGATTATCCCCTTTTATTGCATCCGTTATTTGCGGAAGAGAATATCCCATAAATCTCTGTGCATAAGGTGCAAGACCTTTTGCTTGTCGATCTCCAAGAAGTTTCATTTCTGCATCCGCTTGATTTCTGGTTTGTATAGCTGAAATAGATTTTGTCGTAGCGCCATAGAGTAATTGAGGTGGATTATTAGGATCATAACCGCGTGACGTATACAAATCCCTTAATTTTCCTCCATTCTGGAAATAGGGTACAGAGACACTGGGATCAACGCCTGCCCCCGCAGCAGCAGCTACTTGAGCATTTCTTTGATCAATAGGAGTACCTCTCCAAGGAAGCGTCCTAACCATAGCATCATAATAATTTGAACGCGATTTTTGCGCTTGCGCTTGTAGTATGGGTTGTTGTAATAATGAATTTACCCAAGGATTATTACTCATTTTTGGTATATCATCTGTTCCTGATGTTTGTAATGCATTAGTCGGGATCGTAGAAACGGGTGGCGGTAATCTTTCTAATCCTTGACTTGCACCCGAAGGTAATCCGCCCATACCTTGCGTTTGAGGTTGCGAAGATAATAAATTATTTTCAATGGGTATAGGAGAAGGTTGTTGAAATTGCGGTACGTCTTGTGTAGGTTGCTGCTGTGTCGATCCTGGAAACAATATATTAGCTAATTCAGGATGCGTACCAATATAAGCCATTGCACCTAATTGATTTCCCACTCCCGACGTCATAAACAACGGATTTTGCACCATAAATCTATTTTTAGCTGCTTCAGTTCCTTGAAGTGCTCTGGCGGAAGCAGCACTTGCCATTTGGCTTTGTGCAAGAGGAGCATAATATTGATTCTGTAATTGTTGACTTATATTACCCAATTTTTCTTTTTCAAGATCGGCCTGTATAGTTTCAGGTGCATATTGATTTTGTAATTTAAATAATTGATTTTTCAATTGTGAAAATTGCAAATCTTCCTGTTTTTGCCGATAACCTTGCACAGATCCCATTCCTTGCATAAAGGATTGGAAAGGTGAAGTGGAAGAAGGTAAAGGAATAGACATAGTAAATTCTCGTTATTACCAAGGACGCCAATTATTAGAATTAGATTGATAACCACCTTGTCCACCTTGTCCATTATTTCCGCCAAACCAATTACCCATTCCTTGTAAAGCACCACTCATTCCTCCAGTCATATAATTTCCCGCAAAACCAGCACCTGCTCCCAACAGATTATAAAATGCATTAAGCGGCGCTTGTTCTTGTCCATATTTTAAAGCCGATTGTTGTTGAGCGGCTTGCTGAGCGGCTGCATTCATTTGACTTCCCGCATTTAATCCCATTTGTCCTAAATTAGATTCGCCTCCCAAATATTGACCTTGTACCCCTAATGCATTTTGCAAATATTGTTGCATATCTTGCGACGTAAGACCGGTAGCAAATTCTTCCATGCCTTTTCCATAAGCACCCGATCCTAACATTCCACTAGCACTTGCTGCATTTTGTGCGGCTTGTGTGCCTTGTTGCATTTCAAATTGAGCACCTGGCGACATTGAATATTGACTCATAATATTATTGATATAAGCCGTAGGATTTGCCATTCCTGACAACGCATTGGAATAATTTTGCATTCCTTGCTGTCCCATTTGATTATAGGGCTGTAATTCTCCCATTCCTTGTTGATAATATTGATTGTATACCTTAGACGCATCTTCATAAGGACGTCCTGGATGGAATAAACCGCCTAAAAAAGACATAGATTACCTCACGTATGTAAAATATTTCTAAAAGTCCCACCAATTGAAATAATCGGTTGAGAAGTAGTTGTATTAAATGCCATTAATCCGTCCGTGGGATTTATAATAGATGCTAATTGGGTCGCATTAATTAAAGGCAATTTTATAAAATTAGTTTGTATCGTTGTTATTAATGATTGATAAAAAGTAATAAACCAAGATTGCCATGCATCTGTCATCATTCCATTAGTATCAATTAAACGCTGATCAATAGGCGGTCTAAATATTTGGGTTATTCCACTCATTATTCAGGCTCCACTTCATAATCCCAAGAAGCGCCTAAAATATAGAAGCCGTTTGGTAAGTTATTGTAAAATTCAAATCTAAATACCCACCCTTTTCCATTATGTGTCGTTCCTAGTTTTCTAAAAATAGTCCTATAATCATATTGTCCTATCTTTCCCATTAAAGCAGAAAGTGTTGTAGGAAAAGTGGTTCCACCGTCTTTCGATATATTCAAAAACACAACGGGTTGAATATCCGTTGTTGTTTGATCACCAAAATTATTAAGAATAATATTAGCTATTGCAAATCCTTGTATTAAATCCAGTTCCAATCTGTCAACACGTATTCTTTTATAAGACTGATTTGCAAATATTCGTGTTTGTCTAACACGTTTAATATTTTCCGTGTCATTAGTCGTAAATGCAAAACTCATTTGGAATAATTTAGGTGCATTATAAGCGCCTACATAATTAATATTTTTATAATTAAATCCAGTTTGAGCAATATGTCTACTTCCATTTAACATTTCTTCATTGTGCCAACGTCTTTTTTGTTCAGAACTCATACTAATATTATAGATCCAAGTTTCATTTGCTGATGTAAAATTTAGTCTATAAAACATGATTCCTTCGTTCATCATCGTAAAACCAACCGCATCTGATACGGTAGTGTATTGCGATATCTTAAAATCAACGGATTGCGTACTTACGGGTATGGCCTGTACGCCTGTTACCATCATAATTGGCCCAATTCCTCCTTTGCTATTTGATAAAAAGAATAATATATCAAAAGAAGATTCAATGGATCCCGTAGCTACCGTTCCAAATTCCATTAATGCAGCATTATTTCTTAAAAATGGAAAAATGGGTTGACCCGCATTTTCCCAAACTTCAATGAAGTTTTGGGAAAATATAAACAATCGCCTATGTAATGTTCTAACACCCGTAATCGTTCCAGGATGTGAAGTAATGGAAGCTACTTGGGTTGCATCCCAACTCATACCGTCGTTCAAATCTGATATTTGCCATTGATTCGTTCCGCCAACAGGAATAACAAAAAATCCGTCTAAAAATGTCACATCAATTGGATTACTTGGAAATCCAACATCCGTAATTTCAACAAGATTAGCACCGTTCCAAATCCAACCATTTTGCGCATCTACAAATATAACTTGCGTACTATTTGCAGTAATTCTAACCAATCCTACAGCCGTATTAATGGTTCCTATTGAAATTACTGTTAATGAAGCATCCATTCTAAAAATTTCAGCACCCATTACAAAATAAGCTGCTCCGTCCACTTCCCATATAAAACTTCCTCGTGTTCCAAAAGTAGCTCCTACTGTTTCCGTTTGATCATCAAAAAGTGTTAAACCTCCTGTTGGTACCAACATAGTTGGTTTTTTAGCATCTACATCCACAAATTCAAACAAATTAATAGTCTGTTCATTATCAATTTGTATCTTTCTTTGTTCATTCGTATTACCCGTAATGGGGAAATCTTCACGCATATTTTTAAGGATAAGAAAAAATGTTTGCCCAATACATTGGTCCCTTTGAATTTAAAATAGCAGAAGGGGTAATGGTTAAATCTAATTCGTTTGCATTTCGTAAATTTCTAAATACCTTTTGATATTTATCTTCTGCTTCTGCAGGCCAATTTCCAGATGGATAAAAACTTTTCAAATCTCTCGCTAACGCCATTTGTAAAAAAAGCCAAAAATAAGGCGGTAGAAATTGAAGGCTGCTGGTATAACTTACTTCATTAATCATGCATTTCGCATTAACACTAATGGGATAAGCTTGGTCGGGAGAAGGATAGAAAGTTAAGAAACTTTGGAAAGGCTGTTCATCTAAAAATACCATTCCAGGACGTGTTGATAAGGGAGGTTGATTTATCCTTACCATATTAGAAAATGTTGTTCGACTCACAATACGAATGGGAAATATGATTATATCATTTAATGTTAAATTAACATTTAAAAGATCAACAATTCTAGGATTGGTAATATCTGCTGAAATGATATCAGAAACCGAATAGGACGCTTGCCCTGGTATCATATTAAAGGTGAATTCGGTTACATAAGGAATATAGACGCCACTTGAACTAAAATCATCTAGTAAAAGATTAAGTTGCGTTAGGGCAATACTGGCGTCTGCACCCGGTATGGTTTCACCTACGGCAAATTCGCCCAGGCGATAAAATGCCTGAACTATCAAGTCATTCGCAGTTCTCGATAGTTGTGGCATCGCTTACTCGCTGCGTGTCTTGACGGGGAAGTTGTCGCCTGCGCCGCCGAACAATTTGACTCCCAGGCTCTGGGCATGCATCCCGTCGTTCGTCTGTGCTGCATCGAGTTTCTTGAATTTGGATGCCAATGTTGGTGTTTCCGCTGTCATTTGTAGAGAAGCGGGTGTCACAAACTTTATGTTTATACCACTGGATTGGTTGTTTATCATAATAATCTCTCGCTTTTTGGGGGCAATCAAAATAATTGCCCGTATTAAGAAGTTCTTTAAATCTAGTGGGGACAACGATTTGACGCTGTCCCATCTTATCCCAAACACAATGAAGCATAATTAGAGTGTTTGGTTAGCTTGTGAAAGAACTTTACACGCGTATTGAGGATGCCATTGAATACCCATTAACATATCGATACGCATAATATTAACGCCTGCCAAAATATCAGCAGATTGTGCTACGGAAAGTGACAATCTTGTCTCTGGATCGGTAGCAACTGAGAAGTAAGGAACTTCCAATTTAGCTAAAGGAGGACAAGCAATATCAGCACCGCGCATAGGATAGGCCACATTTAAAACATGGCTTCCTTGAACGGTAACAGGAGCATCATCTGCAATGGCATTCGTCACGTTCTGACTATTACCCGTCGTTATAATAGAAGGACTGACGGTAATAGTAACTGCACCGCCCGCACTGGAATTAGCGGCTGCTGTGATTACAAACTGCATGTTTCCTGGAATAGCAAGTTGATTAATAGGATTCAACGCTTGTACGCCTCCAATGCTAATCAAGTCACCGGCTACAAAGTAATTAGTAACAGAAGCAGTAGCACCTTGAAGAATAATCGTACTACCTGAAGAAACTGCTCCATTAACTGTTAGGGTATCCGTAGGATGCGTAACAGGGCCAACACCTGCCGTATGCGTTGTAAGATTTTGCGATTGGAACGCATCAAAATAGCTGATATGTCCAATGCTGGAGGTTCGTGCTATATCTTCATTGAAAACAGGCGTAAATACAGAAGAACCGCCATTCACAAATGAATTTTTCAAAGCACTTCCGTCTGGGATCGATATATTTAAATATGCATCTGAATAAAGATTAACACCCATTGTTAACAATTTAGCACCTGCATTATCAATGGTTGCAAATGAGTTAATCGGATTAGAAGTTGAACCCGTAAAAAAGTTTAATTGCGTTTCAGCTGCATTAGAAACAGAAATTTCTGCTTGACTAATAATAGCCTGAATAGCGGGCTGCAATATAATGCGATTAAAATCATCCATTCTTAACGTTAAATCCTGCTGAGAATAACTCATTGGAACGTTAAACTGATTTGCAATAGTGAGTGTTTCAACCGCTTCTGTTACCGCATTGATAGAAGCAATAGCTTGACCATTACCCACCACAAACTGATTTTGCCTTCTCATTTGAATAGTATCGCCAATCTTGTAACCCGTATTAGTAAATTCAGGTTGATAGACACGCGATAAGGTCATTACATAAGGACAGTTATTGGCAAACATAGCCAATGCCGTATTAGAAACAAGTGACGTTGTTTCAAACGTATTTGTAGGATAAGACATGAATAAGCTCCGAGTTGTTCAAATAACCAAATGTTTATTACATTTTTACGCTTTTAAGATAGGTTCTTAATTCAGAAACCGATCTTGTATGCATAGGCTTTTGAGAACTGGGTGCTTTTGCTGGATTAGTTTTTAAGGAAGGCATCGGTGAAATCGCGTTCGATACCGTAGATTTTTTAGCAGCAATTTTATTCGATAGCACAATCATTTCTCTCGCCTGAGCATTGGGATGTAGACGTGATATACGGTTGGCTTCATCGCGATTTTTCGCTAAATGATAGAAAACATCTGCTGCATTTGAATGAGGAAATAAAAAGGCGGCTTGTTTCATTTCTTGCGTAATAGGCAAGCTTGCATCCTTTATAACTACCTCGTCAAAATCTTCGTAAGTGTTACTCGCTTCTGAAAGTTCAGACTCTAACTGCATATTCTGTTGACGAATATATTGCTGATTTCTTTCTTCTGCTTGTTGTATAGTTTGTTGCTGCTGCTGCCTAATTAAATCTTGCATGGCAGCTTGTACTTCTTCTCTCACTGAACCTGCGGGCGCTTGTCCCATATAGGAGGTATTAGGCGCAGGTGGGGAATATGCATTAGGAATGCTTTGTTGCATTATTCTGCTTTGCAGTTCGCCAATTTGGCTTTGCAACATTTGCATTTCTTTAAAATGCTTCTTCTCTTGCCTGCCCAACCTTTCCTTAATAATACGGGGCAATTCCTCTTCTTGAGGAACGAGATTCGCTTCATTTTGCGTTACCGGCTCAGGAATAGCAGCCACATCTGAAGATGTCGTGTTTTCAATCGTATTCTGAGTATCAACTGTCATATCACTCTCTGGCTTTTCGCCCCACGTTTATTGGCTATCGTGTATGCCCCGCGTTTATGGAATCGCGTTTCCCCGAGTCTGAAGCGCTCGTATGCAATTACTATTACTTATCTTAATTAACATAAAAAGTAATGTCAATAGGTAAATAATACATTCAAAGAATAATGATCAAGAAACTTAACCAATTATTTTTTGAGCAGTCTGCAAATAAAGGTGGGGATCATAGAGCTTAGAAAAGTTTTGAACACCGCCCAAAAAATGCAAGAAATGGGCGGTTGACTTGACGAATTTTGTGTGATTGTGATTAATTCAAACGCTTTACACTGCAATTGATTGCGCAAGGTGCATGATTGAATACAACTTCTATCAATAAACACCCTGTTAATAACAATGCAATTAATGACAATGAAATCATGTATCCAAAAAAAATGTATTTCATAATATTAGTAAGATTTATAGTAATTTAGACTATTTACTAAATTTAGTAGAAGTACTAATTATTTTATAAAAGGCGCGAGGCGCTCATCGGCCGCTTTAAAAAGGCGGCGCTTTTTGGAGTGCCTTTCTTTACATTGTATCTTTTGTAATGTTAGTCGCAATAACGTCCCAGCCATCTGTTTGATTGATGACGTCGAAATTAACATAATTATGTATTCTTGACATTTCGAAGGCATAAGAGAAAGGAGCACTTAAATCATAAGTAAATTGCCATTGTGACCAGGGCAAGCCATAGAAACCATAGATAATACACGTGCCCGATAATGGATAAGTCGTAGAAAAATTAGCAGGAAGAATAAAGACAGTGGTTTTATTAGGTAAGATTTGAGTAGGAATAAATAAATGACGATTTTGCGTGCTTATATATAAAGTATAATCAGTTTTATTATCTATTGTTAATTTTGGCATAATAATTGTTTCTCCTTTTAAAGGAGCTATTCCTAATAATAAACTGGTTATAAAAAAAGCAATCACGAAATAAATATATTTCATATAATCTCCTAGGCTAAAGCCTAGAAGATTACTCTTGCAGGTCTTTTGCTCTATTACGTTGAATAGTATGGCCCACTTTTAAGAGTTCAGTGGCATGATCCATTTTTGCTTTTGTTATTTCCGTTGATGATCTTACCATATTTATACCTAGGTTTCCTTCTGCTTCTTTAGCCGCTAATTCTACTTTTAAAGATTCCAACGAAAATTCAAGTTGTTCCATTTTCTTTCTATGCTCTAATTCATCTTGTTTTTGCATTATATCCATTGTTTTTCGTTTATGTTCTAATTGCTGATCCTGAATTTTCATTTTAATTTCTTGCATCTTCATCTGTATTTCTTGTTCCGCTGGATTGGGTTGTGGCGGAGGAGGTGGCATTCCTTTTTCTTTAGCAACAATTTGAGGAGGTAATAATGTTTGGAAACGTTCTACTAGGGTTGGCATATCTGGACTATCCAAATTCTTAGCAATAATATCGCCCACTAAAGGCGCACTTGGTGGATAGGTTTGTACCAACTGTAATAGTGTTTGAAGCATTTGTTGTTTCTGCATCACGCTCGCAGCAGACGGGGTAATTTCAATATCAAAATCTAATTTTTCGAGTTGATTTCTAATACTGCCATCCGGGAAAGGTTGATTAATCTTTAAATTATCAATATCTCCGCTATCGCGTTTAATACTAAAAGTTCGCGGATTATCATAAACATTCGGCATTAAATCTAGAACAACCAAAGCGGCTTGTTTAACGGCATAAGCTAAATTGTCATAATAAATAAAGGCACTTAACCCTCCTTGTATTCCTCTATTTTGAATAGCAATACCGCTAGTCTCGCCTGATTCAGCGCCTAAATTAACATCATAAAATCCGATGATAGCTTTTAAATCATTAACAGCTCGTTGATATTGCATCAATAAACTTTGTGATATTTCTTGAGGAGGAACAATAATCGGCCCTTCCTGTGTAAGAGTATCGGGATTATAAAGTAAACCGCCCACTTGAGAATCGGGATTTTTCCAGGCTTGTTCATGTCCAATAACATTATCAGGAGTGACTAAAAATCGAGTGTGATTACAAGATTTTATTTGATTAGCCACTTCAGAATGCACATAATTAATAAATCGTTGTGTATCTTTTGCATAATGTATAAATGAATAAGTATTTTGCATTCCTTCTAAATATTCTGAATCTCCGTCTACATAAATAAGCGGTAATTTTGTTCCAGGCCATTCTCTAAAATCAACTATTTTATTTTGTATGCATCTATAATAATTTATTCGATAATCTTGCGTGATTCTACTTTGTCTAATTTGAGGGAAAGTAGGCATTTCTGATTCGGATAACATTTCTGCATCTTGATCCGTTTTATAATGTTTAATTTTCTGTAAAAATCCTTTTGTTACTATTTTACGTGTTTTATTGTATTCTTTTTCAAGTTCATCATATTCTTCACGTGTTATGACTTCTTTTTGTTGGTTATCTAATTCTACAATTTCTTTGGTAAACCATTCTTTTACCCAATAATCGCAAACACCCACGGTTTCTTTTGTTAACCACACAAAACTTTCTTTTATACTAAAAGGATCACTAAAAGATTGTGGTAAATCAATGTTAGGATAAGCGGCATTAAATTCTTCTCGCGTCATTTGAAAAATCTTACCGCAATAATCTCCGTCTTCTTTACTTTTCTTTTGTGCACGCGGATCCCAAAATACATCATTAACATTATTAATTAATTCATAAAATACTTTTTTATCAAAACTATTATTGGATTCATAATCCATGTTTACTTGAATAGCACCCCAGCCTCTAGAAACAGCATTTTTAAATGCAATTTCATAGGATATCAATGCATCAGAATCATAAGAAATGGTTTTCAAGATATCTTCATGCAAATCAATTTGTTTTTGAGTCGCTTTACCTGCTTTAGAACGCACAGCAATCCCGGGTGGATTTTTACGTTCTTCGGCAATAATTTTACGGAACGGATCATGTAATTGGTTCGCTTCCATGTATGTTTTTTGTAATCGGACAAATTCTGATTTTTCAGCCGCTGACCATTGAGATTCATAAAGAAATTTACTATCTTCTTTAGCGCGTGTGGTATTGTTTGTCCAATAAGTTGTCCAAGCACCTAAATTAGTATGAAGTCCTCCCAACACATCGCTTTCATTAATATCGGCTTTTTCCAATTTTTCTAATCGTTGATTTTCTAATTCATTGGAAGCAGCTTCTGATAAAGTAGGTTCAGGTAAAGGACTGAGATATTTTGTAGAACTCATATTTATAGTCTCATAACAGGGTTAGAGATATTAATGGCTTTTGCCTTATTGGCACTCGATACTTTTTCGTGAGCAAATGCAAGACAAATATATTGTAATGCATCTTGCGGATGAGAATATTCATTTTTATTAGGCTTATCATGATAACGTTCTTCTCCAATGACACTCACCCGCTTAAAGTGGTATTTTCCTAAAAATCCTTTTCGTAATACAGGGCAACTTTGACGAGATAATAATAAAGAAGGTTTTCCGTCCGTTAACCTATTTAAGAAAAATTTAACTGCATTTAATCTAGGCACAATGTCATTCGTTAAAGCAGATCTCACTTTCAATCCAAATTGACGGAGTAACATTAAACAGGTTTTACCGTCCGTATCTTGAGGTGTATTCCCTGAAGGATCCCCTACACTTTCATCTCCAATTTCAAAGTCTTTATATTTCGATGCCAATAAAGGCATTAATCGCATTTCAATCATTTGTGTGAGACTCATATTCTCACTGCATACTTCATCTATGATTCTAATCTGACCATTGGATATCATTTGAACAATAACACAAGTAGGATCGAGTCCGAAATCAAAGCCCAAGTGAATGGGAACACCTGCCAATGCATCAATATATTCAACACTGTGTAAATCATCATTGTATTCAGGATAACATTTTTTACCAAATATTACCGTTCCATATTCACCAAGACAGTAAACTTTAATAAATTCTTCGGTTTGTCCTGTGGCAAGTGTTGTATAGTACACATCGGAAAGATTCGCACGATTGTCGCACTTAGGATTTTCCTTATAACTTCCTTCTTCTTTAATAAGTCCAGGCGGTTGATTCAATAATAAATAACCTTTTGGCTTTTCGTGTTCAAAAGTACGATACATCCAACTATCCGAATCAGGAGGATTCGTATCGGCTATCATTCCTGACCAATATCCTTTTAATTGACTGGGAGGAGGATAACGATTGATACGACCCCCAAAATGGGAGACAACTCCTGCTGGAAGCTCACAGAGCTCATTAAAATAAACACCCGTTACTTCTAATGATTTTACTTTTCTTAAATCATCTTCTCGATCCAAGGGAAGAAATATAACTTCCAATTCAATAACTCCTTTTCCGTCATTAAACTCATATTCTCTCGTTAAAAGCGGTTTAGAACGATGAGCAATATTTCCCAATCCTTCATACCAATAATCCCAACTTTTTAAGGTGGTGCTTGCTAATTCAGGAGTGGTATTACGAACCACACACCAACGTGCTTTTCGTCTTCCTTTAAACCATTCTTGCATAGCACATGTTTTAAGCAATATATCCATTATGCACATAGTGGTTTTTCCCGATCCATAAGGACCTTTAACTGTGGTTAAAATATTATTGGATTGGTGAAGTAATAAGCCCGTAGGCGAAGGAATATATTTCTTCCCGCTTAACAAGAAATCAATCTGATAATCATTAATAGCAATGTGTTGAGAAAATTGAACATGTTGAATTTCAGAGATTTTTTCTAAACGAGCCATATTGCTTTGTATTCTCATTTTAATGACTTCTTGAAGTAGACTTTAGAAATGTCATCGAAATAAGGAATACGTGCAAATTCGACAAATCCCATTTTTTTATAAAAACCTTCTGCTTGAAACGTAAACGTTTCTACCTGGATAAAGTCAGCTTGAATAACCGACATTACATGATTTAGAAGCGACTTTCCTATTCCCAAACATCGATAATTCGGTTTAATAAACAATACATCAATCCAAAAGCTATTATAGATAAGATAACCCCTCAGAAAACCTAGCCACTCTGTATCTTTATCGATTGTGCCATTATAAGATTTTAATACTATCTCCATAGGATCTAATCCATGTTTCATTCGCATTTCTTCACAAAATAGAAATTTAGGAATCTCAATGCAATCTTTTGAAAAATGCGTATCTAAACTGGATTTAATAGTAAATTTTATCAAATTTGACATATTTTATCTACCTTAAATTGATTTTTATCATTATTACCTAATTATACATACTAAACAACGCACTACAAACATAGCAAATGTAATGACTTGACATTTATTTTTCAATTCGTTTAAAATAATCCATGGAAAAAAGTAATTTATCGACAAAAACACAAAAACATATTGTAACTATGTTTGGATTTTTAAATGCACAAGAATGCATGGCTTTAACTTTGCTTTATGGTAAAAAGAAAAAAGCTACAAATTCATCGGTAGCAAAAATAATGAGAGTTAGTACCGAAAGAATAAGGCAGAGCCAATGGGCATGTTTTAGAAAATTAAAAAAGTATAGAATTGAAAATATATTAATGGGATTAGACCATCTTTATGTAGCAGGCACTTACAAAATAAACAAACATTCAAAAGAATATAACCTATTTCAAAAAGAACTGAGAGATTGTATTACAATATTTAATAATAGACTGAAATATTTAACAAGAAACAAATTATGAAAAAAACTATTTTAATTAGCCTTTGTTTATTACTTTGTTCATGTGCCTCTATGCCTGTAATCACTACAGGAATACATGCATTTTTTCATGTAGCAGATGATTTCTATCATCATGTAATACACCATTCAAATAATGCAGAAAACAAATAATGGCTATAATGTCTAAGCTTTATAATAAATATGAAGCAATAAAAAAAGAAAAAAAAATAAAAGAACAACAAGATTATGAAATACTTTTAGATTCGTTACCTCGTCTCGAAAGAATGTATGAAAAATTAAAACACTGGCACATATCAGAAGGCCATTTTTTTGATACTTTAACTGATTGTATTCAATTGACCAACCAACCTCTTCGGATTGGTGACGCTTGCGTATTTAAAAACACTTCACTTCCCTATGAAATTTATTGTCTTCTATTGGCCCACCCACCTACTCGCATTGATTACACAATTAAAGACATTTTACTTCCCTATGAAATTTATTGCACTGAAATTATTATAAGGAAGATTTTACTTGAAAATAGGATAAAGGATTTTACAAGACATGATGATTATAAACAATATATAGACATGGAAAAACTAGAAAATGATATCCGTAAATATTTGATCAGGATACCTAAACAATCAAAAGACTAAATATGGAAATTTCAATATAAACTTACCACAATCCTTCTAAATTAGGGGCTGCTCTTTCACTCTTATTGTTTTGTTCGCTCCAATCCACAAAAGTAGGTTTACTTTTAAAAATAGGGGATAAAGGTTCTTGTTTAGGAGGTGAAATAGGTTGATGACATTTAAAAGACATGATATAACGTTGAGCTTCCTTTTTTCGTTCAACACAAAGTTGATCATATAACCTAATTGTTTCATCGCTTATCACATGCATAACCTATTAATATTTTTATTGATTGTTTGCGCCATTATAGGGATTGCGCGTATTGGTTTCTGGTTATTCTTCTAAGTTAACAAATTCTCTCTTATCTATCAATTCTTTTTTCCCTTATTTCTTTTTTCTTCTTCTATCGAAATCCCTACGTTGGATTTCCTGACTTTGGTCGAGCTTCAACTAATTATTCTTCTTAAAAAAATATATTTGTAAATGAATGATTGTATTGTGTAGTAATAGTGTTACAGATAACAGGGGGAGTGTATAACACTTAATATTTCAAATAAGATAACGATTGTTCATATTTTGAACCACCTGTGGATAAAATGAAAATAAGCAGATTTTTTAAGAAAAATAGAAATAAATATTGATTAAATAATAATCAGTATGACTAAAAAGTAATCAGTTAAGCCGCTTGGGCTAATAGGGAGGCTTCGTGGAGAAAATCTTCACGGATTCTTTTGGCTATTTCAGTAATAGACCTGGGATCATCGGGCGGTTTATTCTTGAATAATTCCAATGCATGATCACAAATGTATTTATTTTGATCAGCGGTCAGTTTAGACTTAATCGGGCCACGAGAAGTAAGACTGGCTTTCTCTTGTTCTGTGAGCATAGGAACCACCTTAGGTTGACTTATAAAGCGAGTTCGTTTAACAGAAGGAGTAACAGGGAAAAGGGTATCTGCAATCGCCTGAGGAATCGATTTGGCGTAACGTTGAGGTTGCATTTCTGCCCGCTTTCGCATGTAATGTTGTTGCGAAACAATATCTGAATGTTTCATGCCTAAATCATAGAAAAATTTATGTGTAAATGTTTTAATATAATCAACAGTTTTAATTAAACCATTTCGTGTTTTATAGCAAATTTGTTCTAAGAAAATATAACCTGCTTTCGCCAAATCACGTAATGCGCGTCTAAGCCGCGTTAACGTTAATCCTGTCTTTTTAGAAATAAAATTTAAATTACCATAATTTACAAAATTACCAAAACGATCATGAAATCCTACCTTTAGGGTAATAATATCCATGTATTCCAAAAAATAAGTAGCTAGTACACAGATTGCTTGCCTACGCTGAAAACGCTTTCGGCGATAAGAATTTAATTGGTTAAGTTTATTGAGCGAATGACCTAAATGTTCTAAATAAGTTTGGAGGGCTTTAGTAGTGGTGGTAATGAGCGGCGGAAATGCCATAGAAATAACTATCAGAAAAGAAATAAAAAAATATCTTAAGAAAATAAGAGTATC
>Ga0210377_10000481_pt1 | contig 38415 bp, 37 predicted proteins | sample PLM4_65_b1redo_FD_155480 | JGI IMG/M metagenome (GOLD analysis project Ga0210377, IMG submission 155480) | Groundwater sediment microbial communities from an aquifer in East River, Colorado, USA - PLM4_65_b1 redo | ecosystem: Environmental > Terrestrial > Soil > Riparian zone | place: USA: East... | reverse complement strand
CGCGAGCGCGGCTTGCCGGACGCGCACAGCCAAACGTGAGGAATGCTCAGGCCAATTCCCAGCGGCGACTCGTGATGCTCCGGTAGCCCGCGTGGATCCACGCGAGCGTCTGTGCGCCGGGGTCGACGCGGCGCTCGCGGCCGCGGCATTCGCGCAGGAAGTCGTTCAGCACGGCGGCGAGCAGGGTGCTGGCGTCGAGGTCGCTGGCGAGGACCTCCTCGCGGCCCTCCTCGCTGCGCAGGACGGTCTGTGCGTTGCCGAGCACGATCTCGCCGCGGTCGCCGACGCAGCGCGCGATCGGCCGTGCCAGCTCGTCGTTCCACGAGACCCGCAGGATTCCCAGCACTCCCCCGTCGTGCTCCGTCTCGACGCGCAGCTCGTCTTCTACGTCGGCGCGCTGCCGGCTCGCCGCATCGAGCACGCGGATCCGGCGGACCGGACCCGCGAGGGCTTCGACCGCGTCGAGTGCGTCCGGCCCCAGCGCCATCCAGGCGCCGCCGCCCGAGAGCGCGGGGTCGCCGCGCCAGCCCTCGCGCGCGTCGCGCTTGGCACCGAGCGAGACCTCGACGGCGCAGAGCCGCCCGATCGCGCCGGCCGCGATCCGCTCGCGCACCGCCGCCACCGCGCCCGCGCGCCGGAGCCGCGAGCATGTCACCGCACAGCGATCACCGCGCTCGGCGAGCTCCGCGATGCGATCCGCGTCGGCGGGCGTGGTCGCGAGCGGAGGTTCGACGAGGACGTCGACGCCCGCGCGCAGCAGCGGCTCCGCGAGCTCCAGGTGAAAGGACGGCGGCGTACACAAGATTGCGACGCGCGGCACGCAGCCCGCTTCGAGCATCGCGGCGACGCTCGCGAAGCCGCGCGCGCGAACGCCGCGCAGGCGCTCGGGATCCGGATCGACCACCGCGACGAGGGAGATCTCCGGGAACTCCGGAAGGACCTCGATCCAGTCGCGCGCCGCGGTTCCTGCGCCGACGAGTGCAAGAGACTTCTCCAGAACGCCAGGCATGGTGCCCTCCCAGGAAGACGTTGGCGCCGCGCGAAGGATCGGCGGCTTACGGCTGGACGGCGGCGGCGGTCTCGCGCGCGAGGGTCACGTCGGAATCCCAGCCGACCGCTCGCGGATAGGCCTGCGCCGCCGTGCAGAGCATGACGCGCGTGTTCGGAATCCGCGTCGGCAACCGGCGCGAGAGCTGGCCGCGAAGCGTGATCGGCTCCGCGACCGGGTCGCGCGAGACGTGAACGGCCTCGATCGCGCGCGTATCGTACGATGGGAACCACTGCCCGATCGTGTCGAGCGCTTGCTTCTTCACGACGTCGTCCGGAAGCTTGAACGCGTCCGTGTGCGGACCGCATTCGCCGCGCACGTAGATCAGGTGGCGGCCGCCGAGCGACTCGCTGGAGACGACGTGCGTCGCTTCGATCACCCGCTGGAACGGCTGTCCGTCGCCGAGCAGCGCGGTCTGGTAGAAGTCGCCGAGCCGGCGGCGCGAGATGATGAGCGCGGTCACGCGGCCCTGATGTGGAACGTCGAGGCTCGGAAGCTCCCGTGCGAGCCGCGGGCCCGCGAGCTTGGCGAGATCGCCCGGCGCCATCGTGGAGACGATCCTGTCGAAGCGCTCCTCGGCACCATCGAGCTCGACACTGCAATGCGTTCCGCCGGTCTCGACCGACGTCACGGTCGAGTGGAGCCGCACCTCGCCGCCGCGTGCTTCGATCGAACGGCGCAGGCGCTCGACGAGCCAGCCCACGCCCCCGCGCACGTAGCCGAAGACCTCGCGCCGACCCGCCTGATACGCGTTGAGCTGCCGCCACGCCCAATACGCGGGAACCTCGTCGGCGTACTCGCCGAAGCGTCCCTCGAGCACCGGGCGCCACCAGAATTCGTAGACGCGGCGCCCGAAGACCCGCGGCAGCCACTCCGACGCGGGGACCGAGTCCAGATGCAGCGCGTAGCGCTTGAGCTGGGTCGCGTACGCCAGTCCGAGACCCGCGCGGAAACGGTCCCGGCTCGCGATGCCGCCCGTGCGCAGCAGGTCGCGCGCGGAGGTCACGGCGTAGAACGTTCCCCGCACTCCGACCGCGGAGCTGGTCTCGCGCCACGACACGCGTCCGAGCCCGCCGAGCTCACCGAGCAATCCACACAGTGCGGTGTCGCTGTTCCGGATCGCGTGCGAGAAGCCGTCGAGCCGCAGACCGTCGTGTTCGATCGGAGCGCCGAGCTGCCCGAGCCACGCGGAGGTCTCGAGCACCACGGGTGTGTGGCCACCCTTGGCGAGGTAGTGCGCGCAAGCCAATCCGGCTACGCCACCGCCGAGAATCGCGACCCTCATCCCACCACTCCCGCACACCCCAGGACCGACTTGTGACCCTCATCACCGCCCGTCCGGCGCGCCCGACACTCGCAAGAGCGATGCCAGCGCGAATCGATCTCGTTCGGGGGGGTAAGTGACGCGATGATCTCAAGTCGTGGGGCGCCCCGCATCCAGCTGCAGAACCGGCCCTACGAGCCCTAACCAGTGGCGGATTCTACACGAGTTTCGCTCTGCGTTGAGCGGAAAAAATCGCGCGGGACTGCTACTGAGGTACGCGACCGTACTCGGATTGCCGGTCGAGCACGGAGGCGCGGGCGTTCGATTTGTAGAACCGTTCTGCCATCCCGCGCACTGGCCGCTCGACCGATGCGCAACTCGTCGCGAGAAGTGGTCGAAACACCGAGGACTTAGGCAGATCGGTCCGGGCCAGGGCGAACGCCAGCCCGTGCGAGCGGGTACACTGCGCGAAGGAGGGATCCGCATGTCATCGGTCGCACTTCCGGCACTGAGCCTCGCCGCCGTCCCGGGTCGCCGCCGCGCGACTCTCGACCTCGCGCGCGAGATCGAACGCCGCGGCTTCGCGGGAATCTACTGCCCGAGCTTCGGCGACGGCATGGGTCTTTGCGAAGCGCTCGCGTTCGCGACCGAACGCATCCCCTTCGGAACCACGATCGCGAACATCTACGTGCGCCACACGGCGGACTACGCGCAGTCCGCGTCGTTGATCCACGAGCTCTCCGGCGGGCGGTTCCGCTTCGGCGTCGGCGTGTCGCACGGTCCCGCGCTCGAGCGATTGGGCGTGAAAGCCGGTCCGCCGCTCGGCGACATTCGCGCGTTCGTCGCGGCGGTACACGCGACGCCGCGCGCGGGCGAGCAGCCGCCGATCGTGCTCGCGACCTTGCGCAAGAAGATGATCGCGCTCGCCGGCGAGATCGCGCAGGGAATGGTCTTCGCGAACGGCGCGCGCTCGCACATGCGCGAATCGCTCTCGGCGCTGCCCGCGTCGCGCGCGAACGATCCGGCGTTCTTCATCGGGAACATGATCCCGACCTGCATCTCCGACGACGTCGCCGCCGCCGCCGCGGTGAACCGCCGCACCCTGATCGGCTACGTCTCCATGCCGAACTACCGCAACTACTGGCGCGAGGCCGGCTACGTCGACGAGATGAACGCGATCGAGAAGGCCGTGGTCGCCAAGGACTTCGAGCGGATTCCGTCGCTGATGAGCGACCGCTGGCTCTCGGACGTCACGCTCTTCGGCTCCGCGAAGCAGGTGCGAGAAGGGCTCGAGGCCTGGTACGACGCGGGCATCCGCACGCCGATCCTGGTGCCGTCCTCGGCGGCGGGGAACCAGATGAAGGCCTTCGAGGAGATCTTCTCCTGCTTGAGCTGATCGGCGCTCAGTGGCCCAGGCGGCCCATGCCCTGGGTCGAGAGGAACTCCTTGGATTGCTCCGCGTCCGGCGGATCGCTGCGCAGGTCGTAGGACTCGCGCAGCCAGCCGCCGCCCTGACCCGAGACCGAGAAGCTCTGCGCCACGGGGAGCATGACGCCGTAGCCGGTGCCGCTGCCTTCCCACTTCTTGTCGAGCACGTCGTCGGCGCTGAAGCGTCCGGTGAAGATCCCGACTTCGTAGACACCGCCGTTGCCGCGGCGCCCGATCCAGTAGAGCGGCTGCAGGGTGAGCGCGTCGACCCAGATCTGGACGCGCTTCACGGTGCCTTCCGTGTCCTTGCGGTCGCCGTCCAGGACGATCGCGCGCCGCAGCTCCCAGCGGTCGGACGCGAGCGAGAGGCCGCTCGGCCCGTAGTTGCGCTTGTCGTCGGTCGGGTATCCGCCCGCCTTGCCGTTCGCCGGCGCGAGCACGTCGCGCACCCCGGCCAAGGTCCAGGTGTACGCGTTCGGCCGGATGACCAGGCCGACGAAGCCGCGCCGGATCGGCTCGGCCGCGCTCATCGACGGATTGCCGACGTCGTTGATCTGATCGCTCACGGTCATGCCGATGTTGTCGATCGAGCGGCCGCGCGTGTAGCTCGGCACGAAGACGCCTTCGCTCTGCTGCGGCGGCGCGCGGCGCACCTTGCGCTGCCCGGGCACGTAGACGAAGACGTCGTCGGTGGCGAGGTAGTCGCTCTCTACCGCGACCTTCTGGTACTGCCGCCACGCGAGACCGCGCGCGGCCTCCGGCGCGCGGAACGATCCACCCGCGACGAAGCGCTCGTTGCGCCCCGCGCCGGGGCCGCCGGGTACACCGTGCAGTGGCACGAGGAAGAAGGCGCCGACGAAGCCGCTCACTCCGCGGCCGTTCTTCGTGACGTCCGAGATGCGGAAGTCTCCGCGGAAGCCCGAGCCGAGGTAGCGGTAGCGGTAGTTCCACGCCCAGCGCAGCGCAGCGTCGGGCGCGTCGCCGGCGATGCTCTCGGGCGCGAACGGCAGGCCGGTCCCCGCGTATCCGACGAGGTTCCCCGCCGCGTCGACGGACGCCTTGCCCGCGTTCGCGCGCGTGGCCTCGTCGAAGAACGCCGCCGCCGGATAGCGGCGGTAGCAAGGCCCCACTTCGAGCAGCATGCCCTCGAAGAAGAACGTGTCGCGGCGCTCCCAGACTTCATCCGGCAGCCAGCCCTGCAGCCGCGAGATCTCCGAGAACCCGACCTGCTCGCCGGGATTCCACGCCCCCGGCACGACGTCCTCGGCGGCCGGGCCCGCATCGGGCGCCCACTGGATCGGGCGCGGAGCGCACGCGCCCTCGGGCGGGACGTCCACCGCGCGGACCTCCGGCGCGAACGCGAGCAGAGCAGCCAGGAACGCGAGCGAGGCGGCGGTTCGTCTCATCGGCCGGCAGGGTATCGGATCGCGGGGTGATCTCACGCTAACCTGGGACTCGGAGACCTCGGCATGCCTTCGACGGCCATCGCGCGCGCACTCGAATCCGGACAGCCCGTGCGGCTGCACGCGAGCGACGGCGAGGTGCTGGTCGCGCGCATCCTCGCCTTCGACGACGAAGAGATCTCGTTCGCGGTGATCACGTCGTCGCGGCCCGAGCGCTACGCCATCTGCGACTCGACGGGCTTCCGGCGGCCGTGGCACGAGATCGAGCGTGCAGTGCTCGTCTCAGTCCGAAAGCAGCGCTAGCACCTGTTCGTGCAGGAATCCGTTGGTCGAAACGAGACTTCCGCCGTAGATCGACCGCTCGCCGCGCAAAGTCGTCGCGCGCCCGCCGGCCTCTTCGACCAGCACCTGCAGCGCCGCGATGTCCCACGGCGCGACGATCGGATCCACCGCGATCTCGCCCGAACCGGCGGCGACGAGGCAGTGCTGCCAGAAGTCGCCGAACCCGCGCTGCCGATGCGTCTCCGCCGCGAGCCGCGACAAGCCGGGCGGCGTGCGCCCGCCCTCGAAGCCGGCGAGGCTGCCGTGGAAGAGCTGCGCGGGCGCGAGCTGCCGCATCCCTGACACACGAAGGCGTCGCTCGCCCTGCCACGCCCCCTCGCCGCGCACCGCGTGCCAGCGCGAGCCGAGCGCCGGCGCGCTGACGACTCCGGCCACGACCTCCGTTTCGACCTCGATCGCGAGCAGGGTCGCGAAGACCGGAATCCCGCGCACGAAGTTCGCCGTCGCGTCGATCGGGTCGATGATCAGCCGCGAGCTCGATCGGCCCGCCTGCTCGCCCTGCTCTTCCCCGAACACGCCGAGCTCCGGCCGGAGCTCCGCGATCAGCTTCCGGGCTGCGCTCTCGATGTCGCGGTCGGCCTCGGTGACGAGGCTGCGATCGGGCTTCTCCTCGACGCGCAGATCGACGCGCCGGAACAGCCGCCGCGCGATCTCGTCGGAGCGGTCGGCGATCTGGGTGAGGAGCGGAAGCCAGTCGGGGGTCGGCACGCGCCGGAGACTAGCGGGATGCGAGGTCGAGCGCGTCAGCCAGCTCTTCGAGCAGGCGCGCGGGCCCGGAGCTCCCGGGACGAGGGGATGCGGAGAGGGAGGCCACGATGATCGAGGGCCGCAGCGTCTGGGCGCCGAACGCCAGCTCGAGCGCCTCGAGCGCGGCCCGCAGCCGTTCCGAGACCGCACCCAACGTCTGCGGCTCGCAGCCCGGCAGGACCGCCGCGATCTGACCCTCGCCGAAGCGGCCGATCTCGTCGCTCGAGCGCACACGGCGGCGCAGCTCGCGGCCGAACATCGAGATGTGGCTCGCGAAGCCGGACTCGCCTGCGCGCTCCCGCAACGCCTTCCAGTCGTCGAGCTCGAAGACGACCAGACCGAGCGCACCGCGGCGCTGCTGCGCGCGCGTGACGAACGCATCGAGCAGCGCCTCGAGGGAGGCACGGACGAGCAACGGCGAATCGGGCTCGCGCTCGAGCAAGCCGGCGAGCGACCGGCGCAGATCGTCGAAGCCGCTGCGCGTGTCGTCCGAGTCGGACGCGCCGCCGGCGTCCGATCCCGCGCCCGCTGGCGGGCGCCCGGCGGCGATCCGCTGCCAAGACTTCACAAAGGAGGCGATCGGACGCGCAGCGACGGGAATTGAGCGCCGCGCTTGCCGGAAACCCCGCCGGGGCGCTAAACCACGCCGGGACGTTCGCGCGGCGCGCAGTCGCGCGGGAGCCGTCTAGAGGAGAGCGCAGTGAGCCATCCCTCGGAAGCGAAGGCCGCTGCGCCGGCGCCGCAGAGCGCCGACCTCGCAGCGAAGACCGTGCGCATCCTGACGGTCGACGCCGTCCGAGCGGCCGGCATCGGCCACGTCGGCCTGCCGCTCGGCTGCGCAGACCTGGGCGTGCTGCTCTTCTCCGAGATCCTGAAGCACGACCCCGCGCATCCCGACTGGCCGGACCGCGACCGCTTCGTGCTCTCCGCGGGGCACGGCTCGATGCTCCTCTACTCGCTCCTGCACCTGTCGGGCTACGACCTGCCGATGGACGAGATCCGCCGCTTCCGGCAGCTCCACTCGCGCACGCCCGGGCACCCCGAACATGGCCTCACCAAGGGCGTCGAGACGACGACGGGGCCGCTCGGCCAGGGGCTCGGGAACGCGATCGGGATGGCGCTCTCCGAGCGCATCCTCGCGGCGCGCTTCGGTGCCGAGCTCGTCGACCACCGCACGTACGTCCTCGCCAGCGACGGCGATCTGATGGAGGGCGTGGCGCACGAGGCCTGCTCGCTCGCGGGCCACCTCGGGCTGGGCAAGCTCATCGTGTTCTACGACGACAACTCGATCACGATCGAGGGGCCCACCTCGCTCGCGTTCTCCGAGGACGTGGCCCGCCGCTTCGAGTCGTACGGCTGGGAGGTGCAGCGCGCCGACGGGCTCTCGCGCGACGCGGTGCGCGCGGCGGTCGACCACGCGCAGAGGAGCGACGACCGGCCGCACCTGATCATCTGCCGCACGCACATCGGCTTCGGCTCGCCCGCCGTCGACACCGCCGAGGCCCACGGCTCGTTCAAGGACCCCGACTACACCGATCAGACCCGCGCGAACCTGGGCTGGACCTTGCCGCCGTTCGAGGTGCCGGACGGGGCGCGCGACGTGTTCCGCGCCAACGCGGCGCGCGGCGCCCGGCTGCGGAGCGACTGGGAGGACCGCCGTGCGCGCGTGCTCGCCGACCCGGGGCTCGCGATGCTGTGGCGCTCGATGATGGAGCGCGCGCTGCCGGCGGATCTCGCGGGGCTGCTGCCGCGCATGCGCGGCGAGAAGCCGATGGCGACGCGTGCGGCGTCGGGCAAGGTGATCAATGCGCTCGCGAAGGGCGTGCCGTCGCTGATCGGCGGCTCCGCGGACCTGGCCGGCTCGAACAACACCGCGATCTCCGGCGAGGCTTCGATCGCGCGCGGGAAGTTCGTCGGCCGCAACCTCCACTTCGGCGTGCGCGAGCACGGGATGGGCGCGCTCGCGAACGGCATGGCGCTGCACGGCGGAATCCGGCCGTACGTCGGGACGTTCCTGGTCTTCAGCGACTACATGCGGCCGGCGGTGCGGCTGGCCGCGCTGATGGCGCAGCCGGTCGTGTTCGTCTTCACGCACGACTCGATCTTCGTCGGCGAGGACGGGCCGACGCACCAGCCGGTCGAGCAGCTCGCGGCGCTCCGCGCGATCCCGAACCTCGACGTCTGGCGTCCGGCCGATGCCCGCGAGACGGTCGTCGCCTGGGATGCTGCGCTGCATCGCAACGACGGACCGACCGCGCTGATCCTCTCGCGTCAGAACGTGCCAGTGCTGGACGTGGACGGCGTCGAGGAGCAGGCGCGCCAGGGCGGCTGGATCGTGCTGCGCGAGTCGGGCGCGGCGCCGCCGGAGATCGTGCTCGCGGCCACCGGATCGGAGCTCGCGCCCGCGCTCGATGCGGCACGGGCGCTCGCGGGCGAAGGCCGACGCGTGCGCGTGGTGTCGCTGCCGTGCCTCGGCCGCTTCGCTGCGCAGGATGAGAGCTATCGAAGCAGCGTCCTGCCGGCCGCGTCCCCGCGCGTGCTGGTCGAGGCGGGCGTGCAGCAGGGCGTCGGCGATCTGCTCCGGCCGGGCGATCGCTTCGTGGGTATGTCGACCTTCGGGGCGTCGGCGCCGTACCAGGCGCTCGCGACGGAGTTCGGCTTCACCGCCGAGAACGTCGCGCGCGTGGCGCGCGAGATCCTCTCCTGAAGGTCGCACGCGCGCCGCGCGGGCTCGTCGCGGCGGGCGCGCTCGCGGTGCTCTGCGGCTGCGCGACGCTCTCGCCATCGCTCGACGGCGTATTTCGCGACGAGTCGCTCGTGACGCGCGAGTCGGCGGGCGAGGCGCCGGTGACCTTGCTCGCGATCGGCGACATCGGCGAGCCACACGGCCGCGATCCGCGGCTCCACGCCTCGATGGCGCGCCGGCTCGCGGGTGCCGACGGTGCGCCGATCCTGGTGCTCGGCGACGTGTTCTACCGCGACGGCTTGCTCGGCTTCTGCCGCTCCGACGGCGAGCGCATCTCGAAGGCGGGCTGCGAGCAGCCAGGGTCCGTAGACGCGCAGGTCGACGCAATTCTGGGTCCGTACACGCGCAAGCTCGCCGGCCATCCGGTGGTCGCGCTGGCGGGAAATCACGACCACCGGGGCGACCCGGTCGCGACCGCGAACGCGTGCGCGAAGGTGCCCGCGCTGGCGAGCGGCTGGCGCTACGTCGCGCGCGGCTGCGCGATCGACGACGCGAGCCCGATCGAGGTGCTCGACCTCGGCAGCGTCGTCGTGGTCATGCTCGACTCACAGGAGATGCTCTTCGACGGCGACTTCCGCGCGCGCACGAACGAAGCGCTCCACGCGGAACTGGCAAGACTCCGGCAAGAGCGGCCGCAAGCATGGCTCGTGCTGGCCATGCACCACCCGCTCGAGAGCTACGGGTTGCACAACGGCGCGGTCTGGTTCGCGGCGCTCCACAAGGACCTGTACCCGCTCACGAGCACCCTCCTCGCGCCGATCCTGCAGCCGATCGAGTGGGCGACCGAGAGCGGCGCCCAGCAGGTCTACGAGTGGCGCAATCGCAGCGTGCGGCGCGGCATCTACGCCGCGCTCGAGAGCGCGCCGGTCGACGTGATCCTCTCCGGTCACGACCACAGCCTGCAGCTCATCGAGCTCGAGCATCCCGGCGCGCGCTGGCAGGTCGTCTCGGGCGCCGGTGCGAAGCACTCGCAAGTGCAGCGCTTCGGGCTGGACCTGCTCTGGGCCAATCGCCTCGCGCGCCTGGTCGGCCTGCGCGACGCGCTGCCCGCCGTCGGGCATCACCTCGCGTTCGCGGCCGGCGAGGGCGACGATCGCGAGCGCGCGGGCTACGGCTACGCGGTGCTCGTCGCCACGGCCGACTCGCTCCGCATCGAGTTCTGGGACTTCGCGGTATCGACACCGCTGGGCGTCGCGACGTTGGCTAGATCACCGGCGAGGCGAGGGCCGCCCCGAGCCGAGCCTGCAAGCGCCGAAGGCGCGCGCAGCGAGCCCTAGGCGAGCGAAGTCAACCTGTCAGGCGTGTCGTTCGAGGAGAGCGCCCCCGTCATAGAGCTTCTTGATCTTCACCTGCCCCGGCTTCCCCACCGCGAGGCAGAGCTCGCAGAGCGTGCACTCGTCGAGGTTCTGCTCGGCGATCGCGAGCCGGCCGTCGCCGGCGACCTTGAAGATGTCGACGGGGCAGACCTCGGCGAGCTTCTTCGCGGCGGCCGCGTCGCTCGCGAGCGCCGGATCCACGTCGATCGAAATGAAGAGCGCCATGCGACTCACCTCCCGAGCTTCTGCTTCACGAGCGCGGGAATGTCCTCGATGCGCTCGGCGACGCCGATCCCCGCGGCGCGCATGCGCTCGATCTTCTCCGCGGTCGTGTCGGCCTTGCCCTCGACGATCGTGCCGGCGTGTCCGAAGCGCATGCCCGGCATCGCGTCCATGAAGCGGCCGGCCATGAACGCGACCACGGGCAGGCGCGACTTGTTCTCGGTCACCCAGCGCGCGAGGTCCGCCTCCATGCGGCCGCCGGGCTCGGAGTAGATGGCGATCGCCTCGGTCTCGGGGTCCGCCTCGAACAAGGGCATGAGCTCGGCATAGCTCGAGCCGATGATCGCGTCGCCGCCGATCGAGACCGCCGTCGACTGGCCGAGCCCTGCCGCGGAGAGCGTGTTGCAGATCTCCGTCGTCATTCCGCCGGAGCGCGACATCACGCCGACGCGCCCCTTCGTGAATGCCTTGCGCGCGTCGACCGCGCGCCCGCCGAGTCCGCCGATCTTCGCCTCGCCGGGCGAGAGCACGCCCAGGCAGTTCGGGCCGATGATGCGCGCGCCGCGCAGGGCCGCGAGCTCGACCATCTGCGCGACCTCGAAGCGCGGGATGTTCTCGGTCACGATCACGATCAGCTTCACGCCCGCTTCGATCGCCTCGAACGCCGCATCGCGCGCGAACGCGGGCGGCACCGAGATCACCGACGCGTCGACGCGAGTCTTCTTCGCGATCGCTTCGACGGTGTCGTAGACCGGCACGCCGTGCACGTCGCGCCCGCCGCGTCCGGGAGTGACTCCACCGACGATCTTCGTTCCGTAGTCGAGACACTCGCGCGTCATCGAGACGGCCTCGCGGCCGGTGATGCCCTGGATGATGCACGTCGTGTCGGCCGTGATGAGGATCGACATCGGCTACGCCTTGCTCATCTTCGCGACCGCTCGTCCCGCGGCCTCGTACATCGAGACCTTCCGATCGCAGAACTCGACGCCGTACTTGCCGAGCAGCTTGAAGCCCTCCTGCTCCCACGAGCCGGGGATGCGGAAGATCGCGATCTTGTCCGCGGGGTCGAAGCCCGACTCGACGACGCCCTTGATCACGCCGCGCGCGACCATGTCGACGCGCGTGTTCGAGACCACGTTCATCATCACCGCGATCTTCTTCACGCCGGGCTTCGCGAGGATGAGCTTGGTCAGGTTCGCGACCTTCCCGACGCTCGGGTTCCCGCCGATCTCGCAGTAGTTCGCGGGGTCGCCGCCCTGGTTCCGGACGGCGTCGAAGAGCGTGAGCGATCCTCCGCCCGCTCCGATGATCAAGCCGAGCGTGCCGTCGAACTCGGTGACGTTGCCCGCGACGCCCCGGTGGTCGGCCGCGTTGATCGCCGCTCCGTCGAGCTCGAACCGGGTCGGCGCGCGCGCCATGCGCGTCTCGTCGTCGCCGATGCCGAGCTCGCGCAGCAGGGCCGCGTGCTGCGAGCGCGCCTCCGCCTCCATGTCGACGTGCGCGTCGAGCGCGACGAACGTCCCGTCCTTCAGCTTCGCGAGCGGATTGATCTCGGCCAGGGTCAGCCCGTACTGCATGAAGATGCGCGCGAGCGGTGCGGCGAAGCGGATGATGGCGTTGATGTCTGAGCCGGTCGCGAGCTGCGCCGCGAGCTCCTTGGCGCGGAACTCCGAGAAGGGCAGCAGGGTCGAGAAGTGCTTCTTGGCGATGTGCTCGGGGTGCTTCTCCGCGACCTCCTCCACGTCGATGCCGCCCATGTCGGAGAGGATCATCACGGGCCGCTTGGCGATCCCGTCCCAGGTGACGCCCAGGTAGTACTCCTGGGCGACGGGCTGACGGCCCTCGACCAGCACCCCGCGGGCGACGTGGCCGTTGATCTCGAGCCGCAGGATCTTCTCGGCCGCCGCCGCGGCCTCGTCGGGCGTGTCCGCGAAGAGAACCCCGCCGGCCTTCATGCGCCCGCCCGTGAGGACCTGGCTCTTCAGGACCGTCGGGCCGGCGATCGCGGCCGCGATCTGCCGCGCCTCGGCCCCCGACTTCGCGAGCTTCGAGCCCTTCGGCAGCGCCACGCCGTGGCGCGCCAGGAGCTGCTTCGATTCGTATTCGTAGAAGCGCAAAGGCGGGTCCTCCCCAAGGGCGACCCGTTTTTACTCTACGTGCGGCAAAGGGGCAATTCGGCATCTGCCGATACGGAGCGAGAGAGGAGACGCCATGGGCAAAGCCATCGTGATTCTCATGATCGTGCTCGGCGTTTGGATCGGGCTGGAGATCTTCACCAAGGGCACGGACGCCGCGTTCGGCGGAGTGTTCGCGAGCGGAGACGCGACCGCGGCGCAGAAGGCGGAGCCGAATCAGTCGCCCGCGCAGCGCATCGGAGCGCGCGTTCAGCAGCAGCTGAAGGCGGGTGCGGTCCGCTCGACCAGCGGCCTCGAGGAGTCGGCTCCCGACGAAGAGATGGATCCCGAAGACGACGGCGGGAGCGACGAGTTCGGCAGCGAGGAGTAGGATCGCGCGTGCCGACTCGTGAGGCACGCCGCGATGTACAAGCTGATCTTCGGCGCGAAGCGCAAGCGCGGGATGTCGCGCGAGGACTTCGGCCGCTACTGGACCACCACGCACGCCGAGAAGGCCAGGCGCGTTCCCGGCATTCGCCGCTACGTCATCAACCTCGCGCCTGATCTCGGCGGCAGCGGCCGCGAGCAGGCTTACGACGGATTCGCGGAGGTCTGGTTCGAGAGCGAGGAGGCGATGCGCGCGTCCGCGCGCTCGCCGGAGATCCGCGTCGTGCTCGACGACGAGCCGAACCTCTTCGATCTCGCGACGCGCTTCAGCGTGATCGTGCGCGAGCACGTGATGGTGGGCTGAGGAGACCTCGATGCGGAAGCGCAGGCTCGGCAACCTCGAAGTCCCGGAGCTCGGCCTCGGCTGCATGGGCATGAGTGACTTCTACGGCCCCGGCGACGAGGCCGAGTCGATCGCGACGATCCACCGCGCGCTCGAGCTCGGCATCACGTTGCTCGACACGGCCGACATGTACGGCCCGTTCACGAACGAGGAGCTGGTCGGGCGCGCGATCAAGGACCGCCGTTCGCGCGCGCTGGTCGCGACCAAGTGCGGAATCGTGCGGGGCGGACCGAACGCGACCACCTCGACCCTCGACGGCACGCCGGCGTACATCAAGCGCGCGTGCGACGCGAGCCTGCGCCGGCTCGGCATCGACGTGATCGATCTCTACCAGCTCCACCGCGTCGATCCGAACACGCCGATCGAGGACAGCGTCGGCGCGATGGGCGAGCTCGTGCGCGCCGGGAAGGTCCGTGCGATCGGACTCTCGGAGGCGAGCCCCGCGACCCTGCGGCGCGCCCACGCGGTGCACCCGCTGAGCTCGGTGCAGACCGAGTACTCGCTCTGGACGCGCGATCCCGAGGAGGGGGTGCTCGACACCTGCCGCGAGCTCGGCATCGGCTTCCTCGCCTACAGCCCGCTCGGCCGCGGCTTCCTCTCGGGCCAGATCAAGCGCTTCGAGGATCTCGCCGCCGACGACTACCGCCGGCTCTCGCCGCGCTTCCAGGGCGAGAACTTCGCGCGGAACCTCGAGCTGGTCGCGCGCGTCTCGGAGATCGCGCGCGCGAAGGGCTGCACGCCGTCGCAGCTCGCGCTCGCGTGGCTGCTCGCGCGCGCGCCGTTCGTGGTGCCGATCCCGGGCACGAAGCGGCGCACCTATCTCGAGGAGAACGCGGGCGCTCTCGAGGTGCGACTCGGCCCGGAGGACGAGGCGCGCATCGAAGAGGTCATGCCGCGCGGCGCCGCCGCGGGGCTGCGCTATCCGGCGCCGCTGATGGCGCGCGTCAACGCCTGAGCCGCCGCTAGAGATTTCCCTTGTGCTGGCCGCCGTCGACGGAGAGCACCACGCCGGTCACCCAGCTCGCGCGCTCTGACGCGGTGAACACCACCGCGTTCGCGACTTCCTCGGCGGTGCCGAGCCGGCCCCACGGGATCGATGCCTTGATCGAATCGTAGTACGCCGGGTTCCCCTTCTTGATCATCTCCCAGACGCCGCCCGGGAACTCGATCGAGCCCGGAGCGATCGTGTTCACCCGGATGCCCGACGGCGCGAGCGCCACCGCGAGCGTCTTGGAGTGGCTGATCAGCGCCGCCTTGGCCGCCGCGTAGGACGGCGGGCTGCCCGCTTCGAGCGCCGACGTGGAGGAGATGTGGATGACCACGCCGCCGCCCTGCGCCTTCATCCAGGGCACGACCTTCCAGGTCGCGCGCACGCTGGCCATCATGTCGACGTCGAAGGAGATCTTCCAACCGGTCTCGTCGTCGGTGATGCCGAAGCCCGAGGAGTTGTTGACGAGCACGTCGACCCTGCCGAGCGCCTTGTGCGTCGCCTCGAGGAAGGCATCGAGCTCGGCCGGCTTCGCCACGTCCGCGGCTTGCGCATGGACCTTCACGCCCCGGGCGGAGAGCTCCTTCGCCGTCGCCTCGAGCGCCTCGGCCCCGCGCGCGCAGATCGCGACATGCGCGCCTTCGTCGGCGAATGCCAGCGCCGTCGCGCGACCGATGCCGCGGCTGCCTCCGGTGATCACCGCGACCTTGCCTCGAAGTCCCAGATCCATCGCGTCTCTCCTAGCTTGCCACCAGCGCTTCGAGCGCCGGCCATTCGATCGCGGACTGCGCGGCGAACGCGCGCATCAAGAGCTCGCGCCGCTCCGGGTCCTTGCCCTTGCGGAACTCGGCGACGAGGCGCGCGAGCGCGTCCGGCTCCGGACAGGCAGGCGAGTCCGTCTTGAGCACGCCCTTCTCGTGCTCGAGCCCGAGCGCGTCGAGCCACTCGCCGAGCAGCTCTGCGTGGTACTCGAGGAAGTACTCGGCGAGGACCTCTTCAGCCACGGCGACCATCGCGCTGCGTGACAGCGCCTGGCGCATCCACTCGGCCTGGCGCTTGCGCGGCTGGCGGCGCAGGAACACCGGGCGCAGTCGGAAGGCGCCCGCGGCGGCGGAGAGCGCGATCTCCTCGACGGCAGGCGCCTCCGCGTGGATCTCGGTCAGGAACGCCAGGGCGGCCTCGGGATTCATGCGCGCGAAGATCTCGTTGGACCTCATTGTCGCGGATCATACCGGATCAATCGCCCCATTCCCGCAGCCGATGAGACCTGACCGGGACACCGTCCGCCGTCGGACCCGCGGAGGGGCAGGCATGGATCCGATCCGAAGCACGTACGAATCCGATCCCGACATGCTCGAGATCGTGCGCGAGTTCGCGAGCGAGCTCCCCGAGCGCATCGCGCGCATCGAGTCGTTGCTCGCCTCCGGCGCGTGGCCGGATTTGCAGACGCTCGCGCATCAGCTCAAGGGCGCGGGCGGAGGCTACGGCTTCGCCTCGATCACCGAGTTCGCCGCCCGCCTCGAGCAGGCGCTGAAGTCGGGCTCCGCGGAGCCGCTGGTCAAGGACCGCGCCGCGGAGCTGTGCGCAATTCTGCGCGCCGTCGTGGTGCCGGGGGCGCGTTGAATCCGGAAGTCCCCAATCCCAATCGCGTGCTGGTGATCGACGACAGCGAGTCGACGCACAAGCTCGTGATCGCGCGCCTGCGACCCGAAGGGCTGGAGGTGATCGGGGAGCTCGACGGCGAGCGGGGAATCGAGCGCTCGGTCGCGGACCAGCCCGACCTGATCCTGCTCGACATCGGCCTGCCGAACGTGGACGGCTTCGAGGTCTGCCGCCGTCTGAAGGAACACCCGGCGACGCGCAACATCCCGATCATCTTCCTCACGGGCACGACCGACACCGAGTCGAAGGTGCGCGGGCTCGACCTCGGCGCGGTCGACTACGTGACCAAGCCGTTCGACCAGGTCGAGCTGCGGGCGCGCGTGCGCGCGGCCCTGCGCACCAAGCGCCTGCAGGACATCCTCGAGCAGCAGTCGTTCCTCGACGGACTCACGGGCCTGTGGAACCGCTCGTATCTCGACCGCCGGCTCGAGTCGGAGCTGAACGTCGCGCGCCGCTACGGCCGCCCGCTCTCGCTCGTGCTCGTCGACGTCGACCACTTCAAGCGCGTGAACGACAGCTTCGGCCACCTGTTCGGCGACATCGTCCTGCAGGGCATCGCCGAGGGTCTGCGGGCGTACGCGCGCCGCTCCGACATCGTCGCCCGCTACGGCGGCGAAGAGTTCGCGATCCTGCTGACGGACACCAACCTGCGCTCGGCCATGTACGTCTCGGAGCGGCTGCGCTCGTCGGCGGAGAGCCGCCACTTCGAGGCGCGCTCGGAGGTGGTCAGCGTCACGGCGAGCTTCGGCGTCGCCTGCAGCGAGGAGCTCGGAGCCGATCTCACCCCCGAGGAGCTGATCCGCGCGGCGGACGTCGGCCTCTACGCTTCGAAGGACGCCGGCCGCAACTGCGTGCACCTGTACCGCAACGGCGAGGTGATCCTCACCACCGGCGATCCAGGAGCGCTCGGGCCCGAAGAAGGCGAGAACACGTAGCGGGGGACCCGGCGCGCGCGGGCGACCGGACCGCAGAACTCCGTGCAAGGGGCGCGAAGCGGCGCGCGCAGCGAGGCGCAGCCGAGCGAAGAACGGGTGGCGCGCGGCCGCCCGCGCGCCGGGCCCCGCCGGTAGCCGGGGCGGGGGCTTTGTGCGAGGCTCTTTGCAGTGAGTTCGGCCGGCCCTCTGCGATTCCACGAGCCACTCGACGGGCTGCGCGAGCCCGTCGTGATCCTCGCGTATGCCGGCTGGAACGACGGCGGCGAAGCGGCCACGACCGCGGCCGCGCACCTGCTCGAGACGTTCACCGCGCGCAAGCTCGCGACGCTCGAGATCGAGGAGTTCGTCGACTACACCGTCGTGCGTCCGCACGTTCGCCTCGGCGAAGGCGACGTGCGCGAGATCCGCTGGCCCGATCACGAGTTCTTCGCGATCCGCTCCGAGACGCGCTCGTTCGATCTCGTCGTCGGTCTGGGCGTCGAGCCGCACCTGCGCTGGCGCGCGTTCTCGGCGGCGATCGTCGAGCTCGTGCAGGCGATCGGCGCGAAGCGCGTGATCCTGCTCGGCGCGTTCCTCGACGAGGTCATCTACTCGCAGCCGATCCAGGTGATCGGCGGAAGCAGCGATCCCGAGCTCGCCGCGAGTCTGGGCCTCGCGGCCTCGCGCTACGAGGGACCGACGGGGATCGTGGGCGTGCTCGGCGACGCGATCCAGCGGGCGGGCGTGCCGACCTTGTCGCTCTGGGCGCGTCTGCCGCACTACGTGCAGGAGGTGCCGAACTCGCGCGCTGCTCTGGCGCTGCTTCAGCGGGTCGAAGCCGTCACCGGCTTCCCGCTCGACAAGTCCTCGCTCGAGACGGCGGCCGCGACCTTCGACCAGGAAGTCTCCGAAGCGATCGCCGCCGATCCACAGCTCTCCGCGTACGTCCGAGAACTCAAACGCCGAGCGTTCTCTCAGTAGGGCTGACTACGCTCGGCTGCGCCTCGCTGCGCGCGGCTTCGCCGCTTGCCGCCGCGGGCGAGGGCGGCCTCGCACCGCGGCGTTCCGTTTGCGACCGCTTCTGATCAGAACAGATCGGCGAAAACGCGGCGGGTCGCGGGGGAGCGGTTCAGCGTGTAGAAGTGCAGGCCGGGTGCGCCGCGCCGGAGCAGCTCGCGACACTGCGCGGTCGCCCATTCGACGCCGATCTCGAGCGTGCGCTCGTCGTTGCTGCCCGCCGCGTCGAGGGCCCGGCCGAGCTCCTCGGGGATGCGCGCGCCGCAGAGCGCGGTCATGCGCCGGATCGAAGCCGCGCTCACGACCGGCATGATCCCCGGCACGATCGGCACCGTGATGCCGGCAGCGCGCGCTCGGTCGACGAAGGCGAAATAGTCCGCGTCATCGAAGAAGAGCTGCGTGATCGCGAACTCGACCCCCGCGGCGATCTTCCGGGCGAACATCTCGAGGTCGTGCTCGGGCGAGAGCGCAGTCGGGTGTGTCTCGGGATAGCAGGCGCCGCCGATGCAGAAGCCGCCGCGGTTGCGGATCAGCGCGGCGAGCTCGTTCGCGTAGCGCAGCGCGCCGGGAGGCGGCTGGTAGTCGGCGGGCTGGTCGCCGCCGAGCGCGAGCACGTTCTCGACACCCGCCGCCTCGAGCTGGTCGAGTGTCGCCAGAAGCTCGTCGCGGGTCGAGCCGACGCAGGAGAGATGCGCCATCGCGGTGAGTCCGATCTCGTCCTGGATCCGAGAGACCAGCTCCACGGTCTTGCGGCGCGTCGAGCCTCCCGCCCCCCAGGTGACCGAGACGAACGACGGCGCGAGCTCTTTCAGGTCGGCGATCGTCCGGAACAGCGAGTCGAAGCCCGCGTCCGACTTCGGCGGGAAGAACTCGAACGAGATCACGGGCGTTCCCTTCGAGAAACGGTCCGCGATACGCATGACTTCTCCGCCGGCGCGGTCAGGCGCGCCTCAAGACGATTCGAGACAGCTCCGATTCTATCCGGAGTGAATGCCTCTGCGCGCGCGCGCCGACGTGTCCTGACCTCGCGCGTTCCCGTCCGCTTCATGGCGGAGGGAACCGAGGGAGTCGGCCATCTGAAGAACGTGTCGCGCGCGGGTCTGTTCGTGCGCTCGGCCGATCTGCCACGGCCCGGCGTCCCGATCGCGCTGCAATTCGAGATGCCGCCGACCGGCGCGCTCGTGAACCTGCGCGGGGAGGTTCGCTGGAACACCGACGGCCTCGGCGCGGCGGTGCCGCAGTCGGGGTTCGGCGTGATGCTGCTCGAGCCCACGCGCGAGTTCACCGAGTTCTTCCGCTGGGCCGTCGAGCAGATCGAGAAGGAAGACGAGCGGATCTAGGAGCCCCGCCCTCGCTGTGCTATGCAGGCGCGTATGGCGCGCCCGGGCAGCGATCGGCTGATCTTTCCGCTCGACGTCGATTCGCTCGAGCAGGCGCTTCCCTGGGTCGAACGGCTGCGCGGCAGCGTCGGCGTCTTCAAGGTCGGCCTCGAGCTCTTCTCCGCCGCCGGTCCCGAGGCGGTGCGCGCGGTCCGCGCCGCGAGCGGCGCGGGCGTGTTCCTGGACGTGAAGCTCCACGACATCCCGGCGACCGTCGAAGGCGCGGCGCGGGCGCTCCGGGGAGCCGGACCCGCGATGCTCACCGTGCACACCTCCGGCGGCAAGGCCATGCTCGAGGCGGCGGTACGCGCCGCGGGTCCCGGGATCCTGGTGCTCGGCGTGACTCGGCTGACGAGTCTCGAGGCATCCGTGGACGAGGTCTGCGAGCTCGCGCGGCTCGCGCGCGAATCCGGCTGCGGGGGAGTCGTCTGTTCCGGCGCGGAAGCCGCGGCGGTCCGTCAGGCGGTCGGCCCGGCGCTGCGGATCGTCTGTCCGGGTGTCCGCCCCGAGGGCGGAGACCGCGGCGACCAGGCGCGCGTCGTGACTCCGGGGTCGGCGATCGATGCCGGCGCCGACTACGTGGTCTGCGGTCGGCCGATCCGCGACGCGGCGGATCCCGTCGCCGCGGCGAACGCCATCGCCGACGAGATCGCGCAGGCGCTGGAGAAACGCGCGCGCTGAAACGAGAAGGGCCGGGGACCCCCGCGTGGAGATCCCCGGCCCCAGCTTCTCAGGCTGCCGGCGTCAGAAGTTCTGGCGCCAGTAGACCATCTCGACCGGGTCGAATGGCCCGCCTCCGCCGTCGGGATGCAGGATCTCGCCCATCGACGTCTGCGCCGTGATCTTCACGACGATCTTGCCGTCGGCATCCTTCGACACGGTGATGCGCGGATCCGTCGGCGCGCCGTTGCCGAGCGTCAGGCTGCGCACGCTCTGATCCGGATCCGTCGGGTCGTCGAGCGAGCCGCCGCCGCTGTCGAGATCCCAGGCCCACTGGTAGGTGGTGCCACCCAGCGCGCAGCTGCCGTCGACACCGGCGCCCAGGGCGTCGGGCAGGTACGAGACGGCCGCGACCGTACCTGCGAAGACGAGGTGGTTCGAGATGAACTTCTCGCCGTCGGGGACGCGGAAGAAGTAGCCCGCGTCCGTCGTGTTGGGATCGGTCGCCAGGTCCGTGACGTCGGTCAGGATCTGGTGTCCCGGCAGCGGCGTCGTTGCCGGCGACAGCGGTTCCTCGTAGACGGGCACCGACGTGGGGAACGCGCCCACGCCCTTCGGAGTGCGATCGAACAGCACCCAGAAGCGGTTGTTGTCGTCGTGCTGGCCCAGCGGGTTGTTGGGGTCGTTCGGATCGGCCACGCCCTGGTAGCCGAGGTCCGCTCGCTCGCCGCTCGCGAAGCTGAGCGTGAGCACGCTATTGCTGAACGCGGCAGCCGCGCTCTGGAAGATGCTGTGGTAGTGCTCGAGGCCGCCTCCGAGGTCGGTGACGGGCGCTTCGAACATCACGCCCGCCGGCCAGACGGTGGTCGGAACCGTGCCGCTGCCGAGGACGCTCTCGACGCCGATCGCCGAGAGGTCCCACTTCCAGAGCTGTCCGCCCAGGTCCCCGATGTAGAGGAGATCCGCGAAGCCGTCGAAGTTCAGGTCGAGCACCGCGGGCTCCGCCGGCATCGCGTACTTCATCTTCGAGAACGTGGCGCTGTTCGGGTCCTGCGACAGGTGCGCGAGCACCGTGCCGTTGTCGAGCCGGACGATGTAGACACCGCGTCCCTTCGTGGTGTAGGTCGCGTTGTTCGGATCGTTCGTGTACGAGGACCGGTTGGGGTCGCCCTCGCCGCGATAGCCCGCGCCGAAGATCGCCACCCACTTCTCGAAGCAGTCCACTTCGCCGTCATCGACGCCGCATCGGTCGCCCGAGCCAGAGGTCCCGCGCAGCTTCACGCGCGTGATGATCGGCTTCGACCAGGTCTGGCCGAGATTCGCGTGCGTGAACTCCCACATGAACCGCGGGTAGGGATAGTGCGTTCCGGACGACGCGTTCGGCGACGTCACGTCGAGCGCCAGGAGGCTCTCGCCTCCCTCGCGCATGGGCGTGACCAGGACGGTCGTCCAGTCGCTGCCTTCCTTCGTCCCGTTCAGGTTGTAGTCGATCCAGGCGTCCGCCGCAGACGGGCTGCCGTCCACGAAGTACTGCTTGCTGATGTCCTCCTTCGGGAGCTGCTTGACCTTCGGCAGCAAGCTCCCCGGCACATAGCCGAACAGCTCGCTTCCGCTACCGGGCGTGTAGAACTCGTCCCCCGGCACGGTCGTATTGGGGTCGGAGAAGCTGCCGGCGGCGAACGCGTGCAGCATGCCGTCGTTCGCGCCCACGTAGAGCACGCGGTCGCGCTGAGCGAAGGTGTTCATGAACGTGCCGTTGGTGGCCGCCGGACCGTAGCCCGTCTCGAAGCGCAGGTACGGGAGTGGCGGGCCGATCGCGACCGGGTTCGAGTGGAAGACGTCGCCGAAGACGAACGGGCGCGCATTGGTGCGCGAGCCGTCGGCATCCTCGTCGAACGCGTCGTAGCCGTGCATGAAGTTGATGATCGAGTCACCGAGCCGCTCGAGTGTATTGGTCGCGTTCGGATCGTTGCTGATCGGGTAGAGCAGCTGGTCCGCCGCCGTCAGCGCGAGGCTGGTCGGAGTCAACGATGTAGCCGTGGAGTTGGGATCGGTGAGATTCGCCGCTGTGAACGGAACGCGTGCCGTCCCCTTGGTCGTGTAGATGGTGCGCGACGCGAAGTTGTCGAGCATCGTCTGAGCCGCGTCCCAGTGGGGATTGCGCGGCTCGACGAACAGATCTGTCACCAGGTCGATCGCCGGATCGCCGTCGGCGTCGAGGACGACCAGCGACGGGCTGAAGGTGTAGGCCTCGAGATGGCCCGGCCACACCGACTTGCGACCCGTCGGAGCGAAGTATGCAGTATAGAAGCCGTCGCCGAAGGCGCTGCGGCTGGCCGGCACGGTCGCCGAGGTCAGCGACGTGTTGCGGGCAATGATGTCCTGGATCGCGACCGTCAGCGCTTCAGCCAGTTCATCGGCGTTGTTGGAGGTGAAGTACGAACCGTGGCCACTCGTCGCGGCGTCCTGGAGCAATACCGAGTCCAAGGCAAAGCCGACGGTATACGTGATGACGTTCTGATTGCCGGACATGGTGGGCCGCAGGTCCGTCGCATAGAGCTTGGACGCGACATCGTCGGTGAGGTCGCCGCCGTCGAGGTGACCCGTCATCGTGTCGCGGAAGGTGGTCCCGTAGACCTGGCCGGAGACGCTCGATCCGTAGTGGGCGTTGTTGTCCGCCGTCGGCAGACCGTCGGTGATGACGACCACGAAGACCTTCTCGCACGAGCTCGTGATCGGGCTCGCGGGCGCACCACCGGAGTTCGTCGCGCCCGTGAGATCGCGATCGTATTGAGGATACGTGCCAAGGCGGTCCGCCCCCGCCAGATACCGGCCCACGTCCACCAGGGTCTCCGAAAGCGGAGTATTGCCGCTCGCCGGCAGGGCGAGCACGGCCGCCTTGATGGCGTCCTTGTTGTTGAGCTCGGCCGGAACGACGGCAAAGCCGCCGTTGTCGTCGCCCGCGTTCTCGCTGTAGCGCGCGAGGCCGAACTTCACTTTCGGGGGAAGGCCGTCCACGTTCACGTCGTCGACCAGTGTCACGATCGCCTGCTTCGCGGCTACGTTGCGATCCTGAGCGATGAACGGAACAGGGGTGTTCCCGAGGTAGATCTCGTTGAGCATCCACCAGATGAAGTTCACGGGGTAGTCGGTCACGCCGGGGGCGACCGAGTAGTTGGGCAGGGTGATCGTGGTGTAGGGCTGGCTCGTGAACGATGACGTCGAGCCGGTCGTCGTGCCGCGAATGCGGTTGCGGTTGACGGTCGTGCAGGTCGCCTGGAGTTCAGCAGGCACGCCGGCCGGGCAGCTGCCCGCCACCGCGCCTGGCATCGCCCAGCAACGAAGCACTGCGCCGGCCTGCGGCGAGCTCCCGTCCGCGTTGTCGTTCGTGCAGCCTGTCGCGCCTGGCACGCAGATCGAACCAGTCGAGGTGCTCGTAGCGTTGGGGAAGATCTGACACGTGCGACGGTAGTTCTCGTTGCCTCCGCCGATCGCGCCGCCGCCGGCCGCGTTGTAGTTGGTCGGGGAGACGCCGTTCACCACGCGGGCCGCGAGCCGGGCGGGAGTGCCGCCGCCGGTCGTCGGGGTATTGAACCAGTTGGCCGGTGACCCGGCGCCCCGGTCCGTGACGTACTTCTCCGGGAGGATGATGTTCTGCATCGAGCCCGACGTGTCGAACTGGATGATCACGACCGGCGGCACCGAGCGCGAGAGGATGTCGAGATCCCCCGCCTGTGCCCGCGCATCTCGCGCCACGGTGAGCGCTCCGAGCACGCCCACGAGCGCGATGAGTCGAGTGAGTGTCTTCGTTTCCATCAGTAGGATCCTCCGCCAGCACCCTCATGAAGCCTGTATTGAGCCTGCAGATGCACCATGCCGTCCCCGCTGTCCGTCGCGACTACGTCCGCGCGGATGGCCGAGAACGACTGAGCTCCCTGGTTGCCGAGGTTCAGCATGAAGCCGTCGGGAGCTTCGGCACGGCCCGTGCCCGAGCCGCCGATGGCCTCGGCCGCGGCGTTCTCGGGACGACCCGTGCGCACCGCGATCGGGTTGCCGAAGCCGTCGCTGACGAGCGCTGCCTCGTCGATCGTGAAAGACGCCATCGAGCCGCCGCCCCAGTTCGAGAGCAGCCGCTGCTGCACCATCGAGAGGCCTGCCTCACCCGCGTAGAGCGTCGCGTCCTTGCGGCGCGAGCGGCCGCTGGCGCTTGCTTCGGTCTGCGCGTGCTGGAGTGCGGTGATGCCGAGCGCGCTCATCAGGAGCAGGAGCACGATGGCGACCAGAAGTGCCATGCCGCGCTCGTCGCGCAGGGGCGCGCAAGCGGATCGAGTGAATCGCGGCGAGTTCATCAGCTGCCTCCCACGGCGACGAGATTGCGCGGCAGGACGCTCGCGCTGAAGCTGCGGCGGCGGAACCGATCGAGGTCGGCGCCCTCCACGCGATTCGCGAGTGCGGGGCGCACGCTGTTCAGCCGGCCGGACGCCGCGTCCAGCGATTCTTCGCGGTCGGTGCGCGCCAGGACGGAGACCCTCACGCGACGGATCTGCGAGTTGTCCGCGGGGATGGCGCCGGCGGGCGGGTCCGGGTCGTTCAGCTCGTTGACCGGGAACTCGGTGTCGTCATCCTGCGTTCCGTTGGGCGCTCCCGCGTTGTCGAGCCAGTACTCGATCTGCAGGTCCTCGATCGACGAGGCGAGCAGGAGGCCGTTGCGGCGCAGCTCGCGCGTGTCCTCGTCGAGCTCGTAGATCTGGGCGGGCACCGCGCGCAGCTCCGGGGTGTTCGACGCGACGTAGACGGTCAGCTCGGAGTGGTCGTCGAACGAGATCTCGCTGCCGTTGATCTCCGTGATGCGCGCGCAGAACGTCTCGGTCGGCGACGCGATGATGATGCCGCCGCCGTTGCCCGCGCCCGCGGCGCTCGGGGCCAGGAAGTCGACGTTGGGGGCGATGCCGTCGATGTCGAGCGTGTCGACGGTGATGTGGTCATCCGTGACCCCGCCGACGATCCGGGCGCCGTCGAAGGGTCGCGTCTTGGTGTCGAGGGGCGACGGGGTTCCCGAGAAGTTGAAGTACGAGGCGTCGGAGACGCAGAAGCGATCGGCCGCGTCATCGGGACCCGCACCGCCATCCACGCTCGAGACCGCGGTCCAGCGCGGCACCATGAAGCCGGCCATGCGGGTGTCGAACGAGACCAGGTCGAGCGTCATGCGCGCCTGCTCCTGGACGTCCAGTGCGCGCTCGTTGCTCGTGAACACGCGCTTCTGGTTGCTGAACACCACGAAGAGCTGCGCGGTGATCACTCCGAAGACCGCCACGGCGACCATCAGCTCGATCAGCGAGAAGCCCGCGGTAGAGCGAACGTCGTTCCGCATGGCTAGTTCATCCTCTTCACGGAGCTGAGTTGGACCTGGCGGATGCCGCCCCGGTCGTTGTTCCAGACCACCGTCACGATGACCCGCGCGAGCCCCGCGGACGGATCGTTCGGCGTCACCCTGAAGCTGCGCGTGAAGCGGATCGCGTCGCCCTCGTCGCTCGACACCTGGATCGGGTTGTTCGGATCGTTCGTCGTCGCGGCGGCCTGCAGGATCGGCGCGTTCGCGGGCAGCGCCTCGAGGTCGTCCATCTGCTCGCGCGCCAGGAACATGGCCTGTTGCAGGCTCTTGCTCTTCGCCGCCACCTTGATCGCCGTCAGCTGGGCCACCGCGATCGAGAGCAGCCCGACGCCGAGAATCGCCATCGCGATCATCACCTCGAGCAGGGTGAAGCCCGACTGCCGTCCCGAGTCACTCGTCCGTCCGTGAATCACCATGGCTAGCGCCACTCCCCGCTTGCCGTGTCCAACTTCTGCACCTTCACCGAGCCGAGCGGCGCGATCAGCACCGCGAGCACGACGGTGTCGTTGTCGGTGAGGTAGATGCCGCCCGCGCCCGTGCCCCACTCGGCCGGCGTATCGATGGCGACCGGTGCGCCCTGCGGCGAGAAGGCGACGGCGGGCACGCCCAGGTCGACCGCGTTCGGCAGGGTCGAGCCGTCGGTGAGGTCGGAGAGCTCCGCGCTCGCCTCCGATTCGCTCAGGTCGTCCACGGGAATCGAGAAGCTCGAGAGCGGCGTGCCGCTCGCGCCGTACATCGAGACGGCCGCATTCAGCCCTGCCGGCAGGTAGATCGGCGAAACCGGGTCGTCCTCGGTGAAGACGTTGTCGCCGTTGTTGTCCATCACCAGCGCCGCGACCTGGCCGGGCTCGAACGGCGCGAGCCCGTTGATGGGCTCGCCGAACAGGAGGAACGTCATCCGGCCGCTCGAGATCGCGCGCGCGCGCGCGTCCGTCACGATGCTGCTGACCTTGGTGGCCGCTCCGCGCGCGTCTTCCTTGCGCCTGTAGCTCGTCACCGCGGGCATCGCGAGCGCGGCCAGAATGCCGACGATCGCGACGACGGTCATGAGCTCCATGATCGTGAAGCCCTGGCTGTTCGGAAATCTTTTCATGGCTACTGGCCTCCGCGAGCTGGGTAGAGCAACGCTCGTGCCGCATGCGGGAGCCGCGCTGCGGGCATGCTTGGCGGATCTGGGCCCGGCGAACCGCGCAACGGATGCCGACCCGGAAAAGCTTGCGGACCCTCGGGCCTTCCTGCACAAATGGGGCTCGCGTTCCCTCTCTGGTTAAGGAGCAGCCGTGTCGACCCCCCTCGCCCTGGATCGCGTTCACAAAGCTCTGACCTCGCTCGAGGCGCCGATCGCGCGCGCAATTGCCAGCGCACGCACACGCGACATCGACGAGCAACAGGTCGCCGTTTCAAGGCTTGCCGATCTCGCCACCAGGTTGCGCGCGGCCCAGGACCTCGCGGCCTACGCCGCCAGCGCGGGCGGGCTCCATCAGGAGCAAGCCGCGGTGTTCGCCGGGCAGGTCGCCGCCGAGGTCGCGGCGCTGGTGCGCGATCACGGCGCGGAGCACGGGCTCTCGAACGCGGACCTGCCGGGCGACGAGACGCAGGCCTTCGCGCGCGAAGCGCTGGCCGAGGAGCGCGTGCGCGCGATCGGGCGCGCGATCGCGCAGGCGCGCGGGCGGAACGACTGCCCGCTCGACGAGATGCTCGTGCTCGCGCGCGACGCCGCGCGCGACTTCACCGAGAGCGAGGTCGCGCCGCACGCCGAGCGCATCCACCGCAACGACGAGCTGGTGTCCGAGGCGTTCCTGTCGAAGATGGCCGAGCTCGGCTACTTCGGCCTCTCGGTGCCCGAGCAGTACGGCGGCGTCGAGATGGGCAACGTCGCCATGTGCATCACTACCGAGGAGCTGTCGCGCGGCTCACTCGCGGCCGCCGGCTCGCTGATCACGCGGCCCGAGATCCTGACCAAAGCGTTGCTCGCGGGCGGCACCGAGGACCAGAAGCTCTACTGGCTGCCGAAGATGGCCTCGGGCGAGCTGATGGTCGGCATCAGCGTGACCGAGCCCGACGTCGGCAGCGACGTCGCGAGCGTGAAGTGCCGCGCGGAGCGCGCGACCGTGGGCGGTGTTGCCGGCTGGACGATCACCGGACCGAAGGCCTGGTGCACGTTCGCCGGACGCGCCGACATCCTCGCGCTGCTCGCGCGCACCGATCCAGACATGAAGAAGGGCAACCGCGGGTTGACGCTGTTCATCGTGCCGAAGCCGCGCGCGTTCGGTCACGAGTTCGAGTTCACGCAACCCGGCGGCGGAAAGCTGGCGGGCAAGGCCGACGCCACGCCGGGCTACCGCGGGATGCACTCGTTCACGCTGAACTTCGAGCGCTGGTTCGTGCCCGCCGAGAACGTCGTCGGCGGCGAGGACGGCATCGGCAAGGGCTTCTTCCTGCAGATGGGCGGATTCGGCGCAGGACGCCTGCAGACGGCCGGCCGCGCCTGCGGCGTGGCGCAAGCCGCGCTCGAGAAGACGGCAGAGTACGTAGTCGACCGCGTGCAGTTCGCGAAGCCGCTGATCGACTACCAGCTCACGCAGTACAAGCTCGGCTGGATGGCGACCCAGCTCGCCGCCGCGCGCGCGATCACCTACGCCGCCGCGCGCGCGATGGACGAGGACGAGCGCAAGGCCGCGCCGTACGCGGCGCAGGCGAAGCTGCTCGCCTGCGACGTGGCGGTCGCCGTCGCGCAGGATGGCCAGCTCCTGCACGGCGGTTGGGGCTACGCCGAGGAGTATCCGATCAGCCGCTACGTCATCGACGCGCAGGTGCTGCCGATCTTCGAGGGCGTCAAGCCGATCCTGCAGCTCAAGGTGATCGGCCGCGCGCTGCTCGGCGGCTGAGCTCTAGCGCCCTCGCGCGGCCGGCGCGTCGTCGAGCGGTGTCACACGCACGACCAGCAGTGACTCGTCCGTCGCGTCCGCGCGGCCCGCGCCGCGAAAGGCATCCGCTGCCTGAGACTCCGCGCTTCGCGTGATCCCGCCGATCGCCACCGACTCGCCCGGCCGGACGCGGATGTGTGTCGACGCACCGGTCTCGCGGATCGAGCCGCCGGGGCCGGGCTCCGAGACGATCGGGGTGATGTCGAGCTCGACCGCGTCGGGCCCGGCGCTGCGCGGCCGGACGCGGAAGCCGCTGCGCACCGGGACGAGCTCGGTCGACTCCGTCACGCGCGAATACGGGCCCGCGCGCTCGATGGTTCGAGTCGTCAGGGGCTGGTCGGAGCCGGTCCAGATCTCCGCCGAGCGGCCCTCCATCACGACCACCGATGCCCCGAGCCGCTCCACCGCGTCGCCTCCGCCCGCGCTGGCGCGGACCCGAACGCCCTCCGGGCCGATCACCCGGCCGATGCGCACGTTCCCCGCGTCGATCCAGCCCGACACGCTGGCGGACGCCTGGTCGAGCGACCGCGCCGTGGACGTCTCCGACTCGACCCGGTACTGGCGCACCGCCTCGTCGAGGCTGCGCAGCGCCGCGAGCGCCTGAGCGATCTCGGCCGGGTCGCCGGAGATCACGAGCTTGCCGGAGTGCGGATCCGCGACGACCGAGCCCTCCCCGGAGAGCATCCCCTGGACGAGCGGCGCGAGCTCCTCCGCCGACCGGTTCCGGGGCACGTAGATCTCGAAACCGCCCGCCGCGGCCGAGAACGCGAACGCCAGAATCCCCACCCCGATCGCGAACATCGACTTGACACCCCTGCCCTCGCCTCTACGATGCGGCGCGCGCGTCGTCGAGTGGAGACTCGCTCGTCCGTGCATCGACTTACCCCCCAAGCTCACCCCCAAAGTTCACCCCAGGAAGGGAGATCCGCGAAGCCATGGCCAGCAAGGTTCGTCCGCTTCACAACAGAATCATTGTGCAGCGCATCAAGGAAGAGGAGAAGACCGCGGGAGGGATCATCATCCCCGACACGGCCAAGGAAAAGCCCACCGAGGGCAAGGTGATCGCGGCTGGCCCGGGCCGGCGCGACGAGAAGGGCAACCTGATCGCCATGGACGTGAAGAAGGGCGATCGCGTGCTGTTCGGGAAGTACTCGGGCAACGAGGTGGTACTCGACGGCACGGACCACCTCATCATCTCCGAGGACGACGTCCTCGCGATCCTGGAGTAGCGCATGGCGAGCAAGGAACTTCGCTTCGACGAGTCCGCACGGCGCGCGCTGCAGCGCGGCGTCGACACTCTGGCGGACGCAGTCAAGGTCACGATGGGACCGCGCGGTCGCAACGTGCTGATCGAGAAGAGCTGGGGCGCGCCGACCTCGACCAAGGACGGCGTCACCGTCGCGAAGGCGATCGAGGTCGACAACAAGTTCGAGAACCTCGGCGCGCAGATGGTGAAGGAGGTCGCGTCGAAGACCTCCGACGTCGCCGGTGACGGAACCACGACCGCCACGGTGCTCGCGCAGGCGATCTACGCGGCGGGCCTGAAGCTCGTCGCCGCCGGGGCATCGCCCATGTCGCTCAAGCGCGGCATCGACAAGGCGGTCGCCGCCATCGTCGAGCAGCTCGCGAAGAACACCCGGCGCGTGCGCGGCAAGGAGGAGATCACGCAGATCGGCACGGTCTCCTCGAACGGGGACGAGTCGATCGGCAAGATGATCGCCGAGGCGATGGACAAGGTCGGCAAGGAAGGCGTGATCACCGTCGAGGAAGGCAAGAGCGCGACGACCGAGCTCGACGTCGTCGAGGGCATGCGCTTCGATCGCGGCTATCTCTCGCCGTACTTCGTGACCGACGCCGAGCGCATGGAAGGCGTCTACGAGGACCCGTACCTGCTCATCAACGAGAAGAAGATCTCGAGCATGCGCGACATGGTGCCGCTGCTCGAGGCGGTGGCGCGCTCGGGCAAGGCGCTGATCATCATCTCCGAGGACGTCGAAGGCGAAGCGCTTGCGACGCTCGTGGTGAACAAGCTCCGCGGTACCTTGAACGTGGCCGCCGTGAAGGCGCCCGGGTTCGGAGACCGCCGCAAGGCCATGCTCGAGGACATCGCGATCCTCACCGCCGGCACGGCGATCAGCGAGGACCTCGGCATCAAGCTCGAGAACGTCACCCTGCAGGATCTCGGTCGCGCGAAGCGAGTCGTGCTCGATCGCGAGAACACGACGATCATCGGCGGCGCGGGCAAGAAGGCCGACATCGAGGCCCGCATCGTGCAGATCCGCAAGCAGATCGAGGACACCGACTCGGACTACGACAAGGAGAAGCTCCAGGAGCGGCTGGCCAAGCTCGCCGGCGGCGTCGCGGTGATCCGCGTCGGCGCGGCGACCGAAGCCGAGCTGAAGGAGAAGAAGGCGCGCGTCGAGGACGCGCTGCACGCCACCCGTGCGGCCGTCGAAGAGGGCATCGTCGCCGGCGGCGGCGTGGCGCTCGTGCGCGCCGAGAAGGCGCTCTCCGACCTGGCGCTCCAGGGCGACGAGGCGATGGGCGCGGACATCGTGCGCACCGCGCTCACCGCGCCGCTGCGCCAGATCGCGATCAACGCCGGCCACGACGGCTCGGTGGTCCTCTCGCGCGTGCGCGAGAAGGGGGGCGACTTCGGCTTCAACGCCGCCACCGAGCAGTACACGGACCTCGTGAAGGACGGCATCATCGACCCCACCAAGGTCGTGCGCGCCGCGCTCCAGAACGCGTCCAGCGTCGCGGGCCTCCTGCTCACCACCGAGTGCGCGATCGTCGACCGGCCCGAGCCCGCAGCCGGCGGCGGCGGCGGCGCACCCGACATGGGTGGCATGGGCGGAATGGGAGGCATGGGCGGCATGGGTGGAATGGGCGGTATGGGCGGAATGGACTTCTAGTCTTAGGGGGCCCGGCCCCCCGCGGGACATCGGCCCGCGGGCCGATGTCGGGACGGCCGCGCGCCCCCCTCTTCGCTCGGCTTCGCCTCGCTGCGCGCCTCGCTCCGCGCGGCTTGCCGGACTTTCTGCCACCGCCGGTGCGCCCGATCTAGAACACCACCGTCCGCCGCCCGAGCGCGATGATCCGGTCCTCGAGGTGCGCCCGAACGGCGCGCGCGAGAACCATGCGCTCGACGTCGCGGCCCTTGCGCACGAGATCGTCGACGGCGTCGCGGTGCGACACCGCCACCACGTCCTGCTCGATGATCGGGCCTTCGTCGAGCTCGCTGGTCGCGTAGTGCGCGGTCGCGCCGACGCGCTTCACGCCGCGCTCCCACGCCTGGTGGTAGGGCCGCGCGCCGCTGAACGCAGGCAAGGTGCTGTGGTGGATGTTGATGATCCGCTCCGGGAAGCGCGCGATGAAGCCCTCGGAGAGCACCTGCATGTAGCGCGCGAGCACGACCAGATCGATCCGCTCGCGTTGCAGCAGCTCGATCTCGCGCTCCTCCTGCCGCGCCTTCGTCTGCTTGTCGATCGCGAAGACGTGGTACGCGACACCGAAGGCGGACGCGACGCCCGCGAGGTCGGGATGGTTCGAGATGACCAGCGGGATCTCGCAGCGCAGCTCGCCGAGCCGGTGGCGGATCAGCAGGTCGTACAGGCAGTGCTCGAACTTCGAGACGAAGATCGCGACTCGCTTGGGCCGGTCGGAGTAGGCGATCCGCCAGCGCATCTGGTAGCGCCCGCACTCGATCGCGAGCAGGCTCTCGAGCTGGTCGCGCGGGATGTCGAGCTCGGCCAGATCGAAGTGGATGCGCTGGCTGAAGACGTGCTCCGAAGGGTCGAGATGCTGCTGCGCCTCGAGGATGTTCGCGCCGTGGTCGGAGAGAAGCTGCGCCATCGCCGCGACCAGACCCTTCCGGTCGGGACAGCAGAGCAACAGGGTCGCGGTGGCCGCTCCGCTCACTGCGTCTCTCGCGCGAACGCCTGACCGATCGCGATGCACGCCTGACGCGCCGTGCGTCCGCTGCGCGTGCCGCGCTCGAGCGCGAACCGCAGACTTCGCGCCTCGAGCTCCGCGCGCGGAATGCGCTCGTCGATGCCGAGCGCGCGGGCGTGGAGATGGACGATGCGCAGATACGTCTCCTGGTCGAAGGCGAAGAACGGCAAGAGCAGCCCGAAGCGATCCGAGAGGGAGACCTTCTCCTCGGCCGTCTCGCCCGGGTGCAGCAGCCCGTCGGGATCCAGCCGCGCCTCGCGATTCTCGGAGATGCGCTCCGTCAGGAGATGGCGCCGGTTCGACGTGGCGATGATCAGCGCGTTCGCCGGCCGCGCCTCGAGGCCGCCTTCGAGCTCCGCCTTGAGCAGCTTCCAGCTCGTGTCGCCCTCCTCGAACGAGAGGTCGTCGCAGATCACGCCGAAGCGCTCGCGCCTGCCGCGCAACAGGGTCCAGAGCGGCGGCAGATCGAGCAGATCGTCGCGCCGCACCTCGATCAGCCGGAAGCCTTCGGCGCCGAACTCCCCGAGCAGCCCGCGCACGGCCGAGGATTTTCCCGTGCCGCGCTCACCGTAGAGCAGCATGTCGAGCGCGGGCTCGCCGCGCGTGAAGGCCGCGACGTTCGCGCGCAGCTTCGCCACGGAGCGCTCGACGCCGAGCAGGCCGTCGAGCGGATAGACGTCGGGGTGCGCGATCGGCTGCAGCGCGCCGCGCCGCCAGCGGAACGCGAGCGCCTTCTCCGCGTCCGCGCCCGCGGGGCCGGACTCCGAGCGCACGAGCGCCTCCTCGAGCCGCTCGAGCACGCGCTCGATCCGCGGCAGAAGATCGTCCCAGCCCCGCGTCACGTCGGCTCGCGCGCCATCGCGCTCAGAGCTTCAGGCGGCTGCGCGTCCCACCGCCGCGCGGCGCGATCAGGCCGATCAGGATCCCCACGAGGAGGATTCCCGCGCCCGCAGTCAGGCTCTTCCAACGCGCATTCGCGTTGATGCGCGAGACGTCGGCCTCGAGCACCTGGTTGCGCTCGCGCAAGGTCGAGAGCTGGCCGAGCTCCGCGGTCTGCGCGGCGAGCTTCTGGTCGAGCTCGGTGATCCGCCCCTCGGCCGAGACCAGCTTCTCCTTCGCGCGGGGCAGGAGCGCGGTCGCCGGCTCCTCCGCGGAGACGTAGCCGTCCGGGATCCAGCCGTCGAGATCGCCCATGCGGACGTGGATCCACTCACCCTCGCGGCCGACCCGCTGGACCGCCGTCCCGGCGGGCAGGATCTTCAGGATCCGGAACTCGAGGCCCGGTCCCGAGCGCAGGTGCGCGCGCACCTCTCCATCGATGTAGTCCGCGGCGACCACGCGCGCGGAGAGGCAGGCAAACAGGACCAGACACAGCCAGCGAGCCACGCGCATTCTCTATCACCTCGTGCGGGCGGGTTCCACTCAGAAGAAGATACGGGAGAAAAAGAGCGCGGCGGCGATGCCCGCAAAGTCCGCCGCCAGGCATGCGAGTACCGTGTGCCGCGCGGCCCGGACCCCCACGCTCCCGAAGTACAGCGCCAGCACGTAGAACGTCGTCTCCGTGCTGCCGCTGATCACCGAGACGAGGAAGCCGATGAACGAGTCCGGCCCGTGCGTCGTCATGGTTTGCGTCATCACCGCCATCGCGCCGCTGCCCGAGAGCGGCCTGATCAGTGCCATGGGCAGCGCCTCGGCCGGGAAGCCGACCAGCGACGTGACGGGGGCTACAGCCCCGATCAGCGCGCCCAGCGCCCCGGATTTGTCGAGCATGGCGACACCGACGAGGATCGCGACCAGGAACGGGATGATCATGACCGCGATCTCGAAGCCCTCGCGCGCGCCGGCGATGAACGAGTCGTAGACCTTCACGCGGCGAGCGAATCCGAAGAGCACGATCGTGGCCATGAGCACCGGCAGGAGCCAGGTGTTCAGCACCTCCTTCAGGCTCTCGAAGCCGGGCGCGCTCGCCCCGCCGTTCGCGAGCTGGAGTACGAGTGCGACCGCGAGCAGCACTGCGTAGCCCGCGAAGAGCAGGCGGCGCGTCGGGTCGGACCGCGCATGCAAGCCCGCGATCTGCTCGGCTTCGTCGATGCCCGTGATCGCGGCGGCGGCCGCGCTCGCGGGCGCCGCACCGGCGGGGGCGCCCGCCCCCGTGCGCTCGGCAGCGAAGAGCGCCCGGCGCTCGAGCCATTTCGCGATCACCACCGCCAACGCGGTCGAGCAGAGCGTCGCGAGCACGCTCGGGACGAGGATCCCCGCCGCGTTCGTCGAGCCCAGGCTCGCGCGGATGGCGATGACACCGAGCGGGAGCACGGCGACCCCGGAGGTGTTGATGGCGAGAAAGAGCGCCATCGCGTTCGTGGCCACGCCCGGGCGCGGGTTCAGGGTCTCGAGCTCGCGCATCGCCTTCAGGCCGAACGGCGTCGCGGCGTTCCCGAGCCCCAGCACGTTCGCGGACAGGTTCAGGATCATCGCGCCCATCGCGGGGTGCTCGGCCGGCACGTCCGGAAAGAGCCGGACCATCACCGGCGAGAGGGCGCGCGCGATCGAGCTCATGAAGCCCGCGTCGCGCAGCACGCGCATGAAGCCGAGCCAGAGCGCCATCGGCCCGATCAGCCCGAACGCGATCACCATGACCGCGTTCTTGGCAGCGTCGAGCGCCGCCTGATTCGTCTCCGCCATCGTGCCCGAGAACGCCGCCACCAGGACCGAGCCCGCGAAGAGGGCGATGAAGATCCCGTTCAGCACTACCTGGGGAACGCGTCCGGAAGCCCGCCGTCGACCGGCAGCACCGCCCCGGTCGTCGGCGTCTCCTGGCGGGCGAAGAAGACCACGGCGCGGCCGACATGCTCCGGTGTCACGCGCGCCTTCAGGAGGTTGCGGTTGCGGTAGAACTCCTCGAGCTCGTCCTCCGGAATGCCGCGCGCGGCCGCTCGAGCGGGGCCGACCTCCTGCCAGAGTCCCGACGGGTTCTCCGCGCCGCCGAAGACCGCGTCGGCGTTCACCAGGTTCACGCGCACGCCGAGCGCCGCGCCTTCGAGCGCGGCCACGCGGCCGAGCTGGTGCGCGCCGGCCTTCGACGCGCTGTACGCGCCGAACTCGGGCCCGGGCGCGAAGACGTTCTTCGTGGAGACCAACACGATGCTCCCGCCCGTGCCCTGGCGGCGAAGCTGGAAGAGCGCCTCGCGCAAGGTGAGGAAGGCGCCCTTCAGGTTCACGTCGACCGCGGCCTCGAACTCCTCGAGGTCGAGATCGGCCAGCGCGCCCGCGCGCGCGACGCCCGCGTTCACCACCACGATGTCGACGCCGCCCATGAGCTCCGCCGCGCGCAGGAACGCGTCGCGCATGTCGCCTTCGTCGGTGACGTCGCAGAGGACCGTGTCGCAGGAGTCCGCGCCGATTCGCTCGCGCACCGCAGCGAGCCGAGCCTCGTCCTTGTCGGCGAGCACGACGTTCGCGCCGGCGCGCACGAGCTCGCGCGCCACGCCCTCGCCGATCGCACCCGCGCCACCGGTGACGAGCGCGATCTGACCCTCGAGCGGCAGCGCGGCTTTGCGGCCGAGCTTCGCCTGCTCGAGGCTCCAGTACTCCATCTCGAACAGCTCTCGCTCCGAGATCCCCTCGTAGCGCCCGACCGACGTCGCCCAGACCTTCACGCGCAGCGTGTGCTCGGCGATGTCCGCGGCGATGCGCGCCGCGCGGCGCGTCTCGCCCACGCCGACGAGCCCGATCCCGGGAAGCACGAGCACACGCGGGGTCGGATCGAGCATGACGCGGCTCGCGCCCGTTGCGGCGACGTTGCGGTCGAAGTACTTCGCATACGCGACGCGGTAGGTCTCGATCTCCTCGCGCAGCCGCGCGGCGAGCGCGTCGTAGTTCGCGTACGGGGGTCGCTCCAGGAACAGGTAGGGACCCTTCGTGCGGATCACGTGGTCGGGCGTGATCGGCGCGGTGGCCGCCAGCTCGGGACCCTGCGCCGCCGCGGCGAAGTGGAGGATCAGGTCGGACGTTCTGTGCTCGAGCACGAAGCGGCGGTACGGCTGATCGAGATCGCCGGTGCGCACGGCCAGCGCGCCGCGCACCACCGACGCGATCTCCTTCCACTCGCGCATTGCCACGACCGGTCGCGCGTCGAGCGGGCGGCTGTCGCCCATGGCCTCCGTGAAGTACGCGTGCGCGCGGCCGACCAGCGCGACGTGCCGCTCGTAGCTCGTCTTCGCGTCGTCGCCGAAGGTGAAGAAGCCGTGCTTCTCGAGCACGAGCCCCTCCACCGTCGGGTCCTTCTCGAACACCTCCGCGGCGCGCTTGGCCAGCGCGAAGCCCGGCATCGTGTAGGGCACCCAGCCGACCCGGTCGCCGAAGAGCGCGCGTACGCGCGCCTCGCCATCGGGCTGGTTGGTGAGCGCGAGGATCGCGTCCGCGTGCGAGTGGTCGACGAACTTCGCCGGCAGGAACGCGTGCAGCAGGGTCTCGATGCTCGGCGAGGGCGCCGACGGGTCCAGCAGCGCACGCCGTTGCTCGGCGACCATGTCTTCATCGGAGAGCGCGTCCAACGCGCGCAGCGCGAGCAGCGGCTCGAGCCGGAGCGCCGGCAATCCCGCGGGCCCGATCGCGGCGAGATCGTGGCCGGAGCCCTTCACGTGCAGGACGTCGATCTCGCGCCCGAACACGTCGCGCGCGCGCGCCTTCACCGATGTGTTGCCCCCGCCGTGCAGGACCAGGTCGGGCTCCGCTCCGATCAGGCGCGACGTGTAGACACGCTCGGCGAGAGCGTCGCCCACCGCGGAGTAGAGCTCACGGTACTGCGCCGCCTCCGCGTCGTCCCAGCGGCTCTCCATCGCGGACAACCTAGCAGAGCGAGAGTCTCTTGCCTGTCGCTTGCCCCGGCACGTGCGCGCCGATACCCTGCCGCAGTCGGATCCGGGCCCGCTCTGCCAAGAGCGCCTGGCCCGGCCTGGTCAAACCGTCGATGAGCGGGCGGTGACCGGGGCGGGAGCTGGGTCCCGCGCGACTCGCACACGCTGCGTAAGGAGGTGGTCCAAAAGTGTTTCAACCAAGCACAGTGACGGCAGAGGTGGTTTCCATCTAGGTACGCCTAGAGAACCTGGTGGCGGACCTGGCATGGCCCAGGAACCACCCGAAACCCCGAGGGTCCGCTTGGTCACTGAGCGGGCGACCGCCACAAGGCGGCTGCAGCACCTTCGGGGTTTTTCTCGCCCTTCATCCGGATCGAGACGACGGGAGCACTTCAGTTGGAGTTCGAAGAGCGCTGCCGGCGTCTGCTCCCCAAGCTCGAGCGCGAGGCGCTCGGCACGCGCTTTCACGTCGCGGCCGAAGGCGCGCCCGCGGTCCTCTCCGCGTGGACGTCGGCGCACCTCGCGCTCGCGCTGCGCCACATCGATCCCGCCGCCGCGCTCGCCGAGCTCCGCGCGCTGTACGACGCGTGCCAGCGCGAGAACGGGCTGCTTGCGGCGGAGCGTGCGGGAGGCGAACGCGAGCGCCAGCAGCGCGCCGCCGAGGTCGGCCCGATCTTCGGCGAGGACGAGCGCTCGCTCTTGATCTCGCCGCCCGTCGCGGCGTTCGCCGCAGCAAGGCTGGCCCTGACGCAGGGCGCGGCCGCCCGCGACGTGCTCGAGCGCGCGACGCGCGAGCTCGACGCGATCTGGGGCGAGCGCCTGCCGCCCGACACGCCCCTGCCCGTGATCCTGCACCCGCTCGAGTCGGGGGTGCCACGCTCCGCGCTGTTCACCTCGCTGCTGGATTCCGAGGACGACGACGAGTGGCGCGATGACAGCGCGACGCTCTTCCGCTCGGCCGCCGCGTGTCAGCTCGACCCGGAGCGCGCGCTGCGCGCGGGGCATCCGTTCGTGATCGAGGACCCCGTCTTCTGCGGCTGGCTCCTGCTCGCACTCGAGGAGTGCTCGCGCGCGTGGGAGAAGCTCGGCGACACGCCTGCGTGTTTGAAGATGCGGATCCGCTCCGAGATGATCGCCGACGGCATCGCGTCGCGGCTGTGGTGGGACGAGCAGGAGATCTACATCGCCTGGAACCGCGGCCGGCAGAGCGCGCTGCGCGCCGTCACGGCAGGTGGACTCCTGCCCG
>Ga0210377_10000480_pt1 | contig 38455 bp, 34 predicted proteins | sample PLM4_65_b1redo_FD_155480 | JGI IMG/M metagenome (GOLD analysis project Ga0210377, IMG submission 155480) | Groundwater sediment microbial communities from an aquifer in East River, Colorado, USA - PLM4_65_b1 redo | ecosystem: Environmental > Terrestrial > Soil > Riparian zone | place: USA: East... | reverse complement strand
TCGATCCCAACCTGTCGCGACAATTGCTCCTCGCGCGCGTCGAGAATAGAGCCACCTCGTGATCGCCGGAACCCCGCGCCCATCAGGCTATCTCACTGAAAACAGATCGCTTAACCGATCACGGATGTATCCATGTGCTACCTCTCGAGAAAGGGTGGCTGATGCAGTAGGGTAGCAGATCAGACCGAGGAGAGATCGCTTCCGCACTTTTCTGTTATCGGAGGTTCCCGAGTTGCCGCGCGGCGACCAGAGACCAGGACGTACGACCCTTGCACGCCCATGTCGGTCCCGCTCGTTCGAGCGAGGCCGCGTGAATCCACCTGAACCTGGAACAACTGACCCCCACCGCGGGTAGAATCCCCCGGTGCCGCCCCCGAGACTGCGCGGCCCCGAGGTGATCCCAGTGCCCAAGATGTGGATCGGTGGAGAGTGGACCGGCAGCGCCTCCCGGCGCGCCTTCGCGGTGAGCAACCCGGCGACCGAGGCGGTCCTCGCCGAGGTCCCGCGGGCCGACGCGCGCGATGCCGACCGGGCGGTCAGGGCGGCGGCCGAGGCGTTCAGGACCTGGCGAACGACGCCGGGCCTCGAGCGGGCGAACCTGATGCACCAGTTCGCCACGGCCCTCCGGCAGAAGCACCACGCCATCGCCCGGCAGATGACGCTCGAGGGGGGCAAGCCGATCATCGAGAACATCGACGAGATCGAGTGGTGCGCGGGGGTGTTCGACTACTACGGCGAGATCGCCCGCGACCAGGCGGGGAAGGTCCTGGCGCCGGTCTTCCCGCATCAGGTGAATTTCGTCCGCAAGGAGCCGTACGGGGTCGTCGTCTGCATCGTGCCGTGGAACTACCCGCTCCTCCTGATGTCGTGGAAGGTAGCGCCGGCGCTGGCGGCGGGGAACACCATCGTCCTGAAGCCTTCAGAAGAGACACCGCTGTCGACGCTGATGCTGGCCGAGGAGTTTACGCGGTTCGGGCCGGGTGTCGTCAACATCGTCACGGGGTATGGAGCCGAGGTGGGGGAGCCGCTGGTGGTCCACAAGGACACGGCGCTCGTGGCGTTCACCGGCAGCATCGCGACCGGCAAGGCCATCGCGGCGGCGGCGGCGCCGCATCTCAAGAAGCTCAACCTGGAGCTGGGCGGGAATGACCCGTTCATCGTCTGCGACGACGTCGACATCGACGTGGCGGCGAAGGGGGCGGCCTGGGCGGCCTTCCTGAACATGGGCCAGGTCTGCACGTCGGGGGAGCGGTTCTACGTCTTCGATTCGGTCTTCGAGCGGTTCGTGGACCGGTTCGCCGCCATCGCGCGCGGGCTGCGGCTGGGCGACCCGATGGGGCCCGACATCGACTGCGGGCCGCTCATCCGCGAGTCGCACCGGGTGCAGATCGAGAAGAAGATCGCCGACGCCGTGGCGCAGGGGGCGAAAGTGGTCTGCGGCGGCCGGCGGCCGCCACACATGAAGAAGGGCTTCTTCTTCGAGCCGACGGTCCTCGTGAACGTCAACCACCGGATGTCGCTGATGCGCTCGGAGACCTTCGGCCCGATCGCCCCGATCATGAAGGTGAAGGGGATTGAAGAAGCGGTGCGCCTTGCCGACGACTCCGAGTACGGGCTGGGCGCGAACATCTACACCAACAACCTCGAGTACGCCATGTATGCCATGGAGAATATCCACGCCGGGACTTTCTGGATCAACGACCCGCTGACCGACAACGACGCCGGGCCGTTCGGCGGCATGCGGATGTCGGGGATGGGGCGCGAGCTGGGCATCGAGGGTCTCGACGCCTTCCGCGAGCCGAAGCACGTTCACATGGATTGGAAGATCGAAGCCAAGCCTTACTGGTATCCTTACCGCTGGGAGAACGTCCCGGGCGCCGGTCACGGCGGGCCCGGGGCTGAGCCTGTGGCGCGCAAGGCGCCCACGGCGGGCAAGAGCCGGCGGAAAGGCGGTCGCAAGCGATGAAGAAGCACATCGTCCTGAAGACCCCGGTGCCGGGGCCCCGGTCGGCCGAGCTGCTCGCCGCCCGGAAGGCCGCGATCCCGCGCGGCGTGTCGAACATCACCCCGATCGCGGTGGCGAAGGGCGAAGGGGCGATGATCGAAGACGTCGATGGCAACCGGCTTATCGACTTCGCCGGCGGCATCGGGGCGCTGAACGCCGGGCACGCCCCGGCGGCGGTGGTGCGGGCGGTGCAGCAGCAGGCCGAGCGCTTCCTGCACACCTGCTTCTCCGTCGCCCTCAACGAGCCGTACATCCGCCTCGCCGAGGCGATGAACAGGATCACGCCGGGCGCCTTCCCCAAGAAGACCTTCTTCGTGAACAGCGGCGCCGAGGCGGTCGAGAACGCGGTCAAGGTCGCGCGCGCGCACACCCGCCGCCCCGGCATCATCTGCTTCGAGGACGCCTTCCACGGCCGCACGCTGCTGGCGATGTCGCTCACCAGCAAGACGAGCCCGTACAAGGACCACTTCGGCCCGTACGCCCCCGACGTCCACCGCATGCCGTACGCCTACTGTTACCGCTGCCCGTGGGGGAAGAAGTACCCGGGGTGCAACATGGAGTGCGGCCACTTCCTGACCGACTTCTTCAAGCGCTACGTCGAGCCCGACACCGTCGCGGCGCTGCTGATCGAGCCGATCCTGGGGGAGGGCGGCTTCGTCGTGCCGCCGCCGGAGTACTACCCGATCCTGACCAGGATCTGCCGCGACAACGGGATACTCGTGATCGCCGACGAGGTGCAGACCGGCTTCGGCCGCACCGGCCGGATGTGGGCCTCGGAGCACTACGGCATCGAGCCTGACATCCTGGTGTCCGCGAAGTCGCTCGCCGGCGGGCTGCCGATCGCGTCGATCACCGGCCGCGCCGAGATCATGGACGCCCCGATGGAGGGGAGCATCGGCGGCACCTTCGGCGGCAACCCGGTCGCGGCCGCCGCAGCGCTCGCCGTCATCGACCAGTTCGAGAAGCATAACCTACCCGAGCGGGCGAAGAAGATCGGCGAGAAGGTGCGGGCTCGCTTCGAGGGACTCTGGAAGAGGTGCCCCGCCGTCGGCAATGTCCGCGGCGCCGGGGCGATGCAGGCGATCGAGTTCGTCCGCGACCGCGCCACCAAGGAGCCGGCGAAGGACCTCGTGCGCGACATCGTGCGGCTGTGCTACGAGCGCGGCCTCATCGTGATCAGCGCCGGCACCTACGGCAACGTCATCCGGACGCTCATGCCGCTGGTGATCACCGACGAGCAGCTCGAGGAGGGGCTCGACGTCCTCGAGGGCGCCGTGCTCGAGGCGGCGCAGGCCCACCTGCCGGCGCCGGTCGAAACGCCGGCCATCATGCCGGCCACGGCACCGGCCGCCGGCCCGCTCACTACACTGGCAGGGGAGACCAAGCATGCTACTTGAAGGAAAGACGGCGCTCATCGTCGGGGTGGCCAACAAGCGCAGCATCGCCTGGTCGATCGCCGAGTCGTTCCACCGCGAGGGGGCGCGGCTGGCGTTCAACTACCAGGGCGAGCGGTTGAAGGAGAACGTCGAGGGGCTGGCGGCGACGCTCCCCGGATCGAAGGTCTTCCCGTGCGACGTCACGCGCGACACGGAGATCGACGCCCTGTTCGCCGGCGTGAAGCAGGAGTTCGGCCGGCTCGACATCCTCGTGCACTGCGTCGCCTTCGCGAAGAAGGAAGACCTCGAGGCCGGCTTCCTGACCACCTCGCGCGACGGGTTCGCCATGGCGCTCGACATCAGCGCCTACTCGCTGACCGCGCTGGCGCAGCGCGCCGCACCGCTCATGGAAGGGGGCGGCAGCGTCGTCGCCCTGACCTACCTCGGCGGGGAGCGGGTGGTGCCGAAGTACAACGTCATGGGGGTCGCCAAGGCGGCCCTCGAGGCGAGCATCCGCTACCTCGCCTACGACCTCGGCAAGCAGAACATCCGGGTCAACGGTATCAGCGCCGGCCCGATCAACACCCTGGCGGCGCGCGGCATCTCCGGGTTCACCTCGATCCTGCAGCACGTGCGCGACAGGTCGCCGCTGCAGCGCAACACCGAACCGGCCGAGGTCGGCGACGCGGCGCTGTTCCTGTGCTCGCACCTCGCGCGCGGGGTCACGGGCGAGGTGATCTTCGTCGACAACGGCTACCACATCATGGGGAGTTGAGTTTGCCCCCATCGCAGTCAGCCGCCGGTGACGCCAACGCCCTGGTCGCCGTCGGGCTCGGTAAGACCTACCGCTCCGGGCTCGGCCGGCGCCCGGTGCGCGCCCTCAAGGAGCTCGACCTGGTGGTGCCGCGCGGCACCGTCTTCGGCCTGCTCGGCCCGAACGGCGCCGGCAAGACGACACTCGTGAAGCTGGCCCTGGGCATCGCCTTCCCGACCGGCGGGCAGGTCACCGTCCTTGGCCGGCCGTCCGGGGACGTCGGGGCGCGGGCGCGCATCGGCTACCTCCCCGAGAACCACCGCTACCCGGCGCACCTGACCGGGCAACAGGTATTGGACTTCTTCGGCCGCCTGTCGGAGATCCGCGAGCCGATGCGCAGCCGGCGCGTCGAGGCGCTCCTGCGCCGGGTTCGCATGGATGAGTGGCGCGCCACGCCGGTGCGGCGCTATTCGAAGGGGATGATGCAGCGTCTCGGCATGGCGCAGGCGATTCTCAACGAGCCCGACCTGCTCATCCTCGACGAGCCGACCGACGGCGTCGACCCGGTCGGCCGGCAGGAGCTGCGCGACCTCCTGCTCGAGCAGAAGGCGCGTGGCGCCACCATCTTCCTGAACTCGCACCTGCTGTCCGAGGTCGAGCGGGTGTGCGACCGGGTCGCCATCCTCAAGGATGGCCGGCTGGTGCGCGAGGGGCACGTCGACGACCTGACCCGGACCGAGAGTGTCTGGGAGATCGAGGTGCGGGCCGACAACCCGGCGCGCCTGCGGCCTCTCCCGGCGGCGGTGCCGGGGCTGACCCTGCCGCCGGAGCGCCCCGACGCGCCCGGCGAGCCGGGGACGGCGACACTCGAGCTGCGCGGCGACCTGGCCGGGCTCAACCGGGCGCTCGACGCCCTGCGGAAAGCCGGTGTGCTGATCGCGGCGGTCCGGCCGCGCCGCACCAGCCTCGAGGATGTCTTCGTCAAGGTGGTCCGCGACGGTGAGGCGGCATGAGGATACGCGCCCTCCTCCTCGACACCTGTCGCGAGCTGCTGTATCGCAAGACCCTGCTGTTCTATTTCGGCATCGTGACGCTGACCCATCTGCTCCTGCTGCTCGCCCTTCAGACCGACGCCGCCAACGGCCTGATCACCTCGGTGCGCGTCTTCGGCATGGAGGGTCGCGCCGGCGGTGGCGGGTTCCAGCTCGACAACCGGGCGGCGCCCGGCGGCATGATGCTCGACGCCGCGACGCTGGTGCGCGGTGTCGAGGTGGCGGTCGCCTGGATCCTCTACCCGATGGGCATCATGCTGTCGGTGTTCGCCACCGCCAGCCTGGTGCCGCGGATGCTGGAGAAGGGGTCGATCGATCTGCTGCTGTCGAAGCCGGTGTCGCGCCCGGCGCTGTTCGCGGCGCGCTGGCTCGGCGGCTTCACTGTCGCCGGCGCCAACCTGGTCTACCTCGTCGGCGGGGTCGGGACGATCATGGGGTTCAAGGTCGGCATCTGGAACTGGGGCTTTCTGCTGTCGGGTCTCATGATGGCGGCCTATTTCGGGGCTCTGCTCGGGTATCTGGTGCTGATCGGCATGCTGCTGCGCTCGACCACCATCGGCGTCATGCTGACGGGGGTGATCTACTTCGCCAGCCTGCTGGTGTTTTTCCCGCACGCCAACGCCGACTGGCCGATGCTGATCACCAGCCGCTTCGCCCGCTTCGGGGCGCAGACGGTTGTCGAGGTGCTGTACCACGCCCTGCCGCGCACCTACGAGTTCGGGCAGATCGCCACCAGCCTCATCATGGAGCGCCCCATCGAGTCGTGGGCACCGGTCGGCGGCACGCTGCTTTCGGGCAGCGCGGCGCTATTGGCGGCGGTCCTGCTGTTCCGCCGGACGGATTTCTGAGAGGGCGCGAGCCGATGCGCAAGAGAGTCCTCCTCGCCGCCCTTCTGGTGTCCGTGGCCCTGGCCTGCGCGCGTCGCGAGCCGACCGTGGCCGACGTGGTGCGCGGCAGCAGCCTGCGTTTCCTGCCGCGCGACACGGCCGGCGTTGCCGTGATCGAAGCCGCCCGTATCGAGGACCGCGAAGCGCTGTCGCGCTGGCTTGGGGAGGCGGTCGGGGGCCTGACGGGCGGCTCCGGCCTGACGCCGGTGCGCGCCTTCATCGGCGGCGACTTCATGAAGAAGGTCGATCGGATCGCCGTCGCGTTGCTCCCCGGCGGCGCGCCCCTTGCCGGTGCGGCCCCCGCCGGCGCGGCCCCTGCCGGATGGGCCGTCCTGGCTGATGGGCGCTTCGACCCCGTCATGCTGCCGGCAGGGGACGGCATCGTGACCCTCGTCGAGATCGGATCCGGCCCGGTGATCAGCATGACCGCCCTGCCCGGGGGGGCGCTGGCAATCGGGCCGCGCAGCGTGCTGGAGACGATTCGCGCCGCCGCCGGCCGGCCTCAGGAGGAACTCGCGCGGGCGCCGCTCATGTCGATCCTCGCCGCCGTCAGCCCATCGGGACACGCCTGGGGGGCGATTGACTACGCCCCGCTCGCCGACTTCACCGCCGGGGCGCTGCGTGGATCGGAACGCGCCCTGTCGCTGCCGGCGCCACGTTCGGCCGGGGCGTTGCGCGGGGTGGCGTTCGAAGGCCGCTTAGCCGCCGAGGTCGGTTTCACGCTGGTCGGGGTCGCCGACGCCGAACCGGGGGCGAAGCAACTGGCCGACGGCGCCCGCGGCTTGGTGGCGCTGGCGCGCATGGGCGCCAGCCAGGGGAACGACAGGGGCTGGCTCGAGCTCCTCGACAGCCTGCGCATCGACCAGACCGGCGCCGAGGTCCGGATCAAGGGGATCGTGTCGCGGCCGATGCTGCAGGCATTCGCGGCGCGGGTCACGATCCCGGGCGCGGCGCCCATGACGAATCCTGGTGCGGCCCCGGAGCCGGGCTCCTCAGGCGCCGCGGCGGACGCCGCGCCCGGGGCGCCCGGCGCGGCCGGAGCCACGGCGCCGCCCCGCTGACGCGCCGGGGTCCGGGGGGGCCTGCCAGTCGCAGCCACCCGCCGGTGCGGGTGCGGGTGCGGCCGCCCGCGCAGCGGCTTCCGCCGGTAGCGCCGCGATCCCCAGGTCGACGAGCGCAATCCCGAGCCGCTTCGCGATCGCCAGGCTCTTGGTGTCGCGGTAGAACTCACCGTAGTAGATCGTGCGGATCCCGGCGTTGGCGATCAACTTAAAACAGTTCCAGCAGGGGCTGGCGGTGGTGTAGATCTCCGCCGCGTCGATCATCGATCCGTTCTTCGCCGCCTGCAGGATGGCGTTGGCCTCGGCGTGGATGGTGGCGACGCAGTGGCCGTGATCGATGTCGTGGCCGACGTCGTCGCAGTGCGGCATGCCGCGGATCGAGCCGTTGTACCCGGTCGACAGGATGGTGCGGTCGCGCACGATCACCGCCCCGACGTGCTTGCGGTCGCAGGTCGACCGGGTGGCCACCTGCCGGGCGATGTTCATGAAGTAGGTGTGCCAGTCGAGCCGCCGGTGCGCGGCGGCGGCGGGCGGGGACCCGGCCGGCCCGGCCGGGCCCCCGCTACGGGTGTCGCGACGCGCACGCGCCATGGCGGCGGACCGGACCCGCGTCAGCGGGTCTCGACCGTGACCGTCTCCATGACGACATTCTTCAGCGGGCGGTCCCTCTGGTCCTTCGGGACGACGGAGATCTTGTCGACTACGTCCATCCCCTCGATCACCTTGCCGAAGATCGTGTACTTGTTGTCGAGCGAGTGGGTGTCCTTCTGGACGACGAAGAACTGGCAGGAGCCGCTGTTGGGATCGTTGGAGCGGGCGGTCGACACCATGCCGCGGACGTGGGTGTACTTGGTGGTGAACTCGGCCGGCATCTTGCGCGGCCCCGCGCCCGTGCCGTCGTTGGTCGGATCGTTGTCCTTCGACAGCGGATCGCCGCCCTGGATCATGAAGCCGTTGATCACCCGGTGGAAGGTGGTTCCGTTGTAGAAGCCGCTGTTCGCGAGCTCCTTGAAGTTCTCGACCATCTTCGGGGCGACGTCGGGCAGGAACTCGAAAACGACTGTTCCCATCGTGGTCTTGAGGACGGCCACGTCCTTCTTCATGCCGGTCTCCTTCTTCTTCTCGTCGGCCGCTCGGGCGGGGCCTGCGGCCAGGCCGAGGGCGAGCGCGGCGAGCGCTATTGCGGTGCAGGTGCGGGCGGCCGTGCGGGCGGCGCGCGCGCGGTACGGGACTTCGGTCATCGGTACTCCCTCCGTGTGTTGGTTCTCAGGCGCCATCCCCGGTGCGGGGAGCGGGCATTCTACCAGACGCCGCCGCGGCCGGCACGGGCTGCGCTATACTGCGCGGCGATACGAGGAGCCGCGTGCTCGTCTGGTCGCATTCCCGACTGAGCAGCTTCGAGAAGTGCCCCCTTCAGTACCGCTACCGGTATGTCGACCGGATCAAGCGCGATACGCAGGGGATCGAGGCTTTCATGGGGAGCAGGGTGCACGACGCCCTCGAGCATCTCTACCGCGAGCTCGGCAAGGGGCGCACCCCCGGCCCGGGCGAGATCGTCGATGTCTACCGGGCGCGCTGGGCCGCCGAATACGACCCGGCGCGCATCCGCATCGTCCGCCGCCATCTCCACGCCGAGGACTACCGGGCCACCGGCGAGGACTGTCTGCGCGACTTCCACAAGCGCCAGGCGCCGTTCGCCGACGGCGAGACCCTCGGACTGGAGGAGAAGGTCCAGTTCGCCCTCGATCCGTCGGGGCGTTACCTGATCATGGGGTACATCGACCGCCTCGTGCGCGCCGGGCCCGGGATCTACGAGGTCCACGACTACAAGACCTCGGCCAGCCGCCCGAGCGACGAAGACCTGAAACGCGACCGCCAGCTGACCCTCTACCAGATGGCGGTGCTCGATCGCTACAAGGACGCCCGTGAAGTGCGCCTGGTGTGGCATTACCTCGCCCAGGGCGAGCGCCGCACCTCGCCGCGCACCGAGGCCGAGGTCGAAGCGCACCGCCGGCAGGCGGTCCGTCTCATCGACACGATCGAAGCGGCGCGCGACTACCCGGCGCGCGAGAGCGCCCTGTGCCGCTGGTGCGAGTACCGCGACATCTGTCCGACGCAGCAGGGACAATTGCTCATCGAGAAGGCGGCGGAGGAAACCGAAAATCTGCGCGCCGCCGAGCGCCCCCGGCAGGAGCCGCCGCCTGCGGGCGGCGGGCAGGGGAGCCTGTTCAGCGTGCCCCGGGAAGGGGCGGCGCCCCCGCGTCCCCGAGGCGAATGACCCGGGGATCACCGAGCCCGAGATCCGCGAGCGGCCGGTCGAAACCCTGCGGATCCCCCACCACCAGCAGCACCAGCCGGTCGAGATGCACCAGGCGCCGGGCGGCGCGCATGATGTCGGCGCGGGTGACCGCCGCCAGACGATCGCGCCAGGTGGCGAGGTAGTCGTCGGGATAGCCGTAGTAACGGTAGTACAGGGCGCTGCGCATGTAGGCGGCGGTGCCGTCGACCGTGAAGACGAACGAGTTGACCCGGGCCTCGCGCGCCCGCCGGATCTCGTCGTCGGTCGGGCCCTCGTCGATCAGGCGGCGGGTCACGTCGCGGATCGCCTCGATCGCCTGCACCGTCGACCCCGGCTTGGTGCGGCAGTTGATCGAGAACAGCCCCTTGTCGGAGTCGCTGCCGACCCCGCCCGAGACCGAGTAGGCCAGGCCGCGCGCCGAGCGCACCTCCTGCATCAGCCGTGACGAGAAACCGCCCTCGCCGAGGATGTAGTTCAGCAGGAAGAGCGGGAACTTGTCGGGGTCGAAGCGCCCCACCCCCAGGTGGCCGAGGACGATCGTCGTCTGCGGCAGCGGCCGCTCGACGACATACACGCCGGGGCGCGCCGTGTCGCCGATCGGCGTGAGACGGGGGAGCTCGGCCGCGCCGCCGCGCCAATCACCGAAGACCGCGCGCAGCCGCCGCTTCATCTCCGCCGGCTCGAAATCGCCGGAGATCGCCATGAGGATCGATGCCGGCTTCAGATAAATCTTCTGGAACGCCAGGAGATCGTCCCTGCCGATCCGGCCGAGCGAGTCGGCCGTGTCGAGGGCGGCCCAGGGGCTGGAGTCGCCGTACACCAGGCGGCGGAAATTCAGCTGGGCGATCGGCCCCGGCGAGTCCCAGCGGCGCCGGATCGCCTCGACCATCCGCGCGCGCTCGACATCGAGACGGGCGGCGTCGAAGCGCGGCCGTCGCAGCATCCCGGCCAGGATCCCGAGCGCCTCCGGAAACACCTGCTTGACACAGGTCAGGTCGCCGCTGAGCGCGTCGGCCGAGGCCTGGATGTTGATCGTGGCCGGCAGGAACTCAAGGCGCGCATCGACAGCGTCGGGGTCGAGCTCCTGCGTGCCGCCCGTGCGCATCAGGTGAGTGGCGAGGTCGGCCAGCCCTTCCCGGCCGGGCGGGTCGTAGACCGACCCGCCGCGGGCGAAGAACGACAGGTCGATGATCGGCAGCTCCGGGTCGCGCAGGAGGTGGACCACCAGGCCATTCCCCAGCCGGTCGATCTCGGGGCGGGGGAAGGAGAAGGTCAGAGGCGGATAGGCCAGGGCCGCCGGGTCGTCCGGCACGGCGGGGGCGGTCGGCGCGCCCGCGAGCGCCGCCGTCGTCGCCAGGAGGCCGGCGACGAGGAGGGCCCATCCCGCGAGGGCGCGCCTCATGGGGCGCCACCCGCTGCCGGCGGCTCGTCGCCGTTCGCGTCCCTTTCCCCGGGCGGCGCCGGGCGCTCGAGGACGGCCACGGTCCGGTTGCGCGCCACGAAGGTCCGGCGCGTCACCTCCTGGACCTGCGCCGGCGTCACGGCGAGAAGCGCCTCGTTGCGCCGCAGCAGCGCGCGCCAGTCGCCGGTCAGGATCGCGAACATCGACAGCTCGTCGGCGAGGCCGGCGTTGCCGCGGATTTCGTAGACGCTGTCGGAGCGGAACTGGTTGCGCACCTTCTCCATCTCCGCCGGCGTCGGCGGCTCGGCGGCCAGGCGATCGATCGTGGCGAGGATGCCGCGTTCGACCTCGTCGACGCCGTGCGGAGCGCGCGGCGCGCCCCCGAGCACAAAGAGGTTCGGGAACCGCCGGCCGGGCGCTTCGAAGGTGAAAACGCTCAGGGCGACCTGCTCGTCGATGACCAGGCGGCGGAACAGCCGCCCCGTCCGCCCCGAAGTCAGGATGGCGTCGATCACCTCGTAGACCGGATCGTCGGGGTGGCCGAGACCGGGCCGGTGATAGGCGATCAGGATCTGCGGCTCGGCGTCGAACTCGACCCGCACGCGACGCTCGCCGCGCTGCTCCGGCTCGACCGTCGGCACGGCGGGCGGCAGCGCGCCCCCCGGGATCGGGCCGAAATACCGGCGCGCCAGCGCCTCGACCGCGGCCGGGTCGATGTCGCCCACGAGCGCCGCCACCGCGTTGCCGGGGACGTAGTGCCGGCGCCGGAACCCCTCCGCCTGCGGGCGGGTCAGCCGCTCGAGGTCGGACATCCAGCCGACACCGGGGACGCGATACGGGTGCGCCTGGAAGGCCGCGCCGAGCATCTGCTCGTAGAGCTTGCCGCCCGGGTTGCTGTCGATCCGGAAGCGCCGCTCCTCCATGACGACGTTGCGCTCGCTGTAGAAGTCGCGCAGGACCGGGTCCCGCAGGCGCGCCGCCTCGAGCAGGAACCACAGCTCGAGACGGTTGGCGGGCAGGCTGACGTAGTAGGAGGTCAGATCGGCGCTGGTCGAGGCGTTCAGACCCGAGGCCCCGTTCACTTGCAGGATTTCGCTGAACTCGTCGCGCACCACCAGCGCCTGGTGTTCCTTCATCTGCGCGGCCAGGCGCGCGCGCAGCGGCTCGAGACGCGCGGGATCGGGGCCGCCGAGGCGGTCGAGCTCGGCGTTGAGCGCCCGCGCCGTCTCGTCGAGCGCGTCGAGGATCACCGTCTCCCTGGCGGCGTCGCGCACGCCGATGCGCGTGGTGCCTTTGAAAGCGAGGTGCTCGAACAGGTGCGCCAGCCCGGTTTCGCCGCCGGGGTCGTCGGTCGAGCCGACGCGGAAGCGCATGATGGCGTTGAACACCGGCGCCGTGCCGCGCCGGACCACCAGGAATTTCAAGCCGTTGTCGAGAGTGAACTCGCGGACCCGCGCTTCGAGCGGGTCGCTCGCGACCCGGGGTGCGGCGGCGGGCGCCGCGGTCGCGGCGGCGGTCGCGGCGGCGGGAAGCAGGCAGGCGGCCGCGAGCATGAACGCGGCGCCCCGGGCGGTCACTTCGCCTCCGTCACCGAGGCCGCCTGCATCTGCAAGGAAGGATCGACGACGATGCGGTTGTCGACCTCGCGGATGCCGCCGACCAGCGCCGCCATCGTCCCGGCCTGCTGGCGCGACAGATAGAGTGGAACGCGCCCCGTGAGCCGGGCCGTGCCCGCCCGGACATCCACCTGGATCTCGCCGGGGAATGGATACTCCCGGAAGTCCCGGAGGTACCCCGCGAGCGCGCGACGCAATGTCGGGTCGTCCGTCCCCGTGGGGGCGTTCCCGGGTCGCAGGCGGTTGATGATGCGGGTGGCTCCCAGGACCGTGCCGGCGATGTCCTCGGCGCGCACCCGGGTGGCGAAGCTGCGCACCGTCCCCGAGAGGGTGGCGATACCGTCGCCGACGCTGATGTCGAGGTTCTTGATTCCGAGGTCCTCGCGCTGCTCATTGAGAAGCGCGGCCATCGCCTTGAGGATCGCATCGTCCTTGACGGTGCCGCGCGGGATCTCCATCTGGTCGGTGACATTGATGACGCCGCGCTCGGCCCCCGCCATGACCAGCGCGCGGCGGCGCGCCGTCCAGTGCGGTGCCGTTCCCGACAGGACGACACCGCCATTCACCAGCACCAGCCGCAGCCCCGCGGGGGCGAGGTCGACGTCCCGTCCCATGCGTTTGATGAGCCTCTCGCGCAGGCCGTAGTCGCCGGGGCCGCCGATGTTCCGCAGCGCGGCGGGAGGTGGTTGCGGTGTCGCGCCGCCGATGGACGGGCCGATCGCGAGCAGGAGGCAGACCGGAACGAGGACGAACGGACGACTCAAGTGTGACATGGCCGGTTATTCTGCCACAGTCGCGGGCCGCAGCCCAAGACGCGGGACTCGACGCGGGACTCAGTGCAGCCGCTGGCGGAGCGTTTCGATCTGCTCGGCGGCCGCCTCGAGGCGGCCCGGGTCGCCGGGGTCGGGCCTGGAGAGACGGCGCCACACATCGTTCGCGGTGGCCTCGGCGGTGTTCAGCGTCTCGACATCCGGCTCCGGCGCCCTGCCGAGCGCGTTGCGAACCGCGCGGATCCCCTGGCGCGCCTGCTCCCGCGCCGTGAGGAAGGAGCCGTCGCGCAGCAGCTCCGCGGCGACCAGGAGACCGTGGCGGGCCTGCCCCAGGGAGGCGGCATAGTCCATGCGGCCGAGGGCGACGCGCGCCGCCACGACCTCCCTGCGGCCCGCCTTCATGTCGTTGCGGACCATCGCCGCCCGCCCGCGGGCGATCGCGGCGCGCGCGTCGCGCAGTCGATCGGCCAGGTAGGGGGCCTGGACGGTGGCCTCGAGGCGGCCGATCGCCGCCGCGAAGTCGTGCGGGTTGCGGGCATCGAGCGCGGCGAGGGCGGATCGGTAGGCGACCTCGGTCGGCCGGGCGACGGTGTAGTCGGAGAGCGTGCGCAGGATCTCGCGCCCGTGTCGCAGGGCCGCCCCGGCGGCCTCGAACTCGCCCGCGGCGGCGGCGGCGCGGGAGGCGACGACCGCCCCGACGAATTCGTCGATCCCGGCCCCGGCGTCGAACTCGACGATCAGCTCGTCGGCACGGCGCAGCAGCAGCGACACCCGCCCCGCGTCGCGGCCGTCCACGGCGTCCTCCGCCTTGCGCAGGGTCTTGAGGCACTTGTCGAACTGATTGCCGAGATCCGCCGCTGTCATCCGGCGGCCGGCGGCCACCGGCGTCGTGGCCGGGGCCGGGGCGCCGGCCGGGGGCTCTGCGCCGGCCGCGAAAGCGGCGCGGGCTGCGCTGCACAGCGGCAGCCCGGCCGCGAGGATCATCGCGACGATGGCCGCGCGCGGTGGTCGCGCCGGGGAACACAACCGTGCCCCGGCGTCAGTAGCCAAGGTCGCGCAGGCGGTGGTCATCGATGCCGAAGTGGTGGGCGATCTCGTGCAGGACGGTCCTTCGCACCTGGTCGCGCACCTCGGCGTCGGTGCGGCAGATCGACTCGATGTTGGCCTGGTAGATGGTGATCTTGTCCGGGAACGCGAGGCCGTAGCGTGAATCGCGCCGGGTCAGGGGATGGCCCTGGTAGAGGCCGAGCAGCACGCGGCCGCGGGCGAAGCGGCGCTCCTCGCGGGGTGACGGGTAGTCCTCGACGATGACCGCGACGTTGTCCATCCGGTTGCGAAAATCTTCGGGGAGGGTGTCGATCGCCTCGGCGACGAGCTGTTCGAAGCGGGATCGATCCATGGCGGTCATTGTAGCGCACACCGCCGCGCGGCCCGGGAACCCGCGCCGCCCGCGGGCGACGCGGCGCCGGCGGCGAACCGCGGGCAACGGTGCGGCAGGCTACGCCCCGGCGGCTCTCTCGATGGCGGCCCATTGGGCGTCGGTCACCGGCATCACCGACAGGCGCGGCATCTTGACGAGCGGGTGTCCCGCGAACGCCTTGAGTGTCCTGATGACCGCCAGCGGCACCGGCCGCGCCAGCCGCGCCACCGGGACGATCTCGACGGCGTACAGGCGCCCCGCCGGGTCGGCAGGGTCCGGGAAGGCGGCCCCCGACGCCCGGGCGGTACCGACCACCGCCTTTTCCGTTCCGGTGTGGTAGTAGAAAACGCGGTCGCCTTTGCCGAAGGCGCGCAAATGTCTTTGAGCGAGGGGATTGCGCACGCCCGACCAGCGCGTCCGGCCGTCCTTAACCAGGCGGTCGAACGAGTACGACTTCGGTTCCTCTTTGACCAGCCAGTTCATCGGTGTCTCTCCTGGCCGCCGGCGGGTCCGGCCGCGGCCGGGTTAGGATGACGCCATGTGGCCCGATTCTACCCCGGCCGCCCGCGGGACCGCGCCCGTGGCCGTCCTGTTCGATTTCAACGGCGTCCTCGTCGATGACGAGGAGATCCACTTCGAGGCTTTCCGCCGGGTGCTGGCGCGGCTCGGAGTGCCGATCACGCGCCGCCTCTACGACGCCCGCTACCTCGCCCTCGATGACCGCACCGCCTGCGCCGCCGCCCTGCGCGACGCCGGCGTGCCGGCCCGGCGGCGGACCCGCGCGGCGGTCGTGACCTTCGTGGCGCGCAAGCGCCGCCAGTATCGTGTGCTGTCGGGCGAACGCGGCATCGTGGTCGAGCCGGGCGCCGCGCGCCTGGTGCGCGCCCTGGCGCGCCGCCTGCCGCTGGCGGTGGTGTCGGGCGCGGCCCGGGCGGAGGTGCGCGACGCGCTGCGGCAGGCGCGGCTGCTCGCGGCGTTTGCCTGCATCGTCGCCGCCGAGAATGTGCGGCGCTCGAAGCCGCATCCGGAAGGGTATCGGCGCGCCCTGCGTCTGCTGCGGCGGACGGGCCGGCTGGCCGGCGCCGGCGGGCGTGGCTGCGTGGCGATCGAGGACTCGCCCGGCGGGATCCGCGCCGCCCGCGCCGCCGGGCTGGCGGTGCTGGGCGTGGCGACCAGCTACCCGCCGGCGGTGCTCCGGCGGGCCGGAGCGTATGCCGTCGTGCCGTCGCTTGCGCGTCCGACGCGGGCGCTTGCGCTCCTCGGCTTGGCGCCGGGCGGCGTCAGAAGGCGTCGTGGATGAGGCGGCCGCCGACGATCGTGCCGCGCACGGCGACCTCGTGGATCCGCCGCGGCGGGATGGCTCTCAGGTCTTCGGCCAGGATCGTGAGGTCCGCCCAGGCGCCGGGCGTCACGCGCCCCTTGTCCTTCTCCTCGAAGGCGGCGTAGGCCGCGCCCGCGGTGTAGGCGCGCACCGCCTCCTCCAGGGCGAGGCGCTGCTCCGGATGCCAGCCGTCGGCCGGGCTGTCGGCGCGATCCTGGCGGGTCACGGCGGCGTGCAGGCCGAAGAGCGGCGGCTCCGGGTCGACCGGGAAGTCGGAGCCGGCCGCCAGGGGCAGGCCCGCCTCGGCCACCCAGCGCCAGGCGTACAGGCCGCGCCCGCGAAGGGCGCCGACCCGCTTCTCGGCCCAGCGCATGTCGCTGGTCGCGTGGGTCGGCTGCATCGAGGCGACAGCACCCAGCCGGCGCGCCCGGGCGAGGTCCTCGCGGCGGGCGCACTGGACATGCTCGATGCGCGGCCGCGGGTCGTCCCCGGGCGCCGCGGCGAGAGCCCGGGCGAAGGCGCCGACCACTTCGGCAACGCCACGGTCGCCGATGGCGTGCGCCGCGACCTGGTAGCCGCGGCGGATCGCGAGCGTCGCGCGCCGCCCGAGCTCGGCGGGGTCGGTGACGAAGAGCCCGCGCTGGCCCGGGGCATCGTGGTAGTCGTCGAACAGGACGGCGCCGCGCGACCCCATCGCACCGTCGACCATCAGCTTGACCGCCCGCAGGGTCAGCCGGCCGCGGTAGCCGACGAACGGATCCCGCGCCACCAGCGGCTCGATCGGCTCGAGGGTGGTGCCGTCCCACATGAGGTAGACACGCAGCGGCAGCGCCATCTCGTCGGCCAGCTCCCGGTAGGCGGCGACCTCCTCCGGCGGCACGCCGGCGTCGTGCACGCCGGTCAGTCCCACCGCGGCGAGGCGGCGCATGGCGACGCCGATCCACTCCTTGAGGAGGGCGCGGGAGGGGCGCGGACGCGCCTTCTCGACCAGCGCCATGGCGTTGTCGATCAGGATGCCGGTCGGCTCGCCGCGGCTGTCGCGTTCGATCCGGCCGCCGGGCGGGTCGGCGGTCGCGCCGGTGATCGCCGCGGCGTCGAGCGCCGCGCGGTTCGCCCAGCCGGCGTGGCCGTCGACCCGCCGGAGGTAGACCGGCAACCCGGGCGCCGCCGTGGTCAGCGGCGCGTGGCCGGGGTAGGCGGCGCCGGGCCAGAGGTTCTGATCCCAGCCGCCGCCGGTGATCCACGCGCCGGCGGGGAGGCCGGCGGCGGCGCGGGCGCGCACCCGGTCGGCGATCTCCTCCGGGCTCGCGACCCCGCGGAGATCGAGACCCGCGAGACGTTCGCCGAGGCAGCGGACATGCCCGTGCGCGTCGACCAGGCCCGGCAGCACGAGGGCGCCGTCGAGATCGATGCGGCGGGTGCGCGGGCCGGCGAGCGCCCGGATGGCGGCGTCGTCGCCGACCGCGGCGATCCGATCGCCGTCGATGGCGACGGCGGTGGCGTCCGGCCGCGCCGGGTCGAAGGTCCAGACGACACCGCCGAACATGATGAAATCCACGCGAGTCTCCCGGGGCACGACGCGACGCATGACGCGGCGGCGAGAATAGTCGAACCGGTCGAAGCCGGCAATCAGCCGCGCTCGGCCGCCACCACCCCCGCGAGGATGAGCGCGCCGCCGGCGACCAGCCGGACGGTGACCGGCTCGCCGCGCACGGCGAAGGCGATCGCGGCGGCGATCAGCGGCTGCAGGTAGGTGAAGACCGCGACCTTCGACGGATCGAGGCGATCGACGGCGAAGTAGTACAACGAGTAAGCGACGACCGTCGCCACCAGGATGATGTATGCCAGGCCGCCGAGGGCCGTGCCGCTCACCGACTGCCATTCGACACGCAGCGCCGCCGGCAGGCCGAACACCAGGATGGCGGCGCCGCCGCTCATGAACGACAGCGCCGTCGTCCGCATCGGCCCGAGGTCGCGCAGCACGGGCCGGCCGGCGACGGTGTAGGCGGCGAACGCCAGCCCGCCGCACAGGGTCAGGAGATCCCCCTTGAGCGTGCCGCCGGAGAGCGACAGCCCCTTTTCGGAGGCGACCACGACGACACCTGCGAAGGCGATCGCCACGCCCGCCGCCTTGCGCGTGGTGATCCGCTCCTGCCCGGCCAGCGCCGACAGGATGAGAACGTACACCGGCAGGAGCGCGACCAGGATCGCCGAGTGCGACGCGGTGGTGCGGCTGAGGCCCTCGATGAAGAGGATCTGGTTGGCGGCGATCCCGAGGAGACCCAGCGGCAGGGTGCGGAGCAGGCGCGCCGCGGAAAGGCCGGCGGGGCCGTCGATCACGAGGAGAGCGGCACCGAAGACCACCAGCCCCGCGAGGGCGCGGGTGGTCGCCACCGACAGCGGTTCGATCTCTTCCAGGACGCGCTTGGCGACGGTGTAGTTGATGCCCCAGGCGATGGTGGCCCCGAGCGCCGCCAGCGCGCCGCTCCGGGCGCGGGCCGCGCGCTCCGCCCCGCTCAGTGCTTCACCAGCGGCAGCGCGGTCTCGATGTCGAAGTCGGGATCGTTCTTCGCGTCGTGACAGGTGGCGCAGACCCCCTGGATGATGCAGAAGGAGCACTGGTCGGTGATCCCGTAGATGGTCTCCTTCTTGAGGCTGGGCGGCGCCTTGACATGGTCGTCGCCGGGGCCGTGACAGACCTCGCACTGCACCCCGGTCATCGTCGTCTCGGCCAGGCCGTCGCCGAAGCCGCGCCGCTGGCCGAAGCCGGTGGTGTGGCACGGGACGCAGGCGGGGTCGCCGCCGCGGCCCGCCTTCAGGAGAACGGCCATGGCACCGGCGTGCGGAGTGCGCCGCCACTGCTCGTACTGCGCGCTGTGGCATTCGCGGCACGCATCGGCGCCGACGTGCGCGACGCCCGACTTGAACTTCTCCAGCCGCCGGGCGTTCATCGATGCGATGCGCTGCCGTTTCTCGCCGCTGTACTGGAACAGGCGGTCGAGGTCGGGCGTGTCCTGGTGGGCCACCAGCGGCAGCGCCTCGTCGATCGAGAAGTTGAGGACGAACTTGCCGGTGTGGCAGGTGACGCAGACGGCCGCGAGCTCGGTCGGCACGACACCGTGCCCTTCGGGATGGCCTCCCGCCATTCCGTGGCAGACCTCGCACTGCACGTTGGCCATGTGCAGGGTCGTCATGGGGTCCGCGAAGCCGCCCGGCGACCCCGGACCGGTGACGTGGCAGGCGACGCACTCGGCGTCGCGCCACTTCTCCCCCTTCGCCAGGCTGTCCCAGGCGATGCTGTGCGGCGTCATCAGCCAGTCGCGGTACTCGCGGTCGTGACAGGTGGCGCAGATGCCGTCGCCGACGAAGCGGCCGCGGGGCAGGCCCGCGGCCAGGGTGGCAGGTGGCTCGCCCAGGGCGAGCCGCAGCTGCAGGCGGGTGACCTCGGCCCGGTCGGGGCGGTCGCCATGCTCGCGGAAGCGGATATATCCGTCGCCGTCGATGATGAAGACGTCGGGGGTGCGGGTCGACTCGTAGCTCGAGAAGATGGCGCGGTCGGGGTCGATGATCACCGGCCAGTCGATGCCGTGGTCGCGCATGAAGGCGCGCATCTGTCCGCCGGCGTCGCGCGACGAAACCCCGATCGCGCGCACGCCGCGCGCGCGCATCTCGCGCACGACGGGCGCCAGGCGCGGCAGGTCGCGCCGGCAGTGGGCGCACTCCTGGTCGAAGAAGACGAGCACGACCGCCTTGCCGCGGAGCGCCCCGAGATCGACCGTCCGCCCGTCGATAGCGCGCGCCGTGAACAGCGGCGCGCGCGGGTAGCGGGCGTACTCGATGCGCAGGTCGGGGGCCTCGACCGCGGTCAGGGTCGGCAGGCGCCGGAGCGCCTCCGCCACCGCAGCGAGACGCGGCCGGAAGCCGGCGCCTGTGAAGCCGTCCATGCGGAAGCGCACGAAGCGCCGCGCATCGATGAGGACGATCGCGGGCTCCTCGCCGACCCCGTAGGTGGTTGCGATCGAGCCCGGGTCGCGGACGGTCGGCAGCGCCCCGCCGGTCAGCTCGCCGAAGCGCTTCATGTTGTCCATGGTGTCGAGGGCGACGCCGAGGAAGACCGTCGGCGCCATCGCGGGGTCGTCGCGGAACGCGCCGAAGGCGGTCACCAGCTCGCGCGCGAACGGCGCGCCGGGACGGAAGATCAGCATCGCCACCGGCTTTCCCCGCAGGCTCGAGAAGGGGAGCCAGCCGCCGACCGGCGCTTCGCCGACGAAGTCGGGAGCGGCCTTGCCGACCATCGGGTGGTTGAAGCCCTCGGCGGCGCCGGCCGGCGTCCCGTCCGGCGCCGTGCCGCGGCATCCGGCCCCGAGGAGAATCAGGGCGAGGGTGGCGGCGGCGAGTCGTGGCCGGTGCGATCTGAGCATGGTCGGGAGAGGCGCCGTGCCGCGGCCCCGCCATTCGCGGGGTACCCGCCGGCGCGGGAGCGGCAGTATAGGCGGCCGCGGGGGAGTGGTCAATCGCAGCGCGGCGCGGCTTGGAGCGCCCGGCCGGAGGCCCTATAATCGCCCGGCCGGCGGGTAATCCCCGCGGGCGGGATATACAACCCGATGCCTATCGAAGCCGTTCTCCGCCGCCTTCTCGCCGCCGCCGTCGCCTTCCTGGCGCTGGCCGCGCCGCCGGCCCGCGCCGAGCTCCTGATCAACCCGTCAGGCTGGCGATTCCCGAACATCGTCACCTCGGCGAAGGAGGCCATCCAGGTTTCGGATCGGACGCCGCTGATCGCCGGCAAGGAGACGATGACCAAGGGGTACCGGCGCGCCAACGGGACCTTCTTCATGACCTACGAGATCGAGGGGAGGATATTCGGGGTCGAGATCGACGAGGACGGCAAGCCGCCGTTCGAGTTCAGCATCATGGACACCGACGGCGACGGCAAGTTCGAGACCAAGATCCCGCACCGCAAGGACAACAAGGACCGCGCCTATGTCCCGCAGTGGGTCATCGACCACTACTTCCGCCTGCACCCGGAGGCGACCCCGGGCGCCTCCGGTCATGCCGTGCCGCCCACGCTCAAGTCGGCGGCGCCGGAGGCCTCCGCCCCGGCGGCGAAGGCGCCGGGGAAGCGGGCGCCCGTGCCGCTGCCGCCCAGGGACCGCCCCAATCCGTAGAAAGCCCCAAGCCGCCCCCGCGCTGCGGCGGTCACGCTAGTGTCCCGAGTCAGAAGTCCCTCACCTATTGCGACGGCTCTCCACGCCGCTGGCGGCGTTGGGCCTCCTCCGAATACTCCCGGTATTCCCTCGTCGGCCCGCCTTGCCAGCGACGTGGATCGCTCGCCGGAATAGGCAAGGGACTTCTGACTCGGGACACTAGCGACCCGTCTCGCTCACCACGTGGTAGCGGTTGATCGCCAGACCGGTCAGCGTCTGCACCCGTCCGGTCGGCCAGCGGATCTCCGCCCGGACCGGGCCGTTCTCGGCGCCCAGGCCGAACAGGATGCGCTGGTCGTTTGAGGAGTTGTGCGAGGCGCCCGCCTGCACCTCGCCGATCTGGCGCAGCGAGCCGGCGGTCAGGGTGATCCGCGCGCCGATGGCGCCGCGGTTGCGCGCGCCGCCGGCGAGACGGAAGCCGATCCAGCGGCGAGCGCTTCCCCCGTCGTTGCGCAGCAGGCTCGGCGACTCATCCATGTTGATGACCACGACATCGACATCGCCGTCGTTGTCGAGGTCGCCGAAGGCCGCGCCGCGGGCGCTGTGGCGCTCGAGCAGCCCGGGACCCGTCACGTTGGTGACCTCGCGGAAACGGAGGTTCCCCTCGTTGCGGAACAGCTGGTTCTGCTGCTTCCAGGTGGTGCCGATGTTGAGCGGGTCGATGCCGGGGTAGACGTGGCCGTTCGAGATGAAGATGTCGCGCCGGCCGTCGTTATCGTAATCGATGCAGGCGATGCCCCACGACAGCGACGCCATGGTGGCCGAGCCGATGCCGCTGCTCAGCGCGATGTCGGCGAAGAACAGGCCGCCCTCGTTGTGGTACAGCGTCGAGTAGTCGTGCGAGAAGTTGGTCACGGCGAGCTCGATGAGCCCGTCGTTGTCGACGTCGCCCGCCGCCACGCCCATCGACGCCTGGCCCCGTCCCTCCTCGTTGAACGCCGCCCCGGAAATGGTGCCGATCTCGGTGAAGCGCCCCTTGCCGTCGTTGCGGTAGAGCAGGTTCGGGGTCGAATCGGTGGCGACGTAGAGATCCGGGTCGCCGTCGTTGTCGAGGTCGCTCCAGACCGCCCCGAGGCCGTAGTAGATCCCCTGCTGAAGCATGCCGGCGGCGGCGCCGGCGTCGCGAAACCGGCCGCCGTCGTTGTGGAACAGGCGGCCCAGCTGCGGCTTCAGGCCGCGCGGACCGCACATGACCGGGAAGCCGCGGTACATGCAGTTGGCGGCGCTGCCGGCCTTCGGCAGCGGCGGGCTGTTCTGGTCGTAGTCGACGTAGTGCGAGACGTAGAGGTCGATGCGGCCGTCGAGGTCGTAGTCGGCGTAGGCGGCGCCGGTGCTCCAGCCGCGCCCCCCCTGGAGCCCGGCCAGGGCGGTGGTGTCCTGGAAGCGCAGGCCGCCGAGGTTGCGGAACATGTAGTAGCGCCCGAAGCCGGTGACGAACAGGTCGACGCGGCCGTCGTCGTCGTAGTCGCCGAACACGCATCCCTGCGCCCAATGCCCGGGGAGCGCGACGCCGGCCTTTTCGCCGATCTCCTCGTAGGTCAGGTCGCCGCGGCTGTGATAGAGGCCGGATCGGGGCGGCGGGTTGCGCGGGTTGGTCGACCCGGTCAGCCCGTTGGGGGCGAAGATGTCGAGGTGGCCGTCGTCGTCAATGTCGGCGAGGCAGGCGCCGTTGCCGACGGTCTCGTTGATCGTCCCCTTGTCGGGGTTGCCGCAGGCGTTCACCAGGAGCAGGCCGGCCTGGCGGCCGATGTTGACGTACTGAACGTCGCCTGCGGGCGGGGGCGCGGCGGGGCTGCCCGCCGGCGATCCCGCCGCCGGTCCCGCCGCCGCGGCGGCGGCCGCGGCCGCCGCCAGGAGGGCGGCGGCCGCGAGGAGACGGTCAGTCCGCCGAGGTCGCGGGTCCGGACATCTGTTTGGTCTCACGCAGCCTCTTGAGGATCTCGGCGTGGAGGGCGAACTCCGTCCGTGCCTCGTCGTGGCGCCCGAGGCGCTGGAACGCCTGGGCGAGGGAGTAGTGGGCCTTCGGGTTGAGGGGGTCGAACTCGAGCGAGCGCTGCAGCAACGGCACCGCCTCGCTGTATTTCCCATCGTCGATCAGCAGCGTCGCGAGGTAGTAGGGGGCGTAGGGATCGGTCGGCGCCAGGGCCGCCGCATGCTCGAAGGCGGCGCGCGCTTCGTCGCGGCGTCCCTGGTAGAGGTACACCTTGCCGAGATCCATGTAGGCCTCGGCGAGCGACGCATCGATGGCGATCGCCTTCTCCAGCCAGGAGATCGCCGCGTCGTAGTCGAGCGCTTCGCGCGCCTGGCGGGCCAGCTCGACCGGCAGCCGCGGGTCGGCGACCCCGCGCTCGATGGCCGAGGTCAGGACGGTGGTGGCCTCGTCGGCGTGCGCGTATCCCTGGAGCGCGCGGGCGTGGCTGATGATCAGGTCGATATCCTGCGGCGCCAACGCGAGCGCCTTGCGCTGCTCACCGAGGCCTTCCTCGCGGCGCATCTGCTTGAAGAGGACCTCGGCGTAGAAACGGTGCGCACGCGCCGGGGCGCCCACCGCACCGGCGGCGCGCTGCAGGCGATCGGCGGCCTGCTCGAACTGGCCGGTTTGAAGATAGAAAACCCCGAGCTCGGTCAGCGATTCGACGTCGTCCGGGTTCTTCGCCAGTTCCTTCTCGAACTGGTTCACCGCCGGGCCGAACCGGCCGGCGCGCGCCTGGATGATCCCCATGGCGCGGTGGACACCGGCCCGGTCGGGTTCGGTCGCGGCCACCTGGCGCAGCTCCGCGAGGCCTTCCTGGTCGCGGCCGAGCGCTCCGAGGACGATGCCGCGCAGCACTTTCGCGTCGGTCATATCCGGGCGGGCCGTCAGGGCCGCCGTGAGGCGCTCGAGCGCCTCGTCGTCGCGGCCGGCGTCGTGCAGGGCCAGCGCCTGCTCGTACATGACGGCGGCATCGCCGGGGCGGTCGCGCGCCAGGCCGGCGAGGAGGTCGACCGCCGCGGCGGCGCCGCCCGCGGCGCGCAGGCGGCGCGCCTCACCGAGCCGCTCCTCGAAGCCCGCGCCGCCGCAGCCAACCGCGGCCGCGAGGAGGGACAACGCCGCGGCCAGGATCGCCGCCGCGGTCGGGAACGGAAGGGATGGCAACCGTCGCATGAGCGGTGATGGTAAACGAAAACCCCGGGGGTTCACACCCCGGGGGTCCGTGGTTCGTGCGTCGCGAAGAGAGGGTTCAGACCTTCTGGACGTTCGCCGCCTGCAGCCCCTTCGGGCCCTGGGTGACCTCGAACGAAACCGCCTGTCCCTCGTCGAGAGTCTTGTAGCCGTCACCCTGGATGGCGGAGAAATGGACGAAGATGTCCGTCCCGTCCTCCTGCTGGATGAAGCCGTACCCCTTGCTGTTGTTGAACCACTTCACTTTTCCGGTAGGCACTGAAACCCACTCTCCTTTCCTTGACTCGCGGCGATGGATCGCGCGCGCCGCTCGCGCCTGTTCGTCGAGCAAAAAAAAGCCACAGGAAAACGGCTTCCTGTGGACCTCGACCCGAAGGCAACATGACGCGGACTCAGGAAACACCTGCGATTCCGGCGCGAATTGTAGGGCGGGGGAAAGGGTGCGTCAACTGGATTCTCGGGCTAGATTCTCGGGTTTCCGGCGGCCCGGTCGGGGGCGCGCATCAGGTTGCGCCGGCGCTCACGGAGGGTCTGAACCTCACCGAGCATCTGGCGCAGCAGCACCAGGGAGCCCTCGGAGTTCCCGGCCTCGAGCTCGCGCGACACCAGGCGCATCTGGCCTTCGATCGCCTGCAGGGCGCCGAGGTCGTCCTCGACCCGGTCCCGGAGCGATCGCGACAGGGCGTTGAACCCCTCCTCGAGCTCGCGGAAGTTGTCGTTCTTGCGCAGGGTCACCCGCGCCCCCCACGAGCCGCACTCGAGGTCCTTGAGGCCGCGGGTCACCTTGAGGACGACCCCGGCGGTCTTGTGGGTCTCGAGGATCTCGATGATGAAGACGGCGGCAACGAAGAGGATGCCGGCGGCCACCAGGTAAAGCACCGAGCGCGCATCGCCGGAGCGCCCGCCGGTCTTCATCAGGGCGTTCTCCAGGCCGACGAGGTGGAAGAGGACGGCCGCGAAGGCCAGCAGGAAGATCATCCCCATGACCGCGACGATCGCCGTCTTCACCTGGTACGTGCCGTCGACGAGGTAGTTGCGCCGCCGGCCGAGGAACCGGCCCACGAAGCCGTGGTCGCGGTCGGCGCCGTCGCGGGTGCCGCCCACGACGACGGTGGGGATGTCTTCGACTCCGGGCTCGACGGGTGGGTGCAGCATGGCGCCGGGAATATAGGTTCCGTAACCGGGGCTGTCAAAGCGGCGCCTGATTCTTGACGGGGGAGTTCTCTGGTAGAGTCCGGGACCGATGACGAATTCGTATGCGGGGCTCCTGGCGGGCGGGGTGCTGCTCGGGCTGTCGATCGCCGCCCCGATTGGCCCGGTCAACGTCGCGATGATCCAGCGCGGCCTGCGCGAGGGATTCGCCGGCGCCTTCCTGCTGGGTGTCGGGTCGACGGTCGCCGACCTCATCTACATCCTCCTGGCCTATGCCGGCACCGACCCGCTGTCGCACCTGGCGTGGGCGCGCATCCTGCTGTTCACCGCCGGCGCGCTGGTCATGTCGTGGCTCGGCTATGGAGCCATCCGTGCCGCGCTGGCGGATCCGGTGAACCCGGTGGAGGCGGGCGGCGTGGCGGCGCCGGCGGCCCGATCGGCCTTCGTCTCGGGGTTCCTCATCACCATCGTCAACCCGATGACCATCGCCTTCTGGCTCGGCATCCTCTCGGCCAGCCTGGCCGCGAGGAGCCGCGCGCCGGTCGCGATCGAGATGCTCTACATCGGGTCGCTCGTTGTCGGGTGCCTGCTGTGGATCGCGGCACTGTCGGTGGCGCTGCACTTCGGCCGCCGTGTGGCCGGGGGCGGCTTTCTGCGTACCGTCTCGATGACCGCCGGTCTGGCGCTGTTCGGCTTCGGCACCCATTTCGCTCTCAAGGCGATCCGGGAGGTGATGTGACCGCCCCCGGAGCCCTCTCGGAGGTTTCCATGAAATCGATCCTGACCGTGGCGGCGTTTCTCGTCGTGGCCGCGCTCGTCCACCCACCCGGCGCGTCGGCGGCCGGGGCCGGCGACGAGGCCGGGATCCGGGCGCGCCTCGCCGCGTATGCGCCGGTCCGCCTGCCGGCCGACCTGGCGGCGTTAAGCGGCCGCGAGCGCCAGGCGCTCGCGAAGATCCAGGCGGCGGTTGACGCCGTCGATGCCATTTACTGGAAGCAGATGGGGCCGCAGGCCCTGGAAGCGCGCGCCGCCCTCGCCGGGGCCGCCGACACCGTCGACCGGCTCTATCGCGACTTCGTGGCGATCAACTACGGGCCGTTCGACATCCGCCTCGACATGGAGCGCTTCATGGATACGCCGACCGGCGGGCCGCGCCTGCCCGGCGCCGGGTTCTACCCGCCCGACCTGACCAGGGAAGCGCTCGAGGCGCGTCTCGCCGCCCACCCGGCGCTCAAGCCGGAGTTCGAGCGGCCCGACACGGTCATCCGCCGCGTCGACGGCACGCTCGTCGCGATCCCGTATGAGAGGCTGTACATCGACGACCTGGCGCCGGCGGCGCGCGCCCTGCAGGAGGCGGCGGCGCTCGTCGACAGCCCGAGCCTGCGACGCTACCTGTCGCTGCGTGCCGAGGCGCTCCTGTCGGGGGACTACTACGCCTCCGATCTCGCCTGGCTCGACGTCAGGGACAACACGCTCGACGTCGTCATCGGGCCGATCGAGACCTACGACGATCGCCTGCTGGGGCTGAAGGCCTCGTACGAAGGGGCGGCCATGGTGAAGGACGCGCGCGGCAGCCGCGCCCTCGATATCTACCTCAAGCACCTCGACGGCATGGCGCGGGCGCTGCCGGTGGACGAGCCGTTCCGCAAGCCCGCGGCCGGCACCGCGAACGTCCTCGAGATCGTCAACGTGGTGCGCTTCAGCGGCGACTTCAATGCCGGGATCAAGACAGTGGCGGCGTCGCTGCCGAACGACGAGCGGGTGATCCAGGAGAAGGGAGCGAAAAAGCAGATCTACCGCAACGTCCTCGAGGCCAAGTTCGACGTGATCTTGAAGGCGATCGGGCAGCGCCTGCTGGCGGCGAAGGACCGCCCGCTCGTGACCCGCGAAGCGTTCGTGACCAACGTCCTGCTGCATGAGCTGTCGCACACACTCGGGGTCGATTATGTCGCCGGCAAGCCCGACCTGACCGTGCGCCGGGCCCTCGGTGAGCGCTACGCCGCCATCGAGGAGGCCAAGGCGGACGTCGTCGGATTGTTCAACCTCGTCCACCTGAGGGAGCAGCAGGTCTTCACCGACCAGGAGGTGCAGGAGAACTACGCCACCTACCTCGCCGGTCTCTTCCGGTCGGTCAGGTTCGGCGTCGAGGAGGCGCACGGGCGCGGCAATGCCGTCCAGATCAACTTCCTGCTCCGGGAGGGGGGCATCGTCGCCGACGCCAGGAAGGGCGAGTACGCGCTGAATCCGAAGAAATTCGAGCCGGCGCTCCGCGCGCTGGCGAAGGAGCTGCTCGAGATCGAGGGGACCGGCGACTACGAGCGCGCCGGCCGCCTTCTCGAGGAGAGCGGGAAGCTCGACGCGGCGACCCGCGCGGCTTTGCAGGGGATCGCGGCGGTGCCGGTCGACGTCGTCTTCACCTGGCCGCAATAGGGCGGGCGGCGGGCGGAGGCGGCCGATGCAGGTGCGCGACGCGGAGCGCGCGGCGATCGAGGCGGTGCTCCGCCGGAGCCACTCGATCTGGAGTGAAGGGCTGTCGCCCGACGACTACGTCCAATTCAATCTGAAGCAGAAGGACACCGCCTGGGGACGGGAGAGGTACCGCTTCCTCGTCGCCGACGTGGGGGGGGCCGTCGTTTCGGCCCTCAAGCTTTACTCGTTCGGTGGAGAAATCGACGGCCGGTCGATCCGCCTGGCCGGCATCGGCGCCGTGTTCACACCGGAGGAGCACCGTGGCCGCGGCCACGCCAGGGCCCTGGTCGAGGCGGCGCTCGAAAGCACCCGCGTCCTCGGCCACGACGCCGCGCTCCTGATGTCGGAGATCGGCGGGGAATACTACCGGCGCCTCGGGTTTCTCGCCCTGCCGGCGCGCGAGGCCGGCTGCCTGCCGTTCATGCCGGTGCCGTGGCCGGGCGAGCCGTCCTGGCTGGCCGGCGGAGACCCCGAGGCGCGCGTCGCCGGCCTGCGCCCGTTCCTGCCGGGTGATCTCGACGCCCTGGTGGCCATTCACGACGACGCGACCCGCGGCCAGCGCTTCCGACTGCTGCGCGACCGCCCGGCGTGGGAGCAGGCGCTGTTCAAGGCGGAGCTCTGGCACCGGCTGAAGCGCGGCGGCGGCGATCGCATCTGGGTGGTCGAGCGCCGCGGCGAGGTCGCGGCGTATGTGGTGCTCCGCGAAGTGCACGGCGCCCTGCAGTGGCGCGAGCACGGCGCCCGCTTCGGCGGCGAGGAGATCCTGGCGGATCTCTTCTGGTGCGCCCTGATCCACGCCCGCCGCCTGGGAGTCAACCGGCTCGATGCCTGGCAGCTGCCGGCGGTGGTGACGACGCGGCGTCTCTACCCCGTGGCGCAGCGCCCGATGCACAACCCGGTGATCATGCTGCGCGCCCTGGGGACGGACGGAGCGCTGCCCGGGTTCACCGCGCCCGAGGAGTGCCGTCTCTCCTGGCTCGACCTCTTCTAGTCACTGGACGCCGCGCAGGATGTTGAGGCGCTTTTGGATCTGCACCTTGCGTGCCTGCAGCGCCCCGACGTCGGCGGTGGTGTCGACGCCGGTCAGACCGGCGGCGCGCCCGGCCGCCTCGATCTTCGCGTCGATGGCGCGCAGCTCATCCTCGAGATCGCGCAGCTCCTGCGCCTGGGGAGTGGCGGCCGCGGGGAACAGCGACAGCGTGCCCGTCCGAACGTAGTTGACGGTCAGCCAGACGGCCAGGACGATGACGACCAGGAGGATCAGCTTCTTCATCGCGGTCTCCTCGTGCGACAGGACGGCTGCATGATGGCGGAAGCGTGTGGGAATCGAACCCACCGGAGCCGGGTTCCCCCGGCTCCCGACGGATTTGAAGTCCGTGCAGGACACCAGCCCCGATGCGCTTCCCCGACGGCCCGGTAGTGTAGGGAATTGCCCCTGCGCTGTCCACCGCCGCGTATAATGCCGCGCGGAGAGGGTCATGGCCGAAGCGCAGCGCGAGGAGCTTGAAGTCGATGTCCTGTTCGTCGGCGGTGGCCCGGCCGGTCTCGCCGGCGCCATCCGGCTGCGGCAGCTCCTGAAGGCGCACAACGAGGACGCCGTTGCGGCGGGCCGTCCGCCGCTCGAGTTGTCGGTCGCCCTGGTCGACAAGGGGCGCGAGATCGGATCGCACGCCTTGTCGGGGGCGGTCCTCGATCCGCGCGCCCTCGCCGAGCTCGTCCCCGATTTCGCCGCCCGCGGCTGCCCGCTCGAGGCGCCGGTGGCGGACGACGCCGTCTGGTTTCTCACCGGCGGCCGGCGCTTCGCCCTGCCGTTCGTCCCGCCGCCCCTCCGCAACCACGGCAACCATGTCGCCTCCCTCGGCAAGGTGGTGCGCTGGATGGCGGGTATCGCCGAGGCCGAGGGCGTCGACCTCTTCCCCGGGTTCGCCGCCGCCGAGCCGCTCCTCGACGGTGATCGTCTGATCGGCGTGCGCACGGGTGATCGCGGCATCGGCAAGGGGGGACAGCGCAAGGCGAACTACGAGCCGGGGATCGACATCCGCGCCCGCATGACCGTGCTGGCCGAGGGGCCGCGCGGCACGATCACGAAAGTCCTCGTGAACCAGTTCGGCCTCGACCGCGATCGCCAGCCCCAGGTCTACGCCATCGGCATCAAGGAGATCTGGGAGTGCCCGCAGGGGTCGCTGACGCCCGGCCGGGTCATTCACACGATGGGGTGGCCGCTCGACCGCGAGACCTTCGGTGGTGCGTTCATCTACCACATGGCGGGCGATCTTCTTGACATCGGCCTGTGCGTCGGTCTCGACTACCGCGACCCGGCGCTCGACCCGTTCCGCCTCTTCCAGCGTCTCAAGACCCATCCGGCGATACGGCCGATGCTCTCCGGGGCGAAGCTCCTGTCCTACGGCGCCAAGACGATCCCGGAGGGCGGCTGGTATGCCATGCCGCGGCCGTACGTCGCCGGCGGCCTCATCGCCGGCGACGCGGCCTCGATGCTCAACCCGATGCGCCTGAAGGGCATTCATACCGCCATGAAGGCCGGGATGACCGCGGCCGAGGTGACGCTCGAGGCGCTGGTCGCGGGTGACACGTCGGCGGAGTTCCTGGCCCGCTACGAGGAGCGATTCCGCGCCTCGTGGGCCGGGCGCGAGCTGCACGGCGTGCGCAACTTCCACGCCGGATTCCGCGGCGGCCTGCTGCCGGGTCTTGTCCACAGCGCGCTGCAGATGGCGACCGGCGGTCGCGGGCTCGTCGACCCGATGCCGTCCGAGCCCGGTCATGAGCGGTTGCGCCGGTTGCGCGCGCGACCCGGCGTCGGCACAGCACCGGACGACGGCTTCCGCCCCGACGGCATGCTGACCTTCGACCGCCTGACCGACGTCTTCCATTCCGGGACCCGACACGAGGAGGACCAGCCGGCCCATCTCAAGGTCGCCGACACATCGGTCTGCGAAACCCGCTGCGCCGAGGAGTACGGCAACCCGTGCGAGCGCTTCTGCCCGGCGGCGGTTTACGAGATGGTGGCGAAAGACGGTGGCGGGAAGCGCCTGCAGATCAACGCCAGCAACTGCGTCCACTGCAAGACCTGCGACATCATGGACCCGTACCAGATCATCACCTGGGTCCCGCCCGAAGGCGGCGGCGGGCCCGAGTGGATGAAACTCTAGGAGTGCCTTCACCCTCCGTGGACGTCTCCTTCGCCATCGCCGTCGCCCTCCTGCTGGTCGTGGGCAACGCCTTCTTCGTGGCGGCGGAGTTCGCCATCGTCAAGGTGCGCGCCACCCGCATCGAGGAGATGGCGCGATCGGGCCTGCCCGGCTCGTGGGTGGCACGCGAGGTGGTCGGTCGGCTCGACGAGTACCTGTCGGCCTGCCAGCTCGGCATCACCATGGTGAGCCTCGGGCTGGGCTGGGTCGGCGAGGAAGCCTTCGCGTCGCTCTTCGAGCCGTGGTTCGTGGCGCTGGGGCGGCTCGCCGCCCCGGCCGCCCACACCGCCGCCCTGGCCGCCGCCTTCGCCCTCATCACGGTGCTGCACATCATCCTCGGCGAGCTGGTCCCGAAGTCGCTGGCCATCCGCAGGCCGGGTCTCATCGCCCGCGCGGCGGCGCTGCCGCTCAAGATCTTCCGGACCATCTTCTATCCGGGCCTGTGGGTGTTGAACGCCGGCTCCAACGCCGTCCTCTTCCTGCTCGGCGTGCGCCAGGCGAAGGAGCCGGCGATTTCCGAGGCCGAACTGAGAATCCTGTTCGCCGAGTCGTTCCAGTCGGGTGTCATCACCTCGAGCGAGGCCGAGATCATGGAGCGGGCGACCCGGTTCTCGGATCGCAGCGCGCGTGACGTCATGATGCCGCTCGCCCGCGTTTCGACCTGGTCGCTGGCGCGGACCATCGAGGAGAACCTCGAGATGGCGCGCTCCGAGCGGCACACCCGCTACCCGGTTTTCGATCCGGCGCGCGGCGATCTCGTCGGGGTGATCAACATCAAGACGCTGGCCCTGCTCAGCGAGGGGGAGGCCGGCAGGGTGGTCGAGGGGGACGTCATCAAGGACCTCCTCCGCGTGCCGGCGGACCGCCGCATCGACGGCGTCCTGGCGCAGCTGCGCCGGGGGCACCAGCACATCGCGGCGGTGGTCGATGCGTCCGGGCGCGCCATCGGCATCCTGACGATGGAGGACATCATCGAGGAGATCTTCGGCGAGATCGAGGACGAGTTCGACGAGGCGGCGGGGCCGGGCGACGGCGGCAGGCCGGCGCCGGCGCCGCGGACATAACTCGGGCACTTTCGCCAGCGAGGACAGCGGATGCAGACACTCGGCCTGCTCATCGTCGCGGCGGCGGCCGCCGTCGCGACGCCCACCGTCGCGACGCCCACCCCCGACGCGCGCATCGGCGCCGCCGCCGAAGCCCTGGCACCGCGCCTCGTGGAGGTGCGGCGCGACATCCACATGAACCCGGAGCTCGGGAACCGCGAGACCCGCACCGGCGCCCTGGTGGCGGACCGGCTCCGGGCGCTCGGTCTCGAGGTGCACTACCCGGTCGCGCGCACCGGTGTCGTGGCGATCCTGCGCGGCGGGCGGCCGGGCCGCGTCGCGGCCCTGCGCGCCGACATCGATGCGCTGCCGATCGAGGAGCGCAACGACGTCCCCTACCGCAGCCGCGCGGCCGGCGTGAAGCACGCCTGCGGACACGACGCCCACACCGCGATCGTCCTCGGCGTGGCCGAGGTCCTCGCGGGGCTGCGCGACCGGTTGCCGGGCACCGTCGTCTTCCTGTTCCAGCCGGCCGAGGAGGGGCCGCCCGAGGGGGAAGACGGCGGCGCGCCGCTGATGATCCGCGAGGGGGCCCTCGACGAGCCTCATGTGCAGGCGATCTTCGGCCTGCACGTCGACCCGACACTCGATGCCGGCACGATCGGCTGGTCCGCGGGTCCGATTTTCGCCTCGAGCGATCGGTTCGCGATCACGGTGGCCGGTCGCAAGACGCACGGCGCCTACCCGCACACCGGGCTCGACCCTGTGCCGGTGGCCGCCGCCATGGTGGACGCCCTGCAGCTGATCGTCTCGCGCCAGATTGATGCGGGGGCTCCCAAGGTGTTGACGATCGGTTCGATCCACGGCGGCAACCGGTTCAACATCATCGCCGACGAGGTGGAGATGCAGGGGACCATCCGCGCCCTCGACGAGGAGGTCCGCGCCGCGCTCAAGGAGCGGATGGCGCGCACCGTCCGCGGGGTGGCCGAGGCGAACGGCACGACCGCGACGCTGCGCTTCGTCGGTGACGGCAACCCGGTCACGCTCAACGACGCGGCGCTGGCGCGCGCCTCGGTTCCGTCGCTCGTGCGCGCCTGCGGGGCCGGCGACGTGCTCGAGGTGGCGCCGCAGATGGGCGCCGAGGACTTCGCCCACTATGCGCGCAAGGTCCCGGGGTTCTACGTCAAGCTCGGCGTTCGCAACGGGGAGAGGGGAATCACCGCGATGATCCATACCGAGGATTTCGATCTCGACGAGGCGGCGCTGCCGTTCGGGGTGCGCGCGCTCGCCACCGTGCTCTGGGACTTCATGGCTGCGACACCGGCGGTGGCGCGGTGAGCGCCGGGATGCTGCCCGGCGTCCCGGCACGGCGGCGGCGCGCGGCCGCGGCGGCGGCCCTGTCGGTCATGACCGGGCTCCTGCCGGCGCTCCTGGACGGCGTCCCGGCCCGCGCCGCAACGGCGGAGCCGCCGCCACGCCCGCGACTGACCGAGACCAAGAAGCGCGCCCTCGCGGCGCTGGAGAGCCACGGCGCGCGGGTCGTCGCCCTCAGCGAGGAGGTCTGGCGCTACGCCGAGACCGCCCTGCAGGAGAACCGCTCGGCCGCGGCCGCCGCCGCGGCCGCCGAGGCGGCGGGGTTCCGGGTGACGCGCGGCGTCGCCGGGCTGCCGACCGCCTTCGTCGCCGAGTTCGGCGAAGGCGCGCCGGTCATCGCGGTCCTGGGGGAGTACGACGCCCTGCCGGGCATCTCGCAAAAGGCGGTCCCGGCCCCCGACCCGCTCGACCCGGGGGCCGCCGGGCATGGCTGTGGTCACAACCTTCTCGGCGCCGCCAGCCTCGGGGCGGCGGCCGCCATCAAGGACCTGATCGCGGCGGGCCGTTTCGAGGGGACCATCCGCTACTACGGCGCGCCGGCCGAGGAGTCGGTGGGCGGAAAGCTCTACATGATCCGCGCCGGTCTCTTCCGCGACGTCGACATCGCGCTCACCTGGCACCCCGGCGACGAGACCCGCGTCGATACGAGCAGCAGCCAGGCGATGGTCGACATGCGGATCGAGTTCACCGGGCGGGCCGCGCACGCCGCCTTCGACCCCTGGAACGGCCGCAGCGCCGTCGACGCGCTCGAGCTCTTCACCCATGGGGTGAACCTGATGCGCGAGCATGTCCGGCCGAGCGTCCGCATGCACTATGCGGTTCTCGAGGGTGGTATCGTGCCGAACGTCGTGCCCGACCATGCGCGGGTCTGGATGTGGGCCCGCGACTCGACCCGCGCCGGTGTCGATCCGCTGATCGGGCGGTTGCGGGCCGTCGCCGACGGCGCCGCCATGGCGGCGGGTGTCACGCCGTCGTTCGCCATCCAGGGCGGCGACTGGGAGATGCTGGTCAACATGCCGGGCGCCCGGGTCATGCAGGCCAACCTCGAGGCGCTGCCGCCGCTGGCCTTCACCGATGCGGAGCAGGAGTTCGCCCGCGCGATTCAGCGGGCGACCGGCGTCGAGCCGAAGGGGCTGCGCACGGCGTTCGATCCGCTGCCGCCGCGCCCGGGGGAGCCGGAGGGCGGCTCGACCGACGTCGGCGATGTCTCGTGGGTGGTTCCGGTGCTGCACGCGACCGTCACCACCTCACCGCAGGGCGCGCCCTGGCATGCATGGCCCGTGGTGGCGTGCGCTGGAATGTCGATCGGTCAGAAGGGGATGATGCAGGCGGCCCGGCTGCTGACCATCACCATGGTCGACCTGTACGAGTCACCCGGCCTGCGCCGGGCCATCCGCAGCGAGTTCGAGGCGCAGACGAGCGGCGTCACCTACCGCGGCTACATCCCCGATGGTCCACCCCCCAGTCCGACGTCGCACACGCCCTGAACGCCCCGCCGCAGGCGGGATCTCCGCGGCGCCGCCGTCCGATCGTGGCGCGGGTGATTCGATCCGCAGCGGCGCCTGTGCAGCCGGTTCGAAGGGGGTCTGGTCCGGGGATCGAGCGGGTGGCGGGGTAGAGCGTTATTCGGCCGGGCGGCGCCCCCCGCGGGGGGGTTGGGGGTTGTGCGGGGGGCGCCGCCGGCCGATTGCCCGACCTAGCCGCCGACGGCGAGTAGAACCTCGCGTCCGCGGAACAGGTCGGGGTCCAGGATCACGAGACGGGCGCTGCCCGTCTCCTCGGAAGTCTCCACGGTGAAGTCGCGACCCTCCTGGTAGATGGAGGGGAGCAGCCTGACCTCGCGGATCTTGGTCAGACCAAACGTGCCCGGATCGAGAGCGATGCTGGTGGCATTGCGCAGGTCGAGGGCCTCGTTGTAGTCGACCCCCTTGACGTCCTTGACGCGCGCCAGCACCGAGCTCAGGACGCCGCGGTCCTTGAGCGAGCGCTGGGCCTCGGCATGGTAGAAGAGCGAGTTCTGCCGGAACGCCAGGTCGCGCGACAGCCGATCGACGCTCGATTCGAGGTCGGCCTTGTTCTGCTGGAGCAGGGAGATGTCCGACTCGAGCTGGTGCTTGCGGTCCTCGAGAGCGGCCACCTCGGTCTCGGCGGCCTGGCGGGCGGTGTGTTCCTGGTCGCGCTCGGTGATCGCCGTGTCACGCTCGGCGAGGAGCTTGCGCTGCTGCGCCCGGCGCACCGCCAGCGGCGTCTGCCCGGCCTCGCCCTGGGTGACGTAGGTCCTGAACGCCTCCTGTTGCGGATCGTAGAAGAACCAGACATGGTTGCCCGGCAGCAGCTCGTCGGTCCGATCGATCTTGGTGATCAGCGACTTCGCCTTGGCCTGGTCGAGTTTCGCGTCGTTGACCAGGTAATTCGTGGCGAGCTCGGTGTGGTTGTCGCCCTTCTTCGCCACAACGAAGGTGTCCGGGAGCCTCTGCTCGAGCTGCAGTACCTTCTGTTGCAGGTCACGGATGGTGTCGCGGTCGCTGATCATGTTGGTCAGGAGCGACCGGTAGGAGACGTCCTTCTCTTCCGCCAGCAGCGTGTTGAGCACGTCGCGCTGCTCACCGGAGAGGTCCTCCATGAACACCTCGCTGAACTGGATCGTGCGCTCGCCCGGCTTGCGGGCCTGGTTGTAGGTGTCGATCTTCTTCAACATCGCATCGGTGGTCTGGTCGATGCGGCCCCGGTCGCTGCGCAGCGCGGTGAGCAGCTCCTCGGGCGTATCGGGGGTGCCCGACAGCGCCTGCCGCATCTGCTCGGTGCAGCCCGCGAGGGTCAGGGCCAGAAGAACGGCGCCGAAAGCGAGGGCGGGTCGCGAGGGGCGGTGACGGCCTGTCGCGCTCCGGCCAGTGGTGTCGCATGCTGCACGATGCATCATCTTGAAGCCTCCTCATGGAGGGTGAGAGTCTGGTATCCCGAAGGGACAGGTGGTGTCGCGCAGCAGGATTCATGCCTGCCCGGCCGGCCATGGTGGCCGCATCCCGCCGATGCGACTCCCGAAGTCGGCCCCGTGGCCGAAACGCCCGTTACCAGCGCGGTTTCGGGGTGCCTGGATCCTCCAGCGACGGGGAAGGGCAGGCGTGCCGGCGACGCCTCGGGAGCGCGGTGCCTGCTGCCCCAGTGACGTCCGGCGTGGACGGTCGTCCGGCGGACGGGACACAGGAGGGCCGATATAATGCCCAGGTGCGAGGACGAAACGAGGCGGCGGGTGGCGGCGAGCAGGGCCGGTTGCCATGGGGCGTTCTGGCGGCGGCGCTCATGGTCATGGCCTGCGCGCGGGGCGAGGGAACACCGGAAGGGGGAGGCCATCCCGCTTTCGACGGCCCGGCGGCGGCTCGTGCCTTGTCCTCGGCCGGCCCCGGTAGAATCGTGGTGTTCGGGATCGATGGCGCCGACTGGCGGGTGATCGATCCGCTCATCGCGGCCGGGCGCCTGCCGAACCTCTCCCGCATCGTGCGTGAAGGCGCCACCGGCACCCTGATGTCGATGGAGCCATCGGCGTCCCCCTCCCTCTGGACCACCATTGCGACCGGTGTGACCCCCGACCGGCACGGCATCCACAACTTCGTCGTGGCCGCCGGAGGCAAGGGCGGCCCGGGTTCCGGTGGGGAGGGGGGCGCGCAGGCGGGCGCTCACGGCGGCCCGGAGGATCCCGAGGCGGCCCCGGCAGGAGGTCGGGGCGCCCCCGCCTGGGGTCAGGCGGCCGTCCGGCCGGTGACCAGCACCATGCGGCAGGCACCGGCCTTCTGGAACATCCTGACCCGTTTCGACCGGCGCGTGGGAGTCGTCGGATGGCTCGTGACCTGGCCTGCCGAGCCGATCAACGGATACATCGTCTCGTCCTACCTGCCGTACGTCTACAACTGGTCGACCGGCCGGCCCCTCAAAGGGACGATCGTCAAAGGGATCCCCCACCAGACCTTCCCCGAGGGTCTCGTCGACGAGCTCGAACCGCTGAAAGTCCGGCCACAGGATCTGGACACCGCGCTGCTCGATCGGTTCTATGACACCACCGGGGTCGGGCAGCTCCCATCCGGGGATCGGGAATGCGTCACCGGGTTCCGCTGGAGCCTGGCGTGCGACGAGACCTACAGGCGTATCGGACGGAGCCTGTTCGCGCGCTACCCGGTCGACCTGTTCGCCGTCTACTTCGGCGGCGCCGATGTCGCCTCGCACCGGTTCTGGAAGTTCGCCCATCCGGAGGCGCTCGACTACCGGGTCCGGCCCGAGGACGCCGCGGTCCTCGGCCGGGTGATCGACGCCTACTACGAGCATCTCGACGGGATCCTGGGGGAGTATCTCGCCGACCTCGGGCCGGCCGACACGCTGGTCGTCCTGTCCGACCACGGGTTCCAGCCGGTATGGGACCCCGCGCGGCCGGCGACGTCGGGGCACCACCGGCTCGATGGGGTGATCGCGCTCTGGGGGCGCGGCATCGCCCCGGGGCGCATCGAAGGGGCCCGGCTGGTGGATGTCCTGCCGACGCTCCTGGTGCTCCTGGACCTGCCCCTGGCGTCGACACTCGTTGGGGCCCCGCTCGTGGGGGCTCTCGACGCGTCGTTCGTGCGGGCGCACCCGATCCGGCAGGTGGCCGACTACGGGCCGGCCGCCGGGCACGAAGGACCGGATGTCTCGGACCTCGACGACAACGTGCTCGAAAGGCTGCGTTCGCTCGGCTACATCGATTGACGCGGCGCCGTCCGCCGCGTTGACCCCATTTTTGACCGCGTGCTATAGTGACGCGCTTTTCGGCGCATGTGGGGCGTTAGCTCAGCTGGGAGAGCGCAAGGCTGGCAGTCTTGAGGTCGGGGGTTCGATCCCCCCACGCTCCACCACGTC
>Ga0210377_10000479_pt1 | contig 38495 bp, 40 predicted proteins | sample PLM4_65_b1redo_FD_155480 | JGI IMG/M metagenome (GOLD analysis project Ga0210377, IMG submission 155480) | Groundwater sediment microbial communities from an aquifer in East River, Colorado, USA - PLM4_65_b1 redo | ecosystem: Environmental > Terrestrial > Soil > Riparian zone | place: USA: East... | reverse complement strand
CAAGTCGCATATGAGACAGGCCAAACCATTTATCAAGTCAAACACGAACTCTTTTCAGATTATTTACGTCAACAACTTCGTTCACCTGCGGTTCAGATGACGCTTGCGTAAGTCCATATTTATATAAAATCGCCCATACACTGGGCAGCGATCGTCGCAACCATGTCTGTTTGATCAAACCAGTTGGCTATGAACTCGAAGGAGTTGTACGTCTTCTTCAATTGAAATTATCGAAAGCAGAACAAGGGTTTATGTTGGAGAGCTTCTGGAAATTCTTGATTTATACAGAGCTTGCAAAGAGTGTCTACAATGAAATTGAAAAAAACCTACACCAAGGACAATCAAAAGGAGAAATTGAGTTCGCTCGTTATGTTAGTGAGCATGAGGATCTTATAGTACCCGATTTTGCTGTAAGGATGGAGCACGCTATAAATAAGCTTTGTGATATCAATATTGCTGGCTCGCTTGAAAAGCAGGAAACTAGAGTAAGTGAGATACTTCATACTGCAATATTAAGTCATTTACGTGAATTGCTTGGAGTTGTACTAGAGGAAAAACAAAAAGTCTTTGTTCTCGTAGACAATTTAGATAAATCTTGGATTCGGGGTAGTGATATCAGGCAATTGTCAGACTTTCTTTTTGCTTTGTTAAGCGTCAGTCGAATTGTTACTGAAGAGTATAGCAAGACCCGGTCAAGGAAAAGACCAGTAAGGCTTTCTTTGATAGTGTTTCTTCGCAGCGATATTTTCTCTTATATTATGAAGGTAGCGCGCGAGAGAGATAAACTTGTATATAGGCGGCTAGAATGGACGGACCCCACTCTTCTTCAGCGTGTTATTGAAGAGCGTTTTCTTGAGTCGTTGCATAGAGAGTTATTACCCGAAGCAGTTTGGCAAAGATTTTTTACAGAAACTGTTGATGGAATTTATACAAAAGATTATATAGTTCAAAGGATTATCCCTCGCCCACGCGATATGATTTATTTTTGTAGAGCTTCCCTTGCCCATGCAGTAAATCGCGGACATCATCGAATAGAGATAGATGACATAAAGCAAGCAGAAAAAGAATACTCCCAATATGCATTTAATTCCTTAGAAGCAGAGACTAGCGCGCAACTTGACCATTTGGAAGAGTTGCTCTATGAATTTGTTGGTGCTTCTAGCATAGTTACGCGGCGACAAATAGAACAGTTTTTTAATAATGTGTCTATTGACCCAGCTCAAATTCAATCAGGTATTGAGCTCCTTTGTGAATCGACTTTTCTTGGACTAGAAACAGAAAGAAACCGTTTTGAATTTATGTACGATGAAAATAGAATGGACGTTATTCGAATACTTGCACGGAAACTTGCTGAATCTAATTCCAATGAACGCTATCAAATAAATATCCCTTATTATTCTTATTTGGAAATCAAACAGTCAAAAGAATAGTTGTTTTTCAAATTACCTAGTGGTTCTATTGAACTTGTTTTGAGCAAGCAAGGGGATGCGATAATGCCTCTAAATAGAATCGACATTTAGTTATGCGTGTGAGGATATCAGAGATTTTCGCGAAGCGGATCCCGATGTCTTGTTATTGTATAATCCCTCCAACAGTGGATTTCAACACATCCCTGTCGCAACTCCCGAACCCATCTACAAAACAGAGAAGGAATAAACCGATGGCAAAAATCAAGGCCTTATTTCTATTACTCATTCTCACTCTGTTGATCCTGCCCGGGCAGATTGTTCTGGCAGATACCGGTCCCAAGCCGTCGATGGAATTTGAGTTCAAGGGTCGGCAGGAGCGGGAGTTGCTGATCCTATCGGGGGTTTTGTATGAGTGTGAGCAATCCGATTGCGGTGATGCGAAGCCGCTGGAGGAGTTGGGTCCGCAACGCTTGACCTGTGATGTGATGAGTTGCCATGCCACCGCTTATGGATTTGCGCCTTATCACATCCTTGAGGTTGGATTTTCGGATGGAGTCACGCGCCGCACTAGTGTCTTTGAAACCGCCGGGTTCGCTTCGAAATATACAGTCACTGTTCAGCCCGATGATCTGTTGATCAAAGCGCAATTGAGCCTGGGTGCCGTGTCGCCTCGCATCCTGTTCTTTGTTGCACTTGCATGCGCTTGTAATGGCATGGCTCTGGTCATCGGTTTGATCATTTTCCTCATCATACGTTTCGCAAAGAAAAGTGATTGAGACTCTTTCCATCACGATCCTCGTGGAAGGTGTGGTTTGTCTCGGTTACTCTATTTGGCGAAGGAAACCGATCGGTTCTATATTCATCACAAGTATTTTTGCAAACCTGATTACCCAATCCCTATTGTGGATTACGCTGAATCTTTTTTACAACCATTATCTGATCACATTGTGTGTGGCAGAGATCCTTATCTGGGTCATCGAAAGTTTTATGTTGTATGGCTTGCGTTTCAATCAATTGAAGATCCGTGAGGCATTTTTCCTTAGCCTGATGATGAACCTGTCCAGTTTTGGGATTGGCTGGTTTTTGCCGGTATAGGAATTGAGCATGGAATAACTGGATTCGATTTCGATAGCCATCTGTACTAATTGAGTATTGCAACGGGGAAATTTGTTACCTTTCTTGCAACCACGTATTACAATCAAAGCCTATTCTGTTGGATTGATCTGATTTTTTAGTGCAACTTATTTCAAGGAGAGTGAGATGAGAAAGCCGAATTCCAAGTTTGTGATTCCATCGATTGCTGGGGCAGTTGCGTTGTGCCTGGCTTGTGTCTGTTGTGCGGCTATCGGACTGTATTTTTATGGAGATCAGCTGTTTGGTTTAAACTCTCCAGGTACGGATGTGCCGCCCACACAATCCGTTGAAGTCCCGGCAACTCAGCCAGCGGTGGAGACATCCAATCTGCCCGAATGGACAATCATCTCGTATTCCGCGGCGGATGACGATGTGCTGGAAGAGAATATGGTGTTCGATATTAACGAAATGGAATTGGTCGGTTCCAACTCGCAAATGAACATCGTTGTGCAGATCGACCGCTATGATAGCGGCTTTGACGGTGACGGCAACTGGACAGACACCCGCCGCTATCTGATTCAGCAGGATGATGACCTCAATCACATCACCTCACCTGTCGTTGAATCGGTTGGCGAAGTGGATATGGGCGATCCACAGACCCTCATCGATTTTGTCACCTGGGCAGTTCAAAAATATCCCGCGCAGAAGTACTCGCTCATCATGTCTGACCATGGCGGTGGATGGACCGGCGGCTTCTCGGATATGTCAGCCCCGGATTCGTCCCTGACCATGCCGGAGATTGTTGCCTCCCTCGAACAGATCCGCCAGAACACAGGCGTGGATAAATTCGAGCTGATCGGCTTCGACGCCTGCTTGATGGGGCAGATCGAAGTCTTCGCATCCCTCTATCCGTATTCGAATTACATGGTCGCGTCGGAGGAGGTCATTCCCGCCTACGGTTGGTCATATGCAGCGTGGCTGGGGCAGCTCGCGCAGAATCCAGCTATGGATGGAAGCGGCGCGGCGCAATCCATCATCTCCACTTACGTGATCAACGATACGCTTCTCACTGAAGTGCGGGCAACTGAGGATGAGATCAATCAGGAAGAGTCCACGACCACACTGAGCGCCATCGAAAGCGCGCGCGTCCCGGATGTGATCGGCGCGATGAATCAATTCATTTCCGCATTTGCTTTTATCGATCAAGGCATTGTGGCAGAAGCACGCACCTATGCGCGCAGTTACTATTCCCTGTTCGGCGAGGAAGCTTCCCCCTCATTTATTGACATCGGAAACTTTTCCGACGTGCTGGTCAACATGACCGATGATGCGGATGTCCAGCAAGCCGCCGCTCAATTGCAGACGGCGATTTCTTCAGCGGTGGTTTCAGAAAAGCATGGTTTGAACATGTCCGGCTCGAACGGTATTGCTTTTTACTTCCCCGATTCGGATATTTACAACTTCACCGAGCTCAACTCCGATTTCCCGCCTTACTATGCGGAGTCCTCCTACAAGTTCCTCGAACAATCTGTGTGGGATGAATTTCTCGCTTATCACTACACGGGCGAAGAGTTTACGCCGCAGGAGGGCGAGACCACCTCACCCTCGCGCACAGCCGAGATCGTCGCGCCTGGCGCTTCGCAACTGACCATCGGTCCGATCCAGATTTCAGATACCGAGATCTCCGGCGACGAGTTGGTCACTGTCTCCACCACAGTGGAAGGCAACGTCGCTTATATTCACACCGCGCTGTATTTTTGGGACCCCGCCACAGAATCCTACTGGATCGGCGATGTCTCCTACTACATCGCGGAGAACACCACAACGATTGACGGTGTGAACGCGCCAGACTATGGCGAGAGCCCGATCCAGGTTGAATATGAGTTTTCGCCCTCTTTGTATGCCATGACCGATGGCGTGCATGATGCGTTTGTCCTGCTCGAACCGTACGAATATTTGAGCGCGGATGGAAAGACCGTCTACGAGTTATATGGACAATACACCGATGTCGCCAGTGGCATCCCGGTGGACGCGTCGCTCTTCTTTGATGCGGATGGCGGCTTCCTATATGCCTACGCCTACCCTGATGCCGACGAGAACGGCGTCAGCACGCCGGTGGAGATCACGCCTCAGCTTGGCGATACATTTACAGATTACGTCCACTACTACACCTTCGACGCCAACGACAACGCGGAGTACAGCTACGAACTGAGCGATGACGTGTTCACCTGGGGCGAGCAGGGCTTCTCATTCTATGCGAGCTACCCCGCGGACGGCGAATACGCGTTCGGTATCATCGCCTACGACTTTGATAACAACCTCGTCTCGAATTTTGAATTCATTAACTACACACGTTGATCAATAAACGTCCCGAAGGTTTTAAACCTTCGGGACGTTATTTTTGACCATGAAACCCAAACAACGCTTTTCAGAAGAAGTTCTTGCCATCATCCACAAGGAACGCATCCTCGGTATCCGTGCGGGCAGTAACTCTACTCACCGCATCATCGGCATTTGGGCTGTCGTTGTGGATGGACGCGTCTTCGTCCGTTCATATACGATGAAACCGCGCAGTTGGTGGCGCACGTTTCTTGAAGACCCGCATGGCGAGATCTTCGTCGCCAAACGCAAACGCGGAATTAAAGTCCGCGCGGTGCAGGTGAAAAGCGAAAAGATGAAAGAGGCTGTCAGCGCGGCGTATAAGGAGAAATACAACACGCCTAGGTCGATCGGATATGTAGCGGACATGTCCCGCAGTCCATCGCGGGATACGACAACGGAGTTGGTAGCGAGTTGAAAGGCAGTCTGCTAATATCTGCATCCGAGTATGATCGCTAATTTTTAGATCATCAACTTTCATCCTCAACAGTAGATAAATTCTCCCGGGTCAGTGATATCACCAGGGAGAATTTATTGTATAATAAATTTGGTCGATTTGATTCTGGTTAACTGCCGGGGGTGTGCACCAATCAAGTCGTGCATAATCTCTGTATCATCACAGCAAAGAATAATGTATTGCGTTTAATGGTTTAGGAGGCAGAGAAATGAAGAAAATAGTTACTTTGGTTTTAGCTGCGGTATTGTTTGTCCTGCTGACAGGTTGTGCTCCGGGCACCAGTGTACAGGTCAACACACCTCAATCCACCTTGCAGCTCAGTGCGCCTGGACCGAATCCGATGCTCAATCAGGGAGATGCGAGTGGACGCATTTCCCGTGCCGGGGCAGGACTTTGGCACGGCATCATTGCCCCTATAACCCTCGTTATTTCATTTTTCAATGTTGATGTACACATGTATGAAGTGCACAATGCGGGCAGCGAATACGACTTTGGCTTCCTGCTTGGCGTGATTCTGATTTTTTCCGTTTTAAGTCTTTTCATCCGTATGCGGCGATAACCATTGAATCTTGAATGCAAGACTTTTGCAATATTGATTTACCCATAACATAAATTGGTTATTGGAGGTCATGATGTATACACTTGCTCCTGATGAAAAAGCGACCACCGTGATGGTGTATTCGCCCAATAAATTGATCCACGGCGAACTGGTGACGAAACAAAATGCGCGAGTCAGTATTCTGCCGCGCACCGGCATGCCGGGCTATCTCCACTTTCTGAAAACGGAGGTGCTGTTTTTTGGCGGCGAACCGCCCAAGTCACTGAAATATGACGAATATTTTTTCCCAACCGAGCGGATCATTGGCTTCCATCTTTCGCCGCCTGCCTCCGAACCTCTCGACTATGATCCAGATGAAGAAAATCGTATCATGCTGGACGTGGATATGATCCTGGGCGCATTCATGCTGAAAGGCAAGATCCGCACCTCTACCCATGCCGATATCGTCGCGAACCTTGAAGCCGCGCATACCACCTGGCTCTCGGTCTACTTTGCAGAGATCGTCAATCCATTCCTGCCGCAGTTACCAGCCATCCACGTGTCGATGCTGCTTGCCAAGCCGACGCAGGTGAGTTTTGGGATACAAGAGAACGCGGAGTATTAGGAAAATACGATAATTAGGGGTGAACCGCAGGTGATGAGCCTGCGGTTTTCTATTTGACGAAAGAGTTCATTTCACCTTCCAACAGAAGGATGTACATAAGTGGCAGCTCTGCGGTAAATTTTTCCTCCCCCAAGTGGCGGAGACAAATTCTCCCCAGCCGATGGATGTGACCGATGTAAGCTTATTGTATGATTTGAATAGGCTGTGAACACCTATTCAAACTAAACAGTTCAAGAGGTAGAGAATGAAGAAAATACTTGTATTCGTTTTGCTTGCCGTATTTGTCGTAACCGCAGCAGGTTGTGCGCCGGGCACGAGCATAGACCTCGATGCGCCTGATACAGAAATACAACTGACTACACCTGGCCCGAATCCAGAAGTCGACGAGCCCGCAGAGAATGGACGCGTGGCTGGTCTGGGTACGGGACTTTGGCATGGGCTTATCTCTGTTGTGACCCTGGTCATATCGTTTTTTAATCCCTCAATACAAATGTATGAAGTTCACAACAGCGGACAGCTATATAACCTGGGTTTCCTCATTGGTGCCATATTGTTGTTTGGCGTTTTAGGATTTTCAGGTGGCAGAGGTAGAAGCAGGCGCCATTAAAATAAGCATAAAAAGACCGCAGGTAATGAGCCTGCGGTCTTTGTTTTATGAAAGCGGGTATTTGCCTTCTCTCCTGTATAATCCCTTTCATAATGGACTTTAACACATCCCTATCGCAACTCCCGAGTGCCTCTGCAAAACGGATTGCATTGCGTATCAACGCGCCTGCAGAACGCGCGCTGCGGCAGGGGCATCCCTGGGTGTTCGATCAATCCATCACCGAGCAGACTCATACAGGCGCGCCCGGTGATCTCGCCGTCATCTTTGACGACAAACGCCGCTTTCTTGCGATTGGTTTGTATGATCCCACCTCCGCAATTCGTGTGCGCATCCTGCAATCGCGCGATCCCGCAACCATCAACGCAGACTGGTTTCAAAACAAACTGACCGTTGCCGCCCGCGAGCGCGCCGGGTTGGAAGAAAAAAACACCACGGGCTATCGGCTCGTCCACGGCGAGAATGACGGCTTGCCTGGTTTGGTGCTCGATCGCTATGCCGATACCCTCGTCCTCAAACTCTATAGTCCCGCCTGGATTCCCCACCTCAAAGATTTTTGCGATGCGCTCGCGTTGGTCAGTCCCGCCGCGCATTTGATTCTGCGCCTCAACCGTTCCTTGCAAAAGCAGACTGAATATTTACACGGCTTAAGCGACGGAATGACTTTAACGCTTCAGACTCCCCCGAGCCTGATCTTATTTAAAGAAAATGGGCTCATCTTTGAGTCTGATCCCATTCACGGGCAGAAGACTGGCTTCTTCCTCGATCAACGTGACAACCGTATGCGGGTTGAAAAGCTTTCCAAGGATAAATCCGTGTTGAATGTATTCGCCTACACTGGCGGATTTTCCGTCTACGCGGCGCGGGGTGGCGCGAAAGAAGTTGTCAGCGTGGATGTCAGCGCGCCAGCCCTCGAAGCTGCCCTCCGCAACATGGAATATAACCAGTTGACCGTACCTCACGAAACGATCGCCGAAGATGCGTTTGATGTCCTTGCCCGCATGGCGTCACAAAAACGATTATTTGACCTGGTTATCATTGACCCACCCATGTTTGCTCAAAGTGAAAAGCAAATTGAGTCAGCACTATCTGCCTACCGCAAACTGACTCGTCTTGGGCTGAGCATCCTGCGAAAAGGCGGCACGCTTGTGCAAGCCTCCTGCTCCAGCCGCGTAGAAAGCGATTCGTTTTTCGAATCTATTCACCAGTCTGCGAAAGAGGCGGGGCGCAGGTTGACCGAGATCGAACGCACAGGTCACGCCCTCGATCATCCCATCCGCTTTAAAGAAGGCGGATATCTCAAATGCCTGTTTGCTACCGCCTTGTAAATACGATGTGTGTCGCATAAGAAACGCTAATACAATTTTGGTGGTGATCTAATTAAGGGTGCTCAATACACTGTCAATGTACTATAATCGAAATGAGGGAACCATGAAAAAGATTTCTATATCTGTTATCTTGTTCGCAATATTATTGACCAGTTGTAGTTCTAATGTGCCTGCGCCATCAACACTTCCAGCAAATACTGCCACGCCGACATCCACATTTATACCCCAACCCACTCAAACAGCTACACCCCAACCCACTCAAACAGTTTTGCCAACACTTGCCCCATTTTTGGACACGAATAAATTCAGGTTGGTGACTGTAAATGCAATCACGCCTATAGATACCATTTCAGTAGATCCTTTATTTGCTGGTCAGATGGATTATTGGGTTGTCGGAGATGAAGGTTTTATCGCGCGTTGGGGGATAGGCTCTCCTACATATGTTGATTCACCCGCAGGGCGCAGAAATCTATATGATGTTGATTTTGTCGCTCCAGATGATGGTTGGGTTGTAGGGGAAGATGAGGTCATTTTGCATTGGAATGGAGCTGAATGGGAAATATCAAAACCTCCTGTTGATTCTGAATGGCCATATTCTTATAATTTATACAATGTCACATTTATTTCAAGGAATGATGGTTGGGCAGGAGGCTGTGTTGGTAGCGAAGGCGGCGAGTATTTTCTGGTTTATCATTGGGATGGAGTGGCATGGTCGGAAGTAGCACTCTCTGAAGAACGGGATCTTTGGGCCTGTGTCCATGATATTGTCGCGCTTTCTTCCGATAATGTTTGGATGACAGGTACAGGCTCGGATAGAGGAAAAGAATATGGCGTGACAATGCATTGGAATGGGACTCGTTGGGAAAGATTCGCTGATCTCAATTCTTATAATATACATTCGATGAGCGCATTGTCGCCCGATAATATTTGGGCACTTACTAGATATGGGGTTGTTTTAAATTGGAATGGAATTGAATGGAGCGAGAAGGTGGCATTGGATTTCCCGGTTTTATTTTATTCGCCTGTGATTTTTGCGCGAGGTCTCGATGATGTTTTTGTGGTGGGCGGCAAAATTTTTCATTGGGATGGGAGTACTTGGATGGAAATCTCGTCAAACAGTAATATTCCTGATGATATGTACATCGTAGATATTGTTGAAGGTGGGATTTCTGAAGGTGGTAATCCATTTATACGTATGTTGGACTCTTCCGGCATTATGTATTCGTTTTCAAAAGAAAGTTTTAGATAGGCCTGTGTGAATTTTGTCCACATACCTCAATTCCAGATGCAGCAAGGGATGAGACAAAAGCCTCGAAACTGAACCAACTCTCAGCGTCGCGTGAAGCGGGTCGTCATCCTGTATAATCTCTCATATGTTCCAATTCTCCATCGTACCAAATAATCTCAAGTTCGCGCAAAATAAACAGGACAAATATGAACGATAGGATTATTCTCTGGTTAAAGGAGCGCTGGCTGTTCGTGTTGGTTGGTGTCGCGGCTCTAGCAATTGCCTTGGTTGCTGTCCGGGTCAACCTGCGCTTTTGGAGTCTGGATACAGTGGGGAGTGACACTTATTATTCGTGGGTGGAAGGGCGCCGGATTCTTAATGGGCGCAACCCTTACGAACGTGTTCTGCATGGCGATATGGAGGAAAATAATAAATATGCCACTTATTTTCCGCTTTTCTACGAAGCCTCAGCATTAGTGCAGCGCCTGGGCATTCGACAATATCAAGCGTGGATCGATTTTTGGCGTTACATATTCTTGGGTTGTAATATCGCTGTGGGGTTGGCGTTATGTGTCATATTGTTTTCCCGGCGTACCTGGGCGCTGGCTTTGCTGGCAATGCCTTTCTGGTATTTCAACCGCTGGACGCTGAACGCATCTGAGACTGTCGCTTTGGATTTTATTCCCATCTTGTTAATGATCTTGTCGTTGGGATTGTTCGAGCGGCATCGTAAAACAGCCCTGCTGCTTTTTAGTTTTTCGCTGGCTGTGAAACAGATCGCCATCTTTTTGGTGCCGCTGTATTTGGTTTGGGAATATCAACAAACACACTCGTATAAGAAGACCTTCATCGCAGGCTTATGGATCGCAAGTATCCCTCTGCTTGCATCCATCCCTTTTCTGTTTTGGCATGCCGAAGGATTTTTCAAATCCATCGCTTTCTCAGCAACGCGTATAGCGCTTAATCATTTTGGCGCAGAGTCGATTGATAGCATTCTTAACTTGAATGGACCCGTGGCGCGCATCCCGTTTCTGATCATGTTGTGCGGGGTATATTTCATTGCCTGGCAAAAAGCGGTGGGACGCTTTGGATCAGCCATGCTGGTCATGGCGATGTTCATTGCGTTCAACTCGATCTTATTCCAGCATTATCCGGCCTGGTTAATGCCATTGCTCCCGCTCGCGGCTGGCGAGTGGATGGACTCGTCGAAAGAATATGACCAGAGTAATTGTTAGATGGACAAACGTGGGATCAAAGTCCGCGCGGCGCAGGTGAAGAGTGAGAAGGTGAAGGAGACTGTCAGCGCGGCGTATAGAGAGAAGTATAACCCGCCTGGGTCGATTGGGGATGTGGATGATATGTCACGCATTCCCTCGCGGGATACGACGACGGAGTTGGTGGTGATTTAGAATTACTGTAAGCGTTTATTTTGTGTCCTACCACAATCTTGAATTTGGTATAGGAGTCTCGGTTATTGGGCTTCTTTCTTACTGGATGTCCAGCGCAGAATAAATGTCATGACGATAAAGGTGGTTGCGACACCGATAAAGAGGGTGGTATTACTTTGTTCCAGCGTTTGAACGAGGTCATAGCGGGGGTTGAGCAAGGTATGCAAAAAGAAAAAAGTACACACAGTAAGGCTTATTGCCCAAATCCAACGGTTGGTTTTCTTCAATTTTGTCCCCAAGCCTTCAGCTGGTGTCAATAATTGGAGGAATATGGACTCGAGCGCCATTGCAAATATGACCAGCAGGAAAGCCTCAACCCCGCCAACAATTTCCTTCGTTGCATCTGAAACGGAACCTCTCTGAATCATAGTGGTGCCAATTGTCGGAAGCCATGCTGCCAATGCCATGACTAGGTATGTTCTTGTGCTAATTCTGATTAGGGATTGATTTTGGCGTTCGCTCAGCAATTTATCATCATACTTGAGAGTTTCAGGGGTGCCAAACATCAGGCCGGGCAGCAGAGCAGATAAACGCGAGATGCCCACTGAAATTGTTGATATGAAAATGCTGGTTGGATGGATATTATATTCAGCGGGAATATTCCACTTGCGAAGAGCACGCCATTGCAGAATGACATCCAGAATGCCAATAATACCGCATGAAAAAGCCATTGAGCCCAGTAAGACCAGTCCTTGGGCGGTGAATGGTTGCCACGTTTCATCCAATAATGAGAACACGATTCCATAAAAGAGTGCTACACCGAATAGACGGAGTGCATCCAGCAGGTTTTGTTTTGCTCCTTCCCTTATGGGTTCCTTTGATCGATTCTGCCAGCTTCCAATCCAGGCGAGTGGTAGCATCCACCGCATTAAGGTTTCTTCATTTTCGGAAATCATTTGCGAGAAATAATCCACAGCAACAGCCAATGGCAACATAAGCAGAACAGCCAGCAATATATTTGCACCAATCACAGATGGCTCCGTGGAGATATCGAGCGGTGTGGGAATATAAGTGGTGAGCACGGGAACCAATGGACCTGAATCCCGATAGGCGTTTTGCAAGTCACTCGCGATGCTTATATTCACAACAAAAATATCATTCCCGCCGCCTTGGGGATTAGTGATGGGATCTCCAAAACCGACATTACTCACACCTGCGCTATAGAGAGTATTATTGTTGTCAATTTCAATTGATCTCACTACATCATTGCCGTTTCCCCCGATGAAAGTATTCCAAAGCAGGGAGCCATTCGGATCAAATTGAGCAACGAAACCATCCAGACCGGCCGTAAATGCATTTGCAGGATTCCCCCACGTCGATTCACTACCACCGGCAAGGTAGAGATTTCCATCGGCTCCCATCTCCATGTCGAAGATATAATCAAGACCTGTTTGGCCTCCAACAAAAGTATTCCACAACAAAGTGCCATCGGGATTTAGCCTGGCTAGGAAACCATCTGTTTCCTGTTGGTAAGAGTTGAGCGGATTTCCCCATGTTGTTTCACTATAGCCAGATACGTAGAGAAATCCATTTTCGTCAATTTCTACTTTGGAGGATGCCTCGGTGCCTATGCCGCCGAGAAAGGTGTTCCATAGCAAAGTTCCTGCATTATCAAATTTTGCTACGGAGATATCAAAGCCTCCGAATGGTTCTCTAATTGGATCTCCCCAACTGGAACTGTTGGCGCTCAAAACATAAATGTTGCCGTCCTTATCAACTTTCACATCAACAGGGAATGACCGGCTTCGATCACCTTCTGATGGGATAAAAACCTTCGACCATTGAAGGCTTCCATTGCTGTTCAATTTGGCTAGAAAATAGGATGCAGTTTCATCATCATTGTTTTGAGACCATACGACATATATGTTATTGCTTTCATCCGATGTAATACCAGATATCCCATTCAGATTTGAGCCAAGAAAAGTATTCCATACAATCAAGCCGTCGATCCCGCGGTATTTCGCAATGAACATTACCTCGTCTGAATTGGCTCCCGGGAATGGGCTCAATGGCTCGCCCCAGGATTCCAAGCTTGTGCCCGAAATGTAAATATCGCCTTCGTTGCCTAGGGTGATAGATTCGCTCCAGCTATACGATTCAGCGTCAACTGGAATCCTCCATTCTGTTTTGCCATCGTTGGCGATTTTTGTTATGGAAATTTCGTTCTCGCCTCCTTCTTTATATGTACCATCACCATCCTCTGAAAGGAAATGATTGGTTACCACATAAAGATTCCTGTTCGAGTCCAGTTTCGCCCCATAACTGAAGTCCCATTTGTCTGAACCTGCAAAGGTTATCCAGTTGTAGGGAGGTTCGGTATTTTGGAGATTTGGCGAATTGGTGGAATTCAATATTGTGTTTTTATTTGAAGATGGGAGTTGAGCTGGAGATGCAAAGGATGTATTATCGTTTGCCTGCCATTGAATGGACCCACAAATAAAAAGTGTGATTATGCAAGCAAAAAGCAGATAATGGCGTTGATGTTTCATTTATTACCGTCCTTGATAATGTGGGAGGCAAAACATTACTTTCAGGGATCACTACGCCAACTTTCAACGATCCATTGTATCAATAATCAAAGGTTTATTTGTGGTTTGGTAGATAACACCATCGAAACAGAATCAGCTTTTAGCGCCTCGTGATGCGAAAATAAATAGCTCGGAGATTCGCTCTGCAAAATCTCCGAGCTCTCGTTACTCTTGATTACGTTATTCCCGTACTAATGAGTCGTTAGGAGCCTGATCTTATTTTGTTAATCCGCTGATCACCGACATGATGGAAGTATTGGCTCCAAGAAATTTGGTGACGAACTCAATACCGGCATTTGTGGCGGAGCCCCAAAGGAAGGCGTAAATGTAATCCTGCGGGGTACCAAAAGTTGGATTGGTTACATACACAACATAAATTCCCGAAAGTAGGACGAGAGACCATTGGATGATTTTTTCCAGTTTATCCCCAATCTGAGAGTTGGGCTTTTGGGGTTGTGTTTTGGATGTTGTTGATGTTGTTTCGGGAATGACAGGTGGCACTACTTTAAACATGGGAGGCGCTTTGAGCCTGAGTTTGTTCTTGTTGTTACGATAAAAATCTTGGGCAATCAAGAGCGCTTGCGTGAGTGCATCCTGGGCGGAGTCCATTTTTTCTTCCGTATCGGCTGTCCACATTTGCTGGCGGGTTTTATCGATTTCTTTCCTAAGGTCATCTTTGCCAAGCTTGGCATGATGGGTTTCTTCCCATACATGTAGTTCATAAAGAACCTGGTAAAAAGAGCAAAATCGAATAAACAATGGAACAACGCGATCCATTTGTTGCGTTAACTCGTTCAGGCTAACCGTTTCCAGTTTCTTTTTTGACTCATTAATGGATTCGTACAGTAGGAATTCCACTTCTGCCAGAATATCTGGATCCTCAACAAAATAAGCAGGCTTTTCATTTCTTACAAGTGAGCGAAACTCTTGCAGGCTTCCCTCCAAATAGTCTCTTTTTTCAACGATGGCTCTATCCGCTTTTGCCCGGTTGATGTTCTCTTTTCGAGGACCTAACCGCCAGGTGACCCACGCGCTTACAAGCAATCCCAGGAGGATGATCAAGGATGGAAGGCGCCAATAGTCTTTTGCTTTAAAGGTGATCTGTACCTTCGTGGCATCATTGGATTGGTCATCGGTATTTAGATAGAAAGTTCCCGTATAAGTACCAGCCTTGAAAACGCCCCAAAACCTCAAACGCACTTTACTACAGATCGTTTTATCCATCTCCGGGCGACAGGCAGTGAAATCCTCTTGCTTGGCCCAGCGTTCCAAGCGAGCAAATATCGTGCCGGCCCCGTCTATACTTACCAATGTGCCTGATGCACTTTCAAAAAACTTTTTGAATTGGACCGAATCTTTCTCGGAATAGCCAGCGATCGAAATTAAGTTTGTGCCTTCTGCTGTGTACACATCATAAGTCCCAAAATTTGGACATAGCATCTCTTTGAGTATTTCGGTTCTAGCAACTTTTGGACAAGCTGTTCCAAGAACGGTGATTTCTGAATTCAGGATCGCAACAGGGATTTCAGGACCGACAACCAGTTTGATGAATTTTGTAGCCTGGGCAAGATTGCCCAGAGTCGCCTGGAGCAGTGCCGTATATGTTCCCCATTCAAGATGTGTTGTGTCCAGGCAAATTCTTCGCGTCAATACCTGATCTTTGAGGTTGGTCTGTACCTTTTTCTCTGCATGTTCACATAGAATTGCCTGAATGAAAGCTGGGGGTAAACCATTCCCTTTTTCATCAGTCAAATGAATCACTTGGATTTTGAGGTCAGCATTCGTATTCCCTATATCCTTAATATTGATTACAAAATCAACAGTGGATGGGAGCGGAGGACCAAAAACAAGTTCGCCCTCTTGCACAAAGCTGATTGTTGGTGGAGGAAACTCCGCTTCGCTCTCGGCCAGGGCTGGTGAGACAATCACCGGAACGACCCAAAAGAAAACAAAAAGGACTACAGCGAGTCTGTGCTTCATGGATTTTACAGACATTTCTCCTCCTTTGCTACCCATCTATAACGATAGACCTGCAACCTCATATTACAGAAAATGGAAGCTGAAGTCAAGAAGTTTCTTTCGTGTATTGAGTTTTGACTATCGCTTATAATCACTTTCATGTTCCAATTCACCGTCACTGCACGGGACAACCGCACCCGCACGGGGATTTTCTCCACTCCGCACGGCGACCTCCTCACGCCGGTCTTCGCGCCTGTTGGCACGCAGGCAACGGTCAAGACCCTCACGCCCGAACATCTTAAGGATATCAACGCCTCGCTTGTGTTGAGCAACACTTATCATCTCTACCTGCGTCCCGGCGACGAGCTTGTGCGCGATATGGGCGGCTTGCACAAGTTCATGCAATGGCATCGTCCCATGCTGACCGACTCGGGTGGCTTTCAGGTCTTCTCGCTTTCGCAAACCCGCAAGATCGACGATGACGGCGTGACCTTCAAGAGTCACATTGACGGCTCGACGCATCGCTTCACGCCTGAAAAGTCCATTGCAATTCAGGAGAACCTCGGCGCGGACATCATCATGGCATTCGACGAATGTTCCGACCCCAACGACAAAGCCTACAGTGCCATCGCCATGGACCGGACTCATCGCTGGGCGGAGCGTTCCGTCAAAGCACAGACGCGACCCGACCAGGCTTTATTTGGGATCGTACAAGGTGGCGTTCAAGCGGACCTTCGAGCTGCCTCTGCCCGATTTATCGCATCCCTCGATACACCTGGCATTGCCATCGGCGGACTCTCCGTAGGCGAGACCAAACAGGAGATGCACGAAACGCTCGACGTGGTCACTCCGCTGTTGCCTGAAAACAAACCGCGCTACCTGATGGGAGTCGGCACCCCCGAAGACTTGATTAACGGCGTGGCGCGCGGTATTGACATCTTCGACTGTGTATTGCCGACACGCTTAGCTCGTCACCACTCTGCCTTTGTCCCCGAAGGACGCCTCAACATGATGAACGCGACCTTTGCGCGTGACGAGCGTCCGATAGATGAAACATGTGATTGCTATGCTTGCAAAACTTTCACGCGTGCATATATTCGCCATCTTATCGTCGCAAAGGAATTGCTTGCAGGTACACTTCTTTCAATTCATAATCTGCGCGCGTTGATTCGACTCATGGAGCAAATCAGAGTCTATATTGCCGATGGCACATTTGAATCTCACGTGCCAGAATTGCTAAGTCAATGGCAGGGAAATGCGGAAAGAAAAAAGAATACAGCATGAAAGACGATTTTTGGGATGAGGCAATTTCAAAAATTGCAGATAAGTTGATTAAGAAGCCTGACGAATTTTCTTCAGAGCAAAGCTATCTTTGCCCAATTTGCCAAAATCAAATGAATATTCAAATCGGTAGATATCAGAGAAGTAATACACAAATGATTGGTATCACAATCATCTGTGATGCATGTAATAAAGCGATTGCTATAGATGCCATCGAAGGATAGACAATGACCCTCCTCCTCGATATCATGGATAGCTATGCAAATTAACGCTGCTTACAAATTCTTCTCTGATCAACTCATACAACATGAAGCCCTGACCGTAAAAAGCGGCAACGGCGGATTGAGCTATTACAAAAATAGCGTATTTGTCTGCCATTTCAATGCGCGGCCGCAGAAGAAACGTGATGACCTGGGGTTTGCAGACTTCCGTTATGATGTTTTGCGTCCGTATCTTGACATCGAAAAGACCATTTTAGCTATTCAACAGGCAGCTTTGCCAGAGGTGCAAATCAAAAGCCATAAACTTTGGTGCACTCTGCATTTCCCGTTGTCGCTTCTGGAGCATGTAGCCAACTTGTTTTTGAAACACATAATTTCCAAGATAAATACTTAACTAAAACAGGAGAAAATCTTTGAACTTCTTTCATGCTTTCCTACTCGGTGTTATTCAAGGTTTAACGGAATTTATCCCTGTTTCTTCCACTGCTCATCTGCTTATTACGCAAAAGCTACTTAACATCCCTGCCAATGAAGCGATGTTCTCTTTTCTCGTCATTGTCCAACTCGGGACCATTGTTTCATTGCTCGCTTTCTACTGGAAAGACTTACTCTCCATCGTCAAAGCGACGTTAGACTTTCGACGTTCGACTCCTGAAAGAAATTTAGGAATTTACATTATTGTTGCTACGATCCCCGCATTGCTCGCAGGCTATTTGTTGAAAGATGCAGTGGAGGCATTGTTCAAACAGCCAATGCTCCAGGCATCCATACGTTTATTCTCTGCCGCTGTATTGCTCACGTTGGCTGAACTGCTGACAAGAAAAAATCGTAATCTGAATTCCATGACATGGTTGGATGCGCTGGTGATTGGTTTATTTCAGATCATTGCAGTTTTTCCCGGTGCCTCTCGCAGCGGATCAACCATCAGCGGCGGCATGTTCCGCGGCTTCGATCGTCCGTCCGCGGCGCGGTTTGCGTTTCTCATGTCCGTGCCGGTGATGCTCGCCGCGGGCGGCTACGAAATGCTCGATGTGATTCAGATGCCGAATCTTGGCGAGTTCCTGCCTCTACTTGCGGTGGGATTTGTCACCGCCGCGATTGTCGGTTGGTTCGCCATCAAGTGGCTGATCGATTATTTGAGCAAGCGCTCGCTGTATGTCTTTGCGATATATTGTGCAGTAGTTGGAACGATTGTGTTTTTTCTAAAATGAAATAACAACCCAACTTTGGTGGTTGAGCGCAAGCAGTCGAAACCACCTAAACTAAATAATTTTGCTTATAAGTGGTCTCGATATGCCCTTCGCAACGAACGCTCAGGGCTACTCGACCACCGAGAATAACTATGGATACAAAATCTTTGCTCAAAACCCTCGTCGAAACCGAATCCCCTTCACATGACAAAGCCGCCGTGAACCGCGTTGGCGCTATCGTTGCTGAAGAAGCGCGCAAACTTGGCGCACAAATTGAAATCATTCCAAATACAGAAACTGGCGACCATGTACTCTCAACGTGGGGCAGTGGGAAAGATGGAATTCTGATATTGTGCCATATGGATACTGTCTTCCCACTTGGCACGATTCAAAAGACTCCTTATCGTGAAGAGGACGAACAGATCTTCGGTCCCGGCACATTGGATATGAAAGCGGGTATCGTCATTGCGCTCGCCGCCATTGAACAAGCGCAACAGCAAGGCTTGAATCGTCCGGTCACGTTGCTTTGCACCTCCGATGAAGAAATTGGGAGTCATACATCGCGTGAACATATTGAAAGACTCTCAAAAGAATCTGCGCTTGCTTTGGTGATGGAAGGCGCACTGCTTGATGGTTCGCTCAAAACCTGGCGCAAAGGTACCGGTGGATTTTGGGTGAAAGTCAAAGGACGTGCCGCGCACTCAGGCGGTGATCATCAAGCTGGACGCAATGCCATTGAAGAGATGGCGCATCAAGTGCTTGCGATCCAGAAGCTCACCGATTATTCCAAACAGACTACGCTTAATGTGGGTGTCATTCAAGGCGGCACGGTTTCAAATGTTGTCCCTGAGGAAGCCAGCATCGAAGTGGATGTGCGTGTGATGCAACCCGGCGAATGGGAGCGCATCGAAGCAGAAGTAAAAGGTCTCAAGTCAGTTCTCGATGGCACAACTATTGAAATTACAGGTGGATTGAATCGTCCGCCGATGCCGTTTGATGAAAAGATGAAAGTCACGTTCGAAAAAGCCAAATCAATCGCTGCAGGTATTGGCATGACTCTCACTGCCGGCGGTACGGGCGGCGCCTCGGATGGAAATTTTATTGCCCCGCTTGGTATCCCTGTACTCGATGGCATGGGCGCTGTCGGTGAAGGCTATCACTCAGAACGCGAATATATTTTTGCAGACAGTTTGGAACAGAAGGCGAAATTGACTGCTGCATTGATTCGCGGGTGGTAGCAAGCGGTGAATGATTGGAAATAAAAAACGAGTCAACGCTTTCGGCGTTGACTCGTTTGATAAAACGGAATCAACTTCAGGCTTGGGAATGATCCGCACTCGAGCGTAGTAGGAGGTATTGTTCCAGGCAGCCCCATGCAACCACCAGGTAAGCAACCACGTACAAAGTATCCGCAAGCAGGGCAATCGAAATACCGCTCATCACATAATCGTATACGCCGGTTTCCGTCATTTGGATGTATATAAAATCCGACAACACGAAGGATGAGATCGTCAACCAGGGGATTGCCAGGGCGCGTCCCCGAAATGCATACACAAGATAGAGAGCCGCCAGCCCGACTACGGTATCTGCCAGCAAATAGAAGTATGAGAAAAAATCCGCCAGTGGCGTTTCGCTATGGATCGCCACCAGAATCACCGCAATGACAGCCAGCCCTCCCAGCCATACACCGAGCGTTGCCCATGCCACCTTATTTGTCTGTGAAAAGAATACGAGTTTGAATTGGCGGCTTAAGGAAATTGTCAACGCAATATATCCCACCAGCCAGAATATGTCGGCAGAACTGAAAACAGGCACTTCGCCATCTCTTGTATAAAGGTAGCCCCATATCGCTTCAGCAATTGTCCACAGCCACAGGCAAATGGCAAAGGCTGTCCAGATCACGCGCGGGGGTTCGCCTTGATGATAATAAAAGGGGATGAGTGTGAGAATGAACGCGGCGATCAAAGCCGAAAGCGTTGTCCCACCGTTCAGGATGAGCAAATTGATGGTTTCGGAGAATGGTGCCAACGCAAACGTCCATGCAAAGAAGGCTGTGATCAAAAAGAAGATGATAAAGGCGAAAAGCCTGCAACGCTTCACATTAAAACTTTTCATTGCGCAGCCTCGATCAAGTTAAAAGTATCCTGGATGGTTTTGTAAACGTCTCGTGTGGGTTCGGTGGACTGTTTTATCATATTGTGAGTCAGTGAACTTCCGATAATTGGTTCAATGCGCGATTTAAGCGCCGATAATATCTCCCTATATGTATTCCCTGTTTCTGCGGCATTGAGAAACATTGAAGCATCCTGGAGTTGCTGATCTTGTGTGGAGATATTCCAGCCCTTTCGCTCTGCAAGCATGGAAAGACTCTGCAAAACGGAACGTACCATGACAGCTCCAGTGAGTTGTTTGTAATAATTCAACATATTCTGACAATACCATTCAAGCAGAATGTTCAGATGGACCTCAAGCCAGGCCTGGTTCTTGATATCCCCATGATAGACCGTGACCCTGCACTGCGTCTCCTCCCAGGTCAATATCTGACCCAGCGCAGAGGGACCATCGTCAGCTGCGGTCTCTGTCAGCAATACGGCCCGAGCGATCGGAATTTTTTTCCCCGCGATCAAGACGAACCCCTCGGCGTGTTCCCAATGGATGTGGAACAGTGTGGGAATCAAATTATATTCAGCCAGATTGAATATGGTTGCGAGTTGATGCGTGCTTATGATCTGGGACTGGCCCGGTGTGAGCTCCTCCAGAATGACCTTTTTGAACATCAACGCGCGTGCGGGCATCGGCTCGATCTCCAACGTTCCTCTACCAAACCGTTTGATCGGGGACTCCCAGTTCAAGTCTGGGACGCGATGGTTGCGAATGTAGATCTCACGTACTTTGCCTTGCTGGACAAAGATCGACTCTGTCCTGTCGTTCGGAAAAGTGATCTGAATCCGACCAGTAAGTTTGTCGTTCAATGATTGGTGGATCTGATTCTGTAATTCCCATTCAGCCAATGGCGTTGGGACAGAAAATGAAAAAGTGGGTGCGTGCATTCGCGCCATTGTATATGATTTGTAGGATTTCATTCACAACAATTCCGTAACTATCGAAACTGTAACGTTAATTCGGATGCAAATGGTGGACAATACGTTTTGTTCTACGGAACAAAATTGAACCTGACTGCGTTTCTCCTCCATCGTTGGTAGAATCCTACCTGACTCGTTGAAGGAAAAATTCCATGCAAAAGATTTTCCCACCATCCCTGATATTTCTTGCCCTGTTGATTTCCTCCTGCTCAACCAACACGCCTCAACCTACGCCGGAAGTTGTTTCGGTGTACTCCTCGTCTTTTACCCAGCCCTGGCTCACGGACGTATATGCCTGCGCTGCAGAATCATCGGCTGTGGTGCGTTTATCCGATTTAACATCTGATGCTCAGATCGTTTTACAAATCGGTGAGCCGGAATTTTTATCGGGGTTTGCTTATCAGATCGATGAAGAAGAGCTATTGATCGTGACGCATCGCCAAAGCCCAATTCAAAATTTGACTCTTGAGGAAGCACAGGCATTGTTCATGGGGTTGGGAGATCCCTCGGCGCAGGTGTGGGTGTATGCGTCAGAGGCGGAGGGGCAGAGGGTGTTTGATCAATTCGTGATGAAAGGCAGAAGCGTCATGTCATCTGCGAGGGTGGCGGTCAATCCACAGCAGATGTCCGATACGTTGGTCAGTGAGTCCAATTCGGTTGGAATCCTGCCGAGACATTGGAAGGCGGGCGATTCGCGAGTCGTCTTTTCGGCAGGGATTGTGCCGGTGCTGGCGTTGACGAAGGTGGAGCCGCAAGGTGCAATCAGAGCACTGATAAGTTGTCTACAAAAATGATCTAGTAAAGCCCGACTCGCAGAGCCGGGCTTTTTTGTTCCTCTTGACAAACCCTCTTGGCGGGAGTAATATAAATACAAACTAGTTTGTTATGCAAACCAGATTTGTAAAAAGGAGTGCGAATGAAAGATAATTTTTCTGAGGTTGAACAGCGCGTCAAACGCTATTGGTATACCGATGGGCTTGGAGAAATTGCCGGGGGCGGGTTGTTTCTGGTGATCGGGTTGTATTTTGCGGGGCATGAGTGGGTGCCATCAAACTCACCTGCGGGCGCCTTGCTTGATAGCAGTCTGATGCTCCTGTTGATCGGTGGGGCATATGTGACGCGCTGGCTGGTCAATGAATTGAAAACGCGTCTGACCTATCCACGCACAGGGTATGTGGATTATGGTCCCGGTCGAAAGAACACGCGGTCGGCTGGTTTTTTGACCGGAGGGATCGCGGTAGGTGTGGCAATGCTATTGGTCATGCTCGGCAGATTTACCGGCACGTTTAACTGGTTACCTGCTTTTACGGGTTTGCTGTTCGGGATCATCCTGATGATCGTCCTTGCCAGAACGAGCGGCTTGATACGGTTTTATCTGCTGGGAGGATTTTGTATCATCACTGGGCTGGTGCTTTCATTCAGCAGATTATCCGAGAGTTACAGCCTGGGTTTGCTCTATGGATTGATCGGTGTTGCCGCCCTGATCTCTGGCGGCTTGACGCTGGCACATTATCTGCGTGCGAACCCGCTGCCTGCGGAGAAAAACAATGAGCGATGATCTACGAACCGTTACCACCCTCGACCGTCTTATCCACGAGCCAGCGCGCTTGCTCATCGTAACAATTTTAGGGTCCGTGGCGAGCGCGGACTTCCTCTACTTGCAACGCGAGACCGGTTTGACAAAAGGGAATCTTTCGGCGCATCTTTCCAAACTCGAAGAGGCGGGTTACGTTCAAATCGAAAAAACCTTCAAAGGCAAACTTCCACTCACGGTTTGCAAGTTGACCTCTGCCGGGCAGAAGGCGCATAAGGCATATCGTCAGCAATTGCAGGATTTTATGAACAAAACAGGTTAAGGAGAATTCAAAATGAAATCAAACAACATGCTTGTAGGAATTGCGCTTCTGTTTCTGATATTGACAGTCGCAACATCCGTGGCGATCTGGGGAGATGTATCTACGCCGGTCAAGATCGGGATGTTCGCGTTTGGGTTTGGGTCAGGCATCGCAGCGGGAAATTTGATCGCACGGCGTGCCAAATGATTTTCAGTGAAAAGGATATTTCGTGAACGCCATTCAAACTTATCAACTTACGCGTTCGTTCGGGAGCCTGAAAGCGGTTGACCGCTTGACGCTCGACATTCCACGCGGCACGGTCTTCGGGTTCCTCGGTCCGAACGGCTCGGGCAAGACGACGACGATTCGTCTGTTGCTCGGTTTGCTGGATGCGGATCAAGGCTCGGCGCAGGTGCTGGGCTTCGATACGAAGAAACAGCCTGACGAGGTCCGCGTACGCTGCGGGGCTCTGCTCGAACATCATGGTCTGTACGAACGCCTATCCGCTTCGGAGAATCTCGATTACTACGGACGGATCTGGCATCTGTCCAAAGCAGATCGTGACAAACGCATCCGTGAATTGCTCGAGCCGTTGGATCTCTTCGAGCGACGCGGTGAACCCATCGGACGCTGGAGCCGCGGTATGAAGCAGAAACTCGCCGTTGCACGCACGCTCATGCATCGCCCGGAGCTGATCTTCCTCGATGAGCCGACCGCTGGCTTGGACCCGGTCGCCTCAGCCACCTTGCGCGAAGATCTGGCGACTCTCGTCGCGCAGGAAGGCGTGACGATCTTCCTGACCACCCACAATCTTGCCGAAGCCGAGAAGTTATGCGATCAGGTCGGTGTGATCAATCATGGACAACTTCTCGCCACCGGCAGTCCCTCCGACCTGCGGTCGAAGACCTCCGCGCCGCGTTTGTATGTGACAGGTCAGGGGCTCACGTCGCAGGTTGTTGATCATGTGAAAAATAATGCGCTGGTCACGAAGGTACAACATCAAAACGGAAGATTAGTCATGGACTTGAATGACCTGACGCGTTCACACGAGATCGTCACACAATTGGTGAGTGTGGGCGTGCAGATTGACGAAGTCCGCAAGGAACAGGCGGATCTGGAGGATGTGTTCCTGCGCCTGGTCGAGGAAGAAAAACGAGGTGAAGAATGATCACAGATGTTATTACTGTAGCGTTGAAGGAATTGCGTGAGATCTTCACGTTTGGTGATGCGCGCGGACGCGGCAAGCTCAGTCTGGTGGTCCTGGTCCTGATCTTCGGCATTGTCTTTCCCCTGCAAAGTGGACGCGAGTGGGTTGAGTCCCCAGTCAGCATCATGGTCTGGGGTTGGATGCCATTCCTGTGGGTTTCCGGTATTGTGGCAGATTTGTTCGCAGGAGAGCGCGAACGGCACACGTTGGAAGCCTTATTAGCCACACGGCTCTCCGATCAAGCCATCCTGTTCGGTAAATTGCTGGCAGCCATGACGTATGGCTTCACATTGACCTGGCTCATCATGCTCGCCAGCCTTGTAACGGTCAATATCAGCTTTGGCGGGGATGGGTTGTTGTTCTATTCCCGTGATGTCACTCTGGGTGCATTGGTGTTCAGTATTCTCATCTCGGGGCTTTCTGCGAGCATCGGCGTATTGGTATCCCTGCGGGCGGGCAGTGTCCGTCAGGCACAGCAAATTATGAGCATGGGCATGCTGGTCTTGTTCCTGCCGTTGATGCTGATCCAATTCATCCCAAAGGCGTGGTTGGAGTCCATTGGCAATATCGTGGAAAACGTCCAGCCCATGCAGGTTGCCGAGTGGATCGCAGTCGGATTACTGGTCGTGGAATTGGTGCTAATCGCCATCGCCACGCGGTTGTTCCAGCGGAGTAAATTGATACTCGACTGATAAACGGGACTGGCGGAATGCCAGTCCTTTTCATTTCCAACGAGACGGAGATTGTATAATAGGCGTATCATGAACTCATCGCCAAGGAGAAGCATGCCATGAAGACTCCCTTATGGACACCTTCGGAAGAACGCAAACGGGACGCCAACATCATGCGCTTTATGGACGCCGTGAATCAGCAGTTCGGATTAACGCTCGCTTCATACTCCGACCTTTATAACTGGTCGGTGAACAACATCCCTGATTTCTGGCGGACGGTGTGGGACTTTGCCGAAATAAAATCGTCACAGCGATTCGATTCCGTGGTGACGGATTTATCTGTCTTCCCCGGCACGAAATGGTTTCCCGGTGCGAAGTTGAATTTTGCAGAGAATCTTTTGCGTTACCGCGATGACGGACTTGCTTTTATTTTCCTCGGTGAAACTCAAAAATCAAAACGGATGACGTATGCGGAGCTGTATGACTCAGTCGCAAGATTAAGCCGTTCGTTGGCAGAAGCAGGCGTCGGGGAGGGGGATCGGGTGGTCGGGTATATGCCGAATCTGATCGAGACGGTCGTCTGCATGTTGGCGGTGACCAGTCTCGGGGCGACCTGGTCCTCCTGCGCCACGGATATTGGTCCCGGTGCGGCAATCGAGCGGTTGGGACAAGTCGAACCGAAGGCGATGATCACCGCCGATGGATATTTTTACAAGGGCAAGGTGTTCGATACGCTGGGGCATGCGGCGGAAGTGGCGGGTGGAATTCCGTCGCTGAAGAAAGTGATCGTCGTTTCGTATGTGAGTGAACGGGCGGAGATTGCGGGCATCCCGAATGCTGTGCATTACGAAGATTTTTTGTCGAAAGAAAATAATCTTGAAATTGCGTTTGCGCAATTGCCGTTCGACCATCCGCTGTATATTATGTTCTCGTCAGGGACGACGGGCAAGCCGAAGTGTTTGGTGCAGGGAGCGGGCGGGGTGTTGATCAATCATTTGAAAGAGTTGTTACTGCACACTGACCTCAAGCGCAGTGACCGAATTTTTTATATCACGTCATGCAGTTGGATGATGTGGAACTGGCTGATGAGTTCGCTGGCGGTCGGTGCGACGATTGTGCTGTACGACGGCAACCCAAATTATCCTGATGCAGGTGCGATGTGGAAGTTGATTCAGGATGAACAGATAACGATTTTCGGATGCAGTGCCAGTTATCTGCACTTCTTGAAAAAGGAAAATGTCTCACCCCGCAGTGATTTTGATTTATCGTCCCTGCGTGAAATCTCGCAGACGGGTTCGCCGCTTTCGGCGGATGGGTTTGAATACGTGTATCGCGAAATCAAAGCGGACTTGCATTTCAACTCCATCGCGGGCGGCACGGACATCAACGGCTGTTTTGCGGCGGGCAGTCCCATCGTGCCGGTGTATGCGGGCGAGTTGCAAAGCCCGGCGTTGGGGATGAAGATCAAGGCTTACGATGAAAACACAAAGCCCATTTGGGATGAGCAGGGCGAGTTGGTGTGTGAAGCGCCAGCGCCATCCATGCCGTTATATTTTTGGAACGACACCGACGGCTCGAAATATCACAATGCGTATTTCGGAGTCTATCCCAATGTGTGGCGGCACGGCGATTATGTGTTGATCCACAAAGACACCGGCGGCGTGACGTTTTACGGTCGCTCCGATGCGGTGTTGAAGCCGTCGGGTGTGCGCATTGGCACGGCGGAGATTTATGCCCAAATGGAGAATCTGCCCGAGGTGGCGGATAGTCTCGCTGTGGGACAAAATTATCAGGACGACCAGCGTGTGATTCTATTCGTCAAACTGGCGGCAGGCTTTGCGTTGACCGCTGAACTGCAAAACAAAATCCGCAAGACGCTGCGTGAGAATGCGTCGCCGAGACACGTCCCTGCGCTGATTCTCGCAGCGCCTGAGATTCCGTACACGTTGAATATGAAGAAGGTCGAAAGCGCCGTGACGAATATTTTGAACGGACGGGCGGTGAGTAATCGAGATGCATTGATCAATCCGGGGTCGTTGGAGTTTTATGAGGGAGTGATGGAGAGGTTGAAGTAATTGGATGAAGTGCCCCGCTTCGCTCTAAGCCGATGGCTGATCTGTCCATTGGGGTTTTGCTTTGCCTAAGTCGTGTTAATGTTTCAAGTTTTACTTCGCTGAATTATCTGTTGTAAAATTGGTGAAAGAATACAAATATGACACTTAGTAAAATCGAAGAGGAAGTAATACTCTTAAAAGCAATTAAGGAGATTGTTGATTCTATAGTAAATTTTGAAGTCCTTGATTTGGCTGGGAGTGACCCAGATTCGCAAATCTCCTTTCATTCGATTACACATCAAAAATTTTTCAATATTGTCTTGGTTGATTTCTTGTCTCGGACTGATAAAAGGAGTCCCGTAAATCAGACTTCCTATCTTGGTGCTCTAAAAGCGATATCCGAGAATCCAAGTTTCAATGTTGATGACTCGATAACTTTACTTAGTGAAGCAACACATGTGTTTGTGGAGTGGCTTGAGCAAGAAGTTGAGGTTCAAATATGGTTGCCATCAATCGATAAAGAAACAATTTTGAAGATACAGCGAATAACATTCCTGAAAATGTGTGGTGATATCTCAAAACATAACTTTCTAAGAAATCCAGGAACAGCAGAAGACTTGAGGGATGTTCTTGGAAGAAGTGGCATATCGATTGAATTAGACGATGCTTTGCTTGCATTGACTGAATTTTATGAAAGATTTCACACCGACATTCTTAATTATCATGGAAGTATGATTGCCGAGTTTCTCAATAATATACGATGGGGAATATATGAATACTTGCAACCAGAATTCCACCACAGTATTGTTTGGGAAAGCCGTAATCCACCGAATTATCGTTATACCTATCCAGATGGCGTTTTCTCAAGGTTTGCAAAAGAATGTTACTGGGAAATAATGAACGAAGTCCGCACTCCGCCTTATATGCGTCGATTTCAAGTTACAAAATGGTTAAAACTAAGGTACTGATAAAAGTATGCGTTATGAATAAATCTAATCGCCAAGGTCAGCGATTTGGAATGAAAAGGAGTCCCCATGCCATGTAATTGCTGTGAAATGGAAAATAACACCTTCGGCGAAGACGAAGCCAAGGCGAATCTCAAAGACTATATCGCAAACGAGGGCACCTGGAAGCATAATTTCGTTACAGTATAATAACCATACGGAGAAAAAATGATCTATCTGTTGAAACTACCTGTCACCTCCACGCAGATTCAAGAAATGCTTGCCCAATATGACGACATGATCAAAATCGTTGTAGATATTCGTCGCCACATGGTATCTGGTGGTGGCGAAATGCACGCCGATTGCGAATCTGTTTTGTTGGATGATGGCAGTGAGCAGGATGATCTATGGGGCGCGAACTGGTATCCCGCCGAGCAACGGATTGAATTTGAATCCCTCATCAATATCCGTCCGCGTTTGGGGAATCGCAGCATCCTCATTCAAGATGAAAATTTACGTAAGCAGGTTGAAACCATTACCCGCGAAATTCTTGGAGGCGTAAAATGAAAGACCTGGAAAAACTGCGCGAGCGTTTTCTGCGCGACCCACTCCCGCGTCGCCTGGGTGGGCTTGCCGCCACGCTTGGACGCCTCTCATCTTCTGCGCGCAATTCAACAGACCCGAATATTGTCTCAAATTTATTGGATGAAGCCAAACACCTTATTGAATGGGTAGCCGCAGAGACCGAGCCAGAGACCGCTGCAGAACTGATTCGTATGCAAATCATCATTACGCTTTGGCAAGGCGCATGGAGTGAAGCCAGCCAAAGCCCAAAACAACGCACTCTACTTTCTGTGCAAGCCAAAGATTGGTCTGATAAGGCTGTAGACTTTTCGGGATTGGTGTAACCATGCCCTGCAATTGTTGTGAAATGGAAAATAATACCTTCGGCGAAGACGAAGCCAAGGCGAATCTCAAAGATTATCGCAAGCGTGGACCTGCGAATCAGACGAAGTTGATTCTCGAGGCAGTACGGTCGTTGGGGTTGAAAGATGCGTCCCTGCTCGATGTCGGCGGCGGGATTGGGACGATCCACCATGAGTTGCTGAAAGATGTCGCCAGCGAAGCCACGCATGTGGATGCTTCGTCTGCATATTTGAAGATCGCTACGGAAGAAGCCAAGCGATTGGGGCACAGCGAACAGGTCAAATTCATCCACGCCGATTTCACTGATGTAGCGGCTGAACTTCCGCAGGTGGATGTGGTGACATTAGATAGAGTCGTTTGTTGTTACCCGAATTTTCGTGAGTTGTTGAAAGCTGCCTCGTCAAAGAGTCGTACGGCGATTGCGTTGACCTATCCGCGTGAGGAGTGGTACATCAAAGCGGTCATGTCCATTATGAATTTTTTCCAGCGGTTGAGGAACGATCCCTTTCGGGTGTTTGTCCATCCGGTTGCTGAAATGGAATCCTTGTTGAATGGGGAAGGGTTGAAGAAGATTTCAGTCCGCAGGTTGTTCGTGTGGGAGATGGCGTTATATAAACGGTAGAGCGAGATAGTATCTCGCTCTACGGAATTAAATTTGTGGTTTTTGTTTATGCCACTCGGTTGCCTGCTCATAGGCGTACGCAGCGTTCAGGACTTTTGCATCGAACCAGGGTTTCGCGATAATTTGCATACCGATGGGCAAGCCGGCTTTTGTGAATCCGCAGGGTATGGAGATCGCGGGTAAGCCTGCCAAATTGAACGGCGCAGTGAAACGCGTGAGCCGCGCGGCTTGTTCAACAGCATCATTGCCTTCAATCGCAGGCGCTGCGATGGGGGTGGATGGGACGATCAAAAAGTCAGTAGACTCAAAGAACAGTTCGCATCTTTTTCGCACTTCGGTCTGAGTACGCCGTGCGAGAGCGTATTCTGTCGATGTGGTTTTTGCGCCTTCCTGTAACCTGCGTAGAACATCTTCACCAAACATCTCGGGGTTTTCCTGCAAACGATCGCGATGGACTGCCGCGCCGTCTGAGCGGGTCATGGTTGAATTGGCAAGGGCGGCTTCGCGCATCCAACTTACGTTCACTTCCTGGATCTTGCATCCCAATGACTCAAAAACTTTCGCTGCATCTCGAACAGCATTCAGCACTTCCGAGTCGGCGCTTTCAACATATTCGCCAACACCGAAAGTGATCTTGCGGCCCTGCATATCATCCACGAGGTGACCCAGATAATCACCGGTCAACACTTTGGTGGAGATAGGGTCAAGGGCATCATAAATGGAAATTACTTGTAAGAGTATTGCAGCATCACGAACGCAGGATGTGATCGGACCGACATGATCGAGATTCCAGGAGAGCGGGAACACGCCGCGCGTGCTGACACGTCCATAGGTGGGTTTGAGACCGACCACGCCGCATAACGAAGCAGGGATGCGGATCGAGCCGCCAGTGTCGGTACCCAATGCGCCCAGTGCCATGCCAGTTGCCACTGCGATGGCTGATCCGCTTGAGGAGCCGCCAGGGATGAGATCTGTATTCCACGGGTTGTGGGCGGTTCCGTAATGCGGGTTGTTCCCTGTCACGCCTAATGCGATCTCATGGGTATTTGTTTTGCCCATGATGGTGGCACCAGCTTGTTTAAGTTTTTCGATCACGAAGGCATCACTATTTGGAATATTATCTGTAAAGAATTTCGAACCGGCGGTTGTGCGTAGCCCAGCCGTATCAAATAGGTCTTTTACTGCAATGGGGATGCCGCGCAGGGCGTTGGCAAGTGCAACGGGAATGGTTTGTTCGGACGGTTGCGGGTTGAACGTTGCGGAATCGCAAACGGTGATGAATGCGTTAAGTGTCGGGTTGAGACGTTCGATTTGATGGAAACAGGCTTCGGCTAGGTCATGAGGCGAGAGTTTTTGTCCACGGATCAAATCCAGCGCGGCTACGATACTTAGGGTGTGAAGGTTATCCATTATGTCCATTATAATTGTGTTGGAACTATTTTATGCAACCCCCATTTAGCATGTCTGAGAAAAATAAATTTTGGATATTTCTGGCAGGGCTGGCTATAGCTGCCATGGCGTTGGGCGGTATTGCCACTTCGCGCTATGGGGCAGGAGTGGCCTCAGATTCGGTCAAGTACCTTGCGGTGGCGCAGAACCTGTTGAATGGAAATGGTTTGTTCGACCATCGCGGTTTGCCTTTGCTTTCCTGGCCTCCGCTTTATTCCATGATCGTGGCAGGTTTGAATTTAATCACTGGCTTGGATGTTTTTGTCGCGGGTTGGTATTTCAATATTTTTCTGTTGGGCTTGGATCTGGTTTTGAGCGGGGTGATCTTTCAACGTGTCTTTTCTACAAAGCTGCTGTATGCCTATCTTGCTACTTTATTTGTATTTCTTTCCATTTCGTCGCTGCGCATCCATGCGACAATCGGTTCGGATGCTTTCTATCTCACCATGACGCTGATCTTTTTGATCGCAATGGATGGTTACATTCAAAAACGTTCATACCGTGCATTTACTTTGATGGTTCTGCTTTGCGCCCTTGCCCCGCTTTTGCGGTATGTTGGGTTGGCTTTGGCGGTAACCGCGCTGGTAGTGATCCTGGTGGAAAATCGTAAGTCTGTGAGGGTGTTTTTACGCGACGGTTTTGTGTTGGGGATATTTTCTATCGCGCCGATTTTTTGGTGGCTGGTCATTCATAACATCATGACATATGGCTCCCTGTGGGGTACTGGAAATGACAGAACAGTTGATGTGGTGCAAAACACTGAATTGGCGTTTACAAAGATGCTGCATTGGTTTGTTCCGTATCTCTCTGTGATCATGCCGGTCCTTACCAGACCATTTATTGTGCTGGGGATTTTTGTGCTGGCGCTTGCTCTGATCAATCGCAGGGATAATGGGAATTGGCTTGCCTGGCTTCGGGAATTTGCGCTTCCATCCACATACCCGACAATGACCTATGCATTTGTGTATTTTTCAGCGGTAGCGTTGACGATCATTACCAGCGATCATCGTTATTTGCATTCAGATCGTTATTATGTGATCCTGCTTGTCCCGACCATGATTTTCGCTTTTGTTACCTACGATCAATTAATCAGACCACATATAAAGCTTTCAGCACGGCAGGCTGCTTATGGATTAGTGGTTATCTTTGCTTTGTGGACGGTATATCCGCTTTATGGGATTCATGAGTATTTGGTGAATGCTTTGGAGCGCGGAGAGCCAAGCGACTATAATCTCTTTAATACCCGCGCTTATCATGACAGCATGATAGTCCCCGAAATGCAAAGATTGCGGGAAAACCAGCCGGATGCGATCGTGTATAGCAATTATGTTGATGCAGTTTGGTTCTATACGCGCAAACCCGCAGCCATATTACCCATTCGGGATGTCGCTGATCTCACCGCCACATATGCTGGATGGCCCCATGATAAAGCAGGTTACATTGTCTGGTTCAAGCCTAATGAGTATAAACATTATCTTTCCCCTGAAGAGCTTGCCCAATTTGGATCCCTGGAATTGATATATTCGAACCCGAGCGGTGATATTTATTTTGTACAATCGCGTTGATGTAAGCCATGCGTAAATTTATTTTATTGGTATTTCTTGTCCCTCTGTTATTGTATTCTTGTGCCACGCCGCAGGAGGGTATTTCTGCGACAGTTGTTCCATCAGCAACTGTTTCTGTAACTGTAGCGGCTCCTGTTGTTGCTGTTCAAACAGCCACTCCAAATTTAATTCCCAAACATAATGACCTGATCTTTGTGGAGTTCTTTGCAATTACCTGAGTGGATTGCAAAGAAATGGATCCCATCGTGAATGGGCTAAAGAAAAAATACAAACATTGCATGAAGTTGGAACGGGTAAATTACCATGAGCGGACTACATGGCACGAGTTGCTGTTCCCGATCGGTTCCCCAGAGTTTGTGCTTTTAGACTCTGCTAAGCAGGTAATTTACCGCTGGTTTGGGGTGATCCCTGTGGAAGATTTCTCAGAAATTTTAGATCCACTGTGTTTTGATTAATGAAAACAGCCCCTAAAGATTTACTAAATCTTTAGGGGCTGTTCATTATGATCGACTAGAACAAACCAACAACCTTGCCGGTTTCAAGATCAAGATCTACATCGTAGAATACAGGTCGGGTGGGTAAGCCAGGCATCGTGCGCATGGTCCCGAGCAGTGGATAGAGGAAGCCCGCGCCAACGCTCGCGCGGATGTCGCTGATGGTCACGCGGAAGCCGCGCGGCGCACCTTTGACATCGCCCTTGTCGCTGAACGAAAGATGAGTCTTTGCCATGCACAGCGGCAGGTCTGCAAAGCCAAGTTTGGTGAATTGCTCGATTTTGGCTTCGGCTTCGGGGGTGTAATCCACGCCGTCGGCGCGATAGATCTCGCGCGCGATAGTCTCAATTTTTTCCTTGATCGAGACATTCAGCGGATAGAGGAACTGGAAGTTGCTGGGTTTCTCGCAAGCTTTGACAACTGCTTCGGCGAGAGCGACTGCGCCCTTGCCGCCTTCCATCCAATGACGGGAAACGACCGCATCCATTGCGCCCGCTTCGAGAGCGGCTTTGCGGACCATTTCCACTTCGGCGGGGGTGTCGTTGGCGAAGGAGTTCACAGCCACGACCACGTTCACGCCGTATTTGAGCGCGTTCTCGACGTGCTGGATCATGTTGGGCAGACCCTTGGCAAGCAGGTCAAGATTCTCTTCGACATATTCCGGCGCAAGCGGTTTGCCAGCGACGACTTTCGGTCCGCCGCCGTGCATCTTAAGCGCGCGCACTGTGGCAACCAGCACCACCACATTCGGAACGAGTCCGGAGTAGCGGCACTTGATGTCCATGAATTTTTCCATGCCGATATCGGCACCAAAGCCGGACTCGGTGATGACGTAATCAGCCATCTTGAGCGCGATCTTGTCCGCAATGATGGAGGATTGTCCATGGGCGATATTGGCGAACGGTCCCGCATGCACGATGGCAGGCGTGCCTTCGAGGGTCTGCATCAGGTTTGGTTTGATCGCGTCCTTCATCAGAACAGTCAACGCGCCAGCGACACCGAGGTCTTCCGCGGTGACAGCTTCGCCCTGCATGTTGACAGCGACGACCATGCGTCCCAATCTATCGCGCATGTCTGCCAGACCGGTAGTCAACGCGAGGATCGCCATGATCTCGGAAGCGACAGTAATATCATAGCCGGAGCGATGTTCGTGACCTGCTTCATCTTTACCAAGACCGACCTGAACTTCGCGCAGGAAGCGGTCGTTCACGTCCACGACGCGGCGCCACTGTATGCCGTTCGGGTCAATATTGAGGCGGGAGAAACGGGCACGTTCTTCGGTTGTCAGGTCATTGGGATTGGTCTTATCAATGCCGAGTTTTTTCAAGCGGCGCAACATCGAGGGGGAGAACTTGCGCTCACCCTTTTTATTGGCTGGGCAAAGCGCATTGAACATTTTTTCGTCGTCGGGGGTGTTCTTTTCGTGCATCATGCGGGCGTCCAGCGCGGCGGAGCACAAGTTGTGTGCGGCAGTGATGGCATGAATATCGCCTGTCAGGTGCAGGTTGAAATCTTCCATCGGGATGATCTGCGAATATCCACCGCCGGCAGCGCCGCCCTTAATGCCAAAGGTCGGACCTTGCGAAGGCTGACGAATCACGGTCATTACCTTCTTGCCGAGATGTGCGCCGAGTGCTTGTGATACCCCAACGGTAGTGGTGGTCTTGCCTTCGCCCAGCGGAGTGGGGGTGATGGCGGTCACATCGATGTATTTGCCATTCTTGCGCTTGGCGAGACGATCTAGGATCTCGAGTTTGATTTTGGCTTTGTAGGGTCCAAAGAGTTCCAGTTCGCTTTCCTTGATCCCTAATTCCTGGGCGATCTGGAGGATCGGTTTAAGTTTGCCGGCCTGGGCGATCTCAATATCAGAAGGAACAGGTCTCAACAATTTCAACTTGGTGGGCTTGAAATTGAACTTGGCAGGTGCGGCTTTTTTTGCCACAACTTTCTTTTTTGTCGTCACTTTTTTGGCGGGTTTCAGTGCCTTGGACTTGGTTTTGGTTGCCATTTCTGTACTCCTTTGATTATATATAATATCCAGCGTACATTATCGGGAACTTTCGAGTTTTTGGCAATAGCCTTCCTTCCCATTTTTGGAGGTATTGTGTCATAAGAAAAATTCAGGTGATGGTCGCTACATGATGACCATCACCTGAATTTTTTATCATGCTGTGATCAGAGTTCCGAGTGTTTCCCCCGTCAGTGCGCGGACGATATTGCCTGGCTCCACGCCCGAAAAGATTTGGACGGTCATTTCCGGGTTGGCTTGCACCAGATCAAGCATCTGTTTGACCTTTGATTCCATCCCGCCGGTCACATCCGCCGCAGCGGACTTGCCTACACCTGCCTTGATCTCATGAAAGTATTGGTGTGTCATCTTATCCACGATCCTGGTGCGTGTTGGGAAATCCGCCCACACGGCGGCTTCCAGCCCTGCGAGCAGAATCCGTTCAGGTCCAAGTGCGGCGGCGAGACTCATGAATAGATCTTCTGTCGAAAGGATCGTGCCGCCGCGCACTTCATCGAAAACGGTATCGCCAAATACCACCGGGACAATGCCCGCTGCCAAGGCCATGCGGAGTGGGGTTGTTTCCCAAACGGATACTTGTCCACTACTGGCGATCACACTGGCTGAAGGTGGCAACGCAATGGCGCGTACGCCCGCATTATGTAATGCCTTCATCACATAACGATTCAACGCAGAAGCTTGATACCAAACTTCTGCAAAACCTTTCCAATAATTCTCCTCGGTCTCATCGCGCTCACGATGGGTGAGGGGTGTTGATTGAGGCGGCAGACCGTCGCGTGTTTTATATTCGCTCGCCGGCACGTGACCAAAAGAACCGGCACCATGTCCCAGTACCAGACGCAGGTTCGGGTGAGTCTGAAGCGCGGTCTTGATCTGTAGAGCCAGATCATCCATCACATCTAATAGCGGTGTGTAGGGCTGGGTTTTATCCGTAATCAGCGAACCACCGAGTTTGAGGAAGACAAGTTCTTTCATGACTTTATTTTATCGCATGAATTGCCCGTGTAGGTTGTCCCCACCTCATTTCAATAGGCAGTATAATCTCGACGTTTATGAGCATGGGTTTAGGCGTTGCTATCCTTGTGGGTTTGTTTGCGCTGGGTGCATTGCTTGCCGCACGGGCAGGTATTCGTTCCATTCAGTTTGCGCGCAAAGTTGTGTTCTATCGCACGCGCCAGGCTTATACAGCAACGGGTTGGCAATGGCTGATCGTTGCTTTTGTTTTATTTACCTTTTCAATTGCCTCTGCTGCGTTTGGACAAACGGTTGTCAATCAAATTTTTCCACCTCCGCCCACACCAACTGCCTCACCCACGTGGACTCCGCTGCCCACTTCAACTCCAATTCCATCACCGACCAATACGGATACACCGACGGTCACCTCAACTCCCAATGCAACGCTGACATTCGTGGCCGTGCTTTCACAAACCCCCACATTGACGTTGACTCCGAGTCAGACGCCATCGGTCACTGCTTCTGTTACCCAAACCTTTACCTCAACCTCAACCAATACCCCCGCGCCGACTGCTACATTCACGCCCTCATCCACGGCAACGACTATTCCCACCGCCACGCGGGTTCCATCCAACACGCCCAGACCCACAATAACCTTTACATTTACTCCAACTGCCACGGCTGTACCTACGCAAACATTCACGCAAACTCCAAGTGTGACTGCTACGGTTACACCTTCGCAGACCTTTACATCTACACCAAGTGTCACACCAACATTCACGCCATCGCGGACGCCTGTTCCTACATCAACAGTCAAGCCGACAAGCACCCCGCGTCCCACGCGTACACCATTACCTACATCCACGAACACATTCACGCCCACGGCGAGCCTGACGCCGACTTCAACATTAACCCCATCGATCACGCCAACATTTACCCCAACAAAGACGCGCCTCCCAACCGCAACTGTCAGACCGACGAATACGCCGCGCCCTACTGACACACGTCAACCAACGAACACATTGACCTCAACCCCAACGATCACATTTACACCGACCAATACGTTGACGCCCACGAATACATTTACATCTACACCCAGCTTCACTCCAACATTTACTTTCACGCCTAGCCTCACGTCAACCTCTACACCCACGCGCACACCACGTCCTACTGACACTCCCACATCGACTCGTACTCCGTTGCCAACTTCGACATTTACGTTGACGCCCACGAACACATTCACCCCAACGATCACATTCACGCCGAGTATTACGCCAACAGTTACGCCCACGCGCACACGTTTCCCAACTGTTACTCCTAAACCCACGCGTACACCACGTCCGACTGAAACCCCCATATCGACTCGCACTCCGTTGCCGACAGCAACTGCTACGTTGACGCCGACAAATACATTCACATCTACACCCAGCTTTACCCCAACACTGACGTTTACACCCAGCCTCACGTCAACCTCTACGCTCACGCGTACACCGCGTCCCACTAATGCTCCCACGTTGACTCGGACTCCATTACCCACGTCAACTTCTGCGCCTACGCGTACGCCACGTCCGACTAATACTCCTACATTGACTCGCACTCCGTTGCCCACATCAACCTTTACATTGACACCAACGAAGACAATTACATCTACAGCCAGCTTTACCCCAACACTGACATCTACACCACGTCCGACATCAACTCCCACATTTACGCGCACGCCGTTGCCAACTTCGACTTCTACGTTGACGCCGACAAATACATTCACCCCAACACTGACTGCTACGGCTACGCCTTCGCAAACACCGAGTCTCACATCAACATCTACCCCCACGCTTACACCGCGTCCGACTAATACTCCTACATTGACTCGCACCCCGTTGCCAACTTCAACTTCTACGTTGACGCCAACGAATACGTTCACTCCAAGCCTCACGCCGACATCTACATCCACACGTACTCCGTTGCCCACTTCAACGTTTACGTTAACAGCGACGCCTACATTTACACTTACTCCCAGTTTCACTCCAACATTGACTGCTACGGCTACGCCTTCGCAAACGCCGAGCATTACACCAACGGCTACGCCCACACGCACGCGTTTCCCAACGGTCACGCCTAAACCCACGCGCACATCACGCCCAACCGCTACGGTCACACGCACACCAACGAATACATTTACACCCACAGTGAGTTCTACGCCTACACAGACCTTCACGCCTACGTTGACCTTCACTTCAACTTCAACACGTACGCCGCGTCCCACCGCAACACAGACGTCCACCCGTACACCAAGACCGACAGCTACGGCTACTTTCACACCCACCAAAACATTTACGCCCACAGCGAGCTTCACACCAACATTTACGGTCACCGTCTCGGTCACGCCGTCGTT
>Ga0210377_10000478_pt1 | contig 38608 bp, 36 predicted proteins | sample PLM4_65_b1redo_FD_155480 | JGI IMG/M metagenome (GOLD analysis project Ga0210377, IMG submission 155480) | Groundwater sediment microbial communities from an aquifer in East River, Colorado, USA - PLM4_65_b1 redo | ecosystem: Environmental > Terrestrial > Soil > Riparian zone | place: USA: East... | reverse complement strand
CATCGGGCCCGCGGGCACCGGGAAGACGTACCTGGCGATGGGCATGGCGGTTTCCGCGTTGACGCACCGCGAGGTGACGCGGATCGTGCTGACCCGTCCCGCGGTGGAGGCGGGCGAAAAGCTCGGCTTTCTGCCGGGCGATATGTACGCCAAGGTCAACCCATACCTGCGGCCGATGTACGACGCGCTGTACGATATGATGGACATCGATCAGGCCAACCGCCTGGTCGAGCGCGGCGAGATCGAGATCGCGCCGCTGGCATACATGCGGGGCCGGACGCTCAACGACGCGTTCATCATTCTGGACGAGGGGCAGAACGTCACGCCCGAACAGATGAAGATGTTTCTCACGCGGCTGGGGTTTCGGTCCAAGGCGATCATCACCGGCGACATCACCCAGGTCGATTTGCCCGCCGGCAATCCCTCCGGCCTGATCGAGATCCAGTCGATCATCCACGACATTCCCGGCATCCGATTCGTTTATTTCGACGATCGCGACGTGGTCCGCCATCGGTTGGTTCAGGAGATCGTCAAAGCCTACGAACGACACGAAAGCAAGCGCGGCGCGAAACGCAAGCGGTAGTCACCGAAATGATCTCGCCATGATTCGCGTCGCGGTGTCCAACCGGCAGCACACCCTCAAATTGAATGTCCCCCGCCTCAAGCGCCGGGCTCGCCGCGTCCTGCGGGACATGGGGTTGACGGACACCGAGCTCAGCGTGGTGTTCGTCGATGACGACGAGATGCGGCGTCTCAACGCCGCCTATCGCTCGCTCGATCGCCCCACCGACGTGTTGGCGTTCGCCATGACCGAGGGGGCGTTCGGCGACCTCAACCCCCAGCTCCTGGGCGACGTGGTGATTTCGACCCAGACCGCTCAGCGTCAGGCGGAACGCGCCGGCCGGTCTGGTGACGACGAGCTGGACGCGCTGCTCGTGCACGGGATCCTCCACCTGATCGGGTACGACCACGAGCGGTCGGCCGCCGACGCGCGGACGATGCGGAACCAAGAGCGGCGTCTCCGGCGCCTGCTGCAGACCACGGCGTAACGATGTCTCTCTGGGATCGGTTCTCCGCGGGTTTGACCCGAACCCGCCAGGCGTTGGCGAAGGGCCTAGACGCCGTTCGCGGGACGTCGCAACCGGACGACGTCGCAGCGGCGTTTGACGACTTAGAGGCGGCGCTCATTGGGGCGGACGTGGGTGTGCGGGTGACCGATCGCCTGCTCAGTGACCTGCGGCGCGCCGGTCACGCGGATGCCGCCGAGCTCCGGAAACGCCTCAAGGCGTTGATCGCGTCGTGCGGCGACGGGGTCCCGTCGAGCGCGCTGGCGGCCGGTCCGCGCCCCCTGGTCGTCCTGTTCGTCGGGGTCAATGGGGTCGGCAAGACGACCTCGGTGGCGAAACTGGCCGCCCGCTACCAATCTCAGGGCCGGCGCGTCCTGATGACCGCCGGCGACACGTTTCGGGCCGCGGCCATCGAGCAACTGCAGGCCTGGGGAGACCGCCTCGGGATCGAGGTCATCGCCCAGCGTCCGGGGTCCGATCCCGCAGCGGTCGTGTTCGACGCCGCGACCGCCGCGAAGGCCCGCGACGCGGATGTGCTGCTGATCGACAGCGCCGGCCGGCTCCACACCAAACACGCGCTGATGGATGAGCTGATCAAGATCAAGCGGGTGATCGGCCGGGCCGTGCCGGGCGCGCCTCACGAGATCCTTCTCGTCCTGGACGCGGCCACCGGCCAGAACGGCCTTGCGCAAGCGCGGGTCTTTCATGAGGCCCTGGGCGTGACGGGGATCGTTGTGACCAAGCTGGATGGGACGGCCAAGGGCGGGATCGTCCTGGCGATCATGGAAGACCTTCGCCTCCCGGTCAAACTCCTGGGGCTTGGCGAGGAAGTGGAGGCCCTTGTTCCGTTCGACGCCGAGGCGTTCGCCGAGGGGTTGGTGGGGTGATCCGAGATGGTATCGGCGGGGCGGGTTTGAAACCCGTTCCTACGGCGGCGGGGATGCCGACGGCGACTGAAAGACCACGACCTGGTTCTTCCCGCGCCGCTTCGCCTCGTAGAGGGCCTGGTCGGCGTGGCGCAGCAGGTCTTCGAGGGTTTCAGCGTCGTCCGGAAAACTGGCGACGCCCAAACTGACGGTGAGGCGGAGCGTGCGTCCGGTGGTGGGCGCGATGACGGTTTGACCCACGGCCTCGCCGATCCGGAGCGCCATCTTCTTGGCGGCTTTTTTGGGGGTCTGGGGCAGAATCACGGTGAACTCCTCCCCCCCGTAGCGCGCGGCGACGTCGATGGCCCGAATCGACGTGCGCACCGCCCGCGCCGTGACCGTCAGGGCTTCGTCCCCCACCATGTGGCCGTACGTATCGTTGAACCGTTTGAAATCGTCGATGTCGATGATGATCAGGGAGAACGGCAGGCGGTGCCGCTTGAAGCGCTCTACTTCCTCGACGAGCCGTTCCTGAAAGTAGCGCCGGTTCAGCAGGCCGGTCAAGGAATCGGTGATGGAGATGCGTTTGAGTTCCTCGGACCGCTGGTGGTATTCGGAACGTTGGATCGCCACCGTGGTGTGGGTGGCGATCGACGTCAAGAGATCGAGATCGTAGGGCGTGAAGGTCTCTCCGCTGAGCTTGTCCGCCACGTTGAGCACGCCGATCGTCTGGTCGTGCGATTGGAGCGGCAGGCTGATGAACGACCGCGTCCGGTAGCGCGGGCGTTTCTCCTGGAGCACGCGGACGTCCGTCTCCAGGTCCGCGACCAGGAGCGGCTTTGCCTCGGCGAAGACCATGCCCGAGATTCCCTCGCCCGGCCGGATCCGCACGCCCTCGACGATCTTGGGATTGAGGCCCTTGATGGCCTTGATCACAAGCGCGTTGGTGCCTTCGTCGAAGAGCAGCAGCGAGCCGTGCTCGGCGTCGACGCACTCGGTCGACCGATCGAGAATGGTCTGGAACAGATCGCCGACGGCCAGCGTCGAGGCCGACGTCCGCATGATCTCGGTCAGGGCCGCCAGGCCGTGTTGGCGATCCTTCACCTGGGACCGCAGGCGGTTGTTTTCCAGCACCACGGAAAAGAGATCGGCAAACGCCCCCAGGATCTTGATGTCGTCCGCCGCGAGAGGGGTGTCCAGGATCGCCAGGACCGTTCGGGAGCCGGCGGCCAGCGGGAACAGATGGACGGAGCTCACGTCGGGCGGGAACCCCGCCTGGAGGAGATCGTACGTGGTGTCGCAGAACAGCGGCGCGCGGACGCTGTTCAGGCGCTCCAGCAATCCTTTGTTGAGCAGACCGCTGTAGTGGCGGAGCGCCTCGCGCTTGATCCCAAACCCGTCGGTGTACTCCAGGCGTTCGCCGGAGCTGTCCGCGGCGAGGATCACCGCCGTGTTCGCGTTGAACAGGACGCCCACGGTATTGAGCACGAGGCGAAACAGCGCGGCCTGATCGAGCTGGTGGTTCAGCTCGGCGCCGATGGAAAACAGGGTCATGAGACGGGCGGCGGCGACCTCGTGCCGCTGGCGGAACGTCAGGCTGCGTACCAGCGATTGACAGATCGTCTCGACCAGGCCGGCGGCCGAGTCGAGGAACGGCTGGTCCTTGAACTGGATGTCCTTGACCAGGGACAGCAGCGTGTTGGCATCGATGCCGCACCGCTGGGCCGTCTCGCGGAACGAGAAAAAGTCCTCGTAGGACGCGAACGCCTTGCCGCCCAAGAGGACCAGCGGGACGCCGGTCTCATCCGTGATCGGGACCGTGAAGGCGTGGAGGCTCGCGTAGCAGGTAAAGGAGGCCGGACGGCCGGTGGCGAACGCCCGGGCGACCTGCTGGCCGCAGTGCGCCTCGCACTGGGCCCGCTGGCCGTATTGATCCTGCAGTAGCCGGCAAATCGGGTTCTCCCGGCTCGGTTCGCACAGCGAGTGGCGGAGGTCGACGCGGCGCGATGGTCCGTACGAGATCAGCGACAGCCCCATGGCGGTCGCGAGCCCGTCCTGCGTCTGTTTCCACTGCGCGGATTTTAAGAGATCAGATTCCAATGGCGACGACCCGATTGAGCGACACGCGCCAGGCGTGGTTAGCAACCTGCGATGCAGGACGGGAACGGCTGGAGGGGGACCGTACGCCGAGAATCGACTGCCTTTACTTATACGCCCGGTGTGTTCGCGAAGTCAAGCATTTCCAGCGGGTGTGCGGCCGGGAGAGGGCGCGGGGACGCCATTTGCGGGGGCCGCGTCCCCGGTCGCATGCTGAGCCGAGGCGGGGGGCCGGCGGACGTGGTACAATGCCGCCGTCATCGCTCGTACCCGCGTCATGAACACGCCGTTCACCCTCGTTTCGGACTTCAGCCCCCAGGGCGACCAGGCTCAGGCGATCGCCGCCCTGAGTGAGGGCGTGCTCACCGGGGCTCCCCATCAGGTGCTCCTCGGCGTTACCGGCTCGGGCAAGACCTTCACGATGGCCAACGTGATCGCCCGGGTCCAACGCCCCACGCTCGTGCTCGTCCATAACAAGACGCTCGCGGCCCAGCTCTACCACGAGTTCAAGTCGTTTTTCCCCGGGAACGCCGTCGGCTACTTCGTGAGCTATTACGATTACTACCAGCCGGAGGCCTACCTCCCCCAGACCGACACCTACATCGAGAAGGACACGGCCATCAACGACGCGATCGATCGGATGCGTCACGCCGCCACCAGCTCGCTATTCGAGCGGAACGACGTCGTCATCGTCGCCTCGGTGTCGTGCATCTACGGGCTGGGTTCGCCGGAAGCCTACCACGGGATGCTGCTGGCGCTCGAAGAGGGGATGACGATCAGCCGGGAGGAGATTCTGGCGCGCCTGGTCGACATCCAGTACGAGCGCAACGACATCGATTTTCACCGGGGCACGTTCCGCGTGCGCGGGGACGTGATCGATGTCTTCCCCGCGTCCGCCGAGGCGCACTCGATCCGCATCGAGCTGTTCGGCGACCGGATCGAATCCCTCGCCGAGATCGACCCGCTGCGGGGGCAGGTGGTGCGCCGGGTGTCCAAGGCGCCGATCTACCCCGGCAGTCATTATGTGATTCCTCCCGACCGGATGGAGCGCGCCCTCGCCGGGATCGAGGCCGAGCTCCAGGAGCGGATCGCCTACTATACACAACGCGGCCAGTTGCTCGAGGCCCAGCGGATCGAGCAGCGCACGCGGTTCGACCTGGAGATGATCCGGGAGATCGGCTTCTGCCAGGGGATCGAGAACTACTCGCGCCACCTCTCGGGCCGTGCCCCCGGCGAGCCGCCGCCCACATTGATCGACTATTTTCCCAAGAACTTTTTGCTGATCGTGGATGAAGGCCACGCCACGATCCCGCAGATCGGGGGGATGTACGAGGGCGACCGCTCGCGCAAGAAGAACCTGGTCGAGTACGGGTTCCGCCTCCCGTCGGCGTTCGACAACCGGCCGCTGACTTTCCCCGAGTTCGAACGTCTCGTCCATCAGGCTGTCTACGTCTCGGCGACCCCCGGGCCGTACGAACTGGGGAAATCGGGACCGCGGGTGGTCGAGCAGCTCATCCGCCCGACCGGGCTCATCGATCCGCGGATCGACGTCCGGCCCGCGACCGGCCAAGTCGACGACCTGCTCGGCGAGATCCGCCGCCGGATCGACCGGGGCGAGCGGGTGCTGGTCACCACGCTCACCAAGCGCATGGCCGAGGACCTCACCGACTACTACCGGGACCTGGGCGTCCGCGTGCGCTACCTGCACTCCGAGATCGACACGCTGGAGCGGATGGAGATCATCCGCGACCTGCGGATGGGCAAGTTCGACGTGCTGGTCGGGATCAACCTCCTCCGCGAGGGCCTGGACATCCCGGAGGTCTCGCTGGTGGCGATCCTGGACGCGGACAAGGAGGGCTACCTGCGGTCGCGGACCTCGCTCGTTCAGACCTCCGGCCGCGCCGCGCGGCACGTGAACGGCGAGGTGATCATGTACGCCGACGCCGTGACCGGCTCGATGCGGTGGGCGCTCGACGAGACCACGCGCCGCCGCGCGATCCAGGAGGCCTACAACCGCGAGCACGGCATCACGCCGCTGTCGATCCAGAAGGGGATTCCGAAGGCGATGTACGAGGCGAGCGAGGCCGACTACGTGACGGTGCCGATCGTGGCGGACCCGGCGGCGTCCTACGTGCCGCGGGAGGAACTGCCCGCCCTGCTCAAGACCCTGGAGCGCCAGATGAAGGACGCCGCCAAGCGCCTGGACTTCGAACGCGCGGCGCAGTTGCGGGATCAGATCGAGGGATTGAAGGAAGCGGCGTTGGCGCGATGAGCACCTTCCCGGGGGATCATCACAGAGGTCGAATTACTGGACGCGGTCCGCGAGATGAAACAGCGGATGCTCGGGCGGGCCAGGCCGGGGAGCACGTGAGGTCGGCGGATGGGGTCACAATGAGGTAGCCCTCTTTTCTTGGACACCTTCTGGGGCGATTGTCCCCATTTCGTGTGTCCAAGAAAAGAGGGCTACCTCACTACGTGTATGAATTGCCCCCGCAGGTATTATGGTTGCTGGACGCAGTAAACGGGACAGAGACACGAACAGTCCATAATAGTATTTGCGTCAACTGCCTGTTCACCGGTTTGATCCGAATATCCAATCCTTGCACCGCTTAGACGCAACGCTGACCAGCCGTTGCAGTTTTCTCCGGCGTTCCAATTCGGCAGGACAACGCCGGTCCACACGCCGGGATTTTTGTTCGTAGGGTCAATTGCATTTGCCAATTGGACATAGGGCAATTGGAAAAAAGCATCTGGCCCGGTTGTCCCGATAGCGGTGACTCCATTTGCCCTATGGTATGTTCGGTTGGCCTGTAAGACCCAGGCAGGGCCGCTAGTCGGCACGCGTAGGGCGTTGTCGAGCAGCAGAGCCTTGTAGATCGTTCGATCGGGTTTGTTGGAGGCTTTGTTGCAGAAGTCGTCTGCCTTTTCGACGCCATTATTCCCCTGCAGCGTTGGGTCATTCGTGAAGTCTGCCACATGACCCGTGGCCGTGACGAAGATTTTTAACGCATTGGGGTCCGGTGTTGGCCCTCCGTTATCCCCTCCGCACGCCACGACCAGGCCGATTGCGAGAACACAAAGCACTTTTAGAAATTTTACATAGAAGAAGCCCAGAGAAGGCCTTTTCCGACTGCGCGGCAGCCTCTGGACTTTAGCATTTGGGAGGATAGTACTAAAGGGTGCGTGCCGTCGCATAGCACTTCCCGCTGGTGGTGGTCAGCGCAAGCTTAACGTAGCACAGAGGGGAGTGGCTGTGCAAATTGTCAGACTTGGTGGCGGCGCCCTTAACGCGTTCGTGTTCCTGCTCTGGTTGCGGCATCTGAGCATCCACTCGACGAAGAAGATCGATACCCCCCCACTCCACAAGCCCGGTCTGTGGTTGTGCTCGAATCGTCCTCCTCTCCACAACTCTCCAGCCTACTCAGGCCAAAGTTGGCAGAACGCGCAAACCTTTTCTGGAGTTGGATTTAGTGAGCTGACGTGCGGTGGAGGAGGGGGCGTCTGCGCGAGTGAGAGGCCAGCGCTCTACCGCCGACCGAATAGGCTGTTCCGCTCGAGTGGGGGTGCAATCTCATAACCCCGACGGTGTTTGACGCCAAGCCGAGCGGAATGCGGTTTTCCGCAAACCGGCTCCCGGAGACAGAGGTGGGGAGGCTGTTGACGATCACCCCAACTTGATCGGACCCACTCGCAAGAGTGCCGAACACCGACACCGAGGGGACGATGATCTCGGCCCCCGGCGCGGGGCTGGTGTTCGCCGCCCAAACGGGACGGGTAATCACGTGGGAAAACAGCGTGTTCCGGAGGCCCGGTGGTCGCGCCGCGTAACGCTACGAACGTCTATACCCGCCCGATTTATCTACATTTTTGCGCATTGACGCCCTATCTAAGCAGGGTACACTTACTGCTCATTATGGACCTTGAACGAGTCACGGGTGGCGAAAGGCGTCGGCGTATGCACCCGGTTGTCGCGGGGTTAGGCGCCTATCGGCGGAGGCGGAACCGAGAGGATGGCGATTGCCTCGCTCTCGTTCCCCGCCCGGGACGGGGTGGGTGTCTCGGAGTCCCACATATCTCCAAAAGGAGGTAGACAATGAACAGGTTGATGATGGGCAAACTGCATGTGCGTTCCGCGATCCTGGCCGCGGTTCTGGGGGTTGCGGCTGGTCCAGGGGTCGCACAGGCCGTCAACGAGAGCAACCCAAACGATCCGATCTCGACTCCCCAACAGCTGACCATCGTCGTCGAAGAAGGCCAGCTCACCGGCGGAGCAACCGTCAATGGCGCTCTGGGGAACCTTGCCGGGTCTCCGGTGCTTGATCTCGATTTTTACGTGTTCCGCGGGCGGGTGGGGGATGTTGTCACCGTCGACATCGACGGCGGAATGGGCGGCGTCCGGAATGTCGATACGGTTCTCGGTATTTTCGGACCGGGCCCAACGTACGATCTTCTGCGTAGTAACGACGATGCGGGCCTCCCGCTGGATGTGGGATCGACGTCACCTAGTGATTCCCGCATCGATAATTTCAGGTTGCCGGCAACCGGTGACTACACGGTGGGCGTCAGCAGCTACCCGCGTCACTTTAGGACTGGCGGCACGACCACCTCGACCCGGCTGAACAGTTATGCGAATGGCGACTATACGCTGGTAATCTCGGGCGTGGCTGCCCCGGTGCAGCACATCAACATCGACATCAAGCCCGGCGATAGCGAGTCCCTTGCTCCAATCAACCCCAAGTCAAAGGGCAAGATACCCGTTGCGCTGTTGGGATCAAAGGACTTCCGGGTGTCTGAAGTCAATGTCACCTCACTCACGTTCGGAGGCACGGGCGACGAAGCCAGCCTGAGCAAATGTCATGGCCGTGAGGACATCAACGACGATGGGTATCCGGACATGCTCTGCCATTTCGAGAACCAGGTTGCGGCGTTTTCTCCAACGAGTGAGGAAGCCGTTCTCAAGGGTAGGTTGGACGACGGCAGCTTAATTGAAGGGCGCGGTCGGCTGAAGGTGGTGCCGGCGAAGGCCGTGGACTAACCGCGATGCGGTAAGACGGGCCCCGGCGCCCCCAACGAGCCGTTGCTCAAGGGGGCGCCGGGGCCTCTTCTTTTGTCAGGCACGCACCCGGGGTAGACGCGGAATGGTAAATGTCTCAGACCCCGCTCGGCACAAACCGGCCACATTGGTAACTCCTTTTCCGCCGCCCCACGAGGCGCTCCTGCAATCTCGGGCCGCGCCCGTTCCTCGATTGCTACAACCAGCGTCAGCGGCCGGTGAGCGAACGTGTTCCATCCGACTCCGTGCTTGACGCGCCGATCCGGTCGGGCTATAAGAGAGCCTCTTGGAGGCCCGCGATGGCCGACCCCACCCTTACCTTTACCATTCACGACCGTGACCTTTTCCCCAAGGGGATCGTGACCGAGGACGAATTGCTCGCGATGAACCGCGAGCTCAAGGTGCACACCGTCGGAGCCGAGCCGCCAGGGCCGGTGTAACCGGCCCTGGCGGCTCGATTGCGAATCGTATTAGACAATCGTTGTATTTTTTCAGATAGGAAACTGCCCATTTCTCTTTCTGCCACTTTTCAGCGTCATGGGGCGCTGCTGACCGCCAAAGGAGGAACGCCATGAAAACCATGTATGTCGCCATTGTGTCGGGCCTTGTGCTGTGGCTTCCCGCTGTTGCTGTCGCCGGCGACTATCCCGGCAATCCAGATCAGCGGGCAAGTATCGGCGTGAGCTTAGGGCTCGCCTCGGACAGTGGGGACGTCACTGTCACAAGTGGGGGTCTCTCTGCCAAACAGGACGTCTCTGCCGGCTTTGCGGAGCTAGAATTCGATACACGCATCCCGGTCTCGAACAACTGGACGCTCTCGGGCGCTCTATCCTTCTCCGGGGTCAACGTGGAAGCCGATGAAACCGCCGCGTTGCCGGGTGCCGAGCAGCAAACCGGCGGCGTGGGTATTCGGGTCGGGGCGCGCTATTACTTCGGCAAGTAGGGGCCAGGGACCCTGCCGGGGAAGTGCACGCCGCCGGGATCGTGAGGTGCCTCGGCCGCCCAGCTGATAGCCCGCCGTCGCTTGGTTCTTCCGGCGTTTCATCGGGTCGAGGGCCGGGCGGGGCGCCACAAGGCCCTGGTCGCTTCGGGTCGGTTGCGCCTTTGCGGTCCGCGGCCAAACGCCTGGACTTCGAACGCGTGGCGCAGTTGCGCGATCAGATCGAGGGATTGAAGGAAGCGGCGCTCAGGGCGTGACCGGCCTTCCGGTGACTAATCGGACGTTGGTCGCCACCCCATTCACCAGCGCAAGTTCTTCAAGCCTTGGTAAATCTCTGCCGCCAAGATGGTGGAAGCTCGTGCCATCATAGTCAAAAGAGTCTACTCGGATATGAACAGCATGTAAGACAGGAGGAACAAAAGGATTATCCGACCCCCCTAGGTCGTAGTAGACCATCAGACTCCAATCTCGACTGGGATGAAAAGTAGGTTGTGTAACAACCGCCCATCCCAGGGAAATATGTCGTCCCGTAGCCGTCAGATTTCCAAGAGGCCATCCAGGCCCTTGTTCATAATAAAAATTAAAGTAGTTAAAGCCCGCTCTTGTATCTGCCGTCGAGAGAATCGGCTCCTCGACTTTCTGGGTGAGCACTCCATCGGTAATAAGGTAGACGCCGAACTTATAATCGTAAGTCCAACTCGCATTTCGGCCACGGGTCGTCGAATACGAGAACATAATGTTTCTGGACAGGTCGATCCCCAGTTGAACCCTGGCTTTTCCGCGGCTCCACGACAACCCCGGCATTAAATAATCGGACCACGTGTCTGAGACGGTATATGACTCAGAATAAAAAAAGGGCGTCGGCTGCCAGATGAGGGACCCGCTTACAGAATATTGCCGCGTCCCGAACGGTTCCGTTACCCCCCTCAAATAGATCTTGTCGGATCCGGGCTCCCGAATAGCTTCGGCCGGAGTCTCACCGGGGCCGGAATAACTCGGGTAGCCAAAGGAAATGTCGCTAGTGACAAAGCTTCCTGCGCCCGGCATGCCATTCGATGATGTCGACACAGATACGTTATCACTATAGGACCCTAGAAGTACTTCGTGATCGTGCTCGATATCCCAATAAACGATCCCCCTCCCGTAGGTCCAGATCTTCGCATAGAGTGGTGGACTGACGCTGGCCACAACCACAGAAGCTCCAACCGCAGCCGATTCGCCGCCCATCGTCCCACGGAAGACCAAAATATACGTATCTCGATCCTTCGGTGACGGGGAAGTGGGCGGCGTAAAGCTGACGGGAGAGCTGGCATGGCCCGGCTCGATGGAACGATCCCAACTTGCCACCAGGCGTCGATCGCCCTCAATGTCGTCGTAATACAGGCCAAACGTGCCATTCATCGGCTCGACGGATTTATTCTGAATGACGAACTGGCCATCGGTAACGGGATCGCTGCTCAAGTCCATCTGTCCCCGGAAGAAGTAGTCCAAAGCCTCCGCCGCGTAGCCGACAGCCCGTGGCACGAGGTGCTGGGCCTGTTCTTGAAAGACCAAGTCGTCCTTAATCGTCACGGGCAAGAACTTCGTGACCGCCGGAAAGTAGACGAGTCGATACCGGTATAGCCAACTGACCAACACCACGTGCCGGATCCCCCCTTCGCGCGCCTCGGCCAGATACTGCTGGTTGTCCAACGGGTCAACCCACGGGATGGGGTCGACCGAAGCCTTGCTTGGGTGACGAAAGTAGTGCTGATCCTCGGGTGCGAGGTCCTCGGCGAACACGGTGTCGTCGCTGAAAAAGTGCGCGTTGGTGTACTCGGCGATACCGGCCGACAGGCTGTCCGTCACGGCTGGGTTGTCGCCGGTGTACTGATCGGTGTCAAAAAACTTGTAGATCGGAACAAGGTCCTCGTCTGGATCGACGCTTGTGAGATCGAGACTGGGCCACAGGGGACTCGTATTTAATTCATCTTGGTAGGCTTTGGCCCATGTTTCATAGTGATATCCCGAGATGACCGGAGGATGCGCGTCGTTGCGGACATGCGCCGGCACGGAGGCGTCTTCGATCAGGTGCATCACTTGGCCCACGGCGCGGAAGGTGTTGGCCAAGGCTTGGTCGCGTTCCGTCTTCGTTTTCGAAGTGAGCCCCTGATAGAAATAGGTCCGCCCGTCGTGCCAAGACCACCCCTGGGCGCCTGGCGGATTTTGCGCCCAGAGCAGCGACGACTCCCCGTCAATCAACGGGACGGCCGCGTCCAACCCCGCGACAGGCCAGGGCTTGAGCGGGTTGTGGAAGTGATTGAGGAACCGCCAGCCGTCGTCTTCGCGAATGCCGCCGTCGGCAATCACGGTCCTAATCGTGCCTCCGGGAAGCTCGTATTCGATGCCGCCAACCAACGTGAGAGTGTCCTTCAGATATGTATTGAGTCGACGAGACGCCGCGACTGCCCGGTCGTTTAGGAGGAAGTGTGTATCAACCTCATACGCCCAAGCCGTTGATGTCACGACCAGCCCTGCAACTGCTCCCAAGAACATCAGCGTGCGCGCTGAGTTCATTTGAGCTCTCCCAGGAAACAGGTGGTTGCCCCCAACCCGAGATCGATCCGCTCTGAATTCATGGCAGCGATCAGATTGGAAAGCTTAGCGTCAGGAATATCGGTGCTCGGGCATACCATGCCAACGATGTCGAGCCGTTCTTCCCGCGTCTTGAGCCTGGGCAACTCGACCAGCCCGTGGGTCTCAAAGGGCCTAATTTTGTCATCGTGCGATTGTTTGACCCGCGGGAATGTCTGGAACCGGGGGAAGCTCCCATAGCCCGGCTTGTAGATGTAAATATCCACCCAGACTTCGGATAGCGGACTGAGGATAGACCTAAAAGAGAAATGACCCGGCAACGTGAACTCGCCATCCTTGTCGGTCAGCACCTCTTTTGCTTCTTCGAACAGATATTTGGGGTGCATCGCCAACGCCGGCTGCCGCCGCCACACGCCCACGACCACCGCCCCCTCGATCGGCGTCTTGGTCTCCGCGTCGATCACCTTGCCGCGATACGGGCCGTCGGCCCAGGTCGGGTCGATCGCAAGGAACGCCGGTAACAGCAGGGCACTTGCTGCGATAAGAGCCCTTATTGGTGCATGCCGCATGGGCCTCCCTCCCTAGAAGAACCGGATCCGCCAGATCCCGTCGGAATCCTTCTCGAAATTGACCGGGAACGACAGCATCTTTCCGCCTTGCTCGGCCTGCATCTTGTAGAACGCGACGTCCCCATTTCCTTCAAGTCGGTCGAACGTGATCGGCGCCATGTCTGACACGATTTGAGGCAGGATGTCCTTCATTAGGTCGAAGTTCTTTCGGAACATCTCCTTGGACGAGCCTTCCGCGAAGAGTTTCATGGCGCCTTCCACGTCGCGTTTGGCCAGGCGGCTCTTCATGTCGCTCCATTGCTTGGTCAATAGGCGGTCGATCTCCTCGCGCGTCACCACGACGACGCCGATCTGGTCGGAGAAGCGGTTCCCTTGGCTGTCCTCCACCATGAGGCGCGGCAGATACAGCCCCGGCTCGTCATACGTGGGGGTGACGGTCGAGAGCGTATCGCCCTCGGCATCAGTAATGCCGCCGCCGTCGAAATCCCACCGATATTTCGCGATCGGTTGGTCAAGGTGCGTCGTGCTATTAAGCGTGGGCGTGAACGGCGCGAGCCCCTGCGTCGGGAACGCGGTTAACGCAACCGGATGGTCCCGGATGATCGGCGTTTGGATGACGAGCATGTCCTCGCCCCGAAGCCCGCAGGCGTTGGTGACGGCCGCGACGATCGTGTTCGATCCCAGGCCGAGCGGAATTCGGTTTGCCACAAACCGGCTCCCGGAGACAAAGGTGGGGAGGCCGTTGACGACCACCCCAACTTGATCGGACCCGCTCGCGAGAGTGCCGAACACCGACACCGAGGGGACGGTGATCTCGGCACTCGGCGCGGGACTGGTCACGTGCACGGCCAGGCAGTTGGCGACGCATTCGATCCAGGCGTTCAGAACGCCGTCGGGCCCCGATGCGAGCCGTACGGAGAGCATGTTGATCGGGGAGACCGGGATCGGCCTCTCCAGGCGTCCGATTTGTTGATTCAGTTCGTTTGGTCGAAGGACTTCGGTCCCGTTGAGCAAGACCGACGCGCTGCTGAGCCGCTGGGTGCCATCCGGGTTGCCGTTTTCGACGACGAGCTGGTATTGAGACTGCGGCTCGCAGTTGTCGAAGCGCTCCGAAAACTCATTGGGCGTGCCCGTCGTCCGCGCGTACTCCTTCGGGCCGAAAAGGTTGACGGGTGCCGCGGCAGAGGATCCCTCGCCCCACACGGTGGCGCAGAACGCGAACATCGCGGCGATGAGGCGAAGGCGGGTCAGCATTCGGTGCCCTCACTTTCGGCGAATCGCGGTGACAATAAAAGCCGCCAAAGGTGATGGTCACTCTGGCAGCCCGACTGGCGTGGCCTGATATCGGCGGTGACGAATCGGGCTCGTTACGCCTGCCGGTAGATGTAGACCCCCATCAGCACGCCGATCACGCTGAGGAGGTTGATCTTCAACGCGGCGCCGAAGGTGACCGTCACGAGGTAGAGGTCGACCGTGATGGGCGTCGTGATGCCGAGGGTGAGGTTTTCGAGGAACAGCCGGCTGATCGGGCCGGTCGGGGCGACCGCACGCAGGATCTCGGCCACGAGGCCCCCGAACAGGCCGCCCACGACGACGAAGAAGATCAGGAGCCACGGCGTTTTGCGGAGTATAGCCATCGGGGATATCCTTTCGATCCACTCCTCACGAGCCGCACGACCATACCGTGTCCATTCCGGCTTGTCAAGGCGGCGCGCCCGTTGATTTGACGCGCGCCGGAATGCTACGATACCGGCCTTGCACGTGCCGCGTGGTGTGGTGACGAGCGTCGCCGACGCCGCGGGTGGGATCGGAGGGGGCATGCAGTCCGTCATCATCCTGGGATCTGGTCCGGCCGGGCTCACCGCCGCGCTGTACGCCGCGCGGGCGAACCTCTTGCCGCTGCTCATCGAGGGCACCCAGGCCGGCGGGCAACTTACCATCACCACCGACGTCGAGAATTATCCTGGATTCCCCAAGGGAATCATGGGGCCCGACCTGATCGAGGCGATGCGGGCGCAGGCCGAGCGCTTCGGCACCCAGTTCGTCCGCGGCGACGTGACCAAGGTCGATCTTGCCGGCCCGCCGCTTCGCCTCTGGGTCGAGGGCGAGACCGAGTATTCGTGCGAGGCGCTGATCATCGCCACCGGCGCGTCCGCGAAGCTCCTGAGCCTGGAGTCCGAGCGGCGGTTGATGGGCCGCGGCGTGTCCGCGTGCGCCACCTGCGACGGCTTCTTTTTCAAGGATCGCCGCGTGATCGTGGTCGGCGGCGGGGACACCGCAATGGAGGAGGCGACGTTCCTGACGAAATTCGCCTCGCAGGTGACCGTCGTCCACCGGCGCGACAAGCTCCGCGCGTCGAAGGTCATGCAGGACCGGGCCCGCCGCAATCCCAAGATCGACTTTGTCTGGAACGGCGCGGTCGAGGAAATCCTCGGCGCCGACCGGGTCGAGGCGGTCCGCCTGCGTCATCTTCAGACCCAGACGGTGACCGAACGGCCGTGCGACGGCGTGTTCATCGCGATCGGCCACCAGCCGAACACGCGGTTGTTCCAGGGGCAGTTGGCGATGAACGAAGTGGGGTATCTGGTGACGAGCCAGGGGACGAAGACCAGTGTCCCGGGCGTGTTCGCCGCGGGCGACGTGCAGGACCCGGTCTACCGCCAGGCCGTCACCGCCGCGGGGACGGGGTGCATGGCTGCGATCGACGCGGAGCGGTACTTGGAAGCGCGGCACGGGTGAGGGGAGAGGGGAGGCGCATGGCCGAGGTCAAAGATTTGAACGGGCTCCGCCGGTTCGCGGCGGACAAGATGCAGAAGGTCGGACTCTTCGAAACGCCGCGGATGTTCTGCGATCTCTACTGTCTGGAGCCGGGTCAGGCGCAGAAGGCCCACAGCCACGGCGGGGCGGACAAGGTCTATCTGGTCCTCGAGGGCCGAGCCCAGGTTCAGGTCGGCGCGGACCGGTTCGAAGTCGGTCCCCGGCAGGCGGTGCTCGCGCCGGCTGGGTCGGACCACGGCGTGACCAACGCGGGGGCCGAGCGGCTCGTCCTCTACGTGTTCGTGGCGCAGGATTCGGGAGGCGCGCCGTCGTTGAAGGCCGGCCACCAGCACGATCACGGGCATCGACATTAACCAGCCGCGGTGATACCCTGTGTCGGCCACGCACGATGCGTGGGGATCAGGGAGTGTTCGCCTGACACGAGAAAGCCAGGGAGGCCTCATGACGCGAGGATGGTGCAGGGAGGGATTGTGGGGGGCGGTGGTCGCGGCGGTCGGACTCTTCGCGGCGGTCGCGACGGCCGGGGCTGGGTCGAGTCCGCTGGACGACGGTAAGGCGTTCGAAGCGAAACGGAATTATCAGCAGGCCGCGGAGGCGTACCGGCGGGCGATCGCCGAGTCCCCGACGGCGCCGGAGCCTCGCTATCGGCTGGCGGTGGCGGACCGGGCCCTCGGCCGGAGCGACGAGGCGATCGAGGCCCTTCAGCACGCGCTGGGGCTCAAACCCGCCTACCCGGAGGCCCACGTCCTGCTGGGCCAGATCTACGAGGAACAGGAGCGGTGGACCGACGCCATCGCGGCGTATACCAAGGCGGTTGACCTCAAAATGAAAACCGCCGAGGTGTATGAGCGCCTCGGCGGGGCGTACCGCCACACCCGCGAGTACGACAAGGCGCTCGCGGCGTATCGCCAGGCCATGGACCAGGAGCCGAAGAATCTCGCCCGGCGCTACGACTTGGCCAACACCCTGGCCGAGATGGGCCGGGACAATGACGCGATCGCCGAGTACGACAAGATCCTCGCGCAGGACAAGGAATTCTACATGGCCCACTTCCAAAAAGGGGTCATGTACCGGAAGCAGGACAAGCTGGATTCAGCCGAACTGGAGTTCACGGCGGTGCTCACCGCCAACCCCGACCTCGCGAGCGCGTTTTTCGAGTTGGGACAGGTCTACGCGCGCATGGACAAACCAGGCGCCGCCGCGGCGGCGTACCGCGAAGTGGCCCAGCTCAACCCCTACGTCGGCAACGTCAACACCCGGCTCGGCGAGATCGCCCTCGCCGACGGTAAGCTCGATTCATCGATCGCGTACTTCAAGCGGGCACTGGAACACGACAGCGAGCAGTTCATTATCTATTTTCACCTCGCGAACGCGTACCAGAAGCGGGGCAACCTGCGAGAAGCGGCCGACGCCTACCAGCAGGTCATCAAGCTCTTCCCGGTCCTGTTCGACGCCCGCTACAACCTCGGCGTGGTCTATAGCCTCCAGGGCAAACTCGACGCGGCCGTGCAGGAGTTCGAGGCGACCCTGAATCTCAATCCGCGGTTCACCGCCACCCATTACCAGCTTGCCGCGGTGCAGGCCAAACAGGGCAAGAAGCAGGACGCGAAAAAGCACCTGGAGGAATATCTCAAGAGCGCGCCGGAAGGCGAGTTCGTCGCCAACGCCAAAAAGCTGCTCGCCTCGCTCTGACGTCATGGGCGGCCCGCGCGCTCCCCGGATCGACCCCGGCAAGCGCCGCACGTTTCAGCGACGCCTCCTCGCCTGGTACCGGGTCCACGGGCGCGATCTCCCGTGGCGCAACACCACCGACCCGTACGAGATCCTGGTCTCGGAGGTGATGCTCCAGCAGACGCAGGTCGAGCGCGTGATTCCCAAGTACCACGAGTTCCTCGAGAAATACCCGACGGTGGAACACCTTGCCGAGGCGGATGTCGACGACGTCCGGAAGACGTGGTACCCGCTGGGGTATAACATCCGTCCGGTAAGGCTGCACGGGATCGCGCGCGAATCGGTCGCCCGGTACGGGGGCGCGATCCCCCGCGACGAGGAGGACCTGCTGTCGATGAAGGGCATCGGCCGCTACACGGCGGGTGCGGTTCGCAGCTTCGCGTTCGGGATCGACGCGCCGATTCTGGACACCAACGTGGCCCGCGTCCTCCACCGGGTGTTTCTGGCGAAGGGCGATCCCAAGCGCGCGGCCGTTCGGACCAGGCTCTGGGCGCTGTCGGAGGCGCTGATCCCTCGCGGCAAGGGGTACGATTTCAACCAGGCGCTGATGGATTTCGGGGCGACCGTCTGCACCGCCAAGCGTCCCGCCTGTGCCGCGTGCACGATGCGGACGATCTGCCACACGTACCCCGGCCCGCGCTCTCATGGCCCTCGACGCGCCAGACCCCGTTCCGACCGTTGACGTTGCCGCGGCCCTGATCGAGCAGGACGGACGCTACCTCATCGCCCGTCGGCGGGACGACGCCGTCCTGGGCGGTTTTTGGGAATTCCCCGGCGGCAAGCGGAGGACCGGCGAATCGCTTCAGGCGTGTCTTGTGCGGGAAGTCCGTGAGGAGCTCGGCGTCGAGATTGCGGTTGGCGAGCTGTGCGAACGGGTTGTCCATGCCTATCCGCACGCCACGGTCGCCCTGCACGTCTTCCAGGGGATTCTGGTCGGTGGGGTTCCACGCGCCATCGGGTGCGCGGAGATCAGGTGGGTGGCCGCGTCGGAACTGGGGGATCACCGGTTTCCCCCCGCCAACGGCCCGGTCATCCGGCGGCTCATGCAGCAACCCATCGCGTAAAAGGAGGAACGCCATGAACGCACTGTTGAGGACGGATGATGCGTGGTCGAGTCTGGTGCTTCGCGTCGGGCTCGGGGTCGTGATGTTTCCCCACGGAGCGCAGAAGCTCTTCGGCTGGTTCGGGGGGTACGGATTTCCGGGCACGATGGGGGCGTTTACCGGTCAGATGCACATCCCGGCGGTATTGGCGTTCCTTGTCATCATGGCCGAGTCGGTCGGCGCCGTGATGCTGGTCGCGGGCGCCGTCACGCGCTTTGCCGCCTTCGGCATCGCGTGCGTGATGGTGGGCGCGATCTGGCTCGTCCACCTGCCCAACGGTTTCTTCATGAACTGGTCCGGGAAGCAAGCCGGCGAAGGCTACGAATATCACCTCCTCATGCTCGCGATGAGCATCGCGCTGATGATCGCGGGCGGGGGGAAGTGGTCGGTGGACCGGGCGATCACGGCGAACACGGCGTAAGACACCGGCGGGGCCCTTTGCGCCCCGCGCCTTGCAACCGCTTCGGGCGTCCTGTATCCTCCGCCCGTGCGCTACGCCCTCGTCCACTACCACGAGCTGACGCTCAAAAAAGGCAACCGCGCCTATTTCCTCCAGCGCCTGGTAAGGAATCTCCAGCGCGGGTTGAAGGGCACCGGCGCGGGGGCGATCGAGCGGCCGGAGGGCCGGCTGCTTGTGGCGCTGCCGGACGCGGCGGATGAGGGGGAGGTCCGCGCTCGGCTGGCGCGCACGTTCGGTGTCGCGAATTTCGCGATCGCCCGTTGGGTGCCGCTTGACATGGATCGTCTCGCCGAAGCTGTGACCGACACGATCAAGCCCCTCCGTTTCGCCTCGTTCCGGATCTCGGCCAAGCGAGGGAACAAGCGCTTTCCGCTGACCTCCAACCAGATCAACGTCGAACTGGGGACCCTGGTCAAATCGCTCACCGGCGCGCGGGTGGACCTGGAACGCGCCGAGCTGACGATCTACGTCGAAGTCCTCGATAAGGGCTTCCTGCTCTCGCTCGACCGGACGGCAGGGCCCGGCGGGCTACCCGCCGGGATCTCGGGGCGCGTCGCGTGCCTGCTTTCCGGCGGCCTGGATTCGCCGGTCGCGGCGTACCGGATGATGAAGCGCGGCGCGCACGTCATGTTCGTCCACTTTCACAGCCACCCGTTCGTCAGCCGCGCCTCCCAGGAGAAGGCCCGCGAGCTGGCCGAACTGCTGACCCGGTATCAAGCCACCTCACGCCTGTTCCTCGTCCCGTTCGGCGAGGTGCAGCGCGAGGTCGTCCTGGCCGTGCCGCCGCCGCTGCGTGTCGTCGTCTACCGCCGCTTGATGATCCGCATCGCCGAGGCCATCGCGCGCCGCGTCCACGCTCAGGCGTTGGTCACCGGCGAGGCGCTGGGCCAGGTGGCCTCGCAGACACTACCCAACATGGCGACGATCGACGACGCCGCGACGCTGCCAATCCTGCGCCCTTTGGTGGGGATGGACAAGGAGGAGATTGTCCACCAGGCGCAGGCGATCGGGACGTACGAGATCTCGATCCAGCCCGACGAGGATTGCTGCACGCTCTTCACGCCCAAGCACCCCGCGACGAAATCGACGGTGGGGGAACTGGAGGCTGCCGAGGCGCGGCTGAAGATTCCCGATCTTGTTGGGATGGCGTGCGAGCGTGCCGAAGAGGTGCGGTTCGCGTTTCCCCCCACAACCTCCGAGGTCAAATCTTAGCAAGGCGCTGAAAAACTCGGTAAAGCCCGCAGGCTGCTCAAAAAGCTCCAGATGCAAGGCCGTAGGAAGGAGGAAACCGGAGCGTACTGGGCCGTACGTGAGGATTTCCGACGACCGAGAACGCAGCAGATGGACTTTTTCAGCAGCCTGTTAGAGCAGTCGGTTGAGGTCTGCCAGATCGTCGATCACTGGATGGCCGGTCTTGCGATCAACCTGCCGCCCGCGCGTGTACCATGCCGCGGCGAGACCAGCCCGGGTCGCGCCCACCACGTCCAGTTCGAAGTTGTCCCCCACGAAGAGCGCCTCGTCCGCTCTGACGCCGAGACGCTCGAGCGCGGCGTTGAACAGCATCCGGTGCGGCTTGCGCCAGCCGATATCGCCGGAGATGACGACGACCTCGAAGAGTCCGCTCAGGCCATCGCGCGCGAGGACGTCGTGCACCGTGGGCGCGTGGTCGAAGTTGGTGACGATCCCGAGGCGGTGGGTGCGGCCGAGCGACGCGACCACCTCTCGGTGGTGCGGGGGCAGGACGAGCGCGTCCGCCAACCGGGTCATGTGCGCGACGACCAAGCGGTCGGCGGCATCGGGGGTCGCCTCGGCGCCGAGTCTCGTCAGGACCCGCTGAAACCGTTCGCGCGACGTGACCTCGCGGTCGTCCACCTCGCGCACGGCGGCGATCTCGGCGGTGACGGCCAGCAGGCAGGCGTGGAACGCCTCGAAGGGGATGGGAGGGACGGCGGTCAGCGCCCGGTGGATCGCCTGGGCGGTCGAGCGGGTGGGTTGGCCCTCAACTTCGATCAAGGGCAGCCGCTCGGCGTCGAAATGAACGAGCGTGTCGCAGAGGTCGAAGAGAACGGCGCGGTAGCGGGACATCTCGCCCCTCCGACCCCGTGGTCACACCGTCAATTCAACTGGTCGATCGCTTCTTTGACCAGCCGCTTCTGGTCCGCGTCGGTCAGGCTGCGCTTGAGGATGCGCTCGGAGGCGGCCATGACCAGCTCGACGGCCTGGTCCTTGAGCTCCCTGCTCACCCGCACCCGCTCGCGCGCCATCTCCTCGCGCGCCGTCGCCAGCATCCGATCGGTGTCTTGTTTGACGCGCCGCTGGTTGTCCTCGGCCACCTGCTGGGCCTGCTTTCTGGCCTGGTCGATCATCGCGGTGGCTTCCTGCTGGGCGGCCTTGAGCTTGGCCTGGTACTCCGCCAGGAGCTGCTCGGCGTCCTTGCGGGCCCGTTCCGCCTTGGCGAGGTTCTCGGTGATCGTGCGCTCGCGCGCGTCCAAGATCTCGGTGATCGCGGGAAACGCGTAGCGCTTGAGGAGAAACAGCAGGATCGCGAACGAGACCGCCGACCAGAACAGCAGGGGCGTCAGAAAGTGCGTGTCGAATTGGGGCATGGCTTTAATACTCCAGGTTGGGGAGCCTGTTCAGGAATGCGCCAGATGCCAGGCGCACAGGGCCGACGTGGTCGGCCCGTCGAATATTGCCACGGGCGCGCGCTGCGCGCCCTGAGCACCGCACCGGAGCGTACGCGGTGGGTACGTGAGGAGCGGATGCGCCGCGGCAACGCCGCAGATGGCCGTTCATGGACAGGCTTCTACCCGCGCAGACCCATGATGATGAACGCGATCACGAGCCCGTACAGCGCAATCGCTTCCACCAGCGCGAAACCGATCCACATGTACTTGCCGACCTTCGCCTCCGCCGCGGGCTGGCGCGCCGTCGCTTCGATCATCTTGCCGAAGATGTAACCGATCCCGATCCCCGCGCCGCCGAACCCCGCCGCCGCGATCCCCATGCCCAACAACGCCGCCGCCGATGAATCCATTGCCTCTTCCTCCTTACCGAGTGGTGGTCGTCAATGCAATTTTACGGCGTCTCCCAGATAGACGCACGCCAAGATGGTAAAAATATAGGCCTGGATGAAGGCCACGAACAACTCCAGGCCGTAGATCGCCACGGTGAAGCCGAACGGCATCCAGCCGAGGTAGACCGGCGCGGTCATCATCAGACTGAACAGCACGATCAGGATGATGTGCCCGGCCGTCATGTTGGCGAACAACCGGACGGCCAGCGTCACGGGCCGCGCGAGCTGGCTGATGATCTCGATCGGCACCATCAGCGGCAGCAGCCAGCCGGGAGTGCCGGCCGGCGCCAGGATCGTCAAAAAGTGCAGCCCGTGGAGCGCGAAGCCGACAACCAAGCTCAGGCCGTAGACCACCAGCGCGAAGAAGCCCGTCACGATCAACTGGCTGGTGACGGTGTAGGCGCCTGGAATCAGGCCCAACAGGTTCGCGAAGAGGACGAAGAAAAACAGGGTGGCGATGAACGGGAAGAACTTGTGGCCGAGCGGACCCATGTTTTCCACCACCAGGCCGCGCAAAAACTCCACCGCCATTTCGGCCAGGTTCTGCACCCGCCGGGGCACCAGGCTGCGCCGCTTGGTTGCGACGGAAAAGAACAGAAACACTAGCCCGGACGCGATCCACATCATCACGACCGCCTTGTTGATCGAGATGTCGATCCCGAACAGCGAGAGGGGAATCAGCGGGTGCAGCTCAAAGTGTTCGAGCGGGTTTTCCATCGATCCCAAGGCAGGGCGTATCGCGATACGCCCCTACGACATCATGGCGGCGCGTTCACCAGGCGGTACACCGCGAGAAACCCGGCGACGGCCCCCAGCACCACGCCCACGACCAACAGCCACGGCCCCGTTCCCAACCAGCGGTCGAGCCCGTATCCCAGCCCTGCCCCCAGGACCGTGGCGGCGACCAACTCCAAGCCGACCCGGCTGGCCAACGCCAACCCCTTGCGGAACGCGTCGTCCTCGGCCATGGGCGACCCTCAAAGGTCGTCACTTTACCCAAAACCGGACGGGGGAGTCAAGCACAAAGCCGCTACGCGCGGGAAAGCGGACTAGCTGTTGGCGGCTTGCGGCGGTCGGCGGGCGGTGCGCAACAGCGCGGTGAGCTGCTCGGCGGGGACGGGGCGTCCGAAGAGGTAGCCCTGCGCGGAGTCGAAACCTTTTCGGGCGAGGAAGTCGCGTTGTCCCGGCGTTTCGACGCCCTCGGCGACCACCAAGAGGTTGAGGCTGTGCGCCATTGCGACGATCGCGGTGCAGATCGCGGCGTCGTCGCTGTTGCCCGGCAACTCCTTGATGAAGGACCTGTCCACCTTGAGCGTGTCGACCGGGAATCGTTTGAGGTAGCTCAGCGACGAGTAGCCGGTGCCGAAATCGTCGATCGCGAATCGCACGCCGATTGCCTTCAGTTCCTTGCACACCGTGATCGCCGCCTCGGCGTCCTTCACCAGCGTGCTCTCGGTCAGTTCCAGTTCTAACCCGTCGGGATCCAGACCGGCGTCCGCTAACAGACGCCGGACCTGTTTCGCGAGCCCGGTCTGTCGAAACTGCCGCCCCGAAAGATTGACCGCCACGCACAGTCGCGGCAACCCCGCGGCCTGCCATTGTTTCGCTTGCCGGCAGGACTCGGTGAGGACCCATTCGCTGATCGGAAAGATCAACCCGCTTTCTTCCGCGGTCGGGATGAACTCCATGGGGGGGATCATCCCCTTGGTCGGGTGGTTCCAGCGGACGAGCGCCTCGACGCCGACGATGCGCCCCGTTCGCAATTCCACCTGGGGCTGATAGTGGACGACCAGCTCGTTCCGATCGAGGGCGTGCCGCAGGCCCGTCTTGACCTGCAGGGTCTTGATGGCGTGTTGATTCATGTCCTCGCTGAAAAACTGGTAGTTGCTGCGTCCGGACTCCTTCGCGCGGTACAGCGCGATGTCCGCGTTTTTGAGCAACACCTCGGGGGCCGTGTCCTGCTCCTGGGCGATGCTGATGCCGGCGCTCGCGCTGCAAAAGTACTCCTGGCCTCCCAAGGGATACGGGTCGTCCAGCCTCGCGATGAGCTTTTCCGCGATCGTGAGGACGTCGGCCCGCTCGGCGATGTCGGTCAACAGGACCACGAACTCGTCCCCGCCGAGCCGGCAGACCGTGTCGCCCGGGCGCACGCTTCCGATCAGCCGTTCGGCCACCTGTCGCAGCAATTGATCGCCCACGTCGTGACCCAGCGTGTCGTTGACCAGCTTGAAGTTGTCCAAATCCAGGAAGATCACCGCGACGAGCCGCTCGTGCCAGGGACACCGCAGCAGGGCCTGCTCGAGGCGGTCTATGAGCAGGAGCCGGTTAGGCAGGTTCGTCAGCGCGTCGTGCGTGGCCTGGTGGCTCACCCTCTCGGCCATCGCCCGCTCCTGGGTGACGTCCCGAAAGACGAGGACCGTCCCGATCACGCGCTGGTCGCGGTCGCGAATCGGCGCGACGGTGAGATCGACCGCCGTCTCGACGCCGGTTCGACCGATCAGCACGACCGGCTCGGATACCTCGATGACGCGGGCTTCGCGCAGACACGCGATCACGGGGTCGTCGGCGGGCTGGCGGGTGGACGCGTGCACGATGGCGAACACCTCGGGCGCATCCCGCCCGGCCGCGTCGCCCGGCGTGTACGCCGTGAGCCGCTCGGCCACCGGGTTGAGGTACTCGATGCGGCCGCGCGCGTCGGTCGTGATCACGCCGTCGCCGATGGATTCGAGCGTCACCAGCGCGCGGTCCTTCTCGACGGCCAGCTCGCGCGTCCTGGCCGCGACCTCGTCGGCGATCTCGACGTTGATGCGTTCGAGAATGGTCGAGCGGGAGAGGGCGCTCAGCGCGATGGCGCTCAACAGGCCGGTGAGGGCCAACCCGACCAGGCCGGCGACGATCATGAGCCGATGATCCAGGTCCTCCGCGTCAATCGTCTGCCGGAGGCTGAGTGCCACGTGCTGCCCCGCGATGTCGAAGTCCTCGGAGTGACTCAGCGACGTGACCGCCCACTCCTCCGGTTCGTCGAAATGGGCGTCCTGATAGCGGGCGAGATCGAAGGCCGGCTCGTCGGTCCGCGGCGAGTGGATCGCGAGCGTGACCAGCATGTGATCGGTGGTGGGAAGATTGTCGAGCAGCGCGTGGGCGTTCACCCGCACGGCCACGATCCCATTGACGGCGCGGCGCCGATCGGCGACGGAGTCCGGCGCCACCTTGCCCGCGTAGGTCGCGTTGAACACCGAATAGACCACGGAGTCAGACACCCGCTCCGGGGGCCAGGACATCACCGGCCCCGCCGTGTCGATCGACCAGAGAAGCGCATCCCCCGCCGCACTCTCGGCTAGCATGTCGCGCCCGATTTGTTCGGCGGAGGCGGGACCGACCGGCTCGATGAACTGGACCGGAAAATACCGGTCACGCCGCGGGGCCGGCACGAGGTCTCCCCGGTGCCGCTCCGTAACCCAGCCCGTTGCGTATCCGTCCTCGCGCATTCCGCGTTCGAACGTGCTTCGATCGCGATCCTGGACGAGGGGCAGGTAGAGGATCGACCGAACGTAGGGCCGGCGGTGCAGCGTCTCGTCGGCAAAGAGGCGGAATTCATCGGCGTTGACCTGGTCGGAGGCGTTGAACAGCATGACTAAACTATGGGCCACCTCCTCAGTGGCGAGGAGCCGGCGGGTGACCGCGTCGCGAATGCGGTCTGTCTGCGAGATGAACGTGTCTTTCTTATCGGCGATCTCGTCTTGAAACGCCAGGGTGACCAGGGCGCAGGTGACGATCAGCCCGGTGACGATCGCGATCGGGAGCAGGGGGAGGACGCGGCGCGATGTGAACGGCCGGATCACCTCTCATCGCCCACAATGACGGCCTTTTGCGCGAGATGGGGGTTGACCAGGTACTGCGACGCGATGTCGTTGTACGCATGACGACGTCGGCGGTGGTCGCCTCGGCGGGGGCCTTCGCGGCGTGGGCAGCGGAAGAGGTGACGGAGGGAGTTGCTGGGCATGGCGGTCCAAGTTTAGTTGGAGGTGGGGGGCTCGTCAAACCGCGTCCGAGCGCGCCCAGCGCGTGTTTTTGACTTTGCGGTCTCCCCTCCGCTACCATGACCGGCAATGAGGCAATCGGTTGGAAACCGGACGCTGTGGGCGGGCGTGGCGATCCTCTGCGCCGCGGCCTTTGCCGTCGTCACCGGCGTGGTGCGCCCGCAGGAGAAGGTCAACGCGCTCTGGCTCGTTGTGGCGTCCGCGTGTTTCTATGTGCTGGCGTTCCGCTTCTACGGGCGATTCCTCGCGCGGACCGTGGTCGGCCTGGACGATCGGCGGATCACGCCCGCGCATCGCTTGAACGACGGGAAGAACTTCCACCCCACCCACCGCTGGGTCCTCTTCGGCCACCACTTCGCGGCGATCGCCGGGGCGGGGCCGTTGTTGGGGCCGGTGCTCGCGGCGCAGTTCGGCTACCTCCCCGGCTTTCTGTGGTTAGTCATCGGCGCGGTGGTGGCGGGGGCGGTCCAGGACTTCGTCATCCTGGTCGGCTCGCTGCGGCGCAACGGCCGCTCGCTCCCGCAGATCGCGCGCGACGAGATCGGCGCGGTCACCGGCGTCGCCACGGCGATCGCGGTCCTGTTCATCGTCATCGTCGCGTTGGCGGGGCTGGGCCTCGCGGTCGTGAACGCGCTTGCCCACAATGCGTGGGGGACGTTCACGCTGGCCATGACGATCCCCATCGCGCTCGTCATGGGGCGGTACCTCAACCGCTGGCGTCCGGGCCGAGTCGGGGAGGTCTCGCTGATCGGCGTCCTGCTCCTGCTCGCGGCGATCGTCCTGGGGCGGCCGGTCGCGGCGTCGGCGGTGGGAACGTGGTTTGATCTCGGCCGCGAGAGCCTGATCTGGTGGCTCGCGGGCTATGGGTTTCTGGCGTCGGTCCTGCCGGTCTGGCTGCTGCTTGCGCCCCGCGATTACCTCTCCTCGTTCATGAAGGTCGGCGTGGTCGTCCTGTTGGCGGCGGGCGTGGTCGCGATGGCGCCGGAGCTGCAGATGCCGCCCACGACCGCGTTCGTCGACGGCGGAGGGCCGATCATCCCGGGCACACTTTTCCCCTTCGTCTTCATCACGATCGCGTGCGGCGCGATCTCCGGCTTTCACTCGCTGGTCTGTTCGGGGACGACGCCGAAGATGCTCGAGCGCGAGGGGCACGCGCTCGTCGGCTACGGCGCGATGCTCATGGAGAGCTTCGTCGGCGTGATGGCGCTGATCGCGGCGTCAATCCTCATCCCCGGCGATTACTTTGCGATCAACACCACGCTGCCCGCTGAGCGATTGACCGCGATGGGGTTCCCGCCGGTCGAAGTCGGCGAGCTGTCCCAGATGGTGGAGACGAACGTCCAGGGGCGCCCCGGCGGCGCGGTCTCGCTCGCAGTGGGCATGGCGACGATCTTCGCGTCGGTTCCCGGCTTGCGGGGGCTGATCGCATACTGGTATCAGTTTGCGCTCCTGTTCGAGGCGCTGTTCATCCTGACCACGATCGACGCGGGGACGCGCGTGGCGCGGTACCTGGTCCAGGAGATGGGCAGCTCGGCGTATCGGCGCTTCGGGGACCTGAACTGGGCGCCCGGCGTCCTGCTCGCGAGCGGGGCGGTCGTCGCGGCGTGGGGCTACCTCATCGCGAACGGCAGCATATCGACGATCTGGCCGATGTTCGGCGCGGCCAACCAATTGCTGGGCACGCTCGCGCTCTGCGTGGGCACGACGCTCCTGATCAAGATGGGCAAGGCGCGGTATCTTTGGGTGACGGCGGTGCCGATGGTCTTCGTCGGCACGATCACGTTCACCGCGTCGTGGCAACTCTACGACCTCTTCTCCGCCAAGGCCGCCGCGGCAACCGTCGCCAAAGAGGCGTTTAATTTTCGGCTCGACGCCGCGCTGGTTGCGTCCGTGGCCCTGCTGGCGGTCATCATCCTCGCGGAGTCTGCGCGGCAATGGTACGGCTACCTCGTCCAGAAACGCCCGTATCGAACGACCGAGGTGATGGGCGCCGAGGTCTACCCCATTCCTTTAGATCCCACGTTGTGAGCACCTGAGATGACCGGAATGGTTTTACCGCGTCCCTTCGTTGCCGTCATCGGCCGCCCCAACGTCGGCAAGTCGACGCTGTTTAATCGCCTGGTCGGCCATCGCCTCGCGATCGTGCAAGACGAACCGGGCGTGACGCGCGATCGCAACTACCACGCGGTGGAGTACTGCGGGACGCGCTTCACGCTGATCGACACCGGCGGGATCGTCCCCGACCACGTGCCGGTCACCCCGCCCTTCTCGGGCCGGGAGGGGACGGGCGGAGGGGAGCAGCTCTTGGCTCAGGTCCAGCGCCAAACCGATTTCGCGATCGAAGAGGCGGACGTGCTGATCTATATGATGGACGCCCGCGAAGGCCTGACCGGGGTCGACCTCGAAATCGCCGAGCGCCTGCGGAAGGTGACCAAGCCGGTCTGGTACGCCGTCAACAAGATCGACGGACCCAAGCACGACGAGAAGCTCTACGATTTTTACCAATTGGGTGTCGAGCGGCTCTTTCCCCTCTCCGCGGAACACGGCTACGGCCTCGACGACCTCTTGGAAGCGGCGATCCCGAAGCGGACCGCGGCGCTCGAGGAACCGCCCCCCGACCAACTGCCACGCATCATCGTCCTCGGTCGGCCCAACGCGGGCAAATCCACGCTGATCAACACAATCCTGGGCGAGGAGCGGCTCGTGACCAGCGAGGTGCCCGGCACGACCCGCGATACCATCGACACCGTGGTCGAACGGGGGGAAAAGACCTACCGGTTCATCGACACCGCCGGGATCCGTCGGCGCGGCAAGGTCGGGCGCGGGGTGGAGCACTTCAGCGTCGCGCGCGCGCAGGATGCGCTGGCACGGGCCGATCTCGCGCTGATCCTGATCGACGTGAGCGAGGGCGTGGTCGAGCAGGAAACCAAGATCGCGGGCGACGTGCTGGCCGCGGGCAAGGCGTGCATCCTGCTCATCAACAAGTGGGATCTCAAGCCGCGCGGAGAGGAGGCCAAGGAAGAGTTCCTGGACAAGGTGAAGCAGAAGTTCGTGTTCCTGGAACATGCCCCGGCCGTGTTCATTTCGGCGCTCAAGGGCACGGGGGTGGGGAAGATCTTCTCCGCGATCGACACGGTGATGGCCGCCTACACCAAGCGCGTGACGACCGGGGATCTCAATCGGTTCTTCGAAAAGGTCATGCGCGACCACCCGCCGCCGCTGTCCAAGGGCCGCTCCGTGCGCCTGTATTACATCACGCAGGCCGCGACCAAGCCCCCGACCTTCGTCGCGTTCAGCAACGACGCGTCGGGCCTGCCCGCCAACTACCACCGCTATCTGGAGAACTCCCTCCGCAAGCAGTTCGGCTTTGCCGGCACGCCGATCCGCATCAAGGTGCGGATGAAGAAGGGCAGGTAAGGCAACCCAGGCGAACGCCCCCCATCAAAGCGGCCCCTGTCGAGGAGGCAGGAGAACAGCCGGAACAATGGTCTGAGGGGTGGCCCTGCGCGGGCCGTCCCCGTCAGGGAGCGGGCAGGTTTGGGTTGGGCGGCTTGTCCATGTTGGGTGCTTGGGCCGCCCAGGTCCGCATGCTGTAGATGTCGAAGGTCTCGGTCAGGAAGACGACGCCCGGGCAGGCGTTCATCCCCGCCACCGATTCAACCCGCAGCGTCGGCCGCACTTCGGCCCGCTGGCCGATCGTGCTTACCAGCAGGCTGGCGGGGAAATCGAGAAACGCGGCCTGGCCGGGGTTGATCTGGGTCGGGCCGGGACCTCTCCCGACCGGCGTGCCGTTGGCGTCGGCGAAGCTCAAGATGGCGTCGCAGCCCGCGGCGGGCTCGTTCGGGTTGGGCGGCCTTGCCACGGCGTTGAGCCGCAAGGTCTGGCCGAGCCCCAGCCCCAGCATCGGAAATTGGATCGGGCCGGGACTTTTCGCCAGCACCGGGGAGGGGATGAAGAGGAAGAGGGCAACCAGCAGCGAGAGGCGTCTCTGTGTCATGACGGGCGTCATAGTAACCTCCATGGGATGCGCCGAGCATCTTCAATTAACGCCGTTTTACTATCGTGGAATGTGCAGGGTCAACAAAAAAAACCAAATCCCCGACACCCGCGCGTATGGCTGAGGACCAGGTCTTGAGTGCCCCTAAAAACCCCTTCCCCCCTTGCGGGGGAAGGAAGGGTGGGGGCGCCTACAAGTCGACGTGCGCGTGCTCCGGGGATAGGCCGTCTTCCGGCCACATCACACAGGCCAGAATCAAACCGCCGACGTTCGTCGCGTTCAGCAACGACGCCTCGGGCCTGCCCGCGAACTACCACCGCTACCTGGAGAACGCGCTCCGCAAGCAGTTCGGGTTCGCGGGTACGCCGATCAAGATTATTGTTCGAACGAGGCGGGGGAAGTCCTAGAAGCCGACTCGGGGCCGCGGCTGCCCTCCCTGGCGTCCGCGCCCGTTGTGCCTGGCCTTAAAGCCCGTTCGGCGGCTGTGTCTCACGCCGCCGTGGAGCGAACCCGGTAGTCCACGTTGTCCCGGACCCACTTCCACAGACGATCCTGCTGGTCGATCGCCACGCCGGGTTGGAGCTGTTCCGTCCAGCCCTTCATGACCTCCGCGTCGACGGTCCAGAGGCGGACCCGTTGGTGCGGGACGTGTTTCCGCCAGCTCTCGCCGACCTTCGGGTTCGCGTACGCGAGGCGGAGCGTGAGGTTCCGCGACAGGTACTCCAGTGAACTGAGGTCGATCCGGCTGTACGGGCTCTCCGAGCCGGCGGACGCGCCGCGGCCCCCCGCGTCAGGGACGCCGTCGCTGACCACCATCAGGGTGATGGGGGCGAGGATCAGGTTGCGCTCCTTTGCAATCCGCGCGACCTGCTGGAAGAACGAATTGAAATCGGTCATCGTGTCGGTCGGCGGAAACCACTCCCGCAGGTCCGCCTCGATCTGTTCGATCGTCTTGCCCGCGAAATCATGGATGGGGTGGAACGCCTTTGGTTCGTTGCGGTCCTTGCCCCCGATGGATCCCACAAACAGCTCGCGGGGTTGAGCCAGGCCGCCCAGTTCGTTGAGGTGGCCGTAGATGTAGTGGGCCAGGAACGACAGGGCGTTGTCGTAGTAGCCCGATCCACGGAACGACCCGCTGGCGTCCACGCCGACGAACAAGGCGAGCCTCGGTTGGCGCGGACCCGACTGGGGGTTGCACCCCGCGACGGTCAGCGACAGGAGGAGGGCGCCGATCACCCAAGCGAATCCCGTGGCGCGTCGCGTGTTGCTTCGCCATGCCCACCCCGCGGTCATGGGTTCACCTTTTTCGGTTGCATGTGTGCGGTGGCGAGGAGCTCGCGGGTTTCCATCACGGCCTTGAGGCTCTTGAAGGGCAGGCTGAAGATCGGGCGCGCCGCGACCAGGATCAGCCCGAAGTTGACCATGGCGGCCAACACGTGCAAGGCCGGCAGCGCGAGATACTCCAGCAACTCGTCGCTCTTCTCGTGCAGCCAGCCGATCTCACGCTTGAAATCCTCGACCGGGGCGCGCCACCACGCGGGGCCCTCGACCGCCGCTTCCGCGGCCGCCGCCTCCGACACAACCATCGGCCTCCGGGAGATGAAGGCGATCAGCGGGGGCGTGCCGAATTGTCCGAAGAGGAACCACGTCATGCCGCGGATGCCCAACCAGCCGAACGTCGCCACCGAGAGCGTGAACCCGATGCCCAACCGGAGTTCCTCGCTGGTCTGCTGGGCGATCCACGGCGTAATCGCGTCCACCAGCTCGCGATAGAGGAACATGACCTCGAAGAACATGACGAAGAGTTCCACGAGGACCATCTGCACCAGGAACTTGATCTCGCGCGCCTTGATTGCCTCGATGAGGGCCTGGATGCAGGCGAAGCTGCCCATGATGAGGAGGAACAGGAACATCGACAGGATCGGTCCGGTGAAGATGGGAGTTTCCACGCCTGCGATGTCGGCCAGGACCTCCGACACGGTCGGGAACAGCGTGTAGGTGAAGATCGTGGTCTCGATCGCGCACCAGAAGAGCAGCATGAGAAACGCGATCCACGGCACGCCGGGCTTGAAATAGCTCGTCGTCATCTTTCCGGTCATGGTGAACGGAAGGATGAGGACTTGACGACCCGTTTCCATGCCCAGTTTCACCGCGAGGCGGACCAGCGTGAACGCCCACCCCATCGTCACGGCGGCGACGCGGAACAGGCCCACCCAGTAGAGCCAGACCGCCCGGGTCCCATCCCACCACGCCAGCACCAGCGTGGAGAAAAAGTTCACCCGGTGCGACCGAAACGGCAGCGTGTAGATCGAAAGCTGCGTACACCACACCGCGCCCACCCAGAGCAGCACGGGAAAGAGGAGGAAGAGATACTTCCCCGCGGCGGCCCAGCCGGTGTCGGAATACAGGAAGAACGCGAGGATCAGCTCCTGCATCCGCGGAATCCAGGTGATCGGGGCCATCAGAAACTCCACGACGGCTCTCCAGTGTTCGGGGACGACGGCGATCATACGCTCAGACATGGGAACCTCCTTGGCTCTCCGCTCGCCCGAGACTCGGGCCCACCGAAAACCGAAGCCCAACGGTAACAGGAAACCGCCATCCGTCAAGCTTGCGAGGACGCGGGGGCGCGCCGGTCCGCCGCTTGACAGCGTCTTTCGGCATCGAGTAGGGTAAAGTGTGGTTTTGTTTCTTGCCGCATGGCGTGTGGAAGCTCCCTGCAGCAAGCTGCAGGGAATCTTCGAAGGGCAAGGAAGAACGGTTTACATTCGCTCGCTTGCCCAGCAACAAGAGCTGCATGGACGGCGTTCGCTATGCCCTTTCATAGGACGTTCTCACAGGTGCTGCGCGAGACGGATCGACGCCCCGGGGCGCGTCCGGGAGGTTGATGAAAGTGCATTGCGAGCGCATTCCCCGCAGCTTGCTGCGGGGTAAGTGAGCAAGATGGAAAGAGTGCTCCTTTACCTCCGTACACTTCGAAGATTCCCTGCAGCTTGCTGCAGGGAGCTTCAATGAGATCGCGTCGCACCGTGGCGTGGGGCGCCTTGGCGATTGCCGCGGTGATGAGCCTTGTGGCCGGGGGCGTGTCGGCATGCCGGAAGGATGCCGGTCCCACGGCGCCGCAGGGCAACGGGATGCGCGGCATGCCCGTGGAGGCGGCCCACGTACGGGTCGGGACCGTGGTCGACGAGGTCGGCGCGGTCGGCTCGCTGCAGGCCAACGAGTCGGTGGTGATCCGGTCCGAGATCTCAGGCCGCATCAGTGAGGCGCCCTTCACCGAGGGGCGGGCCGTCGCGAAGGGGGACCTGCTCTTCACTCTCGACCCGGCCGAGGCTGCCGCGCAGGTGGCGCAGATTGCCGCCACCATGGAGCTGAACCGGGCGAACCTCGATCGCGCCAAACCGCTGCTCGATGCGCAGATGATCAGCCCCCAGGCGTTCGACCAGCTCGCCGCGAAACTCAAGGAGTCCGAGGCGAGCCTGACGCTGGCGCAGGAGCGGTTGAACAAGGCGACGATCCGCGCGCCGTTCGGTGGGCGCGTGGGGCTCCGCCAGGTGAGCCCGGGCGACTACGTCCAGCCCGGTCACGTGCTGGTCAATCTCGAAGACCTCACCGCGATGAAGGTGGATTTTCGGATCCCGGAAACCGTCATGGGACGGGTTGCCGCCGGCCGGCCCGTGACCGTCCGGGTCGACGCGTTTCCCGGGCAGGTCTTCCGCGGCGCGATCCGCGCGATCGAGCCCCGCCTCGACGAGGCGACGCGGACGATCCTGGTGCGGGCCCGCGTCGACAACCCGGGCGGGCAACTTCGGCCCGGAATGTTCGCGCGGGTCGCCGTGGCGCTCGGCGAACGCCAGGACGCCGTGCTCGTTCCCGAACAGGCCGTCGTGCCAATGGGCGACGAGGCGTTCGTCTTCCGCGTCGTCGACGGCAAGGCCGCCATGGTCAAGGTGGTCATCGGCCGGCGCAAAGACGGTGAGGCCGAGGTGGTTTCGGGGCTCGGCCCCGCCGACGTCGTGGTGACGGGGGGCCAGACGAAGATTCGCGACGGCGCGCCCGTGATGGTCATCGGCCCGGCCCCCGGCGCGCCCTCCTCCCCCCCGGCCAAGGGCTGATCGTGTTGCTGCCCGACCTCTCGATTCGCCGCCCGGTCCTGGCGACCGTCATGAGCTTGATGCTGATCCTGGTCGGCATCATCTCGTACACGCGCCTGGCGGTCAGGGAATATCCCAATATCGATCCGCCGATCGTCTCGGTGCGCACCGTGTATACCGGCGCCAGCGCCGAAGTGGTCGAAAGCCAGATTACCCAGCCGCTGGAAGACTCGCTGGCCGGCATCGAAGGCATCCGGACGATCAAATCGGCCAGCCGTGAAGAGGTCAGTCAGATCACCGTGGAATTCACGCTGGCCCGGGACATCGACGCCGCGGCCAACGACGTGCGGGACCGCGTCGCCCGCGTCCGCGGACGACTGCCCGACGAGACGGATGAGCCGGTCATCGCCAAGATCGAGGCGGACGCCTTCCCCATCATCTGGCTCGCCTTTTCCAGCGACCACCACACGCCGCTGGAGATCACCGATTACGCCGACCGCGTGGTCAAAGACCGGCTGCAAACGCTGCCGGGCGTCGCCAGCGTGATCATCGGCGGCGAGCGCCGCTACGCGATGCGCATCTGGCTGGATCGGGAACGGCTGGCGGCCTACGGCCTCACCCCGCAGGACGTGGAAGACGCCCTGCGCCGGCAGAACGTCAACGTGCCGTCGGGCCGCATCGAAAGCCGGCAGCGCGAATTCACCGTCTTGACCGAAACCGACCTGCGCACGCCGGAGGAATTCAACCGCCTCATCATCCGCGACGTGAACACGTACCCCGTGCGGCTGCGCGACATGGGCTATGCCGAACTCGGCGCGGCCGACGATCGCAACGCGGTGCGGGTCAACGGCAATCCCGCGGTCGGCGTGGGCGTGGTCAAGCAGTCCAACGCCAACACGCTGGCCGTGGCCAAGGCCGTCAAAGCGGAATTGCCCAATCTGATCGCCGCGCTGCCCGCCGGCATGAAGCTGCAAATCGGCTTCGACAGCTCGGTCTTCATTAACGAATCGATCAAATCGGTGTTTGAAACCCTCGCCGAAGCGCTCATCCTGGTCGTGCTGGTCATTTACTTCTTCCTGCGTTCGGTGCGCGCGACGCTGATCCCGTTCGTGACGATTCCGGTCTCCCTGATCGGTGCCTTCATCTTCGTCTACGCCTTGGGCTTTTCCGTGAATGTCCTCACGCTGCTGGCGCTGGTGCTGGCGATCGGGCTGGTGGTGGACGACGCCATCGTCATGCTGGAAAACATCTACCGACGCATCGAGCGCGGGATGCCGCCCCGACAGGCGGCGCTGGAAGGCAGCAAAGAGATCGCGTTCGCCGTGCTTGCAATGACAATTACGGTGGCGGCGGTCTTCGTGCCCGTGGCCTTCATGACCGGCACGACCGGCCGGCTCTTTCGGGAATTCGCCCTGACGGTTTCAGCCGCGGTGATCGTGTCGGGCTTCGTCGCCCTGACGTTGACCCCCATGATGTGCTCGAAGATGCTGCGCCATGAGCGGCAGCACGGCCGCCTCTACCGGATCATCGAGCGCTGGATGGAACGGCTCAACACCGGCTACAAGGCGCTGCTGACCCGTGCCCTGAGCCACCGCGGACTGATCCTGTCGCTGGGCTTGGCGGCTGCGGGGGCGATCGTGATCCTCTTCATGACACTGAAAGCGGAGCTCTCGCCCCTGGAGGATCGCGGCATCATCATCGGGGTCATGCTGGCGCCGGAAGGGGCGACCATGGCCTACACCGACAGCTACGCGCGGCGCGTGGAAGCGCTGTACGCCCAGGTGCCAGAAATCAAGACCTACTTCATGGTTGTCGCGCCCGGCCTGGAGCGGCCCAATCCGGTGACCTCCGCCTTCTCGTTCGTCAGCCTGAAACCCTGGTCGGAGCGACACCGCACGCAGCAGCAGATCTCGGCGGAGCTGATGCCCAAGATGTTCGGGCTGCCGGGCGTCCTGGCCTTTCCCGTCAATCCGCCCTCGCTCGGCCAGAGTTTCCGCAACCCGCCCGTCATGTTCGTGGTGCAGGCGAGCACGTACGCCGAGCTGCAAACGATGGTCAACAACCTGATGGCCAAGGCCAGCGCGTTCCCCGGCCTCGTCAACATGGACTCGGACCTGAAACTGAACAAACCGCAATTGACGGTCAGGCTGGACCGCGAAAAAACCTCCGACGTCGGGGTGGAGGTGGACACGGTCGGCCGCACGCTGGAAACCCTGCTCGGCGGCCGGCAGGTCACCCGCTTCAAGCGGGAGGGCGAGCAGTACGACGTCATCGTGAAACTGGCGGACAAAGACCGCACCACCCCGACCGACCTGGCCGCCATCTATGTGCGCGGCAAAGACGGGCAACTAGTGAGGCTCGACAATCTGGTGCAGATCCGGGAAACCGTGGCGCCGAAGGAACTGAACCACTTCAACCGCCTCCGGTCCGCCACCATCTCGGCCAATCTGGCGCCCGGGGTCGCCCTGGGCGACGCGCTGGCCTTCATGGACCAAGCTGCGAAAGAGGTGCTGCCCACCGGCGCCCAGACGGCCCTGGATGGTCAGTCGCGCGAATTCAAGGAATCGGGCGTCAGCATGTACCTGGCGTTCGTACTGGCGTTGATCTTCCTCTACCTGGTGCTGTCGGCGCAGTTTGAGAGTTTCGTCGATCCCTTCATCATCATGCTGTCGGTGCCGCTCGCGGTTGCCGGTGCGCTGCTGTCGCTGCGACTGGCCGGTGGCACGCTCAATGTCTACAGCCAGATCGGCATGGTCATGCTGGTGGGCTTGATCACCAAGAACGGCATCCTGATCGTGGAGTTCGCCAATCAATTGCAGGAGCGGGGTCGCGCCCTCCGGGATGCCGTGGTGGAGGCGGCGGGGCTGCGGCTGCGGCCGATCCTCATGACCACGGCCGCGATGATCCTGGGCTCGGTCCCCCTGGCGCTCGCCCACGGGGCAGGCGCCGAGAGCCGCCAGCAGATCGGCTGGGTGATCGTGGGCGGGTTGGCGCTGGGCACGCTCCTCACCCTGTTCGTCATCCCCACCGCGTACACGCTGCTCGCGCGCAGCCGCCGGCCGATCTCCGATTCCGGCGGAGACGGCGAGTCTGGCGCGGCGGTAGAAGAACGTGAGTACGCGGAGACGAAATGGTAGCCATCGGATCGCCGCGGCCCCCTCCATCCGGGCTTGATCCACGTTCGACCGTCGGGACCATCGGCAATGCCCTTCGGACGACCTCACCGGAAAGGAGTCCAGACGATGTTTTTAGCGTCTCTTGATCGGTATCGCGAGTATGGGCCGCTCTGTATTCGGATTGCCTTGGGGCTCGTGATGATGGGGCACGGGAGTCAGAAACTCGTCGGCGCATTTGGAGGCGGGGGGCTCTCCCAAACCGCCGGCTTTTTCGATCAGATCGGCATCGTGCCGGGAATCTTCTGGGCCTCCGTCGTCGCCGTGGTGGAGACGTTCGGCGGGTTGTTGGTGTTGATCGGGTTGTTGACCCGCATTGCCGGCCTCCTGATCGCGGTCACGATGTTCGTCGCCATGGCCTGGGTCCACCTCCCGAACGGATTTTTCCTCTCCAATCGCGGGATCGAATTCGCGCTCGTCTTGTTCGCGATGGCGCTGGCGCTGGTTCTGATGGGTCCCGGAACGCCGTCCGCGGACGCGCTGGTGAAACGGCAAGGGCGCTGACCCTGGGAGGGGTAACCGAGCTCAAGGCGGGGGTTCAGGGGTAGGGGTCAGGACGATACGGGCGGCATGCCTCCGTCCGCGTTGGTCCCGCGCTCACCGAGCGGCAGACCATACCGTGAGGCGATCTCCGCGATCCGTTCCCGGCATCGAGTGACCAACTCGGCATCGCCTCTTGCTTCGTAGACTGCGGCGAGCCCGCGCAGGGCTCCGGCCTCGCCCGCGACGTCCCCCAAGCTGATGAAGTGGCTGGACGAGAAGTTAAAGCAGGTCTCGGCTTTTGCGAGGTTGCCCGCTCTCAGAAACGCCAGGCCGAGCTGGCCCCACGTGCCCGCCAACCCTTCCTCGAATCCTGAGCGCTTGTGGCAGTCGATGGCCGTCTTGAACGCCGTGATCGCGTCGTCGAGATGGCCGGCGTCCAGGTCGAGCAGCCCGACGTTGCTGTGGAGAATGCCCAACGACCGGGCGTCATCGAGCGGCGCGAGGAGA
>Ga0210377_10000477_pt1 | contig 38667 bp, 49 predicted proteins | sample PLM4_65_b1redo_FD_155480 | JGI IMG/M metagenome (GOLD analysis project Ga0210377, IMG submission 155480) | Groundwater sediment microbial communities from an aquifer in East River, Colorado, USA - PLM4_65_b1 redo | ecosystem: Environmental > Terrestrial > Soil > Riparian zone | place: USA: East... | reverse complement strand
ACGGATCAGCGGATGAAGAACACCGGGGAGTCCGTCGGCGAGCCTTGTCCCGGGCAGCCGGGGGACTCCCCACCGCGCGTGCCACGATTGTAACATAGAAGGATGTCTATATGGCAGATCCCGAGAAGAGAGTCTGGTTCGCGTTCCTGAGCGAACGCTGCGAGTACGACCTGGCGGGGATGGTGCGCGAGCGCATCGCTTACCAGGCGGGGAAGCGCGGCTACCAGCGCATCGAGTGCGAGTACGGGCGGACGGACGTCCGGCGGCTGGGGCTGGCGAGGGTGTTCAAGCAGCTGACGACCGCGCCGAAGGACACGCTGGTGATGCTGGACATTGACCACGAGCACGACGACCACGTGATCGAGCGGTTGGTGGCGCACGACGTGGGGGTGGTGGCGCCGCTGATGTTCCGGAGGGGCGAGCCGTACGAGGCCTGCGCCTTCCGGGCGGGCGTGTCCGGGGACATCCACCACCTGGCAAACTTCCCGCGTGGGCTGTTCGAGATGGCGCAGGTGGGGACGGGCGCGATCGCGATCCAGCGCTGGGTGTTCGACGAGCTGGACCGGCGCGGGCTGGGGCCGTGGTATTTCAAATACGACTACCGGGTGGGGCCGGGGGGCGAACTGCACATGCCGAGCGAGGACATGCACTTCGGGGAGATTTGCCGCCAGGCGGGCATCCCCCACTACGTGGATACATCTTTTGAAAGCCCACACGTGACGCTGGGCTTCGTGGACAAGCAGATGCACCTGGCCTACTGGGCCGACCACCCGCCGGCGGAGGCGCCGAGCGCGCTGAGGTTGCCTGGGGATCCGCAGATTTCGCAGATGGGCGCAGAGGGGGCGAGGGAGCCGGAGACGGACGCGCCGGCCATCCCGCCCATGGGATGGGAAGCATGAGCCTCGTAGACATCATCATCCCCGGCTGGGGAAACTTCGACCTGACGCGGCGCTGCCTGGACAGCATCCGGTGCAAGCAGCCCGGCGTGAGCTACCGCCTGATCTACGTGGACGACGGCAGCGACGACCGCGCCGGCCGCTGCCGAAGCTGGGGCGGTTCGACCTGGCGCTGTGCGTCGAGGTCGGCGAGCACCTGCAGGCGGAGTTCGCCGAGCAGCTGGTGGCGAACGTGGCCGCCTGCGCGGAGGTGGTCTTCTGGTCGGCGGCGCACCCGGGGCAGGGCGGGCAGCACCACCACCACGAGCAGCCGCCCGCATACTGGGAGGCGCTCTTTTCCCTGCACGGCTACGTGACGCACCCGGCCGAGGCGGCGGTGCGGCGCGCGATCGCGGAGAACGCGGAGTGCCAGAAGGTGGAGTGGCTGATTCCGAATGCGAGGCTGCTATGTGGACCCGTGACCCGGTGAGAGTCTGGATGTACGAGGCGATCCACGCTGTTCTGGCTCGGGTGCTGCTCGTGCCCGTCCCCCGGATGACCGGCAAAGGTCAGCCGTCCGGGGGACCCGTCCGCGAGATGCTGGAGATCTCGCCCGTGGCCGCCTCGCCCCTGCAGGCCATCGTGGCGAGGGTCTGGGGGCCGGAGGTGCAGGTGACGGAAGCGCACTACCCGGCGGTGGACGCCGAGCGCCTGCCCTACCCGGAGGCGGCCTTCGACCTGGTGGCGGCCGACCAGGTCTTCGAGCACATCCAGCGGCCCTGGCTGGCGGCGGCGCAGGTCACGCGCGTGACGCGGCGGGGCGGGCTGGCGGTGATCACCACGCCCTTCCTGCACCCGGTGCACCGCGCGCCGCGCGACTGCTGGCGCTTCGGGCCGGAGGCCTGGCCGGTGCTCTTCCCGCCGGAAGACTGGCAGACGCTGGAGCTGGGCGGGTGGGGGGATGCGGCTTTGATCGCCTGGGAGTACGCGCACAACCGGCAGCTTTCCGACCCGGCGCTGCCGGGCTATACCGGTCCGCGCGCCCCGCAGATGGCCATCCCCGGCTACGGGCCGGAGCAGGACGACGGGCTGAACCCGATCGTGGTGTGGTGGATCGGGGGGCGGAGATGAGAGTCTGTCTGTACACGGCGCTCTACTCTGACTACGACGTGCTGCGGCCGGTGATGCCGCAGGCGTGGGAGGGCGGGCACGCGGACTGCATCGCCTTCACCGACCGGGTCCGCCACGGAGATCGCGTCGAGGGCTGGCGGGTGATCGTGACGCCGAGGCCGGAGCCGAACCCGCGCATGCAGGCCAAGTATTTCAAGCTCAACCCGCACGCGTGTTTGGCGGACTACGACGTGAGCGTGTGGGTGGACGCCTCGCTGCGGGTGCACTCGCCGCACCTGGTGGCAGACCTGGCTAAGTACGTGAGCGACGACGCGCCGGTGGCCTTCTTCCCGCACCGCTGGCGCACGACGCTGGCGGACGAGCTGGCCGCGCACCTGCCGCTGCGCAAGTACGCCGGGCTGCCGATCCGCGAGCAGGTGGCGAGCTACGCCGAGCAGGGCTACCGCGACCAGACGCCGCTGCTGGAGTGCACCTGCCTCGTGCGGCGGCACCACGACCCGCGGGTGGTGGAGCTGGACCGCGACTGGTGGCACGAGTGCCGGCGCTGGACGTACGCCGACCAGCTCTCGCTGCCCTTCCTGCTGTGGAAGCTGGGGACGCCCTACACGCGGCTGCCGTTCAACCTGGACGAGCAGCACTGGTTCCGCTGGGCGACGTGGAGGGACGATTAGGGCGTTCAATAGAACGCCCCTACGGTTGACTCCCGGCGCGCAGGGGCCTATGATAGTGACAGCCCTGGTGAGGGTGCCCCCCTCACCCTCGCCGGGGTGTGGGGCAGGCACGGAGGCCTGCCCCGACCGAACGACCCGTTAGAGTCGATGAGACCGGGGTCGCACATCTTCACAGATGAGCGGCCCCGGTTTTATTTTTCCGGCTTTCAGGTCAGCCAGGGACGGCCGACCTTACGAGAGCCGGGAGCATTGGAGACGGAGATGAGCGACAAGAGTCTGAAAGCGTTTGACGCGGCGGCGCTGGTCGGCGAGGCGGGGGCCTCAGCGGACACGAGCGCCGAGGCCGCTTCGAGCCAGGAGACGACCGGCCCGGTCGTCTCTACGGACGGAGCTGCCCCAGCCGCGCAGACAACGCCCGCGGTCGTGACGCGTGCCGAGCTGCTGGCGATTTTGGATGAGCAGAATCGCAAGTGGCAGAGCATCCTCGACAAGCGGACGGCGGGCCTCACCCGCCAACTGCAGACCCAGCAGAACGCCGAGCGCGCGCTGGAAGCGGCCCGCGCGAGCGGGGTGGTGATCCCGCCCGACAAACAGGCCGAGTTCCTGAAGGCGCTGGCGAAGCAGGGGCTGCTGACGGGCGGCCCTTCGACAGGCTCAGGGGGGCAGGAGGCAGAAGGCGAGCAGGCAGGGACGCCTGCTCCCACAGACCTTGCTCCCACAGACCTTGACCCGGTGACGGCGCGGGGGTACGCCATCGCCGAGGAGTACGGGCTGAGCGCCGACGACCCCGAAGCGGACGAGATCAAGACCGACTCTCCCCAGGCTTATTTCCAATCCATCCGACTGGCCGGGCAGAAGAAGATCAACCGCCTGGCCAAAGGACCCAACCCGGCGCGCATGCCGGGGCTGACGCCGGGCGGAGGCCCGGCCAAAACCGACCTATCCAAGAAGCCGCGCTCGGAGCTGTTGCGCACCGAGGTGCGCCAGGCCATGAAGCGCGGTTAGGAGAATCTCATGGCAGTCACACTGAACGAACTGCTGAAGACGGCCAAGACGGCGTACGCGACGATGGTCATGCAGGACCTGCTGCGCCAGTCGAAGCTGCTTCAGCTCGTGCCGTTCGCCGACGTGTCCGGCTTGCGCGTCGTCGGCTTACGGTGGCAGTCCCTCCCCGCGACGGGGAAGCGCAAGCTCAACGCCGGTTACACCGAGGCGACCGGCCAAACCGAGCAGGTGGAAGAGACGCTCTCGATCTACGGCGGCGACGTGGGGATTGACCGCATCTTCACCAAGGTCGAGGCGCTGTTCATCGACCAGCTCACCCTCCAGACCCAGATGCTGACGGAGTCGGTCACGCGCGGGTTCAACAACGACTTCATCAACGGCGACCACGGGGTGGACCCGGACGGGTTCGAGGGCCTGAAGAAACGCATCAGCAACATGCCCGCGCGCTCTACGATCAACCTGGAGTCGGGCGGGGTGACGCTCGACGTGCTCGCCAGCGCGGCCAATGAAAACAAGTTCATCGACGCGCTGCACAAGGCCAAGACCTACATCGGGGGGGAAGTGGATATGTGGGTCGTGAACGAGGCGGCCAAGATCGGCTTCGGGCAGACGCTGCGCCGGCTCGCGCTGCTGGATACGACCCAGGACAACTACGAGCGCACCTGGGAGGTCTTCGCGGGCGGCAAGATCGCCGACGTGGGCCTGAAGGCGGATCTCGCCACCGAGATCATCCCGACGACCGAGGGCACGGACTCGGTGGGCACGTCCATCTACGGGGTGAAGATGGGCGACGAGACCGGGCTGAATGGGATCCAACTGGGCGGCACTTCGCCGGAGCCTTACGACCCGCTGAACGGCGGGGAGAAAGAGGCCACGCCCGGGTATCTGCGCCGGATGGACTGGGCGATCGGGCTGAAGAACTTCAGTCAGAACTTCTCGATCGTCCGCGTCGCCGGCGTGAAGTTCGTGTAAGGAGGCCACCATGTTAGACGCTAACCTGTTGTTCCACAGTGCGGCCACCCTGACCACGAGCGGCGATAGCTCCAGCCTGAACATCAAGAAGACGGCGGCGGACGGGGTGCCGATCGAGATCGTGGTGACGGCGCTGGCCGGCTCGACCACCGGGCGGACTCTGGACTTCAAGGTTCAGGAGTCCGACACCGAGGGGAGCGGCTACACCGACAACACGACCTTCCCGCAGATCACGGCGGTGGGGCGCTACTACCGCCGGGTGCAGAGCAAGAAAGCCTACCTGCGCCTGAACCGCGTGGCGGGGGCGGCCACGGGGCTGTCCGCGACGGTGACGGCCGGGATCGTCTCCGGCGCGCAGCGCGAGATCGCGGCGTAGGAAAACCTTAGCCACGAATTTCACGAATTAGCACGAATGGGGAGTTCGTGAAGTTCGTGGCGCTATAGGAGAGCAATTAGGAGAGCAATCATGGCACGTCACTTAGTGGTGGCCCAGCAGCCGGGCTACGAAGGCAAGACCTTGGGGGTGGTGTTCCACAACGGCCAGGCGGTGGTGGACGAGCACTCGGTGGACCCGAAGCTCGGGCGCACGCCCGCGCAGGTGATCGAGACGTTCAAGAAGGACTTCCCCGGCTACACGGTCGAGCCGCTGGGGAGCGGCCCTTCGGCTGACGCTCAGGGGGCGGTGAGCGTGCCGGAGATGCCGTGGAAGGGGAAGGATGAAGGCCGCGGAGCGAGGATGAAGGCGGAAGCAAAGGCCAAGGCGGAAAAGCCGAAGGCCAAACCCAGGGCGAAGAAAGCAGCGGGGTGAACTGGCTGGTCATCGCGGGGACCTGGCTCCTGATCGCGGCCTTCACGCTGGCGGGCTGGTTGATTCTCCGAAGGAGAAAACTATGACAACTCGAACACGCGGGCGCGCGGGCGGCGGGGGGCGCGGGCTGACCCGGCCGCAGGTGCGCGACGTGCTCTCGATGCTCTACCCCGAGCAGCAGATCGGGCTGTGGGGGCTGGGCGACAACGCGCTGACGCAGGTCAAGGACGCCTCGCGGCGGCAGAACCACGGCGTGTACAGCGGGACGGGGGTGACGCTCAACCAGCCCGGTCTCAACAACGGCGGCTGCGCGCTCTTCGACGGAACGAACGGCTTCGCCAACGTGTACAGCGCGCAACTGGCGACGGACCTCAACAACCAGGAGCTGACGGCGGCGATCCTGGTGAAGATGTTGAGCAGCACGCCCTGGACGGACGGCAACCAGCACTACGGCCTGCGCTTCGGCGTGGACGGCAACAACTTCATCTCGCTCTCGAAGGGCGCCACAAACGGCCAACTGATCGCCGACTATCGCGCGGGCGGGACGGTCAAGCAGGCGTCGAGCACGGGCAACACCGACCTGGACTGGTTCCTGTTCGTAATGACGGTGAGCAAGGCCGCCGACCAACTGAAGGCGTACAAGTGGCAACTCGACAAACCCGGTGGGCAGATCGGGACGACCACGACCGGCCTGGGCACGTGGAGCGGGGCGCTGGCGGCCACGCTCTGCTGCCTGGGGGCCAGCATCACCACGCCCTCGAACGTGCACAGCGGCTGGCTGATGGGCGGGGCGCTGTGGACGAAAGCGATCCCGGAGCAGGACTTGCAGTACGCCGCGGCGCAGCTCTTCGCATGAGCGACACGCGCGCGTACATCAAGTTCAACCCGAAGGGGGCGCACGGGCGGGAGACGTCGCTGACCGCCGCGTTCGCGCCAGTGGTGCCGGCCGGGGCGACGATGTGCGTGGTGCAGGCGCTGGCGCCGGCGGCGCGCTCGGCGGTGGGGCGGGTGGTCGCGCCGAGTGTGGTGCTGGGGTCGCTGGCGCTCTCGCCCAACGCGGCGCAGGCCATCGGGAGAGTGGTCGCGCCGACGGTGGAGATCAGCACCCCGCCGATCCAGCCCGCGCCGGCCACGGCCGTGGGGCGGGTGACGGCGCCGGGGGTGGTGCTGGGGTCCGTCCTGGTGGCGAACGCGGTGGCGTCGGCGATCGGGCGGACGGTGGCGCCGACGGTGGTGCTGGGCAGCGTGGCGGTCACGCCCGGACCGGTGTCAGCGATTGGCAGAGTCGTGGCGCCGACGGTGGAGATCTCGGGCGGAGGCGCGGCCTCGCCCGTGCGGCGGAGGATCAGATGGATCTATTTTCACTGGCGGAGGTTTTCGAGATGGACGTGAGGAGGGGGGCAGGCACCCGCATCGCGCGCAGCGCACGCTGCGGGCGAGGAGACGCCAGCCCCGACGACGATGACGACACTCTTTGACGTTCTACTGCAGACGGCGCGGGCGCTGGAGGCCTTGCAGGAGGGCGTGGCCTCGGCGGCTTCGAGCGGGGCGACGACGCTCGTGGACCTGCAGCTGGTGGTGCGCGGGTTCAGCCAGGACGGTTTCTTCGAGGGCGGGACGCTCCTGTACCAGAGCGGGACGCCGGCCAACCGCGCCTCGCGCCTGATCAGCAACTACGACGGCGACACGGGGACGATCACGGTCGCGGCGCTGGCCGAGACGCCCGCGCTGGGGGCGCGCTACGGGGTGATGACCAAGCGCTACCCGCGCGAGGGGGTGGTGGGGAAGATCAACGAGGCCTTGCAGGAAGTGGGCGACGTGCCGCAGGTGGACGTCACGCTCACCACGGCCGCGAGCCAGCTCGAGTACAACCTGCCCGTGGCGGCCAAGCGCGACCTGCGCCAGGTGTGGCTGGCGCGGCGGACGGCGGCGCCGTGGGAGTGGGAGCCGGCGTTGCGCGCGCGCACGGAATGGACGGCGGCCGGCGCGGTGGGGGTGCTGCTCTTCCCGGAGCAGCCGCGGGCGCCCTTCAAGGTCAAGTTGGTGTACGCGGCCCCGCACGCGCTGGTGGCCGCCGACGCCGACGCACTCTCGGACTACGTCTCGCCGGACTGGCTGGCGCTCGAGACGGCGGCCAAGCTGGTGCGCTGGCGGCTGGAGGGGCCGGGGTCGGACGAGCGCGACCTGACGGCGCTGCTGAACAACCTGACGCCGCGCGCGGCGCAGGCGCACGGGCGGCACCCGGTGATGGGGGCGCAGAGGTTCCCGGTGCTGCCGTAGCCATAGGGCGAACACACAGGTTCGCCCCTACCGGCCTGCCCCGACAACGCCCCGACGACGACCATGTCTCAACTGACGCTGACCACGACGCTCGACACGCACCTCGAAGGCAACAACCCGACCACGAACTTCGGCGCTCAGACGTTTCTCAACGTGGGCTACAACATCGCGGCGAGGCGGGCGCTGGTGCAGTTCGACGTCTCGGCGCTGCCCGCGAACGCGACGATCATTTCGGCGGTGCTGCACCTGTGGGTGAGCGGCGACGCCTCCAACAACGCCGACACCGTGCGCGCCTTCCGGCTGAAGCGCGCCTGGGTGGAGGCCGAGGCGACCTGGAACATCTGGGCCACCGCGCAGAACTGGCAGACGGCGGGCGGGTTCGGGGCCAACGACTGTGAGCAGACCGACATCGGCGCGCTCGCCCTGCCGGCGGCGGTCACGGACGGCCAGGAGTTCACCTGGGCGCTCACCCCGGCGGCGGTGCAGGAATGGCGCAGCGGCGTGTTCACGAACCGCGGGCTGCTGCTCAAGACGGACACCGAGTCCGGGAGCAACCTGAAACAGTGGAAGTCGCGCGAGCACGCGACGGTCGCCCAGCGGCCGCAGCTGGTGATCACCTACCTGGCCCCGGAGGCGCCGTCGGCCACGGGCGACCAGCCGGGCTACGACCTGACGCTGAGCGACGGGACGGCGACGCTGGGGATCATGGCGGGCGGGGCGGGCGGCCCGGCGGTGGGCGCGATCCGGCGGCTGCCGAGGGGCCCGGGGGTGGAGCGCAAGGTGGTGGAGCAGAACGACTGGACGGGCGGGCGCGGGAACGCGCGCTTCAGCGCGGACCGGAGCCGCTTCTACGACGCGAGCGGGGTGTGGAGCATGGTGCCCGGCCAGGTGACGAGTGGCCCGCTGCTGCGGCTGGGCAAGTCGGTGAACTTCGGGCCGCTGCGGGGGTACGGGGAGTGGCCGGGCGACCTGGACGCGAACGGCAACCTGATGCACCAGGTGCGCTGGAAGGCGCTCACGGGCGCGAACCGCTTCATCGCGACCAAGCTCACGGCCAACGCTGTCGCGACGAACGTGCTGCAGGTGCGGGTGGTGGTGCGGCGCGTGGGCGCGCCGGCCGGAAACGCCATCGTCTCGCTGCGCGCGGACTCGGGCGGCGCGCCGGGGAGCGTGATCGCCTCGGGCGAGGCCGGGACGGGCACGCTCACCGACTGGCTGGCGGTGCTGCAGGAGTTTCAGTTCGGGGGCGGGACGCAGACGCTGGTGAACGGCACGAGCTACTGGGTCTCGGTGGGCGACAAAGACGGGACGGGCACGGCCAGCGACCACTGGGAGGTGCTGTGGGTCGAGAAGAGCGCGGGCACGGCGGCGGCCAACATTTCCACGGACGGCTCGAGTTGGAGCGCGGCGGCCGACCCGCCCCCCAGCCTGGTCTACCGCCTCGACCAGGGGCACACCAACGCCAGCGACGTGCGCTACCTGCTCTTCGAGTACAAGCGCCAGCTCTACGCCGCCTCGCGCACGTCCACGAACACGGGCGCGGTCTACATGAACGGCGACCGGGGGGTGTGCACGGGGACGCAGGCGGCCGGGAAGATCGTGGACACGACCAAGGCCTGGACGACGAACGAGTGGCGCGGGTGCGTGGCGCAGGTGCTGAACGGCGCCAACCAGGGCGAGGCGCTCACGATCAACTCCAACACCGCCACGGAGCTGGTGCTGGAGGCGAACTGGTCGGTGACGCCCACGACCGGGGCGAGCGGGACGGAGTACGTGATCCTGGGCAGCGACCGCTGGGAGGTGCGTTCGGTGCCGACCCTCAACGCCGGGGCGACCGACGTGGCCGTGCTCAACGACATCGTGTACGTGGCCTGCGGGGGCGCGGTGAACATGACGCGCTTCCGGGAATACAACAACGCCGGCGCCTGGACGGTGGAGGAGGCCGACGACGGCACGAACAAGTGTCTGTTCATCGAGGTCTTCCAGGAGGGCGAGACGGTCTATCTCTACCACGCCAGCGGCGCGCGCTTCAACAAGGCTGCGGCCGTGACCTGGCCCACGAACCTGAGCCTGGACAGTTCCAAGCCCGTGGGGGACGCCGGCGCACTCATCACCGGACTGACGATCTACGACGACTCGGTCTACATCGCGAAGGAGGACGCGCTCTACGTGGTGAAGAACGGGATCGCCACGCTGGTGCCGGTGCCGATCAACACGGCGCGGGATTTGAACAACGGGGTGGGGCTGCGGGGGTGGAACACAAACCTGTACTTCCCCTTTTTGGACGGCTTCGAGCGGCTCTTCGGACGCACTTGCGACGACATCGGTCCGAACCGGCAGGAGGGCATGCCGCCCGACCGGCGCGGCAACGTGGCCGACTTCCTGCCGGTGCTGCAGTACGGCTTCGTGGCCTGGGACGGGGGCAGCTTCGGGACCAACAGCCGGTTCCGCCACTCGGCGATCCTGGTCACGACCAGCCCGGGCGGCGACTGGCACGAGCTGCTGCGCTACCCGCGCAAGAACTACCGCATCCAGAATCTGTTTTACCAGTCCATCCCCAAGGTGCCCAACCGGCTGTGGTTTTCGCTGACCGACACACTCAACTCCCTGGTGATGCCCAACAGCGCGCAGAACCCGCTGAACGACGACCAGATGCTCTACACCTGGGAGGGCTACGTGACGACGGCCTGGGTGGACCTGGACACGCCCGAGCTGGACCACTACTTCGACGAGCTGCGCTTGTTCAGCCGCAACCTGTCGGTGGCCACGGGCGCGGCCCTGGCGGTGGACTACCAGCTCGACGCGGCCGAGTACACGAGCGCCTGGGTGCGGTTCCCCCTTGACGCCACGATCAGCCCCTATCAACTGCTGGCGGTGGGCGACGGCAACGTGACCGGCCACCGCCTGCGCTTCCGGCTGCGGCTGCTGGCGGGCGACCTGTCCGTGCCGGTGGTGCTGAACGAGTGGGAAGCGCGCATCAACCAGATGAACGAGGTGCTGTACGACTACGTGATCGACCTGCGCATCGCCGACCGGGTGATGCTGCTGTCGGGGGGGGAATCCACGAAGAGCGCGCAGGCGATCATTGTTCAGCTGCAGGCCTGGCAGGAGGACGCCACGCCCTTGACGATGCGCTGCCGGCACGAGGCGTTCGACAATGTCCGCGGCCATATTGACCCGGTGAGCCTGGTGCCGCAGAAGTGGACGGGGGAGGAGGCGCTCTTGTTAGGGTCGCTGACGTTCAAGCAAACCTAGAAAACCTGGCGACGAATGACACGAATTATCACGAAGGGGGGATATGGGAAAGCCCCCAAGAAGAAAGCCCCCGGCTACGGGTCCGGACCCTACGCCAAGCCGCGCGTCGTGGCCGAGAAGCGGCGGCCGCTGCCGCACGGGCCGAGCATTCTGCGCGAGCGGCGGGAGGTGGCGCGCGCGGGGCCGTTCACGGTGCAGGGGCAGGCGGCCTCCGACCTGGAGGACCGCACCTACCGCGCGCTGCGGCGCCTGAAGTGGGACGACAGCGAGATTGACTTCCAGTTCCCGATCTTCGGCGGGCGGCAGCCGGGCGGGCAGGTGCTGGACTTCGTGCTGACGGCCTTCGGGCGGCTGACGGTCGTGGCGGTGGACGGCGACTACTGGCACAACCGCACGCTGCAGCAGCAGGAGCACGACCGGCAGCAGCGCGCGATGGTGGAGAAGGCGTTCCCCTATCGGCCGTATACGTTCGTGAAGCTCAACTCGGGCGACCTGCTGGACGACGAGATGGCCTACCGGATCCTGCTGGAGCGGGTGGGGAGGGGGGGATAGGCGGACACGCAGATCGGGCGGACACGCAGGTCCGCCCCTACGGTGGTTTATGCCATTACCTTCGGAACTGATCGAGCGCCTGGCGGACCGGTGGGCGCGGCGGGAGCTGGGGCGGCTGCTCGACTCCCTGGCGCGGGGCGCGCGCCTCGAGCGGGGGGTGTGGACGCCGGCCTGGACGGGCCTGACGGTGGTGGGCGCGCTGACCACGACCGGGCGCTACACGCGCCTGGAGCACTTGGTGGCCGTGCACGTGGAGCTGCAGGGCGCGACCTCGACGGCCTCCACGGTGGGCACGACCTACGTCAACAACCTGCCGTTCACGGCGCTGGCGAGCGCGGGCGCGCTGGCGACGGACTTCAGCACGGGCGTGGGCCTCGTGAACGGGCAGATCGTGATCGCGACGACGCGGCTGTACCCGCCGACGTGGGCGGCCTCGGCGGACCGCTTCGGGCTGGACGTGGTCTACGAGGCGGGATGAAGAGCTGGGCGGTGATCATCCCGGCGGACGACTCCGGCCTGTACCAGATGTTTGTGGATCAGGCGAAGGCGTGGGGGCTGCACGAGTTGCGCGTCAGCGACATGCTGCACCTGGAGTTCTCGGCGGCGGCGCCGATCCCGGAGCCGCTGAAGTGGTGGGAAGCGAAGCCACTGCCCTTCAGGGTGCGGGCGCACGTGCCCTGCCCGCTCTTCAACACCAGCACGCAAACGATCCGCACGCTCAGCGACGGCCGGGAGATGGACGTCGTCGCGCGCGACCTGTCCAGGGTGGCCGACCCCCTGAAGGGGATCTTCGACCTGCAGGTGTGGACAAACCTGTGGGTGAGTCACACGGACGTGGACCCGCTATGAGAGCGGCCTGGAGGGTGCTCGTCATCGTCGCCGTGCTGGCCCTGGCGCTCGGGATCGGCCAGGTGGTGGCGCGGGGGGCGGCCACGTGGGGCCGCCCCTACGGGGGGTTGCCCTCGGCCTGGGCGTGGTGTGGCCACTGGGGTGCGGCGAGCGTGTGTGTGCAGGCGACGACGCTGGGCTGGCCGCAGCCGGCGCCCTCGGGCACGTGGTACGTGGTCAGGTGCCCCTGACGGCCGCCGCCACGGTGTAGCGTTCGAGTTGGCGCTGCTCGAGCAGGGCGAGGCGCTTGTGCAGGTAGCGCTCCACGAGCGCCAGCCCATGCGACAACATCACGTCATCGTCGTCCACCGTGGCGGCGATTTCCTCCAGTGCCTCATGGAGGCGGTCGAGGTGCTCGAGTGCGGCGCGCAGGTGATCGGCTTCGCTCATCGGACTCCCATCGTTAGACTTAATCAATCTTATCTTACCCGACTCGCGCGGGCGTTTTGGGCCTTCCCCCTGCCCCGCGCGGCCGGGTAGTGCCACGGCGAGCGGGTCTTCCCGTTCGACTTCGACTTGCGCCCGTTGACCCGCGACGCACAGGGGTTGCAGCGGCCGGTCGAGCCGTTGCTGGCCGGCTCGCCGCACTCCACGCAGCGCTTGCCCTGGCTGTAGTTGCCGTGCTCCTGGGGGGTCGGGCCGTGGCAGGGGGGCGCGGCCAGCACGGCCTCGGCGTCGAAGTGGCACAGGATGGGATTGAAGCGGCGCACGCCCTCGGCGTCCAGCCAGCCGATGACGCCGCGCAGACATTCGGGCGCGACGTCACCGGCCTTCTGGCAGGGGCAGGTCAGGCACTTGCCGTTCTTACCGCGCTGGCGGGTCGGGTTGCGCTTCAAGGCTGTCCATCCATTTTTGGATGACTTCGGGATAGCCCAACTTTGCCACGCCCTCGAACCTATCGGCGCGGCGCTTGGCTTGTAGGACTTCGGCTTGCAGCCTGTCAACTTCAGCCTGCGCACTGGCCAGCGCCCGGTTTTTGTTGAGCAACAGCTCCTCGTATTCTTCCGAGATGGCCAGGCAGTCCGCGCATATCACCGCCCGGCACTGTCCGCACAAATGACTCATCGCTTGGCCTTTCGTCCGCGCTTGGGCGCGGGCTTCGCCTTCCCCGTCGAAGCGGGGCGAGACGGCTTCACCTTCGGCTTGTCCACAGCAGGCCTTCGGCCTGATGTGGGCTTGGGGCCGGGCTTCTTGCGGGCGGGTTTGGGCGAAGCATGCTTCGCCCCTACCGCGCTCAGCGCGGCGGGGACGCGCTTCTTGAAGAGGCCGAGCAGCGCGGCCAGGCCGGCGCGCAGGCCGTCGGGCGTGTCCCAGCGCTGATCGCCGTCGAGCAGGTCGGCGCCGTTCTCGTCAATGAGCGCGTCCATCACCACGATTTTCTTGGCCTTCAGACTCTTGGCCGCCTTCCACGCGGCGCGGATCTCCCACAGCGGGCAGAGCAGATTGAGCAGCGGCTCGTGGTCGGGCAGGAGCGGGGCCAGGACTGTGGCGGCGACCGTGACCAGGCGCTTCAACTCAGCATTCACGGCCTGGTGCTGGGCCTGCACGGCTTTCCACTGCTTGTTGTTGGCGGCCTGGCGCTGGGCCGGGGTCAGCGCGGGCGCAGCGGGCGACGCGTGCGTCGCCCCGACCGGCAGGGCCTTCTTGAGGGCGGGCCAGTCGGTGGTGGCCAGGGCGGCGAACTTGGAGCCGAGCAGGTCGGCGCGCGCGCGCGTCTCGCTCTCGTAGTCGCGCACGGCGCGGGCGGTGGGGACCAGGCGCAGGCTGGCGTGCAGGGCGCGAGCGACAGCCTCGGGGGCGTGCCCCAGTTTCAGCGCGGCGACGGCCCGGGGTTTGTCGTCAGGGTCGCCGTCGAAGAGGAGCTTGAGGGCGGGCCCGCCGGGGTGGCCCGCCCCGGCCTCGCCGGGCGCGGCGACGGCCACGCCGAGGGCCTTGGCCGCCTTCCCCACCTCGGCCCACTTCCAGGCGGTGGACTTGGCGTCGAAGCAGGCCGGGCGGGCGCAGTTGCGGTCCTGCAGGTTGAACTCGCAGCCCTTGCAGGGAGGGAGCACGGTCAGGCCGAGCTTGCCAGCCACGTCGGCGACGTAGGTGATCGGGCCGGTCCAATCCCCCTTCCCCCCACCCTGCCGCCAGGGCGCGTCCCACATCGGGCGGCCGTGCTGGCGCACGGCGTTCGAGAGCGCGTCGTCGAAGACGGTCTCCTTGTCTTCGGCCTTGGCCACGGTGTCGGCGACCTTCTGCGCGACCTGGGGGAGCGAGCGCGCGACGCTGATCAGGCCGCGCGCCAGGCGCTCGGGCAGCGCGCCGGAGTGGACGTGGGCCTGGATGGGGGCGGGCAGGGTCAGGAGGCGCAGCAGGTGGGAGACGGTCGCCTGGTTGGCGTAGCCGAGGTTCTTAGCGGCGGCGGCCTGGGAGAGGCTGAAGGGGGGGGCGGTCAGGCGCTGGAGGGCGTGGGCCTTGTCGATGGCGGAGGGGACGCGACGCTTGAAGTTCTCGGCGATGGCCAGGCGCGCCATCTCCAGGTCGCTCAGGTCGCGCACCTCGGCGGGGATGTCGTCCTTCGACAGGCTCAGGAGGGCGGCGACGCGGTGGTGGCCGACGGCGATCTGGTAGGTGGGCGACGCATGCGTCGCCCCTACCCGCCCGGGGGCGGGACTCCTGCGGACGACGATGGGCGGCAGGGGCGCGCCGGCGGCGTACTCGGCGGCCAGGTCGGCGACGTGCTCGGGGTCGAGCGGCCACATCTGCCAAGGATTATTGGCGAGCTGTTTGAGCGGGATGTCAGGCATGGGGTTCCTCCGTGAGTGGACTCGTGCCCACAGCAGGCCTTCGGCCTGATGTGGACGTGTCCGCGGACACGAGTCAGGGCAAGTGTTCACTGGCGTAGCGCAGCAGGCCGCGCAGGTAGCGGGCCTCCGAGAAGGGGCCGTCCTCGAGGGCGCAGATCACAATCTTTCCGCTGGCGTGGTCGTGGCCGATGCCGACCAGCACCATGGGCGTGGCGTGCTCGGCGACGAGCCTGGCCGTCCAGCGGCGCAGGCGCTCCTCGGTGAGGGCCTGGAGCTCTTCAGCGGTCATGGGCATGGCGTTCTCCTTCGGGCAGCGGGCGCAAGAGCAGCCCGCCCAGGCGGACGTGCTCCTGGCGGGCCGGGCTGAGCGTGGCGATCTCGGCGGCGGCGGGGCGGTACCACTCCCAGGCGGGGGTGAGGTCCTGGGCCACGCGATACCAGGCGGAGTGCATCCAGCCCGGGCAATCCTGGGTGACCTGGCAGGGGATGAAGGCGGGCGTGACGCCGGCGACCTGGTTGACGGTGACAATCGAGAAGCCGCACAGGTCGCAGGTGTAGGCGTTGAGGGCCTGGGGCTTTTCAACCATCGGGATCTCCTTCCGGGTCCACCGTAGAGATGTTCCCGGAGACGTTCCGCCGGAACGTCTCTACGGGCGGCAGGGGCGCGACCAGGGCCAGGAGCTGCGGGGCGACTTCGTGCGGCGGGGCGGGGAAACGCACGAGCAGCCAGCGGCCGCGGTCGAGGTCGAGCGGGATGTTGGTGTAGAGCACGGCGGCGCCGTGCAGGGCGAGCACTTCGACGGCGCCGTGCTCAAACAGGAACTGGGCGCAGGTGGTGAGGGCCTCCCCGAGCCAGCGCGGCGGCGCGGGCGCGGGCGAAGCATGCTTCGCCCCTACGGCGGGCGAAGGGTGGGGGTGAGCGGGGGGTCTTGTCATAAATCCTCCTGTAACGCTGTAACGTGTGTCACGCTGTCACGCTGTCAGCGTGTGAAATCGAAGCGGGGCGGTCGGGAAGGGAAGGGGTAGGCCAGGGTGGCCAGGGCGGCGCGCCGGTCGGCCTTGCCTACACGCCAGCGCCGCCCGCCCCGATTGACGACCACGATCAGGCCGCGCTGGGCGAGCAGCGCGTCGTAGACCTCGAAGGTGCGCGACGAGCCGCCGGTCTTTTCGCGCAGGAACTGGTAACTGGGGAGCCACCCCGGCCGGGTGCCGCGCTCGCGCTCGAGCACCTCGGCCAGGCACAGGTAGCGGTGGGTGTAGAGGCGCCATTGTTCGTAGTGGCCGGTGGGCGGGACACGCACGGGCGGGGTGAAGTCGTAGCGCGGGGTGTCGGCGCGCAACACAAGCGGCGGGAGCTCGCGCGGCCAGAGCAGGGAGCGGTAGATCCAGCCGAAGGCGAAGCCCGCGCCGAGGGTGACGAGGGCGCTGAGAGAGTCTGCCATGCGAGGCCGGGCTTCTCATTCGCCGCCGTACAGGATGGGGGTGTGCGCGGCCCGCGTGGAGGCGTCCGCCTCGGCGTGCAGGGTGACGCTCAAGACCGGCATGTCCAGCTCGCACTTGTAGCAGTGGAGCACGTAGCCGGGGGACGGGTCCACCTCGGGCGGGATGCCGAGGGTGACGGTGTGGCCGCAGGCCAGGGTGATGACGACCAGGCGCGGGATGAGGGGTTCAGGGGTCATGGGAGTCTCCTTGGGGAAAGCCGTAGTCGAGGGCGACGACGGGATCCGTGAACTTGGATAAGGCGTAGAGCAGGGTGGGTTCGAGGTGGCTCTTCAGCCAGGCGCGGGCGTTGGGGCCTTCGCAGTAGGCGAGCACCAGCCGGAAGGCGCCGGGGGCCTCGCCGGCCTCCAGCCGGGCGGCGGCCAGGTGGGCGTCGAAGGTGGCGCGGGGCAGCAGGTTGCGGGCCAGGGCTTGGGCCTGCAACCAAAGAGAATCAATAGTTAATTCTCTTTTTGAGTTTAATGAGTTTTGTGTTGTTAGTGGGTAATAGGCTAGCTCGTTAGCAGGTGATAGGCTAAGGGGGCCTTTTAAGATAGGGTACTCCTCTCCATGCGTGTTAGTGGGTAATAGGCTTGGTACCGCCACATCTTGGGTCTGCTTGGCGGCGCGCGCCTGCTCCGGGTTCCATCGGGCGGGGGCGTGGTCGCGCAGAAACTCCCAGCGATAGTCGCCGCGCTGGCCCAGGTTGAGCTCGTACTCCTGGGCGATGCGCCCCACGGGTTCTCCGATCGGGGTCAGGAGGTTGCCGGTGGACAGGTGGGCGAGGGCGGCCCGGATCGCGTTGATGCTCAGCCCGGTCAGTTCCTGGAACTGGGATAGGCTGATGCGGTCGCGGCGCGTGATGCGCCGGGTCTCCCAGCCCATGATCTTGCGGCAGGCGGCGTCGAGCACCATGTTCTGGGTGGGGGAGAGCAGGCGCATGATCTGGTCCGCGAAGACGTTGGGCTTCTGGTAGCTGTTGGGGACGTGGGTGTAGGCCGTCATTGCGGGCAGCAGGCGCAGTGGCCGCAGTGGCCGCGCGAGCCGACGCCCAGGACCGCCAGCCAGCAGCGGCGGCAGATCCATTTGGCGAAGAAGCGAAGCATGGTCATTCTCCTTTCAGGGTGGGGCGGGCACCGGGCTTCGACCATTCGACAAGCTCATGGCTCAGCCCGCCGCTACAGTGGCTGCCCGCGGAGTCGAACCGCGGCGGGGATTGCTGCCCCCGAGGGGCCGGCTCCCGGTGTGTCTCAGCCAGGTTACAGGCGCGGGGCCTCGCCCTCGGCGCTCTGGCGCAGGCGCTCGGCCAGGGGCGTGGTGAGGTCCCACTCGCAGTGGACGCAGTGGCCCTTCGACTGGCTCAGGGTGTCCGTGGCCATGGGCGCGATCAGGCCGCAGCGGGGGCAGCGTGCTGCTTTTTCTTGTGCGCCCACAGGCTGCCCGGCAACAACAGCTTGCCGCACTCCGGGCAGGCGACCTGCTTGCCCTGGCTGGCTTTTGGGCGGGCGACCCGGTGGGTCGCCCCTACGCGGACGGCGCGGTGGTTGGAACGGGCCGGGGCGACGGTCTCGCCGCGCGGCGGGAGCTGCGCGCGCAGCTCTCTCTGGAACGGGGCCGGGTCGGTGAGCACGGCCAGCGCCTCGCCGAGGGTGAGGCGGATGACGAAGACGGTGGTCGGCTGGGCTTCGATGTGCATGGGGGATTCTCCTTGGGGCAGCGGGCGGGCACAAGGCCCGCCGCTACGTGTGGTGGCCGTAGAGCTTGAGCTTGGAGCGGAAGCGGCGGCGGCCATTCTTGGGTCGGGCGACCCGGTGGGTCGCCCCGACGGCGGGCTTGGCGCGCTTGGAGAAGCCGCGCAGGTCTTCGCGGTTGAGGGCGCGCGTGATCTGGAGGGCGACGGCTTTGCGAATGGCGTAGGCGATCAGGGTCTCGCCGTCGAGGATCTTGAAGTACGGGCCGTGCTCGTCCTGGTCTTCGGCGAACGAGTAGCGCAGACCTTTAACTTTCATGGGGGGCCTCCGGTCCTTCGGCTTCGTCCTTCGACTCGGCTTCGACTGGCTCAGCCGGCTCAGGAGGCTCAGCCGGCTTAGGCTGGCCGATCCAGTGGTTGCGCACGTCGGGCAGGGGAAACTGCGTGGTCATGCAATACTCGTTCACGTGCTTGTAGGCGTTCCAGGCGGGCGCGCCGCCCTCCAGCTCCCAGGGCCAATGCTTGAAGATGGTCTCGGCTTCTTTGGGCGCGGGGGCGACGCCGGTCCGGCTGAGCTTCAGGTGGACGACGGCCGGCTGCGTGGTGTGCGCGGTGATGTAGAGCTCGAGGGTCAGGCCGCCCGGGAGGGTTTCCCGCTGATGGACGGGGCGGTTGCGGTAGGCCAGGTCGAGCAGGTGATCGAGCAGGTGGGTGAGTTTGCGAAAGTCGGGCATCGGGTTGACTCCGTGTTATAAACTGGTGAATAGGAGAGATGGGCGGGGGTCGGGCAAGGGCCCCCGCCCGTTAAGACTCACAGGTACCTGTGAGTCGCGGCGGGCAGACACGCAGGTCTGCCCCAACAGAGACAGCGCCATCGTGCGGCGCGGACTCACGTGGTCCGGGCCGCTTTTGTTTGGGCAACCAGGGCAGACACAGAGGTCTGCCCCTACAAGCGGCACCGGGGGAGGTGGTGATGCAGTCGGCGATGGCAGCGTGGCGGGACTGGCTGGTGGTGTCGGGGAAGAGTCCGACGACGGTGGAGGCCTACGTCTGGGACGTGGGCGCGCTGGCGCGGGCCAGCCCGGGGCTGTTGGGGCTTCGGCAGGCTCAGCCGGGGGACTTCACGAGCGAGCGCCTGCTGGCCTACCTGGCGCAGCGCAAGGAGGGCGGCGTGGGGGAGAGCGCGCTGCGGCGGGCGGTGGCGGCTTTCCGCTCGTTCTTCCGGCACGCGCTCGGCCCTTCGACAGGCTCAGGGTCAGGGCCGATCACGCCGGCGCACGCCCTGCCCTGGCCGAAGGTGCACAAGCGCAAGCAGCGGGTGCTGGACTGGGACGGGGCGCTGGCGGTGCTGTCGGCGTGCGACACGAGCACGCACCGGGGGACACGCGACCTGGCGATCCTGCTGCTGATCCTCGACTCGTCCATCCGCGCGAGCGCGCTGTGCCGGCTGGAGCTGCGCAAGGTGGACCTGGCCAAGCGCCGCTACGTGGTGATCGACAAGGGCGGCGACGAGATCGAGCGCGGCTTCAGCCCGGCGACGGCGCACTTCCTGGGGCAGTGGCTGGCGCTGCGCCCGGCGCACGCGCGGCCCGAGGTGACGGCGGTCTTCGTGGGGCTGGGGGGACTGAAGCCGGGGACGCCGCTCACGCCCTGGGGGCTGCGCGCGATCTTCCGGAAGATCGGGAAGCGCGCTGGGCTGGCCCAGGGGTTCAGCCCCCACGACCTGCGGCGCTCGTTCGCGAAGTTCTCGCACCTGCTGGGCGCGCCCTCGGAGCTGGTGCGCATCATGGGCGGCTGGAAGAGCCAGGCCGAGATGCGGCCCTACACCGAGTCGTTAGGCCCGGGGGACTTCGACCCGTACTTCCCGGTGACGAAACTGCTGGGCGAATAGGGCGAACATCGTAGGGCAGACACGCAGGTCTGCCCCAACAGGCTGTCCCGAGCGCCAAGGGGATCTCCGGAGGATGGGAGGACCCCAGCCGCCCTTCGGCATTGCTCAGGGGGAGCTCGGTTTGTCGCGTCGGGGGACAGCCGTCCTTCGACTCGCGGGGCGCGGCTCAGGATGCAGTTTGCTAGACCGGGGGTCGGGATTGGCACCCTACGGGCCGCCAGGGGGGGCAGGCGGGGCGTGGCGGGGCGTCACGGGGAAACATACATGGTCGCCGCGCGGGGCGTGGCGGGCCTGCTGTGGCCCTTCGGCAGGCTCAGGGGTGGGGTTGGAAAAGGGTTAGCCTTGAATCGGTAACCTACTGTTACCGATTCAAGAAGCCCAGAACGTTAGGTTCTGGGTTCGAGACCCAGCGGAGTCACTGGTCGTGCTATTCGGTGAATTGTTAATGTGCTGGTCACGCCTTTTCCCTGCTACGGTTTCAGGCGCGACCGGCCCGGAAGGGCCGGATAGTGCGACTGCGCGCTCAGTCTTCGTCAGAGGACTGGGCGCGCCTTTTTGCGTAGGCTTGGACTTCCCGGCGGGGGAGCATGTAAGGGGAGGTAGTCTTCTCAGGGTCCAACTGCCTAGCCCCAGGGAACGGGGTATCGTCGTCGTGGATCAATTGCTGAACACGCCGGACGGTGAGGTCGAGAAGTCGAGCTGCTTGGTCTACAGTGAGGTAATCCATATTTCGTGAGTACGAAAATAATACACCCGTTTGGGGTGTTGTCAATTAGGAATTTCAAACGGAGGCGGCCATGCGAGCGACGACTTTGTTGATCCTGCTCTCTGCCCTGCTCGTCTCGGGATGTGGAGGCTGGATAACGGGGGAAGATAACTCGGATGCGATTGACTACCAAGAGGGGCAGGAGCAGGCGGAACAAGCGAAAGACCCTTGCACTCAGGACTTGTTGAACCACGTCCCTAAGGAATATCGGCGCTGCAATGACACGAACAGCGCCGCCGGGTCTATCTCTACGGAGGCCCCCCTTGCCACCGCGCCAGCCACAACCCAATGCCCGAGCGGCTGCACCTTTCATGTGGTGGGGTGCGATATCAAGGGCAACATCTCGTACTCGACGGGCGAGAGAATCTACCATGTTCCCGATGGCGCGTTTTACGAAAAGACCGTGATTGATGCCTCCCGCGGGGAGAGGTGGTTCTGCACCGAAGATGAGGCGCAGGCCAACGGCTGGCGTAAGTCGGAGAGGTGAAAATAGGACTTGACAACCAGTCGAGCGGGTGTATACTAATTGCGTAGTTACGAAAAAGCGGGCACCGATTTGGCGCCCGCCCCGGCCTTGAGCAGTGTTGAAGCACCGCCCAGGGCCTCACCCAAGTCACCGTTGTGAGCGGTGGCAGGGTTGCCGAGATTGTAGCATAGACAGGCGACCTGCCCCTTCGACGGGCTCAGGGTCGCCTGTTTTGCTTGTTCGGGCGATGCATGCATCGCCCCTACACATCGGGTGGGGGCCATCCTCACAGTGGCCTCCACCCGGTGAAAAGGAGACGAGACGATGAACGTGAACGAGATGTTCCCCAGCCGCTACATCAGCGGCGCAGACCTGAACGGCAAGACCTGGACGCTGTCGATCCGCGACGTGGTCGGTGAGCCGATGTACGACGCGCGCGCCAAGAAGCGCGTGCAGAAGTGGGTGATCTACTTCGAGCGCGCGCACAAGGGCGTGATCCTGAACCGCACGATGGCGGAGCAGATCGCGGCGGCGCTCGGCGAGGACGAGGCGGGCGCGTGGGCGGGGCAGAAGATCAGCCTGTACGCGGAGACGGTGACGGCCTTCGGCGGGGAGCACGTGGTGGTGCGCTTCCGCAAGGCGACGAACGGGGTGAGCGAGCCGCCGCCCGTGATGCAGCAGCCGCAGCCCGAGGCGGAGGAGGAGCCGTTCTAAGAGTCACGTTATTTTGCCAACTGGCGTGCTACACTGACAGCGCACCATCACTCAACACGGAGGACACCATGAGAGACCGACCGCACTTTGAACGATTGCTGAACGAGAATCCGAACGCCAGCGTCGGGTTCTCCCTGGCCGCGCGGGCCGTGTACGCCGCCCGCTACGGCGTGTGCGAGGCAGAGCACCACGATACCCCGGAGTGGGGACAGATCGCCCGCGACCTGAAGGCGCGCTACGGCGAGACGCTCACGCCGGACGAGGTGCGCGAGGAGATGGACGCGCCCACAACCACATAGCGCCCCCTGTTGCCATTTTGCGGGCTGGATCGTGCTACACTCAGGCACCAACATCACACACGGAGGACACCATGTACAAGGTCGTAGATTACTTCAACGGCTGGGCGAGCGAGCCAATGACCGAGGCCGAGGCCGAGGCCTACATCAAGACGCACTCAGCCCCGACGGCGCGCGGCGTCGAGGTGGCAGAGGCCGAATGGCGCTTCGATCATCGCTTCAGCGAATGGGCCTGGTTCGTCGGAGACAAGCGCATTTCGTGAAGCCCCCACAACCGCATACCGCCCCACCCGCCCCGGCCACCGCGCCGGGGCTTTTCGTTCCCCCGGATTGACTCGCCGCGCCAAGCGGCGTACACTCTAACCAGCCCACAGAGTCGACGAGACCGGGGCGTGCCAGAGCTTCGACAAGCTCAGCTGGCGCGCCCCTTTTCTTTATCCCGAAAGGAGTCTAACCCATGTCCAACATTCTCAAGTCGCGCAAGTTCTGGGCGCTGGTCGTCGGCCTGGTCGTCGTCTTCCTCGGCGACCGCGCCGGCGTGGACCTGCCCACGCTCACCGCGGCGGTGGCCGTGGTCGTGAGCTACATCCTCGGCACGGCGCTCGAAGACGGCCTGCGCGCCCGGCAGTGATCACCCTGCCCCTGTTCGACACGCTGCTCGGCCTCGTGGTGGTGCTGCTGCTGGGGGTGCTGCACTACATCGTGCACAAGCGCCGGAAGGAGCTGGAGGCGAGCATCCGGCAGCTCGAGTCGCTGAGCGCCGCGCTGGGCTTGCAGTTGCTCGAAGCGCTCGACATCCTGAGGGAGAGCCAGACCCCGGATTTGCAGCGGCGCGTGGACGACCTGAAGAAGTCGGTGTACAAGACCTTCGACGACTATCATCAGGGCGGCATCATCCTCCAGGCGCTGGGCGACATCACCATCGGCGGCGACGCGGTCGGGAGAGACAAGCGTGGAGCGTGAAGCGTCCCAAAGGGATGCTGCGCGATGGAGCGTGAAGCGTGGGGTGGAGGCGGAGACCGACGTCATCCTCCACCGGCTGCTGCGCCACATGACCCTGGTACAGCTGCAGGCGCTGGTGACGGCGCTGGACGGCGTGCTGGCCGCGGGCGGCTATGGCGAGATCGGGATCGTGATGGAGAAAGCCCACACCCGCCGGATCCGGGTGACCATCAGCCAGGACATCACCCCCGTGCAAGAGCTGCTCAAGCAAAAGGAAACCCCCCATGGCCAAGCCTAAACGTAAACGCCTCAACATCAAGAAGGCGATCAAGCACCCCGGCGCGCTGCGGCGCAGCCTGGGCGTGAAGAAGGGCGGGAAGATCCCGGCCGGGCGGCTGCGCGCGGCGGCGAAGAAGCCGGGGACGATGGGGCGGCGCGCGCGCTTCGCCGAGATGCTGAAGTCGTTTACGAAGAAGCGCAAGCGCTAGACTCGATGAACCCATTTGAAGGGCCAGCCCTGCGTTGTGACGACACCAGGGCTGGCCCATATCAAATTTGATATGCCGTTTTTCACAGATGAAATCAAAGGCCCTTCGACAGGCTCAGGGCGCGGCCTTGAAACACGGGAACCCACGCGCGCGGGGCGGGAAGCGTGCGGGCGCGGGCCGCAAGCCGAAGGCGGCGACGCTGCTCAAGCGAAAGCTGGCCGACCGGCGGACCACCGAGGCGGGATACGCCTTCGCGCTGTTGTGCAAGTACATGCGCCACGCGCCACGCGGGAAGGCTGAGACGATGGCGCAGTCGGAGTTCCGGGCGGCGTGTGCGCAGCGCGTGCTGGATCAGGTGCTGGGCAAGCCGATGCAGAGAGTCGAGCAGTCGGGGAGTGTGAAGCTCCTGGTGGTGCCGAATGATGGCGACGCCTGACGTCGAGCGCGTCAACTTCGCCGACCTGTGCCGGTTCGAGCCGAAGCAGGTGGCGGCCGCGCGCGCGGCGGCGGCGCACAAGTTCACGCTCTACGGCGGGAGCCGCGGCTGCATGAAGTCGCACTGGCTGCGCTGGTATCTGTTGAAGCGCATCCTGCAGCGCGCGGCTTCGGGGGTGCTGGGCGTGGTCAGCGCGCTGTTCTGCGAGGACTACCCGGTGCTCAAGGACCGGCAGATCGGCAAGATCGAGCGTGAGTTCCCGGCCTGGCTGGGCGAGCTGAAGGAGAGCCAGGCGCACGGGCTGGGCTTCCACCTGCGCCCGGAGTACGGCGGCGGGGTGCTGGCGCTGCGCAACCTGGACAAGCTCTCGAAGTACAAGAGCGCGGAGTTTGCGGACATCGGCGTGGACGAGTTGACGATGAACCCGGTCGAGGTCTTCAACGTGCTGCGCGGCTCGCTGCGCTGGCCGGGGCTGCCGGACGCGGACTGTAAGTTCGTGGCGGGCAGCAACCCGGACGGGATCGGGCACCTGTGGGTGCGCGACTACTGGGGGGTGGACAAAGAGCAGGCGCTGCCGCCGGAGATGCAGACGCTGGCCGATCAGTTCGTGTTCGTCCGCGCGCTGCCGGACGACAATCCGCACCTCGACCAGGCTTACTGGGAGATGCTCGACTCGCTCCCGCCGGACCTGGCGCGCGCCTGGCGGTGGGGCGACTGGAACGTGTTTGTCGGGCAGGTGTTCGACCTGCGCCGCGGGCGGCACTTCATTGACCCGATCGAGCTGCCGCTCGCGTGGCCGCGCTGGCGGGCGGTGGACTGGGGGAGCGTGGCGCCGTTCGTGTGCGGGTGGTTTGCGCGCGACCCCGACCGCGGGCGGGTGTACGTCTACCGCCAGGTGCACGAGACGGGGCTGACCGACCGGCAGCAGGCGCGCTTGATTGTGGTCCACTCCCCGCCGAGTGAGAAGGTGCGCATCACGTATGCCGACCCGAGCATGTGGACGAAGAAGAGTCACGAGGACAAGACCTTCAGCACGGCGGACGAGTACCGGGCGGAGGGCGTGGCGTTGGTGGAGGCGGACAACGACCGGCTGACGGGCGTGCGCAAGGTGAAGACGTTGCTGGCCGACCTGCCCGACGGACTGCCCGGGCTGCAAATCTTCACCACCTGCACGGACCTGGTGCGCACGCTGCCGGCGCTGGTGCGCGACCCGGTGCACGTGGAGGACGTGGACACGGCCGGCGACGACCACGACTACGACATGCTGCGCTACGGGCTGACGAATGTGCGGCCCCCCACCCCGCGCCCGGTGGTGGTGCAGGTGGTGGACTCGATCCTGAAGCGCGCGCAGAAGAGCACCGGCCTGGGGAGCCGGGACCTGTGAGCCGCTATCCGAACATCGAGTCGGGCCAGCGCCTGCGCCTGCGCTGGAGACGGCAGGACTTGAAGATGGCCTGTTGTGATTGCGGGCTGGTGCACCGCTTCCGCTTCGACGTGAAGCGCGGCGTGCTGACCGTGCGCGGCTGGCGCGATAACCGGGCCACCGGCCAAATGAGGAGACGACGCCATGCCTGACAACAACATGTCGCCCGTGCCAGAAGACGACCCATTGATGAAAGCCTGGCAGGCTTACAAGTCCAGCCCGGAATACCTGAACTCATGGACTTGGGCGGGGGAAATCAAGCACCGGGATGGCTCAATGTGGGCCGCCTTTGTTCAGGGGTGGAACGCTGCCAAACAACACAGGCCGCCGAGCGCCTCGCACGAAGGCGAGAAGGATTTGTAAGATGCCTGACTACGATAAGGGCGACTTCGACGACATCCGCCAGACGTGCACGGCGCTGAAGGGCACGTACAGCGCGCGCGACACGCTCTACGAGGAGCTGCGGCGCATGGTGCACATGGAGTGGAGCGAGGCGCCGGGCGGCGACTGGATCAAAGAGACCATGTCGCCGAGCGCGTACAACGCCCTGATCGGGGCGGTGCGGCTGATGGTCTCGACCGAACCGCAGATCAACGTGCCCTTCGACGAGGCCCAGGCGCAGGCGAAGCAAGCGAGCGGCAAGATCGAGCAGGCCTGCAAGGCGATGTGGGCGGGGAGCGGGCGCATCGCCCAGCGGCCGGTGCACTACGAGATCGTGTTCAGCGCGCTCATGTACGCCGAGATCTGCGCGAGCGTGACGAGGACGGCCGACCTGCTGAAGGACGCCGAGGGGACGAAGGACCCGGCGCTCATCAAGCGCATGCAGCACGTCGCCAGCCGCACGCCGTATCTCTTCCAGGTCTACAACCCGGCCACCTGCTACGGCGACTTCGACCTGTACGGGCTGAGGGGGATGCTGCGCCGCACGGCCACGACCTGGGGCGAGGTGCTGGCCACGTGGGGGGCGCGCGCCGAGGCGGCGGTGGGCAAGCGCGCCGGCACCCTCAAGGCGCACGACGCGGTGACGCTGAGCGACTGGTACGACTGGCGCTACCGGGCGGTGTGGCTGGACGACGGCGACGACCCGATCCTGTGCGCCGAGCACGAGCTGGACTTCCTGCCCGTGGTGGACCAGATCGTGGACGGGACGATGCTGTTCACGCGGCCCGAGCTGCAGCGCTTCCCCCTGCTCTACGCCATGCACAAGTCGGGCTTGTGGAAAAGGGAGAACCTCGGCCTGACCGTGCTCTACTCCCTGATCCACGCATTGGGCAGCAACCCCTTGCTGGTGCAGGAGACGGACGACACCGACGCGCCCACGACGGTGGACCGCTCGATCCCGGGCGGGATCCTGAAGGTGCACAAGGGCGAGAAGCCGTCGGGGCTCCTGGAGAAGGTGGTGGACCCGTCGCAGTACCAGGGCCTCGAGCTGGCGCAGCGGCTGAACGAAGAGAGCACGATCCCGAAGATGGCGCTGGGCGCGCCGCCGCAGCAGGTGATGGCGTTCAGCGCGATCAGCCTGCTGGTGCAGTCCGGGCGGCTGCCGCTGACGGCGACCAAGCAGTTGGCGGGCGAGGCGATCGCGAACCTGCTCATCGCCGCGCTGGCCTGGTACAAGCAGGACCCGCCCGAGGGCGGCCCTTCGGCAGGCTCAGGGTTCTACGACTACGGCAAGGGGAGCTACCTCGAGCTGACGCCGGCCGATATCCCCGAGCGGCTGGCGCTGAGGGTGAACCTGGAGCCGGACCTGCCCACCGACAAGCTGCAGCTGGCCACCACGGGCGAGCGCCTGGTGGACACGGACCTGGCGAGCATGCGCTGGGTGCGCGAGAACATTTTGAGCATGGGCCAGAGCGAGGCGATGGACAAGGAAATCTGGATGGAGAAGCGGGTGCGCTTCGAGATCCAGCGGATGTTCAACCAGCTCAGCGCGCAGGATCAGTTGAAGGTGCAGCAGGCGGCGCAGGCGATGCAGATGCAAGCCCAGGCGGCGATGGCGCAAGCCGCCCCCCCGAGTCAGCCCCCTGCCCCCCCGACTCAACCCGGGCCGAGTGGTCCACCGCAGGGAGAGTCAGCGATTGCGCCGGCCGGGGCGGCCGGCCGCAACGCTGGCGGCGGAGGTCAGGCGGTATCTCCCTATCCTCCTGGCGGGGAGGTGACGGAAGGCCAGCCGCTGCAGGCGCCGCTGCCGGCGAGGTGGCAGGCGCGATAATCAGAAAGCGAGGACACGATGACCACAACACCGAGCGTTGGAAGAGTCGTACACTACGTCGCCTATGGCACACCGGGGGGCGAATACCCGGCGGGTGAGCACCGGGCCGCGATCATCACGCACGTGCACGACGAGACGCGTGTCAGTCTGTGCGTGCTCAATCCAACGGGGTTATTTTTCAATCAAGGTTGTCAACACGACGAGGCGGGTGAAAAGCCCGGCACGTGGCACTGGCCGGAGTACGTGCCCGACCACGCCGGGCAAGCATGATCAAGATCACCGACGTGCTGGGGGCGATGCTCGAGGCGCAGCTCAAGGCGGCCGAGTGGGAGGCGGAGTTCCAGGCGGCGTTCAACGGGCCGCTGAGGCTGGCGGCGCAGGTGCAGGCGTTCCTGGCGATGCCGCCTGAAGAGCGCGGACAGATGTCCGCGGACACCCACGCGCCGCTGGCTGAGCACGCGCGCCGGATGCAGCAACAGATGGGCGGGCAGAGGGAGGGCAGACACACAGGTCTGCCCCAACGGTCTGCCCCGACCGAGTCTACCCCGACCGAGTCTACCCCGACCGAGTCTACCCCGACCGAAGGAGGCTAACATGCCCGCAGGAGTCAAACCCTACAAGCCCAAGCCGAAGGGACGCCCGGCGCAGAGCGTGCCGCGCGCGGCGGCCGCGGCTGAAGCGGCGAAGCCCAAGCTCCCGGCCTACGTGGCCTCACGCCGAGGCGGGCCCCCGGCGGCGGCGGCCCCCCCGACTCCGGCTGCCCGGCCGGTGACGCAGTTCGGCAGCACCTACCAGGGCGGGCTACCGCTGTACGCCGCGCAGCGCCAGGGCGCGCCGGGCGCCTTCGGGATGGCGACGCAGCCGCTCACCATGAGCACGCTCCCGATGTACCCGGCGCTGCGGCAGAACCTGCCGGGGGCGTTCACCCAGGCAGCGGCGGGCTTGCCCGCGTACGTCCCGCGCTACTCTCCCTACACGGGCCACATCCCGCCTTACGGGCAGGCTCGCCCCCCCGTGCGCCAGGGCGTGATGAACAAGGGCGTCCAGGCGGTGACCGCCCGGCCGTACGTGGAGGTGCTGCCCCCCGAGGAGGAAGCGGCCTACGCCGCGCCGGAGGCGGGGGCCTACTACCCCACCGACTACGGCGCGGGCTACGAGGACACGGGCGGGGGCGGGTATGGCGGCTATGGCGGGGGCGGCGGAGGGGGTGAGTACCCGCCGCGCGAAGTCCCGCCGTGGTATTACGGGCTGATCAGTTGGAGGTTCTAGAAGGCTGAAGGCGGTAGGCAGAAGGCAGTGACCATCCGACGCTTTGATCCACGCGCACGCGAAGCGCAGATGCGGCGACGGCGGGGACAGCCGCGCGTCGTCACCCCGCACGCCCCGACCGCCCCACTCCCGGAGCCACAGCGCCCCATCCAGAGATTTGCCCCCCCGACTCCCACGGGGGGGCCGGCAGGGACACCCGGGCAGGCAGGGACACCCGGGCAGGCAGGGACGCCTGCCCTTGCGGCACCCGGCGCGGGCGAGTACCAGGGCACGGGCGCGGACGTGGGGCTGGACTACCACGTGAAGGACGGCAAGCTGTTCGTGCGCTCGGACAGCTGGCCGGTGACGCGCGGGATCAGCCGCTCGGAGTACGACGCGCTGGTCTCGACCTACCAGCCGCCGGGCACGGGGGAGATGGGCAGACACGCAGGTCTGCCCCAACAGTTGGCCCAACAGTTGCCCCCCGAGCAGCAGGGGCAGGAGTTCGGGCTGCCGCCGGGCGGGCCGGAGACGCTGCGCGGGAAGTTCGCCAGCTTCATGGGTTCGCCGCTGGGCACGGTGGCAAAGAGCGCACCGATGGCGTTCCTGGGTGGTGTGCTCGGCTTCAGTGTCGGGGGGCCGGTGGGGGCCGCGGTAGGTGCAGCCGCAGGCGGAGTCGGGGGGGCAGCACTCAACTACTACCAGGAGCAGGAGCTCGCCAAACTGTCGGCGGCCTACGGGTTTGCCGAGGCGCAGCGGCGCTTCGACGAGGAGAACGTGGTGGGCCAGGCGCTGCACTGGATGGACTTTTTGCGCGGGGGACTCGAACAGGTTGTCGGCACAGCGGAGCAGATCGGAGGGGCAGCGCTCGCGCCAGAGAAGTACGGCACGCCGGAGGAGGTGGCGCGCAACCTGGGCGCGGCGTGGAAGGCGGCGCGGGTTACCTACGAGTCGGGGACCGAGGAGTCCCGGGCGGCGGCGGTGGCGGGCGCGGGGATCGGGTTAGTGGGTGGCGTCCCCGGCATGACGATTGGCGCAGCGCTGGGGCACGTGGGCGGGGCAGCGCTCTCGGCTCTCCAGGGAAACGAGCGGGTGTGGGTGGACTACGACCTGCCCGAAGCCAACGGTGGATTACTCGCGCTGGTCGAGGCGCGGCGGGCCATTGCATCGGGTAAGGACGAGTACGCCGTGTTCACTGAGATGCAGGCGCGCTATGGCGTGGGGGGCCAAGTGACGGAATTGGTCAGCGGCCTGATCGCCGACCCGCTGAACTTCACCAGCGCAATCGAGTCGAGCGGGATCGGTGTGGTGGGCCGCATGCTCGGCGATGCGGAACTGGTGCGGGCGGTGGAGCTGACGCGCCAACATCCCGGGCTGATCGGGGCGACGCGGGCCTACAAGAACCTGCTGCTGATGAAGCCAGTGCGGGAGGGGTTCCAGGCCGGGCAGGACCTGTCCCGCTTGCAGCGGCTGGTGATCGGGCAGGAGCTGCTGGGGCTGGCGGCGACGGGGGAGTACAAGCCGCCGAAAGGGATCGCGGGGCTGTGGCACCTGACGCCCGAGAGCCTGGCGCGCGAGCACGTGTTCCGCGCGAACGACACGCTGGGGACGCTGCTCTCGCGGCTCCCCAACGACGAGACGCTGGCGGACAACGTCGAGCGCATGGTGAGCGGGTTCAAGCACGCCGACCCGGACAACGTGCCGGCGGACTTCCCCGAGGCCGGGCGGATGGGGGCCAGCATCGAGGGGCGGGTGGTGCAGCGCTCGATCAACGAGGGCGCGATGCGGGACAAGGTGGCAGCCTGGCGCGCGACGGCGCCCGAGCGCCAGCTCCTCGACGACCTGGCGGCCGCGACGGGCGATCCTTCGACAGGCTCAGGACGCAAGGCGGTGCTGGCGCGCATCGGCAACGGGGAAGCGGACGCGCTGCTGAAGGAACTGCGCGCTGCTTCGACAAGCTCAGCAGGCCCAGAGGGGGCAGCGCTGGCGGCGAAGCTCGACGACGGCTCGCTAAACGCCGAGGTGCTCAGCGGGATGCACAAGTCGTTTACCGAAGACCTGATTCCCTACACGCCGGAGATGCTGAAGGCCTCCGTGATGGAGGGGCTGATCGAGGGCGCGGGGGCGTGGGCGGCCAAGACCTTCGGGGTCAAGGGCCAGGACTTCTTCGGGCGGCTGGCGCAGGCGGTGAAGGGCGTGGAGTCGGTGGCGCTGCTCGGGCTGAACGTCTCCTACCCCATCCGCAACTTGTGGAACGGCGAGCTGACCGCGATTGTGGACGGGGTGTGGGGGCTGCGCGGGATCGCGGGCATCGAGGCGGAGTGGGAGCGGCTGGGCGTGCGCCCGGCGCGGGCGGTGGCCGGCATCGGCATGGCGGACATCGGCGAAGAGTTCACGGTGGGCGCGGTGGGCGAGCGGGCGGTGGCGGCGGGGCTGGCCCCGATCCAGAAGGCCGAGCAGACGACGGGCATCCTGGCCGAGATCCGAAACTTCACGAAAGACCTGGGCGAGAAGCTGCCGCCGACTCACTACGCGCAGGAACTGGAGAAGTGGCAGGGGGCGCGCGCCTATTACGAGGGGTGGAGGCAGATGTGGTCGCAGGCCTGGCGCAAGGACGTGTCCATTCCGCGCCTGCCGCCGACGATCGAGTCGGCGCTCGCGGGTGTGGACCCGCGTCTGCCCGATTACCTGTACGCGGCGGCGGAAGCGGGCTACACCCCGGCGGAGATCGCGGCGCAGGTGCTGACCCAGGCGCCGGCGCCGCTGGTGCAGCAGTTCTACGGCGAGGTGGCGCGCACGGTGGGGATCGGGCGCGCGGACATGGCGCGGCTGATGGCGCTGGACGGAGTCGGCGATACGCTCAACGCCGAGCTGGCCAAGCTCGGGCCGAAGGCGCAGCCGCGCGACGTGCGGCGCGTGTTCGAGGGCGTGCGCAAGCAGGCGGCCAAGTCCATCGCCGAGCAGATCCGCCAGGAGACCGCCAACATCACCGAGCGCGCGGCGTCGGTGCCGGGGACGGAAGGCGCGCTGGGGGTGCTGAACATCACCGACGAGATCGAGACCGACCTGTACAACACCTTCCTGCGCCACACGCAGAATCTGGACCGGCGCTGGGCGGAGGTCTTCCGGGAGGGCAAGCCGAAGGGCGCCGTCATGCGCGCGATGTTCGCCGAGGCGGACGAGGTCTGGACGAACTACCAGGCGCGCGAGGTGGCCGCCTACCAGGGCCTGGCCGACGGGATGTCGTCGGCGAACCTGGGGCTGGCCGACGAGTTTATCCCGACCGTGAAGGCGAAGCAGGCGGCGATCCGGAGTTGGAACGAGGCACGCACGCGCAGGCTGCGCGAGTTCTTCGACCGCGACTGGAGCGGGGCGGCGCCGGGAGAGCGCACGGCCGCCTGGAACGAGACGACGGCGGCGCTCGACCGGGCCTACTTCGAACTGGCCGAAGATTTGAACAAACGGCAGACGGCGATGGACGAGTACCTGGTGGCCGCCTACCGGGCACGCTCGGGGGATCAGGTGGCGAATGGGGTGCAGGCCTGGCGCGAGGCGGTGCGGAAGTTCAACCGCGACGACATGGCGCGCGTGCGCGCGTTCCGGCAGGAGGTGCGCACGCTGCCGGACTACCAGCAGGCGAAGGCCTGGACGGACTTCCACGACGAGCGACTGCGGCGGCGCTGGGAGGCGACGCAGGCGCTGATCAACGCGCGGCGCTCCATCGGACAAGCGCCCGCACCGGATGTTCAAAGGGTGGCGCAACCCATTCCTGTTGCGGAGGCTGCACCGATTGCGCCTGAAGGTGCAGCCCAGGCGGCCCCGCCGGTGGCAGTAGCGGCTGCTCCGGCGGCGGCTGCCCCGACACCGGAACGCGGCCTGACGAGAAACTTCAGGGCTGGCACAAATGACGCTTCCATGACCTTCGAGTCGGCCATGCAGCGCGATCTCTACGACCTGGCCGCCCAGGACAGAAAGTTCATTCGAGACGAGGTCGTGGACGTTCCAGCGTTAAAAAGTTCGAGAGAGAGCCTAGCTCGCCGTTTGGGGGTGAGCGAATCAGAGACGATCCAACTGGCGTATCGGGTTCATGACGACGTGCGGGGTCAGATGAAAGGGGTGCAACATCTGGAGACGCGCACCTTGGTGGACAACATCACGCCTACCCCGCCTGATGTGCAGCGCGTCGTCGAGCACGTGACGGCGGCGCTCGACGAGGCGGAGAAGGCAGCGGCGCTGCAGCCCGATCTCATTGGGGAGCCAGGCGTGACGCTGAGTCGGGCGGGCTTCCGGGCGCAGCTGGTGGACTCGTTCCCCGAGGTGACGGCCTCGCAGATTGACACGACGCTGGCGCTGACGGACGCGCGCGCGCGCACGTGGGCGCGGGACACCGGGCGGCCCTGGCAGGAGTGGTACGAGACGCACCTGCGGGGCGTGCGGAAGGGCGCGCCGGAAGAAGGGGCCTTGTTCCAGGCGGCCGAGATCAAGCGCCTGACCAAAGCCGAGGCCGACCTGTACCTGCTGTGGCGCGAGCAGGGCGTGCGCGAGTCGGCGATGGAGGCGCGGCTGACCGGGCTGCGCGCCGAGACGCTGCCCGAGGGCCTCACCCCGCGCGAGCGCACGCTGGCGACTGCCTACCGCAGCGCCGTGTCCGAGGCCCAGCGCCTGCACCCCGAGGCATTGAACCTGTATCAGACCGGGCTGCCACAAGGGGCAGCCCCTACATTGGCGGGCCGGCACAAGGGCGCGGTGGAGTTCCTGGCGGACGGGCGGGCGATCCTCCGCGCGCTGGAGGGGCCGGACGTTTCGACGCTGGTGCACGAGGTGGGTCACATCTTCCGGCGCGACCTGCCCGAGGCGGAGTTGCGAGTCGCGGAGAGCCACTACGGCGTGGAGGGGGGAGAGTGGAGGGTGGAGGCGGAAGAGTCGTTTGCGCGCGACTTCGAGCGGTATCTCGGGACGGCGCAGGCCCCGACGCCGGCGCTGGTGCGGGTGTTCGAGCGGCTGCGCGACTGGCTGCGGGAGATCTACGCCTCGGTGGCGAACTTCATCCACCCGGTGGACGAGCCGATGGCGGGGGTGTTTGACCGGCTGCTGGGAGGGGAAGGCGCCCCGACGGCTGAGCTGAGGGCCGTCAGGCTGCCGGTCGAGGCGGCGCGCACTCCGGGGATGGAGATCACGCTCAACCACAACCAGGCGCTGGCAGGCGGGCGGGTGTGGGCGGACAAGGTGGGCGTGGAGGGGGCCGAGGTGCTGGCCGACTTCCCGGAGGCGGTGCGCGTGCGGCTGCCGGGTGGGGAGGAGTACCCGCTCACGCGCGACCTGATCACCCACGCGGAGGTGCCGGAGGGGAGGGTCGAAGCGCCCACCGCCCCGGCCGCCGAGGCGGCGCCGCTGCCGCCCGAGGAGCAGGCCAGGTTGAACACGGCGCGCGAGGCGGCCACGAAACTGCTGGCGGACGCCAAGAAGAAGCAGCGCAAGGCCAACAAGCTCTGGCGGCAGTTGTTCAAGGAGCAGCGGGCGGATCCGGAGGGCGCGCTGCTGGGTGAGATGAACCGGTTGCGGCAGGAGGCGGCGAGCGAGACGCAGCAGGCGCTGGCGACGGCGGAGACGACCGGGCCGGTCGTCTCTACAGACGTGGACCCGAGCGTGCGCGCGGCGCGGGCGGGCCTTCGACAGGCTCAGGCCGCGCTGGAGGGGTCAGGGTTGGCGGACGATATCGGCGTGGCGGTGGAGGAGCTGGCGGCGCTGAAGAGCGAGGGCATGTATACGGTGAGCGAGTATCTGACCCAGTCGCCGCCGTTGACTCCCTTCCAGAAGAGTCTGTTGGCCGACCTGGGGAGCGCGCGCAGCGCGGACGAGGTGGCCGGGTGGGTGCGGAACTACGCGGAGGGCGTGGAGCGTGGGGCCAGCGGCTGGGAGCAGGCGAAGCGTGGAGGGGTGAGCGTGGAGCGTGAAGCGACGACACTCTTCCAGGACGACGCGCTGCCGGGTTTCGACTCTACGATCCGCGCGCAGGCGGGCGGGGGCGACGAGTTCCCGCTGCCGAACGGGAAGCGCGGGGTGCTGCTGGGGCGGGCCGACGACGGGGCCTGGCTGGTGCGGGAAATTGAATCGGGCGTGGTGCACCGCGTGCCGGGGGCGGGCACGCAGGCCCGCCCCTACCTGCCGCCGGGGACGCTGGACGACCTGACGGGGGGCGGGCCGCGGCCGCACGCGCAGGCGCGCGAGGAGGCCTGGTACGACCGGATGCTGCCGGCGCTGGACGAATTGCAAAAGCGCACGGAAGAGTCGGTGCGGCGGGGCGTTGTCCGCGGGGTGGGCACGGAGGCCCACGCCCAACTGCCGCCCGAGGTGCAGGCCGGGGTGCGCGACTGGCTGAACGACATGGGCGGGCAGATGTCGGAGGCCAAGCGCTTCGCCATGAAGTGGGGGGAGTTCAAGCGCGACGCGGCGCTGTTGAACTACTCGCGGCGCTACGGCTTCGACAACGCGCTGGGGCTGGCGATGCCCTACGAGTTCTGGGTCACGCACTCGATGCTCCAGTGGGCGGCGCGCGCGATCGAGCGGCCGGCGCTCTTCGCCAATTACTACCGGATGCAGAAGTTCCTGAGCACGTCGGTCTCGCAGCCGGGCTTCCCGTCGCGGCTGGAGGGGCGGGTGAAGATCCCGCTGCCGTTCCTGCCGGAGTGGATGGGGGGCGGGATGTGGGTGGACCCGATGCAGTTCGGGCTGCCGCTCAACCAGTTCTTCCAGCCCTGGGAGCAGCTGCAGATGGCCACCACGAAGACGGAGAGCCGGGCGCTGCGCAAGCTCGAGGAGATGCTCCAGGAGGGGCAGATCAGCCAGGCGGAGCACGACGAGGCGCTGGCCGAAGCGAACGCGAACGGGCCGCTGGCGTATTTGCTGAACACGCTCAAGTCGCCGACCCTGAAGCGCGCGGTGCAGCTGGCGATGGCCGACGACGCGAACCTGAAGTTCGACGGGGTGGATCTCGCGAGCCTCGTTGTCTCGCCGCACCTGCCGCTGCAGTGGGCGTACCAGGCGCTGCGCGGGACGCCCGAGCGCATCCAGCCGTTGCCGGGGACGCGGCAATTGAAAGCGCTGACGGCGGCGCTGGGGATCGGGCCGGCGGGCGGCGTGAACGTGGAGGCCGGGCTGCGGCGGAAATTGAATCTGCCGATCTTCGACCAGTGGGAGGACTACCGGGTAGACCGCGAGCTTTCGAACATGGCGGCGGAGGGGCTGATCACCCCCAAGCAGGCGAGCGCGGCCATGATCGAGCGCGCCGGGCCGGTGTTCGAGACGGCGCAGCGCCGGGCGGCGCAGGTGGGCGGGTTCGGGACGATCACGGGCATGATCTTCGGGACGACGGCGGGCGTGTACCCGGAAGGGGAGGAGCGCCAGCGGCTGCTGGGCGAGCTGCTGACGGCGGCGCACGCGGCCCAGGACGACGGCGACGTGGACGCGCTCAGCCGCTTCTTCGAGCAGCACCCGGAGTACGAGGCCAGGCTCGCGCTGTACGACAAGCCCGAGGAAAGAGTCCGGAACTTCCTGATTGACCAGGTGTGGACGGGCTACACCGCGCTGCCGGAGATCTACCGGCGGCAGATCGTGGCCGCCTTCGGCGCCGACTTCAGCGACGCCTTCCTGGACAAGGAAACGCGCAGCTACACGTCCATCCCGGTCGAGACGCTGGCGACGTGGGCGCGCACGCTGGGGCAGTACGTGCCGCGCCAGCTCGAGGGCGACCCGCAGCGGCTGGAGTTTGCGCCGCCCGAGGTGGCGCAGGAGGCGGAACAGTTCTACGCCGAGCGCGAGCGCTTCGAGATGGACTGGGTGCGCGCGCTGCAGGAGGCGTACTACGCCATCCCCGAGCACGCGCGCGCGACGGACACGCCGCTGCCGCCCGAGCTGGACGCCTTCTACACGTCGCGCGATCAGCTCTTCCCCACCATCGGCGACCTGCAGGACGCCTATTTCAACCTGCCCGAGGTGGCGCAGACGGCGGCGCGCGACCAGCTCTTCCCCGGGATCTTCGCCACGCAGGACGGTTACTTCGCGCTGCCGGCCGGCAAGGAGCGCCGGGCTTACCTGGGCGCGCACCCCGAGCTATCGAGCTACTGGGATTGGAACAAGTCATACAAGGCCGAGCACCCGGAGGAGCAACTGCGCAAGCAGTTCCGGGCGCAGTTCCCGGAGCTGGAGCGCTACTGGAGCTGGCGCGACGCCTGGAAGCGCGGCCACCCGGCCGAGGCGCGCTACCTGGACGAGGACGTGCCGAGCGCGCGCAGCGCTTTCGTCCAGCAGCACCCCGAGCTGGCGGAGTATTGGGACTGGCGGCGGGGGTGGCTGGCGGCGCACCCGGTGAGCGCGCCGTGGATCACGGAGCAGACGCCGCCCTCCCTCACCCCCAGCCCATCTCCCGAGGGGAGAGGGGAGTCGGCGACCGAGCCGCCGAAGATACTGGGCAGCCCGGAGATGCAACTGCTGGTGACGGCTTACCTGTTCGCGGACGAGCCGCTGCCCTCGGCGGCGCGGCTGGTGCTGCAACAGGAGTTCGAGCAGCAGGGGCAGAGGCCAGGGCGCACAGATGGACGTGGCAACTTCGACCAGTGGCTCGTGGAGATCATGGCCTACGGGGGCAGCCTGGGCGGGGAGGCGCTGAGCTACGGGGGCGGGCAGCCGTGGACGTATCCGGGGAGGCCGCCGGCAACCGGGCAGGCACGGAGTCCTGCCCCAACACGGAGTCCTGCCCCAACACGGAGTCCTGCCCCAACACGGAGTCCTGCCCCAACGGCGGCAGCCCCAACTGGCAACGCGGCGCCGAACCCGTACGCGACGACGGCGCAGGGAGGCACCGAGGGGGTGATGGCGTGGGCGGAGATGGCGGCGCAGTACGGGGGCGAGGCGGGCGTGCCGGCGGAGTTCATCCTGGCGCTGATCAAGGCGGAGAGCAACGGCAACGCGCAGGCGGTGGGCGACGCGGGCCACAGTGTCGGTCTCTTCCAACTGCACGACCGGGGCGTGGGGGCGGGGTACACGGTCGAGCAGCGCTATGACCCGGCGCTGCAGTTCAGCCTGATGATGCCGCGCATCGCGGCGGCCTATAATGCGGGGGTGGCGAAGGGGCTGAGCGGGCGGCAGCTGGCGATGTACGTCGGGCAGCAGGCCGAGCGCCCGGCGGCCTCGGCGGTGCCGAGGTATGGGGTGGCGTACGATCAATTGATGGGGGCGAGATGAGCGGGTGTCAACGGATGGGCAACGGATCAGCGGATGAAGAACACCGGGGAGTCCGTCGGCGAGCCTTGTCCCGGGCAGCCGGGGGACTCCCCACCGCGCGTGCCACGATTGTAACATAGAAGGATGTCTATATGGCAGATCCCGAGAGAG